>Ga0247727_10007014_pt1 | contig 21773 bp, 24 predicted proteins | sample WisWelCaveWW1625_FD_202498 | JGI IMG/M metagenome (GOLD analysis project Ga0247727, IMG submission 202498) | Biofilm microbial communities from Wishing Well Cave, Virginia, United States - WW16-25 | ecosystem: Environmental > Aquatic > Deep subsurface > Groundwater > Cave microbial mat | place...
AGGCCAACGCGAAGAACGACTCGGCGGGGTTGATGAAGCTCCACACCGCGCCCAGCAGGAAGATGACGGCCATGGCGTAGTGAAGGTACTTCCATGTGCCGTGCGCGGTGCTCGCCAGCATCGCCTCGTTCATGGTCGAGACCAAGAACATGCCCCCGATCAGGAACCCGACGGTGGCGACCGAGCGCAGGTCGAGGCGTAAGACGGTGAACCCGATGAGCAGCCAGATGATCCCGATCACCAGGAACACCCACCACCATTGCCTGGCCTCGTCGGCGATGACCCGATCTTCGAGCTCCATGGCACTCTCCTCGGTGCGGGCGCGCCCGTCGCGCGCGGTCGATGGGAATGGTGGTCCGGGTGACTCCCCGATGCAACCACCGACGCCCGACTCAGATGCCCAGCACGGGTTCCCGCCCGATCCTCCGCAGGGCCGCGCGGATGACTCAGGCGGCGACGTAACCCAGCAGGAACGCTCCCTCTCGGTCGAGCAGGGACAACGAGCCGCCCTCGATGGAGTGCGACGCGGTGGCCTCGAGCCCTGCGAGCACCGCGGCCTCCTGGTCGCCGACCGGCCCGGGGCAGGCGATCTTCGTCGTGGCGAGCGGCGAGAACGTGAGCGACCCGCCCTCGAGCGCGTACGAGCCCATGATGCGGTTGCAGCCGGCCCCTCCGCTGAGCGAGCCGTCGTCGCCGAAGACGAGGCTCGCTTCGGTGCCGGCGATGACGCTTGAAACGGCGCCGCCCCCGCCCGTCGCGATGGCGTCCAGGACCCAGGTGGTGCCGACGAGCGGCCGGGGCTGCTCCACCGTGAAGCTGAGCGCCACCCCACCACCCGTGAGCAGCAAGCCCGCCGCGCTCACCTGGGCGCCGGCGACATCGCCGAGCGCAGCGATGAAGGCCGTCTCAAGCTGCATCAGGGGCTCCTCACACGCCATCTCGGTGATGGCGCCGGACTCGATCGTGAGGGATCCGTCGCCACCGTCCACGTACGTCGCGCCGAAGTGATTACATGCGGCGGTACCTCCGGCTCGTCCGTCGGGCTCGAAACGGATGTCGACGCGAGCCCGCGCCGGAGGGTCATCGACGAGCGAGCCGATCGAGGCGTCGTCGAGGATCCACCGCACCCCGGTCAGGTCACCACCCGCCGGCCCCGACGTACCACCGTCGGCGCAGGAAGCGGTGGCGGCGGCGAGCAACAGCAGGGCGACGACCGCCCGGCGCATCAGGCCGTGCGCTCTTGGCGCTCGGCGCGCGAGGCCTTCTTCGCCGCCTCGCGCGGCACCAAGGTCGGGTTGACCCCGGTGAGGACGACGTCGCGGTCGACGAGACACTTCGTGACGTCTTGGCGCGAGGGCAGCTCGTACATCACGTTCAGCAGGACCTCTTCCATGATCGCACGCAGCCCGCGCGCCCCGGTGCCCCGCTGGATGGCCTGCTCGCTGATGGCGTGTAATGCCTCGTCGGTGAACTCGAGCTCGACACCGTCGAACTCGAAGAACTTCTGGTACTGCTTCACATAGGCGTTCTTCGGCTTGGTCAAGATGTCGACGAGCGCGTCGGTGTCGAGGCTGTCCACGTGCGTGATGACGGGCACTCGCCCGACGAACTCGGGGATGAGCCCGAACTTCAGCAGGTCTTCGGGGAGCACCTGAGCGAACAGCTCACCGATGTCCTTCTCATCGCGGCTCACGATCGCGGCCCCGAACCCCACGCCCTTGCGGCCGATACGGCTTTCGATGATGCGGTCGAGACCGGCGAACGCACCGCCGCAGATGAACAACACGTTCGTGGTGTCGATCTGGATGAACTCCTGGTGTGGGTGCTTGCGACCACCCTGGGGCGGCACGCTCGCGGTGGTGCCTTCCAAGATCTTGAGCAGCGCCTGCTGCACGCCTTCACCCGAGACGTCGCGCGTGATGGACGGGTTCTCGCTCTTGCGCGCGATCTTGTCGATCTCGTCGATGTAGATGATGCCGGTCTCGGCCTTCTTGACGTCGTAGTCGGCAGCCTGGATGAGCTTGAGCAAGATGTTCTCGACGTCTTCACCGACGTAGCCCGCTTCGGTGAGCGCGGTGGCGTCGGCGATGGCGAACGGGACGTTCAGCAACCGGGCGAGGGTCTGGGCGAGGTACGTCTTGCCGCACCCGGTGGGACCGAGCACCAAGATGTTCGACTTCTGGAGCTCGACCTCGCCGTCCTTCGCGCCGACCTGGATGCGCTTGTAGTGGTTGTAGACGGCGACCGACAGGACCTTCTTCGCTTGTTCCTGCCCCACGACGTATTCGGCGAGGAAGGCGTAGATCTCGGCCGGCTTCGGCAGCTCGTCGAGCTTGAGCTCGGTGGTCTCGCTGAGCTCCTCCTCGATGATCTCGTTGCAGAGATCGATGCACTCGTCACAGATGTACACGCCGGGGCCGGCGATGAGCTTCTTGACCTGCTTCTGGCTCTTCCCGCAGAACGAGCACTTCAGCAGGTCCGAGTCTCCGAACTTCGCCATCTGCGATGCCCTTCCTCTCCGAGACCAACGACCGGGCTCATCGCCCGGCCGTGCCGAGGATTATCACGCCCCGTTGGGGCTGATGCTAGTCACCTCGGCAGTGATCCCACGGCCGGCGATGATCTCGTCGACACACCCATACTCTTTCGCCTCGTCGGCGGTCAGGATGAAGTCCCTATCGGTGTCTTTCGCCACCTTCTCAAGCGTCTGCCCCGTGTGCCTCGCGATGATGGCGTCGAGCAGGTCACGCAGACGCACGATCTCGCGAGCCTGGATCTCGATGTCGACCGCCTGTCCCTGGGCGCCGCCGTGCGGCTGGTGCAGCAGGACCCGGGCGTTCGGCAACGCGTACCGCTTCCCGGGCGCGCCGGCCAGCAACAGCACCGCCGCCGCCGACGCCGCGAGCCCCATGACCAGTGTCGAGACGTCGGGCTTGATGTACTGCATCGTGTCGTAGATGGCGAGCAACGCCGACACGTCGCCACCGGGTGAGTTGATGTAGAGGTTGATGTCCTTGTCGGGGTCCTCGGACTCCAGGTGCAGCAGCTGCGCCATGATGAGGTTGCCGGCGGCGTCGTCGATGGGCGTGCCCAAGAACACGATGCGATCTTTGAGCAGCCGCGAGTAGATGTCGAACGAGCGCTCGCCGCGGCTCGTCTGCTCGACGACCATGGGCACGAGGTAGTTCTGCACCTTCTCCATCATCCGTTCTCCTTCGTTGCCTCCGAGCCGGCGTCGTCGTCGTTCGATCCAGCCGCCTCGGGGGTCTCCTGGGTGATATCGGCATGCTCGACCACGATGTCGAGTGCTTTCGTTCGGATGATATCCCCGGCCAACGTCACGATCTGACCGGTGCGATCGAGCTGGGTCGCCAACTCCTTGACGTCACGGTCGTAGGCCTGGGCGAGGGATGTGATCTCGGCGCCGATCTCGTCGGCGGTCACCTCGATCGACTCGGCGCGCGCAACGCCCTCGAGCACGAGGTCGGCCTTGATGGCGCGGATCGCGTGGTCGCGGCTGTCGTCGCGCAACCGGTCACGGTCCCAGCCCTGCATCTCGAGCATCTGATCGAGGCTCACCCCGTACCGGCCCGCACGTTCCTCGGCGTGGTTCACGCGGTGCGTGGTCTCGTCGTCGATGAGCGACCGCGGCAGCTCGACATCGACCGCACCGATCATGGCTTCGAGCGCCCGGTCGCGAAGCACACCCTCGGCTTCGCGCTCCTTCACCTCACCGATCTTCACGCGCAGGTCGTCGCGGAGCTGTGCCATGGTGTCGAACTCGCTCGCGGTCGTCGCGAAGTCGTCGTCGGGCTCGGGCAGCCGCAGCGACTTCACGTCTTTCACCAGCACGCGGAACGCGGCCGCCGTGCCGGCGAGGTCGTCGGGGAAGCTCTCGGGCAGGTGCCCGTCGAACCGGAGGATGTCACCGGTCTTCGCGCCGGTGAGGCGGGCGTCGACGGTTTCGCCCAGCTCGTTCGAGCCAACGCCGTACAGGTAGTCCTCGCGGGTGAGCTGCTCGATCTCGGTGCCGTCGCGGGTCACCGTGATGTTCGCGGTGACGAAGTCGCCGTCGCCCGCGGGACGGTCGGCGGGCTCGAGCTCGGCGAACTGACGACGCAGGCGGTCGATCCACGCCTCGACCTCGTCGTCGGTCGCCACGGTCGGCGGTTTCGCGAGCGAGAGTCCTTTGTAGTCGGTCCCGGTCAGCTCGAGGCGAGGCCGCACCTCGACCGTCGCCGTGAAGATGAACGGCTTACCCGGCTCGAGCTGCTCGACATCGACGTCGGGGCTCCCGATCGGTGCCAGGTCCTCGTCGGCGACCGCCGAGCGGAAGTACGACGGCACCGACGAGCTGACGAACTCCTCGAGCACGGCGTCCCGGCCGACCTGCGCGTCGATGATGGGCTTCGGGGCTTTGCCCTTGCGGAAGCCGGGGATCTTGACCTCGTTCGCGATGGCTCGATACGTGGTGTCGAGGTCCTTCGCGAACACGTCGGCAGGCACCTCGATGGTGAGCTTCACGGTGTGTTCGTGGGTGCGTTCGACGGTGGTCTGCATGGCGTGGGTCAAGCGTACCCGGGATGACCGGGTGCGACCGTCGGGACGGTCCAGGCCGCTACCCTTGCCCCGTGGCCTTCGACGACGAGCTGGCGTTCGCGCACGAGCTGGCCGATACCGCTGCCCACATCGGGCTCGGGTACTTCCGGGGTGGCGGCGTCGAGGTGACACTGAAACCCGATCGCACGCTGCTGACCCAGGCCGACACCGCCATCGAGCGCACGCTCCGTGAGCGGCTGGCCCATGCCTTCGGGGGCGATCGCATCATCGGTGAAGAGGAGGGTGGCGACCACGACCCCACCGGCCGCGTCTGGATCGTCGATCCGATCGATGCCACGGCCAACTTCGCGCGCGGCATCCAGGTGTGGGCGACGCTCATCGCGTTCCGGGTCGACGGTGTCGGTGAGGTCGGCATCGTGAGCGCACCCGCGCTCGGGGAGCGCTACGCGGCCGTGCGGGGCGAAGGCGCGACGCTCAACGGCGCTGCCATCGCGGTGAGCGACGTCGCGAGCATCGGCGAGGCCCACGTCTTGTTCCAGGAGCTCGAGAAGCTGCTGGGCGGCGAACATCGCGACGCGGCCATGGGGCTCATCGCCGATTGCTGGCGGCCTCGTGGCTTCGGCGACTTCTGGGCCCACATGCTCGTCGCGCGCGGCTCGGCCGAGGTGATGGTCGAGCCCTCGCTCGCCATCTGGGACCTCGCGGCGCCGCAGGTGGTGATCGAGGCCGCCGGCGGACGCTGCACCACGTTCGATGGCGGTCCGCTCCGCCACGGCGGCACGATGCTCGCCACGAACGGGCTGTTGCACGACGAGCTGCTCAGCCGTCTCGCTCCTGGCGGCCCGGCCCAGGGTCGCGGGCCGTGACGGCGAGGAGGACGACGGCGATGGGACGCGCGGTCAACGCCGCGTAGGTCGTGTAGTCGGGGTTCGCATCCGCGAACCCCGTCCATGCGTCGTCGCGCTCAGCACCTTCGAGCTCCTTCGCCACGACGGCGTGCGACCCGTCGGGCATGTTGACCTCGGCCACCGGCGAGGCCAACAGGTTCAGCCACCACGAGGGCGACGTGTCGGCGCCCGCGTTCGATGCCGCCACGACGAACCCCCGCGGGTGGTGGACGAAGCTCAGCAGCACCGAACGAGGCTGCCCGGTCGTCCTGCCGGTCGTGATCAGCTCGAGGACGGGCAGGCCACGGATGTTCCCGCCGATCCTTCCACCCGAGCGGCGCCACCAGAACCCGTGGCCCCACCACAACACGCGCAACACGCGGCGGTTGCGGATCGCCTTCACGGATCGAGCACCTCCCCGGCGCTCGGCCCGGCACCCGCCAGCACGGCCGTCGCGGCCGCGACGTCTTGCACCCCGACGCCTGTCAGGTCGCACACCGTCTGCTGCGCGTCGTCGGTACGACCCGGCGCTCGGCCGGCGATGACGTCGCCAAGCTCCACGGCACGCGCCGCTTCGCCGGGGGCGTGTTGCAACTCGCCGAGGCGACGGCATTGGTCGAGCGAGTCCACGACCACGACGTCGGCCGCCCGCACGATCGCCGGATCGAGCTCCTGCTTGCCGGCGCCGTCGGACCCCACCGCGGTCACGTGGGCACCAGGCGCGAGCATGTCGAGGAACACGAGCGGCTCGCGCGACGCGGTACAGGTAATCACGACGTCGGCGGCCGCGGCCGCCTGTTCCACGGTGTGTGCGACCTCGCCGCCCACGTCGGCGGCCGCGGCCGCCGTGCGGGCTGGATCCCTCCCCCACACCCGCACCTCGCGCACCTCCGGATGCACCACGCGCAGGGCCTCGACCTGCCGGCGCGCCTGGATCCCCGTGCCGATGACCGCGACCCGTCGGACCGCGCTGGGAGCAAGCCACCGCGCCGCGACACCTCCCGCCGCGCCGGTGCGAAGGTCGGTCAGCTCCCCACCGTCGAGCAACAGCGCCCGCAGCGACCCGTCAGACGCGTCGAACACCAAGACGAGACCGTCGATGGCTGACGTGCGGCCGGCTCCGGGGCCGCCCGCGTCGGCGCCGGTGAAGCCGCTCGCGACCTTGACCGCGTACGCGGCCGACCCGTGGACATATCCGGCCTTCACGTGGACCTCACCACCGCCATCCGGGACGTCGAGGTGGATCACACCCGGAAGCTCGGTGCGCCCTTCGCTCGCCGCGACGAACGCCGCCTCGACGACGTCGATGCACCCCGCCATGCCGAGCGCGGCGCGCACGTCGTCTCGCCGAAGGACCCTGACACCGTCGCCCACGCCTGCAGCCTCACCCGCGCGCCTGCCGCCGGTCAACCGGCGGGCCTGGCCGTCCGCCCGGCCGCGCGGTAGCGTCGGACCTCCAGACCCCCCGGGAGGATCCACGGCCAGGTTCGAGCCGTTCGAGATGGAGCGCTACCAGTCACTGCACTGGTACGTGGTGGAGCACGACCTGTCGGAGTCGGGTGTATCGCCCATGACGATCCGCGACCTGTTAGGGCCGGCTGCCGACGCCGAGGCGTTCCTCGCCAACGCGTTGGGCTACCCGCTGTCGGAAGGCTCGGTCGAGTCGCGCGAGGCGATCGCGACCTGGTACCCGGGCGCGACGGCCGCGAACGTCACCATGGTCAACGGCGGCTCCGAGGCCAACCTCCTCTCGCTGTGGTCGTTGCTGGTCGGTGGACGCCTCGCCTTCATGCTGCCGAACTACCTGCAGGGCCGAGGACTCGGGCCCGCGCTCGGCGCGCGCGTCGACACCTTCAAGCTGAAAGTTCGTGACGGCCGGTGGGCGCTCGACCTCGAGGGCCTCGCCCGCGCGGTGACGCCGAAGACCGACGTGATCATGGTCTGCAATCCCAACAACCCGACGGGGGCCGTGTTGACCGAAGCCGAGATGGCGGCCGTGATCGATGTGGCCGCCGCGGCCGACGCGTGGATCGTGTCCGACGAGATCTACCGGGGCGCCGAGGTCGACAGCGACGTCACGACCCCCACGTTCTGGGGCCGCTACGACAAGGTGGTCGTCACGAGCGGGCTGTCGAAGGCCTTCGCCATGCCGGGACTCCGCGTCGGGTGGGCGGTGGCTCCCACCGACATCATCGAGCGCATCCAGGAGCGCCACGACTACACGACACTGTCCCCCGGTTTGCTCAGCGACCGCCTCACCGGCTTCGCCATGACGCCTGCCGTGCGCGAGAACATCCTCATCCGAACCCGCGCGATCATCAGGGCGAACCTGCCGCACCTCGAGGCGTGGATCGCCACGCATCCCGAAATGCGCTCCGTGCGGCCGGTGGCCGGTGCCATCGCGTACGCGAAGCTCGATCTGCCCATCGCCAGCCGCGACCTCGTCGAGCGCATCCGCGTCGAGCAGAGCGTGCTATTGGTGCCGGGCGAGATGTTCGGGCTGAAGAAGGGCATCCGCTTCGGATTCGGGTTCGACATCGAGCACACGATGAAAGGGCTGGCCAAGGCCGACGAGACCATCGCGGCGGTCGCTGCCGGGGCATGACCGCACGACCCACCGAGAAGACACGGTGCGGTTGGGCGCCGCTCGGCGATCCGGCCTACCTCGCCTACCACGACGACGAGTGGGGCGTGGCGGTGCACGACGACCCGCACCTGTTCGAGATGCTCGTGCTCGAAGGCGCCCAGGCCGGTCTGTCGTGGTCAACGATCTTGCACAAGCGAGACGGCTACCGGCGGGCCTTCGCGGGCTTCGACCCCAAGAAGGTCGCGCGGTTCACGCCCGCGAAGGTCGAGCGTCTGTTCCTTTCCAGATCTCGTTGAGGATGACGCGGTGGTCTTCTCGTTCAACGACCCTCAGGTGGTCGTTCGTACACCACGTCGACGGACGTTACTCACAGATGTGCGTGCGTGCGCCGCCCTATGGCGCAGCACGCCTGCACGCTCCGGGGCACGGCCCGGACGGATCGGTGCCTAGTCAGGACGACCGGGCGGGGCCGGAGACATCGCGCCCTGGACCTTGTACTTCGTTCCGCAGCCGAGGCACTTGACCTCATTCTGCGATCCCAGGAGGGACGCGAACCCGAACATTACCTTGCGGGCAGTCGATCGCATGGGTTGGAACTGGGCGCCTCCGCACTTCGGACACCGCCTGTTCCCCTGCTCGTCGGGCTCGATCTCTCCGAAATGCTGCTTCGGCATGGTGACCTCCCCGTTGGATCGAGCTTACACGCGTTCGACTGGCGGGGTCTGCCAGGGGGAACGGGGGGATACCGGAAACCCTCTTTTTCTCCGAGCCCACGAAGCTCCACACAGCGGAAGCATGATGCTACGTGCCCTGGACTCAGACCGCCGGGTTCGTGAACGACCACGAGGTGCGTTGTTTCCGCCACGCGGAGCTCGGCGGTTCGGTCAGTTGACCTAGCCGGCCGTGTTCGACCTTGTTCGACCCTTAGTTCCGCCTGACTTCCGGTCACACAACGAGGCCCCGTTGGGCTACGATCGGCGCTCCACCAGCACCGATGAGGAGCCAGCCATCTCCGACCCGAAGTCACGTCGCCGGAGCCCACGTGCCGAGGCCAAGCGCCAGATGATCGTGGCGAGCGCCATGCGTCATTTCGCCGCACACGGCTACCAAGGCGCCCGCGTGGAAGACATCGCGCAGGAGCTGGGCATCGCGAAGGGGTCGATCTTCCAGCACTACGGCTCGAAGGCGGGGCTGTTCTTCGAGAGCTTCACCCAGGCCGCATCCTCGCTACCGCGCTGGCTCGACGCACCCGCCGAGGTGCAAGCCGACGGGTTCTTCGCGGTGCTCCGGTACTGGTACGGGCGCTCGGAGCACCTCATCGAGGAGGACTGGGTCCCCTACCGCGTGTGGATGCTGGGCATCTACGGCACCGACCTCGCGCTCAAACGCGAGATCACGAGGTACATCGTGAGCGAAGACCCCGAGGGCACGCTCGAGTTCGTCGAGTGGGGCCAGACACGTGGCGAGGTGCGCACCGACCTCGACCTCGAGACCGTGGTGTCCATGGTCGACTGGCTGTCGAGCGCCATCCAGGACGCCTTGGTGACCGAGGAGCTCGACCCGGGGTTGTTCCACCGCTGGCGCAACCAGCCCGAGCGCCAGCGCATGCGCATCGAGCATTTCTTGATCTTGCTCGAGAGCGCGATCGGCTCCCAGGCCGCCGATCAGACCGACGATCCGACCCTCACCGCCGACGCAACGCCTGTTCCGCATCGTCCATCGTGACCCTGCGGTGCCGGTAGTTCTGCAGGGCGAACCGGTCGCAGGTGGTCTCGGCCTGGGACTTCTTACCGAGGCCTTCGCGCAGGTGCCAGTGCATCCACTCGTGCAGGTACAGGAAACGGAGCACCTCGCGCGGCGTGTGGAACGTGACACCTTCGGTGAGCCAGATGAACCGCATCGCCTTGCCGGGACGCCGGCGTGCGCCGTAGGCGACGACCTCGCCGAACGGCAAGAACGGCTCCGGCACCTGCAGTGTGATGGTGCGGGCCACGAAGTCGGTCCACGCCGACAGGTGCGGCTTGTCGCCCCGGTAGCGCAACGGGATCACCCGTAGCTCATAGCCATCGGCTTCCGGCAGCCCCGACAGCGCACGACGGACGTCGCCACGGGCGAGGTCGGATACGGTCGAGGTCACGTCCACGGGACGGCCAGCCTACGGGCGGGCGACGGGTAGCATCGCCCGACCGATGCCCGACCCGCCCGATCTGCCCGAACGGAGCTACCGCGACGGCGCCCGCGCCGTGATCCCCCTGGCCATCGCCGTGGGCGGGTTCGGGGTGTCGTTCGGCGTGCTCGCCCGCGCCGCCGGCATGGGCACCTGGGCCCCGATCGTGATGTCGATGACCACGTTCGCCGGCTCGGCGCAGTTCGCGGCGGTCTCCGTGCTCGGGGCGGGTGGGGCGGCCGCGACGGCGATCGTCGCGGCGCTGCTGCTGAACGCCCGGTACCTGCCGCTCGGTGTGACGGTCGCGCCGTGGCTCACCGGCGGCCTGTGGTCCCGCCTGTTCCACGCGCACCTCATGGTGGACGAGTCCTGGGCGGTGGCAGCCGAAGGTGAGGGCCGATGGAACCCGAAGGTGCTGCTGGCGGCGGGAGCCGGCATCTGGGTCGCGTGGGTCGTGGGGACGGTCGTCGGCGTCGCGTTCGGCGATCTCGTCGGCGATCCCTCGCGGTTCGGGCTCGACGCCGCCTTCCCCGCGTTGTTCCTTGCGCTGCTCGTGCCCCAGCTCGGCGGCAGCGCCCGCGCCTTCCCGTCGGTCACCGGGGGCGGTGGTCGTTCGCTCGCCGCCGCGCTCCTCGGTGCCGGGATCGGGTTGGCGCTCACCCCGTTCACACCGGCTGGGGTGCCCATCGTGGCCGCGAGCCTCGCGTGCTTGCTGGGGCTGTTGCCCGGCGAACGAGAGCCCGCATGAGCACGACCATCCTCGTCGTCATGCTGGGCGCCACCGCCCTCGGAACCCTCGCGTTGAAAGGAGCCGGTCCCCTGCTGCTCGGGGGTCGTCCGCTTCCGGCGAAGGCGCGAAGCGTCGTGACGCTCGCAGGCCCGGCGTTGCTCGCGGCGCTCGTGGCGATCAGCACGTTCGCCGGCAGCCGCTCGCTCGTGGTCGACGAGCGCGTGGTGGGCGTCGGTGCGGCGGCGGTGGCGATCCGCCTGCGGGCCCCGGCTCTCGTGGTCGTGGTGACCGCCGCCTTCGTCACGGCGGTCGTGCGCGCGGCGACCGGCTAACCTTCGCGGCCATGACCGCCACCCGCGCACGCGACCTGGGCATCACGATCGGCACCATCGCTCCGGGACCGCTGAACGCCATCACCGACGTCGCCGGCGTGACCGTCGGCATGACGACGCTCATCCACGGCGAGGGACCGCTTGTCGTGGGGCAGGGCCCGGTGCGCACCGGCGTCACGGTCGTGATGCCGCACGAAGGCATCGCGCACGGTCCCGTGTTCGCCGGCCACCACGTGCTCAACGGCAACGGCGAGATGACCGGGTTGGCGTGGGTCGAGGAGTCGGGGCAGCTCACCACGCCCATCGCCATCACGAACACCCACAGCGTCGGCATCGTTCGTGACGCCCTCGTGGCCGACGAGGTGGGGCGGCGCGACAGGCGCGGCTCGTTCTGGTCGCTGCCGGTCGTGGCCGAGACCTACGACGGGGCGCTGAACGACATCAACGGCATGCACGTCACCGCGGCCCACGTGCACCAGGCGATCGCGGCCGCGGCCGGCGGACCGGTGCCCGAAGGCAACGTGGGCGGTGGTACCGGCATGATCTGCCACGAGTTCAAGGGCGGCACCGGCACAGCGTCGCGCGTGACCGCGACGGGTTGGACCGTCGGCGCGCTGGTGCAGGCCAACCACGGCGAACGCGAACGGCTCATGATCGACGGAGTCCCTGTCGGCCGTGAGCTGCCCCGAAGCGCGATCTCGTCGGCGTGGGACGAAGAGGAAGCGATCGCGCGCGCCGGGGCCGGCTCGATCATCGTGGTGATCGCCACCGACGCGCCGTTGCTGCCGCATCAGCTCCGGCGTGTGGCCCAACGCGCGGGCCTGGGCATCGCGCGAGCCGGCGGCGCGGGCGGGCATTCGAGCGGCGACATCTTCATCGCGTTCTCGACGGCGAACGCCGGCAGGCTGCACAGCTACAAGATCGAAAGCGAGACGACCGCGATCGACGTGACGATGCTCCCCGACGGCGCCATCACCGACCTGTTCTGGGCAGCGATCGAATCGACCGAAGAGGCGATCGTGAACGCGATGGTGGCTGCCGAGACCATGACCGGCCGAGACGGCATCACGGCGCATGCGCTGCCACACGAGGAGCTGGCGGCGGCGATTCGGCGCTACGGACGGGTATAGGAGCGTCGCAGCATCAGCCGTCCAGGTCCCATTGGGCGCTGACCCGATCGAAGCCTCAGTCCTGCGTTGATGACCCAGTCCCCACGGGTCGACTCCACTGGACTGAGGTTGCGTCGCGGGCAAGCCGATGGTTGGCTTCCGGCAACGACACGAAGGAGCATCCTCTTGATAACGGATGAGAAATGGCCGATAGCACGACTCATCCCGATCTCGTCTTCGTCCGGCGTAGAGGCGCAGGAACGTCGGCTGGCGTCTGCGCTGCTTGCCGTTATGGGCGCTGTTCCCGAGTTCGGACTGGCGCTACTCAAGCCAATCGGAGCCTCGTCCGGCAAGATCGAGACCTACATCGAGGTGCCTTTCAAGCTCGCAGATGGCGGCACGATCCGGCCAGACGGGGTAGTCGTTGTGACTCGTGGTGGGAAGACGTGGAGTGCCATCATCGAGGCGAAGATCGCCACCAACCAGCTGGAGGCGGCGCAGATGAACGCCTACCTCGACCTCGCCCGCGACGCCGACTTTCAAGCCGTAGTCTCGATTTCAAACCAGTACATCAGTTCATCCACGGACTACCCGATCGAGGTGGACAAGCGGAAGTTGCGACGCACCGCGCTGCATCATTGGTCGTGGATCGACCTGCTGACGATTGCGACAGTGCAGAAGGACCACCGTGGGATCAAGGACCCGGATCAGGCCTACATCCTCGGCGAGCTGATCCGCTATCTGAGCGACCCTCGCTCGGGTGCCGTGGCCTTCGACGGAATGGGATCTGGCTGGACGGCGGTGCGCGACGGGGCGCGCGTCCAAACACTGCGCAAGGACGAAGGGAACGTTGTCGCTGTCGCCGCGAAATGGGACGACCTGGTCCGATATGTGGGCTTGATGCTCACCACCGCTCTCGGTCGGGAGGTCCGGCAGATCCTGCCACCAGCGGAACGCACGGCCTCGACGCGGCGCCAATCACTCGTTGAATCACTCATCTCAGAAGGAGTCCTCTACGCCGATCTACATATCCCCAACGTCGCTGGACCCCTGACCTTGTCCGCAGATCTACGCTCCCGACAGGTAGTGGCGTCAACCACGATCGACGCCCCACGGGAAGGAACTTCGAAGGGCCGCGTCTCCTGGCTGTTGCGCCAGCTCCAAACCGCTCCCGATGACCTGAAGGTCGAAGCGCGAGTCGCGTGGCGCGCAGCATCGCTTGTGGCGACGCTCGCAGGGATCCGTTCGGACCCCTACGTTATCTACCCGGAGAAGGGCCGGGACATCCGTGGCTTCGCCCTGAGCGCCACCTCGAATATGGGTCTGAAGCGTGACAGTGGACGCGGCTCCTTCGCAGACGGCGTCGTGATTGCCGCTGAGGACTTCTACGCCAACGTGCTGCAGAAGCTGCGTCCATGGAAGGAAGCTCCACCTCAGCTCAAGAAGCAACAGGGCAAGGAGGAGCCAATCGAGGAGGTCGTCGCAGAACTTATCGGGGTCGAGCCGGATCAAATTGCGGACATGGAAGTGGCCGCGAGACCGTCCGCCCCGTCGGACTCCCCACCGACACCGCTGTGAGAGAGACGTCGAGCAGCTACGAACGTGACGGTTGCGCTGTACGACCCCGAGCAATGAAGGTCAAACTTGGCCGAAGGTCCGTTGCGCCCGAAACCGACCGCGGGGTAGGTTCGCCGTCTGGTCGACCAGGGAGGGTCCCCCCGATGAAGATCCGCATCGTCGCTGTGGCATCGCTGGTCATTCTCGTCGGCGCTTCCGCCGCCTCCGCAGCCTTCACGAACAGCTCCGACCCTGTGCGCGTCTCACGCGATGCCGACATGCGCATCGACCTGCCCGAGGGCGAGCACCAAGCCGAGCCCCACGTGTCGGTCGACCCCACCGATCCGAACCACCTCGTCGCGACCGCGCACGAGGGTCGCTTCTTCGACGGAGGCGCGCAGTCGATCGGCGCCTACGCGTCGTGGGACGGCGGCCGCACCTGGACGAACGCGCTGCTGCCCGACCTCACGGTCAAGACGGGCGGTGAGTGGGACCGCGCCACCGATCCCGTGACCGGCTTCGCAGCGGACGGCACGGTGTACATCAACTCGTTCGCGTTCAACATGGAAAGCGGCGACGAGACCGCGGTGGTGATCCACCGATCCGACGACGGCGGCCGCACCTGGGAGGGCCCCTTCATCGTCGACTCGTCCGACACGTTCCGCCAGAGCTACGACAAGAACTGGTTGGCCGTCGACGCCAGCTCCGACAGTCCCTACCAAGACCGCATCTATGTCGCGTGGACGAACTTCATCTCGGGGCAGTCGGGCTCCTACAGCGGATCGCCGCTGCTGATCTCGCACTCCGACGACCAGGGTGAGACCTGGACCGACCCCATCCGCGCCGCTCGCACGCGGTACGCACAGGGAGCGCTGCCCATGGTCGCGTCCGATGGCACCGTGCACGTGGTGTACGTCGAGCTGTTCAAGGGTCTGCTGCGCATCACCCGCTCGACCGACGGCGGTACGACGTTCCGCAAGTCGCGGATCGTGGCGAGCATCGTGACCGCCGGCGTGCCCGGGCAACGCACCGCCGAAGACCTCCCGTCCGCGTCGATCGACCTCTCGAACGACACCATCCACGTCGTGTGGCAAGACGCCCGCTTCGACGGCGGCGACGTCTTGGCCACACGCTCGCGCGATGGCGGCGTCAGCTGGACCTCACCGGTGATCGTGAACGACGACCCGGTGGGCGGCACGCAGTTCACCCCCGCCGTGTCGGCAGGCGGCGGTACCGTGCACGTCGTGTGGTACGACTCGCGCGACGGAAGGGCCTCCGACGCGGGCGGGAACTTCTGGAGCGTGCATTTCGCCACGTCGGGCAACGGCGGCCGCACGTTCGGCAGCAACCTGAACCTCACCCCTGAGCCGTTCGATATCCGCTTCGCCATCGACACCCAACGAGGCAAGTTCCTGGGCGATTACATCGGCCTGGCCATGACGGCGACGAAGGCCTACCCGGTGTGGGTCGACACCCGGTTCCCCTCCGTGTGGACCGATGCCGACGGGCAGAACGACGTGGTGAGCGCGCGCGTGCGCTGACGTCGGGGCGGCGGGATTCGAACCCGCGGCCTCGTGCTCCCAAAGCACGCGCGCTAACCAGGCTGCGCTACGCCCCGCTGCCGTGCAGGATAGGCGACACGGTCGTTCGGCCCTAGCCTCGGCGGTCGGACCCGTTCTAGGCTGGCTGTCGTGACCAGGTCGCCGGAGCCCACCTCGCCCGCGTATTACCTCGCCGCCGTGGCGCTGCTCGCGGCGCTCGGCATCGGGGCTGCGCTGCTGTACGTGTTGACGGTTGGCTCCCCCGACGGCGGACTCGAGGTGTCGGTCGGGCCGCCCGAGGCCGAGGACTGCCCCGTGGGCTCGGGCACCCCCGTGTGCTACCGCTTCGACGTGACGAACGTGGGCGATGCGCAGGGCACTGCGCGGTGCATCGCGACCGCCCCGTCGGGCACCCTCGCGACCTTCCCGAACGGCACGAGCACCGCCGACGTGTTGCTCGCCCAGGGCGAGACCAAACAGGTGTACGTGCGCGTGCAGGCCGACGGCACGGTGACGGTCCGACCGCCCGCGCTGTCGTGCGACACCCGGTAGCGGCTCGCCGCGCGCGACGGTCAGATCCTCAGATATGGAACGCGCCGTCGCCGACGACGTGCACGCCACCGGCCACATCGATCACCCACGAGTCGGCGGCGGCGGAGACGTCGACCAAGAGCACCGACGGGCGACCGGTCAGCTCACCCTGCGACATGGCCACGTGCCCGGGCATGCCGGCAAGCCCGCTGGCCGAGAGGTAGGCGCCGAGCGGCCCGGCGGCCGAGCCCGTGGCCGGGTCCTCACCGATCCGTTCGCCTCGGTCGAACATGCGTGCCATGACATCGCCGTCGCCACGGACCGCGAACAGGTAGAGCGACTCCACGTCGTTGGCCGCGCAGACGTCCGATGTCGGGTGAAGGCGCACCGCTCGGCGGAGCGTCGTCTCGTCGCGGACGGGCACCATGAGATGTGGCAGACCGGTCGATACGCTCCGTACCGGGAGCTCGGCGATCAGATCGTCGGCGTCGAGCCCGGCTGCTCGCGCGACCGACACGCGATCGGCGACGGGCAGACCGAACACCGGCGGGAGCTGCCGCATCGAGGCCCGCCTCGCCTCGAGGTCGACCGTGACCGGCACGTCGCCTGCGTGGCATCGCTGGATCACGTCGGTGGCGGTGCGCCCCTCGCTGGCCAGCACGAACGCGGTCCCGAGGGTCGGATGCCCCGCGAACGGGATCTCGCCATCGGGCGTGAAGATGCGGACGTCGTAGCCGTCGGGACGCGTGGCCATGACGAACGTGGTCTCGCTCAAGTTGATCTCTCGCGCGAGGGCCAACATGGTCGCGGGGTCCAGGCCTCGGGGCGTCTCGGGCACGACGCAGAGCTGATTCCCCTCGAACGGCCGCTCGGCGAAGACGTCGACGAGGCGGAAGCCGATGCGCATGGCGGCCAGTTTACGGAGGCTATGCTTGGCTCCTCGCGGGTGTAGCTCAATGGCAGAGTTCCAGCCTTCCAAGCTGGCTATGCGGGTTCGATTCCCGTCACCCGCTCTCTCTTCGGAGGATCGCGCGCGCGGGGTACGCTTTCCGGCGAGCGCCGGTAGCTCAGTCGGACAGAGCGGCGGATTTCTAATCCGCGGGTCGCAGGTTCGAGTCCTGCCCGGCGCGCGAACGGTCGGTGCGCGCGGCGGCCGCGTTCGGTCCGAGAGCATCGCGGAGCAGATCGGCGGCGCGCAGGTGATCGTCGAGCGATGGCACGAGCGCCATCCGAACGAACCCTTCGCCTTCGGGACCGAAGAACGAGCCTGGCGCCACCATCACCCCGGCATCGAGCAGCTCGAGCGTCCAGTCGAGGCTCGGGCGGCCGCCCGGCACCTCGACCCACAGGTACATGCCTGCCATGCTCCCGGCCACGCGGATCCCCAGCTCATCCAACGCCGCGGCCAACACCCCGCGCTTCTCGGCGTAGCTGGCTCGGTTCGCGACCACATGGTCCTCGTCGGACCACGCCGCGATCGACGCGCGCTGGACCAGCTCTTGCGGGGTCACACCGGTCGCCGGCCGCAACCGCTTGAGCGCGTCGATCACCGTGCGATCGCCCGCGACGAACCCGCTGCGGTAGCCGGTCATGGACGACCGCTTCGACAACGTGTTGATCGCGACGACGTTCGACAGCTCGCCGGTCTGCAACGCCGACGCCGGCGGACCACCCTCGAACCAGAGCTCGGTGTAGGCCTCATCGGCGGCGAGCACCACGTCGTGCTCGCGGCAGCGCTCGGCCGCATGGCGCAGGAACGAAAGCGGGGCGACCGCCCCGGTCGGGTTATTCGGGTAGTTGAGCCACAGCAATCGCGCGCGGGACCACGTGTCGGCATCGATCGCGTCGAGGTCGGGCAGGAAACCGTCCGACTCGGCGAGCGGCAACCGTGTGACCTCGGCGCCGGCGTAACGGGCACCGCGCTCGGGCACGCCGTAGCCGGGCGCCGTGACGAGCACCAGGTCGTCTACGCCGGGGTCGACCAGCAGCGAAGCCAGCGAGAAGATCAGCTCCTTGCTGCCGAGCAGCGGCAACACGTCGAGCTCGGGGTCAAGGCTCACCTCGAACCGCCGGGCGATCCAGGCCGCGATGGCTCCGCGCAGCTCGGGCAGCCCCGCCGCCCGCGGGTACGACGACACGGGCGCGATCGCGTCGGCGAGAGCACGGCGGATGAAAGGCGCGGTCTCGCCGCGTGGATCGCCCACCCCGAAGTCGATCAGCTCGGCGCCGACGCCCAGCCGCTCGGCCTTGCGCCGGTCGAGCTCTTCGAACGGGTAAGGCTCGACCGACGACGCGGCGCGCGACAGGCGGACCATGTCGCGAACGCTACCAGCCGACCCTCTCGCCTCAGAGCTTCGGGTAGACGTAGCCGTAGCCCTGCACGCCCTTCGCCTTCGTCGACGAGGAGAAGAACCGCTGCCGAGGGATGTTGCACCGCGCCCCGCAACGCCCGCAGGTGTACGCGGCCTGCCAGCGTTTCGGGATCGACTGCTTGTAGGTGCAGTCGCCGCACGTCTCGAACACGATCTCGGCGTAACACGACAGGCACAGGTACTTGATGGCGTCGTCGCCGACGTGGTTCGGCATCATGCAGTCGGGGCAGGTCAGGTAGGCCATGTGGAGCTAGGCATCGGATAGCATCGACCGCACCTGAAGCACGTTGGCCTGGAGCATCTCTTCGTCGTCGGCGACGATCGTCACGTGGCCCAGCTTGCGACCCGGGCGAGGCTCTTTCCCGTACAGGTGCACCGTGGCACCGACGACGCTGGCGACGGCGCCGGCATCGCGGGGTGGCTGGCCGATCACGTTGACCATGGACGCGAACGGCACCGCCATCGACGCGTCGCCCAGCGCCAGCCCTGTGACCGCGCGGAGGTGGTTGGCGAACTGGCTCGTCCGTGAGCCCTCGATGGTCCAGTGCCCCGAGTTGTGTACGCGGGGCGCCATCTCGTTGCCGAGCACACCGCCGGCCTTGACGAACAGCTCCACAGCGAGCACGCCGACGTAGCCCAGCCGGTCCATGATCGCCGCCGCATAGCGCTCGGCCCCGGCCTGCAGCGCCGGGTCGAGCCCGGGAGCCGGCGCGGTCGAACGCCGCAGGATGCCGTCGCGGTGGATGTTCTCCACCAGCGGCCAGGCCGCCGTGGTGCCGTCTCGGGCGCGCACCGCCAGCACCGACACCTCTCGATCGAAAGCGACGAGGGCCTCGAGGATCGAAGGCGCCTCCCCCACCGCACGCCACGCGCCGGCCGCGTCGCCGGCCGTGTGCAGCACGGCCTGCCCTTTGCCGTCGTAGCCGAGACGGCGGGTCTTCAGCACGGCGGGCAAGCCCACGGCGTCGATCGCGTCGTGCAGCGAGGCCGCGTCACCGACGGCTGCGAACATCGGCACCGGCAACCCGACCTCGGTGAACAGGGTCTTCTCGGCGAGCCGGTCCTGAGCGAGATCGAGAGCCTCGGGCGGCGGGAACACCGGCACCCCACGGCTCGTGAGCAGCCGAGCGCTGGCGACGGGGACGTTCTCGAACTCGTACGTGATCACGTCGGCGCCGGCGGCGAGCGCCCCCAGCGCATCCGGGTCGTCGTAGGCGCCGACGATCGAGGGCGCGACCTTCGACGCCGGCGAATCGGCGGCCGGATCGAGGGTCGTGCAGGTGATGCCGAGATCATCGCCGGCGAGCGCGAGCATCCGGCCGAGCTGGCCGCCCCCGACGATGCCGACCCGCATCAGTCGATGAACGGGTCCGGATGGTTCAGGACCGAGGCGGTCTGTGCCTCGCGGAACGACACGAGCCGCTTGCGCACGTCCTCGTCGTCGAGCGCGACGACCGCGGCCGCCAGCAGGGCGGCGTTGATCGCTCCCGCATGACCGATGCCTACCGCGCCCACCGGCACACCCGCCGGCATCTGCACGATCGACAACAACGAGTCCATCCCCTTCAGCGCGTGGGATTCGATCGGGACGCCGAAGACCGGCAGGTGCGTATGCGCGGCCGTCATCCCAGGCAGATGCGCGGCGCCGCCCGCTCCGGCGATGATGACCTTCAGCCCGCGATCGGCCGCGGTCTTCGCGTAGTCGGCCATGAGGTCGGGGGTGCGGTGCGCCGACACGACGCGGGCTTCGAACGCGACGCCCAGCTCCTCGAGGGTGTCGCAGGCGAGCTGCATGGTCTCGCGGTCGTTCCGCGACCCCATGATCACCCCGACCACCGGTTGCGTCATGGCCGGAGTCTAGCCCCGCAGCTCCTTGCGCCACGCGGGCGGCATGGCGCCGGTGAACGCCAGGTCCGTCGCGCCGAGCCAGCGGGCGAGCTCATCGATGGCCTTGCGCACGGCTGCACCGTCACCGCCGCGCGAGGCTCCCTCGGCGTGCACCGCGTCGATCGCCAGCACCCCGGTCTCGCGGTCGAGCTTGGGGTCGAACCGCCCGATGAGCCGGTCGCCCCGCAGCACCGGCAGCACGAAATACCCCCAGCGGCGCTTCGCTTTCGGGACGTAGATCTCGAGCCGGTAGACGAAGTCCCAGAGCGCCTCGGTGCGGACCCGGTCGTGGATCAGACGGTCGAACGGCGACAGCGCGACGGTCCGCCCACGGAACGTCGCCTCGAGCGCCGCCGCGTCGGCGACCCACCGCCCCTTGACGCCGTCGATGGTGACCGGCAGGGCCGAGCCGTCGCGGATCATCCGTTCCAGCGCCCGCTCCCACCCCGGCGTCTTCAGACCGTCGAAGAGCCACCCGAGGGTCGCAGGCTTCGCGATGCCGGCCGCGGCCAGCTGGCGACCGACCACCGCGGTGGCCCGGGCCGCGGCCGGCATGGTCGCGACGGCGGGGAGCCTCCGCTCGGCAAGGTCCCACACGCGGTCACCGCCGTCGCGACCCACGATCATGATCTCGCCCCGCGCCCACATCACCTCGAGCATCATCGAGACGCTGCCGTCGCCGTCGTTCCAGCCACCCGTGCGCCACTCGAGCTTCGTCCGGTTCTCGAGGTCGCGGCCGCGCAGCGGCCCCTCCGCGCGCATGCGACCCAAGATGTACCGGCGGAACGCCGCGTTCTCACGCAGGAACGTTCGGATCCACTGGTGGCGCGTGTAGCGCGACTCTGGTGGATAGCCCCGCATCGTGGCCCGATGGATCGGCAGATCGTCGACCGGCAGGATGAACGCCCGGTATTCGAACAGCGACCGCTCGTCCCAGAGCTGACGCGCAAGCTCGGCCTGCCGGTACGCCGGTCCGAGACGCGAGAACAACACGAGGTGCTCGGTACGCGCCACCGCGTTCGTGGGGTCCATCTGCAGCATCCACAGCTGCCGGACGGCCTCGACGACGCCGGCCGGCCTGGGCGACGACAACCGTTGGGCGACCACGGCCGCGCGCCGTGCCTGCTCTCTGGTGATGACCAGCTGGGTCGGCTCGCCCCGTCCGCTGCTCACGCGCCACCCGCTCGTTCGCTCAGCGGGTGATGGCCTCCGCCATCTCCTCGAAGCTGTCGACGTAGAGCTTCGCCTCGTCATCGGTCATGACGATCGACGTCGTCCACGACTCCCATTTCGAGCCGGGGCTCTTGAACACGCCGCGGTTGAGCTGCCAGAGCCATGCGAGCTGCGGCACGCGGTCATCGATCGCCCACAGGTCGCGGTATTCGCGGATCGGCGTGGGACTCCACTCGATCGAGCCCTTCGCACCGATGGTCTTCATCGTGGCGGGCAGGTGGTAGCGCTCGATCACGTCTTCGCACCGCAGCAAGATCTGGTTGATCCGGTCGAGCCGCAC
>Ga0247727_10007015_pt1 | contig 21772 bp, 16 predicted proteins | sample WisWelCaveWW1625_FD_202498 | JGI IMG/M metagenome (GOLD analysis project Ga0247727, IMG submission 202498) | Biofilm microbial communities from Wishing Well Cave, Virginia, United States - WW16-25 | ecosystem: Environmental > Aquatic > Deep subsurface > Groundwater > Cave microbial mat | place...
GATTTAGATCGAAAATATGATTGCAAGTGGAAAAGAATAAATGCCACCCACAAAGCACTCGGCAGGCTACGAGATCTTTGTGAAGACTTGCTTGACTTAAAGAGAAAAATATAATTGAGCACAAACGTCGACATCATCATCTATTTTCCCCGTTCCGCCAACAGCAAACACCGCGTGCCGATGTCGCTTTTGGCGCTTGGCTCGATGCTGGAGAATCGCTATGATTATGCGATTGTCGATGGAAATTTTTTTCATGATCCCATCGCCCAACTTTCAGAAGTCATCGAGTGCAACGGCAGCTCGATCCTCGGCATGTCGGTGATGCCGGGGCCGCAATTGCAGGAATCGATTCCGCTGGTTCGCCATCTTCGCGATCGCTTTCCAAAATTACAAATCATCTGGGGCGGATATTTTCCATCGAATCATACGAACGTCGTTTTGCAGAGCGGCCGGGTCGATTATGTGATGCGCGGACCGGTCGAACGCGAGTTCGTGGAGTTGATCGATTTCTTGAATTGTGGCAAGGGTTCACGAAGCCAGATCAAGGGACTCTCTTATTCTGAAAACGACCGTATCATTCACAATCCACAGCGTGTGCCGCTTGCGCCGATGGATGATTTGCCGCCCTGGCCGTATGAGCGACTCGGCGATATGCGCCGCTACCTTGGCAATACCTACCTTGGCAGGCGCACCATGGCGATGCACACGAGCTACGGCTGTCCGTTCACATGCAGCTTTTGCGCGGTTGTTCCCATCTATGAGGGCGCGTGGGTTGGCCGCAGCGCGCCGCTGATTGCTGATGAGGTGCAACGTCTCGTGAAAAAATACAACATCGACGCCATTGAATTTGGCGACAACAATTTCTTCACCTCGATGAAACGCACGGCGCAGTTTGCAGAAGAGCTTTTGCGGCGCAAGCTTCGCGTCACCTGGTGGGGCGAAGCGCGGCCCGACACGCTCGAAAAATATCCCGACGATGTTCTGGCAAACATGCGGCGCAGCGGCTGCAAAATGATTTTTCTCGGCGCGGAATCCGGCTCGGCGCTGCGCTTGAAGCAACTGAACAAAGGCGGCACGCAAACGCCCGAGACGATCTTGCGTCTGGCGAAAAAACTGCGACGGCACGACATCGTTCCCGAATTCTCTTTTGTGCTCGGCGCGCCGGCAGAAGATGTCGATCAAGCGCTTGACGAAGAAGTCGCGTTCATCCGTCGAGTGAAAAGAATCAACCCGCAAAGCGAGATCATCATTTACGTTTATGCGCCGGTGCCCATGCTCGGTTCGTCGCTGTTCAATGAAGCGCAAAAAAGCGGCTTTGCTTTTCCAACGCATCTTGAAGACTGGCTCCTCCCGCAGTGGTCGAATTTGGATCTGCGACGCAATCCGCTGACGCCCTGGCTCAAACCGCGCCACATCGACAAGATTCACAACTTCGAAGCCGTGCTCAATGCGCGCTATCCGACCAATTCGGACATCAGGTTGAGCGCAAGACAAAGACATCTTTTACAAGCGAGCGGCGCGTTGCGTTACGCCGCGCATTTTTATCATGCGCCTTATGAAATAAAAATCTTGCAGCGACTCGTGCGTTATCGGCAGCCGGAGATTGAAGGGTTTTGAAAAAGTTTAAACCAGAAGCGCGTATTCAAAACATTCGCAAAGCATTTCAGCCCACCCCGTCCCGCTTTCATAAAAAGCTATGGACACGGGGCGGGGCAGAAAAAGAAATTCCACAGAATTGTGAACAGAAAAAGCGGGGGCCATGCGGATCAAAGAACCACACAGCGTGAAAACATAAAAACATTCCGCGCGCTTTTTTGATCCGTGTGGGTTTCAATTGATTTTCAGCGGGATTTCTTTTTCTGTGGGCGCTAAACTTTTTGATTCGACATAATCGGAAGACCATCAAATCCACAAACCGTGCGCATACTTGCTCTTTCTGAAAACATAAAACAAAATCGGCGGCGGGATTTGCTTTTGATCTTTGCGTTAGCTTTTTTGTTCCGCATCGCTCTGCTCATTTTGTTTCCGGTGCCGTGCGGCAACGACGCCGCCGGCAGGCTGTACTTTCGCGACACGCTGTGGATTGGTCATTGGCTGCCGCTCACGCAAGCACTGGTTTATGTCGGCTTCGCAGCGACGCAGAGCGTTGTCTTTGTGCGTTTGTTTTTTATCATCGTCACCAGCTTGTCGGCTGTGGCATTTACATTCTATCTACAACTCTTTGCTTCACGCCGCGCGGCAATGATCGGCGGGTTGCTTTTTGCCGCCAACTCGTTGTTGGTTTTTCTCTCGTTGATGCCCTATCAGGAAGTCGTCTTCATTGGATTACTTTTTGGAAGCCTGGCGTTCTATCACAAAACAAACGCTGACAAAGCCCATTCTTGGAATTATGTAACCGGAAGTTTTCTTTACGGTCTCGCCTGTCTCACGCGATATGAAGCATGGCTGATTTTACCTGCTCTGTTCATCGCAAACATTTGGCGAAGTATCGCTTCACACCGTCTTCGTAGTATTTTTTTTGTGACGTTGAAAAGTGCTACGGGTTTATTGTGGGGACCGGCGTCGTGGATGATCATCAATTGGCTCAAATGGGGAAGTCCGATCGCATTTCTTTTTCAACGCGCCGACCATGAATTTTATGCGTGGGCACCGCACGGCGAATTCGCGCGAATCGTCGGTTACATCGGCATGATGATTTATTGGGTCGCAAGATTCGGCTCGCCGCTGATTCTTCTCGCCGCGCCGGGAATATGGAAATTTTGGAAAAATCGAAAAACCATGTTGCCAATTTTGTGGCCCGTAGTGCTGCTCTTAGCACTGGTTTTAATCTTTCTAATATTTATTGCCGGAAAAGAATTCGCCACCGCGAATCGCTTTGCCAGCCTGCCATTGGCAATCATGCTTATTTTCGTCGCGATCGGCGCAGATGAAATAATCGACCGAATCGAGAAAAGTAAAGCCGCCTGGTTGGAAAAAATCAAGAAGCCTGCAATAAAAACTTCGGTTATCGGCTTTGCATTTTTTTTTCTGATCATTTATGGCGCTGTGCCGGTGGTATTTGGCAATCGCCATCCGGATTTCCGCGAGCCGTATGAAGTTGCAACTTTTCTCAAGGAGCATCTTTCGCCAAACGAGCGCGCGGTAATCGTCGGCGAATCTATCGATGGGGCCGTGCCCATGCCCTATCAAAGAATTTTCGGACAATTGACGTTCGACAAGAATCATCTGCTTTGCTCCGCTCTTCTTGATCCACAAATTGTTGGAGATGTAGATAATTTTGTTCGCAAACGAAATGTGAGGTATGTGGCTGTCTTTGGTGGAGGGTGGGCGAGAAACGGGAGCGATACTCTTTTTGAAAAATTTCTGGCTATGGCGTCAACTAAAAAACGAACAGCCTTCGCGAACAAAGCTGCTATCGTGTACGAACTACCATTGGCAGAATAATCGAACGTTCAAATTCCTTGACTTTGCCTAGCGCCAATCCTAACCCGTCGTCGATAACGCCCACAAGCGACAAGTGGTATGATATACCCTTGCCTCTGACGATGAAATTCCGCCGCTTGCTCCAGCCCCTTGCCTTTCGAATCCTTCATCCGCTTCAACTTTATTTAAATAGAAAACCAAGCCGTACAAAAATCGGCAGGCTAACGCTGCACACAGACCCTCTCGTGTTTCATCCCGGCTATCATTTCAGCAGCAAGATTTTGGCGGAGTATGTCGCCACTCTGGAGTTGTCGAATCGACAAGTATTGGACATGGGCACGGGCAGCGGCATTATCGGCATTACCGCGGCAATGCACGGCGCCGAAGTTACGGCAATCGACATCAATCATCAGGCGGCAATACTGGTTGCGCAGAATGCGCGCGAGAATAAAGTCGAAGCCAAGATGCGCGTGCTGTGCAGCGATCTCTTTAACGCTCTCTCTCCCGCGCCAATATTCGACTGGATCATCTTCAATCCTCCGTTCTTTCCACGCGTCGCAACTCACGCTTTGGAGGCAGCATTTAATGCGGGAGAAGATTACAACGTCATCGCCCATTTCATGAAGCACGCCGCTGATTTTCTCTCGCCGGAGGGAAGACTTTTGTTCATCCTTTCGTCTGATATGAACCTTCAAGAAATAAACCGCCTCGTCGAACAAGCCGATTTCAAAATCGTCTGTTGCGACGTCAAACCCCACATTTTCGAAGTTTTTTATCTCCTTCAATTGAAGTCGGTCGCGTAGTGAGTGTCGGTCCGAAAAGTGTTCCACCCTCGGCTTGGCCGAGGTTTTATCATGCGCTTGTCGTGAGAATCTGGGCGTTTTGCCTGCAACGGCCAAGCCGTTGCAGGAACATTTTTTGAGAATTCCGATTTTTCGGACAGACGCTACTTAGGCTACAACATTCTGGAGGCTTTTCACGTCTGCAAGCGCCGCTGAAAGTCGGTACAAACAACCTCGGATACTTCTGTTACTCGCCAGGCCGGCACACATGCCCGAACAAAGTGAACAAATGTTTGGCAATCAACAACGTTTTTATCGTCGCTCATGTAAAATCAAAGACGCATCCGAACAAATTCAACATCTTGATCAACAAACCAAAGCCCACATGATGATTACTCCTCGCACTTCAACATCGCCATCGAGTCTTCATTCTCTCTGCAGATTCTTTGCATTTCTCTTCATCCTATTTCTATCCTTCTCTCAGCCTCTTTTCGCCGACGGCCCCGGCGTGCCGAACCGCATTTATCCAGACGAGTTCGTGCTCACGGCCATCAGCCAGTTGAACAGCGCCAACGGCGCGCCGCGCAGTCACGGCCATGTGTCCATGCACAAAGGTTATCTCGTCGTTGTTTATTCCACCGACGATGGCGGCTCCGACGGCGGGTTTTCGTTTTATGATATTTCCGATCCGTATGCGCCGGAACTGGTCTTTCAAAAAGATGACGAGGAGACCCGGGAGATTCGCGAGGCGCACGGCTACGGTTACAGCAGCAGCTATGCCGGCGACCTCGTGGCGCTGCAAGCAGCTTATGGTGTGCAAATCTGGGATTGGACGGACATCTTCAACCCGGTGCGTCTAAGCTATTTGCATCTTCCGGGCATCGAAGATAGCGACTATGCGCTCGGCGCGTGGTGGTTGAGCTGGCAGGCGCCATACATTTATATAGGAGGAAGCGGCAACGGCATTTACATCGTCGATGCGACGGATCCGCAAAGTCCTTTTTTGGTGCAGCGGCCCAACGGCCTGCCGAATCCGATTCCCATCAGCCAGACCGGCGGTTTTCGCATCGGCCCGATTTTCGCCGTGGGCAATTTGTTGGCGGCGTCATCGATGGATGGCGCGGGCTATGTGACGATGGACATCAGCGATCCGAAAAACCCGATCGTGCTGGATGTGTTGAGCGGGAATATCCCGGACATTTACAGCAGTCTGGTCAATGGCTACAAAATACTCGCTACCGGCCTCGACAAGAATCTTTACGTATATGACATTCGCAACCCATCGACTATTTCTTTAATCAACTCCGCAGACATCGACGGGCCCGGCGGTTACGTCACTTTTCAAGACGGCTTCGCACACGTCGGCGCTTCCATTCAATACACCAAGGTTGACATTCGCAATGACGCGCTTTATGATCGCGTCGGCAAAGCGACTTCCGGCATTCGAGGCCGCGATGAAGATTTTGTCGTGCCGTTGGGAAATCTGATCGTGCTCAGCGACGATCACGGATTCGGCAGCTTCATCATTCCCCACAAGAGCGGGCGCGACCTCACTGGTCCGTCAGTGAACATGGTCATTCCGATGGACGGCGCAACGAATCAGGCGCAGACGACGCGCGTCGGACTCACCTTCACGGATTTCGTCGATCTGCGTTCCGTCAATTCGTCGACTTTCATCGTCCGGCCGGTCGGCGGCGTGGCCATCAGCGGGAAATATAGCACGCAATTTGGCATCGTCAACTTTTTCCCGGATGAGCCACTCGAGCCGCTGACGACGTATGAAGTGGTCGTGCCGAAAAACGGCATGAAAGATTTGGTGGGCAATCTTGTGCCGTCATCTTTTGTCAGCACCTTTACGACCGCTGCGCCGCAGATTCCCTTATCTTGTCAAATTACTTTCAGTGCGCCGGCAATGGTTGGCGCACTTGCAATTTTTCATGCGCGAGGAGGCGGTGGTCAAGGCAATCATTCTTACTCGTGGGATTTCGGCGATGGCAGCCTGGCAACCTCTTTTTCACCGGATACCGCGGCGAGCCACATTTATAATCAACCCGGACATTATTCGGTTCGCGTCACGGTCAGCGATGGATTCAACAGCAGCAGCGCGGCGATCATTCAGACGATTCACCACCCCCTCACCAACACACCGCCGGCAGGATCGAGCCAGATTATTTTCGATGCTGCGCAGAATACGGTGTGGAATGTGAATCCGGATAATGAAACGGTCGCAGCGATAGATGCGTCCACTTTCAATAAGAAATTCGAAGTCAATGTCGGCAAAGAGCCGGGCACTCTCGCTAAAGCTCCCGACGGCGCGATTTGGGTCGTCGTGCAGGGCGAGGCAACCATAAAAGTGTTGGACGGGGTGACCGGCGCCATTCTTAACACCATCAGTCTGCCGTATGCGTCGCGACCTTATGGCATCGTTTTCAGTCCCGATGAACAGTCGGCTTTCGTCACGTTGCAGGCAACCGGCGGGCTGGCGAAGCTCTCTCCGATCACGCGCGGCATTATCGCCATCGTCAACGCCGGCCCGACGCCGCGCAGCATTGCGATGAGCGCCGCCTCCGACAGAATTTTCATCACGCGTTTTATCTCGCCGGACGATCATGGCGAAGTCGTCGAGGTGAATCCGTTCAGTCTGAACATCGTGCAGACGTTCAACCTCGCGCTCGATCCCGGGCCGGACACCGAAGACAAGGGCCGCGGCATTCCAAATTATCTCGGCTCGCCAACCATCAGCCCGGATGGACGACGCTTATGGATTCCTTCCAAAAAAGATAACATTGTGCGCGGCTTGCAGCGCGACGGCTTGGCGTTGGATTTTGAAAGCACGGTCCGCACGATTGTTTCACAGATCGATCTCTTGAGCAACGCCGAAGATCTCGGCTCGCGCCGTGATCTTAATAATCGCGACATGGCGGTAGCGGTGTGTTTCAGCTCGCTCGGCGACTACGCCTTTGTAGCCGCGCAAGGTTCCAATACTATCGATGTGTTCGATACATATAACAACTCTTTGGTCACTTCAATTGAAAATGCCGGACATGCGCCACAAGGTTTAGCCTTGAGCAGCGACGGCGCGAAGCTTTTTGTGCACAGCTTTCTTTCTCGCGCGGTTCTGGTTTATGATGTAAGCAATATCGTCTCCTCCGCAAGTAGCAGCTTCCAACAGCTTGCCGAAGTGCAGACCGCGAGCACCGAGCTTCTCCATCCCATCGTGTTCGAGGGCAAAAGAATTTTTTACAACGCCAAAGACCCGCGCATGAGCCAGGACGGTTATTTGAGCTGCGCAAGCTGCCATCTCGACGGCAATCATGATGGACGCACGTGGGACTTCACTGATCGCGGCGAAGGTTTTCGCAACACGACATCGTTGCTCGGTCGTCGCGGCGTGGGACAAGGCCGCGTCCACTGGACGGCCAACTTCGACGAGATTCAAGATTTCGAGAACGACATTCGTTTCGCGTTCGGCGGCGAAGGCTTCCTGTCCGACGCCGACTTCAACGCCGGCACACGCAGCCAACCGCTCGGCGATTCCAAAGCTGGATTGAGTTTGCCGCTCGATGCGCTCGCGGCTTATGTTTCGTCACTGATCGCCGTTCATCCCAGTCCGTATCGCAACGTCGACGGCTCGCTCACTACCGATGGTCAAGCGGGACAAATTTTATTTCAGCAACTCAATTGCTCTACTTGCCACGCGGGAAATGATTTCACCGACAGCCAAAGCGGCGCGCTGCACGATGTCGGAACGATCAAGCCGACTTCGGGAATGCGCATCGGCCAGCCGCTCACGGGAATCGACACACCAACACTGCGCGGCTTGTGGGAGACAGCGCCATATTTGCACGACGGTTCGGCGGCTACGATCATGGATGTACTGACAACTTCGAACAATAACAATTTCCACGGCTTCACAAGTTTGTTGAGCGAGACCGAGAGACAACAACTCGTTGCTTATCTTTATCAGATCGATAATCTTGAACCCGCGGCGCCGGAAGCGATTGCGCCGCTGGTCATCACCTCGCCGGCGAACAACACAAGTGTTCTCATAAATACTCCGGTTTCTCTCTCGGTCGAAGTGGCGCCGAGAGTCGGCTTGATCAGCAAAGTTGTTTATCGTGCGAATGATATCGAGATCGGCGAAACCTTTAGCGTGCCGTATGGCTTCACCTGGAACAGCGCGCAAGCAGGAAATTACACGATCAAAGCCGATGCGCATTATACAAACGGAAAAACGGCGCAATCATCTTCGATCAGCATCTCCATTATCGATGTCGCGTCCATCGCGATCATCACGCCGGTGAACAACGCAAATTTCACGATGGGCCAGCCGGTGATGATCGACGCGCAGACAAGCAGCGGCAGCAACACCATCAACAAGGTCGAATTTTTCGCCGATACAAACTTGCTCGGAGAAGACAACGCCGCGCCTTATTCCTTCACGTGGAACAACGCCGCAGTGGGAACGCATATCCTGGCGGCGCGGATAGTTTTCGCAGACTCTTCATTTCTCAATTCCACGCCGGTAACGATCTCCGTAAGCTCGCTGCCGGTTCCTGTCATTGCAATACCTGCGAATAATCAAAAATTCGCAATCGGAGACACGGTTCAGATTTCGGTAAATCTCGCTGTGGGAAATAACAATCTCACCAAAATCGAGCTTTTCGCAGACAGCTTGCTGCTTGGCGAAGATGGAACCGAGCCGTATGAGTTTTTATGGAACGGCATCCCACTTGGCAGTCACACACTCGCAGCGCGCGCGGTTTATCAAGACTCGATCATCGTGCAATCGACGCCGGTGGCCATTTCGGCTTTTTTCCCGGCAACAATCGCCATCACCTCGCCGGCGATGAACCAGGCTTTTATCATGGGAAATTCGATTCGCATTACGGTTGACGCAACGGCAGGCCCAAACGAGATCAGCAAAATCGAATTTTACAGCGACGCGGCCAAAATCGGCGAAGACGCTGATCCGCCGTACGAGTTCACCTGGCATAACGCATTGCCCGGCGTGCATGTTCTCGTGGCCAAAAGTATTTTCGTCGACGCGACGACGCTCTCCTCCGAGCCGGTAACGATCACGATCACGCAGACGACCGATATCGAAGAGCGCTTTCAACTTGTTGGAGATTACGCGCTTTCGAATGCCTATCCCAACCCGTTCAATCCGACGGCGCAAGTGAAGCTCATCGTCGCGCGGGCGCAGCATGTTCGTTTGGAAATTTTCAACATGCTCGGCCAGCGCGCCGGCGTGATGTACGACAGCGAGCTTGCCGCGAATCGCGTTTATATTTTCACCATTGACGCGCGAAGTTTGTCCAGCGGAAATTATTTTTATCGCGCCAACGGCGAGGCGTTTTCAGCGGCGCGGAATTTCACCATTTCGAAATAGATGAATGAAAACCGCTCGCCAGTTTTCAGCGATCGGTCCGCAAGCTAATTCATCGTCATCAAAATTGGCAGCTTATCATATTTCCTCCATCAGATTTTTGCAAGCCGGCTAAGCTAACCTGCCCTTCATTTCCTTTCGTAAAAAATGACGAGAAGATGAGAAGATAACTTTAAAAGCGTCGTTGTGTTGATCATGGGCATTGAATTTATTCGATAAAATCAAAATTCGGTGAAAAAATTTCTGCATTTGGGCGCATTGGTAATTACGAAATAGGCAGCATGAACGAAGATAAAACTTTGGCCAACGTGAGGCACGCAACTATGTGAACCGCTGAAATGACTTCCTTAAATAGAAAGCGCTTGCACCCAATTATTCCAACTCTTTGCTCCTTGATCGCCATCCTCTTCATTCTCCCCGCCGGTCTCAACGCTCAATCGATTTCTGACATTAAACTAAGATATTCACGGCTGGTCATCAGAGAGGCAACGCTCGAGAACGTAGGTCGGCTGGAAGTGGATTTTTATCGGCATAATTTTGAAGTGGAAGCGGGCATTGGCCAGGCCTTCGTTGGGCTGACTTACCAGTACGCCACAAAAGATCAGAATACGAAACTGGGAAATACTTTTGGAAAAACCGAGGACGGCTTGATGCTCACGGCCGGATACAATTATATCCTGTCCAGCAGATTTCGCGTCGATGCCTATGGCCGTTTGGGAATATGGGGCGAGACGAACCCGGCGCAGGCGCTTTATGCAACGGATACCGACCTTTGACTGAACCTCGTTATGTTTGACCCGGACGGCATGGCGATGATTTTACGCAAAGCGGTCTTTCCGTCTTTACAGGCGGGCGTGAACGTGAATAAATTTGGGCGGGTGCAGGGCATTGCGGGCGCCGGCCTATGGTGGAACAGCATCGGCCTCTATCTAACCGGCTTCTAGGCTTTCAACGGCGTCAACGAAGCGTTAAACCCCGGGAAAGACGCTGACAAGCTATTTGGAAATTTGCACAACAGCGGCGTGAGTTTGGCCGTGACGTATGAGTTCGGCGGCTTCCTGATCCTCGCGCGGCAAAATCGCGCCCTCAAAAACGGAGGCGACGACTTCACCTTGAGCCTGCAATACCAACGCTTCTTCAAGAGGGAAGAGGATAAGCGATGAAAAAGTTTAAGCCGATGTCGCGGCTCGCAATCCTTCTCGTCATTTTCATGGCCGCTGAAACCACGCAGGCGCAATGGTTCATCATCAAACGTTCGCTCCAAGCGGAGGTGCGCATCGCCAGGGAAACCGCAACGCATTTGATTCTGCGCCATCAAGCGCTTGCCGATTCCATCGTGGTTACATCGTCGAAAGAGCTCGAGTCGGACATCTACGGCGATCTTGAAGTAAAGCGCGGCGGCAATCCTTACCGCATCTGGGTGGCGACCGAAAAACTCTTGGGGAATTCGCATCATGCCGAAGGCGCGGGCGAAAAATTTTTCCGTGCGTCCTTTTTAAGAACTCTTCGGCATCCGATCAAAAAACCGGCGGTTGAAGAAATCAAGCCCGATCACACATCAACATCGAAAAGCCAAAGTGAACTGGCAGAAAAAAAAGAATCCACTGAACCTTTGGTTCGGCAGCAGTTGTCGCAAGCGCCAGTAGCGGCGCACACAACCGGGGATTCAGCATCAGCCAAAATGCCAGTCGAACCGGTAGAGACAAAGGCTCCAGACCTTCCTATCCTGAAAACCGAGGCCGCCGAGGCAGAACCGCGGCGCGAGGTTGAGAGAAAACTTGCTCAGAGGGTTCCCCTTGAACACCAGGCTTCACCACTCGATGCCGCGGTCAAGCCATCAGCGACAAAAGCCGAAACAGATTTTCAGGCAACCGACAAGGAATTTGCTTTGGCGCCACCGATTGCCAGCACGTTACAACAGCAGGCTCAAGCTGTCCCCAGCGGTGGCGCGGCATCGCCTTTGCTAAAAAATTCTCCATCGAATCCACCGGAAAAAACTGAATTGCCGCCCCTCGCGCGCTCGGGAGATAAGGCTTCACCCATTCTTTATGTATTCGGCGTTTTGACGGGATTGATCGTTTTTTCCCTGTTGGTTTTTGCTGCTTTATCTCCGATGACCAGAGCGCGCATCCACCTCTGGAAAAATGATTACGTCTCAGCGGCGCAGATTTATGAAAATGTCCTCGCCAAGCATCCCCAACGATTTAGAGTATATCCGCCCCTGGCAAATCTTTATCTGCTGATGGGGCGCAAAGACGAAGCCGCGATGGAGGTTTACAAGGCTATTTTACAATTGAATCTGCCCATGCGTCATCGCGAGAGGATCGACGAGATCCTCGGTAAAAGCCAGCCTACCACGAGCATAACGGATTCGGATCTTATCGACAAGTTGGAGAAAGAATTGAAAGCTGAGCGTCGCAAACAGAGCCGGAAAGGCACGAAATAATAACCCCTGTCGTTCTTCGCGAATTTTGCGCTTTCGCGGTTTTCTTTATAAATTATTCAGCCTAACTTTCCCAAGCGCCCTCCCGTTTTCTCCATTTTATCTTTCACAAAAATTTCTTATGTTGGAACACCCTTTGCCGCCTTTCAGCATTATTCGAAAGGATGACTATGCAATTTCGAAGGATTTATTTCGCTATTTTATTGTGCAGCTTACGCATTTGTAATGCCCAAACCGAAATCGAACTCGAGCTGGCGTTTCCCAATCTTAGCTTCTCCCGCCCCGTAGATTTGCAACGCGCCGGCGACGGCACGAATCAGCTCTTCGTCGTCGAGCAGGCCGGCATCATCAAGGTTTTTGAAAATGCAAAAGCAACTGCTTCGGCAAAAACGTTTTTAGACATTCGCGACCGCGTCAATGACTCCGGCAACGAAGAAGGGCTTCTTGGACTTGCTTTTCATCCCGACTACGAAACGAATGGATTTTTTTTCGTTGATTACACGGCATCGAATCCGCGACGAACGGTGATTTCACGATTCAGTGTGAGCGCGGCAAATCCGGACTCCGCGCTCAAGAGCAGTGAATTCATCGTGATTGAAATTCCAATCAACCTTCCGAACAACAACAATCACAACGGCGGGAAAATTGCGTTCGGACCGGATGGCTTTCTTTACATCGGCTCGGGCGACGGCGGCGCCGGCGGCGACCCGATGGGCAACGGGCAAAATTTGATGAGTTTGCTGGGAAAAATTCTGCGCATCGATGTGAACACTCCATCCAGCGGACGCAACTACGGCATTCCTTCGGATAACCCGTTCGTCGGCAACACCGCCGCCAGAGAAGAAATCTACGCCTACGGTCTCCGCAATCCCTGGCGCTTCAGCTTCGATCCGGTGACGAATCAAATTTGGGTTGGCGATGTTGGCCAGGGCAGAAGGGAAGAAGTCGACGTCGTCGAAAAAGGTAAAAATTACGGTTGGAATCGAATGGAAGGGAATCTGTGTTATCCCTCGGGAAATCCGTGCGATATTGCCGGATTGGTCAAGCCGATTTGGGATTACCCTCGCAGCGAGGGGCAGTCGATTACCGGCGGGCATGTTTATCGCGGCGTGAATGTTCCTGACCTTGTCGGCGCTTATGTTTATGCGGATTTCGTCTCCGGACGCATCTGGTCGCTGCGCTATGACGGCGTCAACCCGGCGCAAAATTCTCTCATCCGCGATACGTCGCTCAACATCGCGGCCTTTGGCATCGACCAAAACAATGAGCTTTACATTTGCGCGTTCGATGGAAAGATCTATCGCTTCGTCCCGACGATGATTCCGACCGATCCCGGCGGGCCGCTGCCCATTTCACCGCAGCTCGCGCAGAATTATCCGAATCCCTTTGCGCCGATCAACTCGTTGAATGGCATCACCACCATCACCTATCAATTGCCGCAAGAAGCGTTTGTGGAATTGAGCATATTCAATATTAACGGGCAATTGGTTCGCACGCTGGAAAATGACAGCAAGCCGGCGGGAAGAAATCTTTCCCGATGGGATGGAACAGACAAGAATGGCTCAATTTTGCCGAACGGTGTTTATTTGTATCGCTTGCGGGTTGGAAATGAGACCGTCGCAACGCGGCAGATTACTTTCCTAAAGTAGAACGGATGCTGGATCCTCGATGCTGGTTGCTGGTCACTCGATGCTGATAATGCGTAAAACGTAATTCGTAATACGTAATTCTTATTTTTAGTATTCCGCGTACGCATTACGTTTTACTTTTTAGCATCCTGCATCGAGCATCCAGCAAGAAGCTTTCACCGTGACTGCATGGCCGGCGCGCCGAAGCTCTGCAGAAAAACACGTTTGCAGCCAAACTAATGTAGAAAACTTTTAATCCTATGTCTATGATTCTGAATAGGCGCCTTTTTATACTTATCTTGCTCTTCGCTGGAGTTGCAGTGGTCGTTAGTCTTGATGATCGCGCTCCTATACGCTTACACTCACGATGTCCAGCCTTTGAAATTAACAAGGATTTTCAAGAATACATGGACGGCGTGATTAGTGAAGAGTATCCCGGTCCGGTTGTTTACAGGGTACTGACTCCGTATCTCGTTTTTTGGTTGCACAAAGGGATGCCATCCGTGTCACCAGTTACCTTCGATTTTTTTATCAAGATTTTTGTTCTGATCGCCATCCAACTTTCTTTTTTCGAGTACCTGCGTTTCTTCCACAACAGCTTTCAGGCGCTTGCCGGCGTTTTTTTGTTTGATGCCTTGATCGGTTTAACTCTTTCTTATCACCACGGCCCGAGTTTGCCGGAGACCGGCGATCTCATCAACGTCTTGGTTTTTATTTTAGCTCTCACCGCGTTATACCTCGATCGTTTTGCTTTACTTTGTCTTATATTGTTTGTGGGCACATTTAATCGTGAAACAACTTGGGTTTTGTTACCAGTGTTTTTTCTCTATAATTTCCTCGAAAGCCGCTCGATGTGGCGCTTAATGACAGCTTTCGTCGCCGTTGCCGTCCCATATTTTGGGTTGAGATGGTTGATCGATACGCCGGCGCCCATCTGGTTCAGAACCGATGCAATACAGGATAACATACCCCTCCTTGCCGAAGAGTCTACGCATTATGCGTTGATTTCGAATGTTTACTTTTTTGTTTTACTCGGCCCACTCGTCGTAACAAGTCTATACCAATTTCGAGCACACCCGCGTTTTCTGCGGATAGTTGGTTCTATAGTTCCATTGTTCATTGTAATCCATTATGCTGTCGGTAGAATTATCGAAACTCGCATTTGGATGCCCCTTTTCATCGTTCTGATTCCATTGGTTCTTAACAATCTCGTCAAAGTGTTGCAATCGGAAACATCATCATAGACATTCAAAAGCGGATCCACCGCTTTCAAACAGCACGGAACGTTCAGCGCGAAAAAATCATAAGACACTGTATGGCCGAAATTCTCATCGCTCATAGCTTCTTCCTGCGCTTCGATCCCAAGCAATGGCGCACTATGCAGCCGTACGCGCCTTTAGGGACTCTTTATGCCGCCTCGTATTTGCGCCAACAAGGATACGATGTCGCGCTCTTCGACAGTATGTTGGCAAACTCACCCGCCGATTTTTTGCCTCTGCTCGAAAAGCATCAGCCGCGCGTTGTCGTCTTTTATGAAGACAGCTTCAACTGGCTGAGCAAGATGTGCCTAAGTCGCATGCGCGAAGCGTGCTTTGAAATGATCCGCATGGCGAAGGCGCACAACGGCCAGAGCACATCGGTGATTGTCGCCGGTTCCGATCCCACGGATCATCAGCAAATGTATTTCGATCAGGGCGCAGACTTTGCCATCATCGGCGAGGGAGAATTTACGCTGCACGAATTGGTTGATGCGTTGCTGGGCAAATCTGCAAAACGTCCCGAAGAAATTTCTGGCGTGGCATTTCCGGAAAATGGCGCGGTTAAAAAAACTTTGCCACGAGGTTTTCAGAAAAATCTCGATGTGCTGCCTTTTCCAGCATGGGATTTATTGGAAGTCGAAAAATATCGAAGCACTTGGCGAAAAAAACACGGCTACTACTCGGTCAACCTCGTGACCACGCGCGGCTGCCCTTTTCGTTGTAACTGGTGCGCGAAGCCGATTTATGGCGACCGCTACAACAGCCGCTCGCCGGAAAACGTCGCCGAAGAAATGCTCTGGCTGCGAAAAAATTTTCATCACGACCACATCTGGTTTGCCGACGACATCTTCGGCCTGAAGCCCGGCTGGGTGGAAAAATTCGGCGACGCCGTGCAAGCCGCTGATGTCGTCACCCCCTTCAAAATTCAAGCGCGGGTGGATTTGCTGCATGAAGAAGCGGCTGCTAGTTTGAAAAAAGCCGGCTGCAAAACTGCTTGGGTCGGCGCCGAATCCGGCTCGCAAAAAATTCTTGATGCCATGGACAAAGGCACAACCGTCGAACAAATTTATGCTACTGCCGCGCGCTTACGCCGGCACGGCATTGAAGTGTGTTTCTTCCTGCAATTCGGCTATGCCGGCGAGACCGACGAAGACATCGAGAAGACGATCAAGATGGTGCACGACTGCCAGCCGGATGACATCGGCATCTCGGTCTCCTATCCGCTGCCCGGCACGCGATTTTATGAGCGAGTTAAAAACGATCTGGGCGATAAACAAAACTGGGAGCACAGCGACGATCTCGACCTGATGTTTCGCGGCCAGTATCAGCCGGATTTCTACCGGCAGTTGCATCGCGTCGTGCATCAGGAGTTTCGGCTGCAGAAAGCTGCTCTGCTCGTTTCTGATTTGTGGAAGAATTCTGCAAAGCTCACTGTGGGCAATGTTCGACATCTGCTCGCCACTGCAAGTCGTCTACCGTTTTTCTATTTAGAACGTTCTCGACTATCCCGCTTGAAAAAACTAAATCCACACTCCGTGTAACCCCATCAAAGTGAAATTTTGCTCCGCGACTAATTTTTTGGAAATCTTGACATAGGTGTCGAGTATTCTTACATTTTGGCGAGCTTCTTGAATTGTTTCGTTATCGCTCCTTTGGCTTGGATGCGATCATTCTGACCGAAGCGGAAGTCAGAAAAATACAGAATGAAAATGAGGGGGAATGGGATTTGGTTTTGGAGGTGCTTGAAGAGGAAAAAATACTCTCTGCACGGACGCAAAAGGCAGAAGCTCGGTGAGCACATTCGCCAGCGAACGCGCGAATGGTTTCGAATAGATTTTACATATCCAAGCCATATTCCAGAAGTGATTAACATTGAAGAAGCCAAAGCAGAGATTGAAAAGACCCGTCTTGTTCGAGATTTCGTGATGAAGAATGCCGCGAATTGGGATATGACTAAGATAAGAGCATCTTCAAAAGCTTCGACGCATAACCTTCATCAATAACCGAGAAATTCGCCCTTATGCTTCACATTCTCAACGGCGATTCCACCGCCAATCTCTTGAAGGAATCCGGCTTGCAAGGCGAGTTACTATCCTGGCGCGAGGCGTTGATGGCCGGTCCAACGCCGCAAAATTTGTCGCTCGATCAATGGATCGACGTACGCGCAAAGCATTTGGCTGAAGCGTATGCAGTAGCTTTTGATGAGTGCAAAAGAGATTTATCAGCGCTGTATGCCGGACTGCAAACATTTTCTCGGCATGATGAAGTAGTGCTGTGCTTTGAGCACGATCTTTTTTGCCAGGTCAATTTGATTCATGTTCTCGATTGGTTTTCTAGACAAAATCTCGGCAATACGAAATTGAGCCTCATCTGCATCGGAGAATTCCCCGAAAAAGAAAATTTTCGCGGCCTCGGCGAATTGAGTCCGCAACAATTGGCATCGCTGTTTGATCAACGTCACGAAGTGAGTAGCGCAGAAAAATTTATTGCTGCCGAAGCATGGGCTGCTTATTGCTCGCCCCATCCAAAGTCACTAGTTCATCTTCTTGAAAAGCACACCTCGGCGCTGCCATTTCTTGGCGCTGCTTTATCCAAACATCTCTCGCGTTTTCCTTCGGCAAGAAATGGTTTGGGCAGCATCGAGAACAAGGCGCTTGAGCTTATCGCGAGCGGCGTCAGTGAATTTAAAACACTCTTCCCAAAATTTGGCGCGGCGGAACCCGTTTATGGCCTCGGCGACGCCCAATTTTGGAACGACTTGCAGCGCATGATCAAAGCCAAGCATCCGTTGCTCACTCCTTCATACATGCAGGATGTGAAACGCACTCCGGCAAACGCCGTACAGCCCAAGGCTTCGTTCGCGCTTACGGAAACCGGCAGAGCCGTCCTCAACGGCCAAAGTGATTTCGTCGCATTGAATGGAATAGACCGATGGCTGGGCGGCGTTCATCTTCGCGAGCCAAAAAATCTCTGGCGCTGGGATGAACAAAATCAAAAGATGATTCAACCTTAACCCCCGCCCCAAGCTCGTGGGCGATTGTCGAAGCCGGTGAACTGAGCCTGATAACAAGTACACCACAATGAGGATGGCCCCAATTCACCATGCGGATTCAGATTAACAAAGATATCGTCGGCTGGAATGATCCGGGGTGGGCGTTGTTGTTGATTGGCGTTGTCGCGGCGCTGGTGCTCGGCTATCTCCGACAGTTTGTGGCGCTGTTACCAGCCTGTGTGTTTCATTCTTTGACCGGATATCCTTGCTTTGCCTGCGGCAGCACGCGCGCTTTTTCTGCGCTGATCGATGGCGAGTTTCTTACTGCATTTCGTTTTCAACCATTGTTTGTTGTCGGTTGTCTCGTTGGCGCGTCGTGCGTCGTACGAGCGTCGCTGGCATTGATTGCCGGCAAAAGGATCTCCGTCGAATTAACCGATCGAGATCGTTTTCTCATTCGCTGCGGTGTCCTTGTGTCGATCGTGGTCAATTGGGTTTATCTGGTGAGATCAGACATATGAGAAGCAGGCCTTGATAACGTCGATGCGTTCGGAAAAAAACAGGAGGTGGATGCGTGCTGATCGGAATGACAATTAGTTCCTTTGCCGACCGCAAGGCCGGGGCCCTGCTGAAGCTGGCAAAAAAATTCGGCGTTGCTTTTGTGGAGTTCAATCGCAGCGTGTGGGACGATCTGCCCGAAGTCGCGGCGCAAATCGACGGCGTTGCCAGCGGGTATCATTTGCCGCTGATGAGCGAAGACGGCTACGATTTTTCCTGTCTCGATGCGGCCGCGCAGATCGACGCCACCATCGATTTGTTGAACAAGCATTATCGGCGACTCAACGTGCGATATTGTCTCTCGCATCCGCCGGAGCCGGAGCAGGCGAAAGAGCCGATGCGAACCTCGGGAGATTTTATGTTGGAGAACCTCTCGCGCCTGGAAGCGCCGATCTTGTTGGAGAACGTCGAAGGCTGGAGTGAGCGTGACTTTGACAAATTTTATTCCATAGCGCGCGCCCGCCTCGGCGACAAACTTTGGGGCATGTGCTTCGATCCTGCGCACGCCTTCTTGCGGGCCGACGATCTCTTTCTGCGCTTTCATGAAATCGCCGGCGAGGTGCGCTGCATTCATCTTTCAGATTGCACTGATTCACGAGACGCGCATCTACCCTTTGGCAGCGGCGGCGTGCTGCCCATCGACCGCATTTTGAAATTCGTGCGCGCCCATCGCTGGCGCGGCATCATCAATCTGGAAATTATACCGCACTCTCTGGCGGAGATCGAGCCCGTCGTCAAGAGTTACCTCAAAGTCCTGCGCAGATTCAGCAAAGCAAAATATTTTGCTACGCTGGGCCGCCTCGCTTTTGGATCAAAGACAATAGCGCAAACCGAATCGAACATGGCCAACACGGTTTCTCTCTGATCAAATTATTGTCCGGCCAAAAAAATCGAAATTCAAAAAGATGTTCCTGCAACGGCTTAGCCTTCGCATGCAAAACACCCCTATTCTCACGACAAGCGCGTTTTAAAACCTCGGCCAAGCCGAGGTGGGAACGATTTAAGGACGATACGAATTTAGCCGCTTTGTCCGATGATACCGATAGCGATTTTCATCCGAACACGAGACGGCAAACAAAAACCGCTGCCAGCAAGCCGAAAAAATCAGCAATCAACCCGGCGGGAAGAGCGTGGCGCGTGTTCTTGATTGAAACCGAGCCGAAATAAACAGCGAGCACATAAAGCGTCGTCTCGGTGCTGCCGTACATCGTTGAGGCCAGCCGCCCGATGAATGAATCCGGCCCGTGGGTTTTAATCAACTCAGTGACTAAGCCCAGCGACCCACTTCCGGAGAGCGGGCGCATCAACGCTACCGGTAGAACTTCAGCAGGCATACCGATGAGCGAGGTAAGTGGCGATACAATTTTTACGAAGAGATCCATCGCTCCACTGGCGCGCAGCATGCCGATAGCGACAAGAATCGCCACCAAAAATGGAATGATGCGCACCGCGACGTTGAATCCTTCCTTTGCTCCCTCCACAAAAGTTTCGTAGACTCTGACTTTTTTGAAGAACCCCAAGAGCGGAATCATGAGCAGAAGCACGGGAATCGCCCACGTAGAAACGAGTTGAATGACGCTACGAAATGCTTCGCTCATTTAGCTCTCCTTTCCGGCTTCGGTTTTTTGTTCGCTTGCGCTCTCTCGAAAAACTCGCAGCCGTCCCAAAAGCTTTGTTGCAATAATGGCTACTGTCGTTGCAACGGTGCTGGCAAGAATCGTCGTGCCGATAATTTCTTCGGGATTTGCCGATCCGGCCGCCACACGCAAGCCGATGATGGTCGCAGGAATCAATGTGATGCTGGCGGTGTTGAGGCCGAGGAACATGACCATTGCGTTCGAGGCCGTGTCTTTTTTCGGATTGAGTTTTTGCAATTCTTCCATGGCCTTGAGGCCGAGCGGCGTCGCGGCATTGCTGAGGCCGAGCCAGTTGGCGGCAATGTTCAGCAGCATCGAACCCATCGCCGGATGATCGGTCGGGATTTCGGGAAAGAGTCTTCGAGTGATTGGGCTGATCGCGCGTGCGAGCAGTTTCACCAGACCGGCCTCCTCGGCAATCTTCATGATACCAAGCCAGAGCGTCATGATGCCGATGAGGCTGAGCGCGATCTCCACGGCGGTCTCCGCGGATTTGAATGCCTGCTTGGTTACGGCGTCGATGTTCCCGGTGATGCCGGCGACGACGATGGCGATGACCATCAACGCCAGCCAGATGTAGTTGAGCATGAGGCCTCCTAACGTAATTCGTAATCCATGATGCGTAAGAAGAAAGAGTTGCCACAAACTAAAAAGATTTTGGAGGCTTGCAAGTGATTTTTCTCTTGAAAAACCCGAAGGATTCGAGATGAACAGAGACCCGGAGAATGGATCTGTTCTTTACGTTTTACGCATTACGTCTTACTTCTCACCTCTCCCTTGTATTTCAGCAAAAAGTTTTGCATCTTCACAGTGCTTGAAATAATTTTTGAGGAATCGACGTGAAACTCGGTTACATCGAATACATGGACTGCGCGCATTACCTGCCAGAGCATCCAAAGTGCGGCAGTCTGCACGGCCATACTTACAAAGTCGAAGTCATCATCGAAGGCGAGAACAAGACCGGCATGATTCTCGATTTCGCCGACATGAAAAAAATCATTCGCGAGGTGCTGGCCGATTATGACCATCGCTCGCTGAATGATTTCTTGGACTATCCTTCAGTGGAAAATATTTGCGAGATGTTGCAGCGCCGCTTTGCCGAGCGCTGGAAGTATCTCTTCACCATTCGTGTCTGGGAGGGGGATGGAAAGTGGGCAGAATTGTGAGAGTTACAGTGAGAGCATAAACTCATACTCATACTCTTACTCGCTTTTGATTCTTAAAGGCTCAACAGATCAAGGCGAGTATGAGTAGGAGTACGAGTACGAGAAAGAGCAGATAACCGGAGTGCCCCCCATGCGCCTTGCTCTCTGCCCTCAGCAAATAAAAAAGCCCCACGATGTCCTCTCGCAGGGCCTTGTTCATCAACTCCATTTATCTATTCATCACAGCAACCGTCGCTCATAGCAAATTCATATTGATCCAAAATCGGCAACGCCTTGCCGTTGCTCTTTCCATTCGTTCCGTTACTGCCGTTGTTTCCATTGTGCTCGATACTTTGTCCGGGGAGGAAGACACCGTTCTCTCCGGTGATCTCTGCGCGCGTCGGCACCGGCGGCTGCTTGTAAACGATGCGCCGGCCTTGATAATTTTGCAGAATCACTTCGTCGCTGTCGAGCTTCTGCAAATACTGCGGCACAATCGGAATCTTGCCGCCGCCG
>Ga0247727_10007016_pt1 | contig 21771 bp, 21 predicted proteins | sample WisWelCaveWW1625_FD_202498 | JGI IMG/M metagenome (GOLD analysis project Ga0247727, IMG submission 202498) | Biofilm microbial communities from Wishing Well Cave, Virginia, United States - WW16-25 | ecosystem: Environmental > Aquatic > Deep subsurface > Groundwater > Cave microbial mat | place...
TCTTGGGAATATACAGACAGTTCCCGGCATGCGGACGGCCGGACATCGGAACGAAATTCGTCATCACGACAGGCACGCCGAACAGAACGGGAGTCAGCACGGGGCCCGACGAAACCCCGACGAAGCAACGGCACTGCGAGAACAGGAATATATCCATCCTGTTCGATCGGATATCGCTGAGCGCGTAATCGAAATACCCCTCCATCGCAAAGGATGGCCTCATTTGGGGATCTCCCACTCGAACAACATACCCCCCTCGCTTGACCACTTCCTCAACGGCCAGCTTGTAGCTCGCAATGTCTGCATTTCGATATGAATCATACGCTTCGTTCGCAAGATAGGAACCCGTCTTGTATCCGGCATCCCTGACATGAAGACTGACGAACCATGCATCCCGCGGAATCCCCGCCTTTTCCAGCTTTTCCCTTCCATATTCCCGATCGTCGGCGTTTAACTGAAACAGGGGTTTGCGATTTTGCTTTTCCCATTCCTTCTGAACGACGCCCTTCGCATGTTCGATGTAGACGGCTTTGCCCTGCAGGGTGGCGGACAAGCATACATCTGATTTCAGATATTTTCTGAGCGGGGAAAGCTGCCGGACAGCCTCCTCATCATCAAACACGGTTATATACTGCTTCCAGTAATCAAGCATGACGGGGTTGAGGACCGGATCTCCCGGACGGATTAATTGGATCAATTTACGCTTGGGAAGCCACCCTAGAAACATTGCCTTCACATGCGTGTCCAGGTATGCGTGCACATTGTAATATCGAAATATATCCTCGTTGATAATCCTGAATTCCAGCGCGTCGAGATGCTTCTGCCTGATAATACTGTCCTGGGTATCAAGAAAATCCTGCATGACGTTTTGGAGATTGTCGGTATCCTGCAGCATCAGATGCGAAATACAGGCCTTGACCCGCCATTCTAAAATGCAGTCCGGATATGCTTCTCGATACCGTCGCAAGTAGGCCAGAAACAGCCTGGAATTGGCGATGAGGTCATAGCTGCGATGTCTAAAGATCAGGCTTAATATCTTTTCATAACCCCAGCGCCTTTTTGGAACGACAGATATCACCGTTGCATAGAAATAATATTTTATCGGAAACGCAATTCGCTGATACGCCGATATGCACTTTGTAAAGATTGAACGGAGGGCCTTCAAAGATCGCATCGCTCGCGGAGGCAGTAACCGTACTATTTGAGCCCGGTTCAGGAACATGTTCTCCATTACTCGCTAGCCGCTAGTTGAAGAAGCCGGTTTGCAGCCATGCGTGGAGACGAGAAACTCTTCGATCCTCGCGAGATTCTCGATCAATCCCGGTACGACTGAAACCGTTCTTACATCATCGAGAGATAACCACCGCATGGCCAGCCCCTCACCGAGCACCAGCACCTCGTCGCCGACCTGGCACTGAACCGGAAAGACATGATTGTGCGCGGCACCGGCCCCGCGCCACTCCCAGCAGAACAGTTCTTCACCCACTTGACCCGGAACACATCCCAATTCCTCAAGAAGTTCGCGCTCCAACGCGTGCCGCAGGTTTTCGCCCTGCTCGACAAGGCCGCCGAAAAAAGTCCAGAAACCGGGGAATGGAAGACCGGGAGCATAATCTCGCTGCTGCAACAGTATCCGGCCGTCATTTCTGTAGATGAGCGCCTTCACCGCGTGATTCACGGGCTCATTCAAGGCAGATGGACTCATCATCAAAGATTAACAAGTGCTTACTAAACGCGGGTGTTCTTGACGGACATATTAAAGTCTGAGCCAGAGGCAAGTTCTGTTAATGCATAGCGCAGATCCTCATCAACCTGCTGCTCCAGACGTGCGCTCATCCATTTGGCCAGTTCTGTACGATAGGCGTGAACCGCAGGATCCATAATGCGGCAAGCTTCAAGGCCAAGGAGTGGTGAGAGTCTTGTGTCATCACACTTGCCCGCGGCAGCGACTGTGAGAAAGCTCTTCAGCATGGATTGCAGGGGGCCTGGTGCGCGATCCCATTCAAGGTCACCAACCTTCTTATGATCTCCAGAACGAATGCAGCCAGGCTCGGAAGTGAAATCAAGCTCACAGGAGCGTTCGGTTGTCTCAACCTGAATCATCCGGCAACGCTTCAGGGCATTGCGCTCAAGAACCGCCGCACAGGGGAATTCACCAGCCTGCAGGTCAAGCCTGACTCTTGCGCCGCCGCGCTCAATCGTGACGCTGTTAAACCGGACGGGATCAACCGTGAGGGTGCGCAGGAGGGACAGGATATGCGGAAAGACGTCGTGGATAACTGATATTGAAGGATCGTAGTGCTTCTGCTCTCCGTGGCGAATCTCCGTTACAGGATCTGACCATGTGAAATTGATTCTTTTGACCGAACCGGAGCGAGCAATATCATCTGCAAAAACTTGAACATACCGCGCGAAGCGAAACACATGCCCGGCGCACAGCGGCACACCGAGCTTTCCCGCCATGTCGACCAGTAAACCCGCTTCTGTCGCTGTAAGCGCGAATGGCTTTTCGACCAGAGTCGGCGATCCGGCAAGAAGAGCTGCTGCCGTTGCCGGAAAATGCGATCGCGCTGCATTCGCAACGATCACCGCCTCGGGCCTGCCGGCGTCGTCATATCTCGGCCATTGATCGGCCACCTCGACACGGCCGACCCCGGTCTTTTGCGCCCAGTTTCGCAAGCCCTCGGCATTTCCCGGCGAGTGCATTGAGACGGCAACTTCGTCCGGCAACAACTCAGCTAAAGCGACGGCGATTGTCCGCGCCCAACGGCCGCCGCCAAGGATTGCTATTCTCCGCTGTCCTCGCCGAAACCGTTCCATCATCGATCGGGTCGTTCTGCTTTTCGACCCGCTACGATGTACTGTGCGCCAATCGGTATGCGAGAAAGCGCGCGGTCGAGCGCTCGAAAGAACTTTTGAGCGAAAGGGGTAAACAGCGTGTAGCGTACTTGCGGCGCGGATAACCCCGCATCAATAAACAAGCGATGAAGCCGCCAGGGCGGGAGAAGCATGGCATTCTTGTCCAATTCGCATGTGCGCACCACCCACTGGGTCGCCGGATTGAGGGGGTTATGCTCGATCACGACCAACTGCCCGCCCGGCCGAACGACCCTGGCCATTTCCCGCATGAATTCCGGCCATTGCTGCTTGGGAAGATGATGCAACACGCAAATTGCGTACGCACAGTCAAAGGCGTTGTTTTCGTGCGGCAACCGTTTACCTTCATAGGTTTTATAATTGACACTGGGATTGTCGCGCGTGGCCAGAGCCAGGGAATCCCGCGATACATCAACGCCATGAAGCTCACCCACGGCTTGCGCGATCTCGCCATGGCCCAGACCAATGCCACAGCCGACATCTAGCACCTTCAAGCTTTTCAGCGGTCCTGTCGCAATGAATGCGTCGAGAAGCCGCTCGACCTTATCGCGCACAAAGAACGCATGCTTTTGGCCGAATATTTTCGTCGATCGCTCGATCGCCGCCTGATAGGTCTGCGCGTACGAATCGAATTCCTTGCTCATGCCGTATCCATCAACTGCCCGCTCGTCCATATGGCTCAGGCACTTTCATGCCCCCGATGCCGGTGGCATGATCACTGGGAACATTGATGGAACGCTCGACAACCACCAGGGGGCGATTCTGCTGTTGAAGATACACTTGACCAAGGTATTTGCCGATGATGGCCAGAAACATCCCGTTCAAACTGATACTCAAGAGCAACAACAGCACGATGGTGGCAAAGCCGCCCGGCCAGTCGCTTCCATAAAACATCGCTGCCGTAAAATAATACAACGCCAAACCGACGGTGATCGCCGAGATGATAAAACTGATGTAGCCCGCCAGCCTGAGCGGAAACAGCGTCATGAAGAAGATTCCATCGCTTGCGAGATTCACCAGCCTGTGCAAGGGGAACTTGCTGCGCCCATGCCTGCGTTTGACACGGTCATAAGGGATGCCGGCTTCATTTATGGCGAACGCCGACGACAATCCCCTGAGGTAGGGGTTGATGTCGTTCAGAGCCCTAACTCTGTCCAGCACCGTACGATCGATCAGCCTGAAGTCGCCGGCATCGCGGGTGATGCGATCCTCCGATATATGGTTGATAAATGCGTAAAATGCCCGCCGCCCCCAGGCTAGGAAATAATTTTCCTCTCGACGACGGCGAATTCCGACCACGACATCGTGCCCGCGTTTCCAATGATCCAGAAATTCCAGGATGAGATCCGGAGGGTCTTGGAGATCGCAATCAATTTGCACGACTGCCTCGCCCTGCGCCAAACGATAGCCGGCCATAAGAGAACGATGAAATCCGTAATTCCGATTGAACCGCAGCACCTTCACGCGCGGATCGCGAACAGCGATTTCTGCAAGTCGCACGAACGTGGAGTCCTCGCTATGGTTGTCGGTGAATATCATTTCCACATCGTATCGTGTATCCGACTTGAAGACTTCGCAGAGCGCGTCGTAGGCGAGGCGCACGTTCGTTTCCTCGTTGTAGACAGGCACAACGATCGACACGCGCCGGCGCTGCTGGCCGGCTTTCCCTGCGGCATCCGTGAGGTGGCTTTCGATGCCCATGCTTAAACCGCCGTCCTGTCCATTGCAGATGCCTGCATAAAATCTTCTCCGCTCACGATCGGCAGCACGTGCCCCTGGAAACCCAGCTTCTTGAGATACGACACAATCTCCCCCTGGATATGCCAGGCAAGATTGACGATTGGAGCGGAGTCGGACAGGTCAAGTTCCTTGTCGGACAGGATGGGAATGCCCGTCCCGGGAACGTAGCACCCCACTTTAGGCGACATTGGCTGTTCATATACTGCGCTGATGTGCTCCTCCGTCAACTTGAGGAGTTCCAATATGATTGCAGCTCGACCGGGGAATGCTTTGGCCCTCAACCTGCCGTGATTTTCAATTTCGCTTAGCAGTTCTTTTCTTTTTCTTTGGCGCCATGCCTCCATATTTGCAGCCATCCGAGAAAACCCCTGGGCGAACAGGGACTCCCGTTGAAGAACTTCAATTTCATCAACAGGTCTACCGGCAGAAACGGGCGTACGTGAAAGGAAGACGCGAATATTTCCCCCGTATCTCTTGGGGAATTCAAGGCCGGCAATATGGGCATTCAAAGACCTGGCGATAAATTTGAATGACGTATAGCTGTATGTCCGTGGATGCTCGTGGTAGAAGGTGTCGAATTGGTTGTGCTCCAACACGGATCCCAGGTAGTGATTTTCCACGACAAGATGCGACGTCGTGTTTTGCATGAGAACACCAAGCGCTGTCAGCACATCCTCAAGATTCTCAATATGGGCAAAGACATTCGTGAAGGTAATGATGTCGGGCTTCCCGTGTCTTTCGACAAAGCTGAGAGCGACCTCTTTACTGAAATAATCCTGCATCACGTCGTGGTGCTTTGCCCGCGCCTCAACGGCAGCATCCGTTGGTTCTATTCCGTGTGTTATCGCGCCCTTCTCCTTGAACATCGAAAGCAGGCTCCCATCATTGCATCCGATATCCAGTATCGTTTTACCGGCTAACCGCCCGAATTGTGATTCGCACGAATCAACAAGTTCTCTCATCCCATTCAAAACATCTTTCGTCAGTGCGGCCCTGTAATGGTATGTACGGGGGAATAAAATATGTTTCGGCACCTGGTATTGCTGATGCGCGGTTTTGCAGTTGTTACAGAAAAGGATCTGAATGGGGTATTTTTCAGTTTTTCTCTGCTCGCCTATCCTGACCAGGTCGTCGCACATTGCGTGATATCCCAGGTCCAGAACCTTCTCCATCTCATGGTTTCCGCAGACTTCACAGGACGTTATTTTATTCAGCAGATGTTCTTGTCTTCCCGGCATATGAACGTTCCCTGGATCTTTGGAAAAAACCCCGGTCATCCGATGTCGCCGGAAAATCCGGCAATTTGAGCCAGAGTCCTGGATTGCATATCCGAGCCCGCGCGCCAGTCCCGATACCAACCCACGGTCGATTGCAATGCCTGCTGTAACGACCAGTGGGGTTTCCAGCCGAGTTCCGTCCGGGCACGGGTGCTGTCGAGTCTCAGCGACCCGGCTTCGCATGGATCCTGCTCCGATGTTGCATGCATTACCTGCGCGCCACCGCCCCAAAGTTGAGCAACTGCCTTGGCCACCTCCCCCACGGTGACGTCTCCGCCGGCGTCCGGACCGAAATTCCATGCCCTTGCAAACGCTTCACCTTCCGGAGCAAGGAGATGCTCGGCCAGTTGCAGATAACCGGACAGCGGCTCCAGCACATGCTGCCAGGGACGCACAGCCTTCGGGTACCGCAGGTGGACAGCCTCACGATTTGTAAACGCGCGCACGCAATCCGGGATCAGGCGGTCCGTCGCCCAATCCCCTCCGCCGATCACATTGCCGGCACGGGCAGTGGCGACACGGGCCCGATGGCCTGATTCTCCGGAAAAGAAACTCGCGCGGTAACTGGATGCAATCATTTCGGCTGATGCCTTGCTGGCGCTGTAGGGATCGTGCCCGCCCAGTGGGTCACCCTCGCGGTAGGGATCTGCGCGCTCGTGGTTCTCATACACCTTGTCGGTCGTAATCAGCACGATGGCCTGCACTGAGCCAGCTGCGCGGACCGCCTCCAGCACGTGGGCCGTGCCCATGATATTGCTCATGAGGGTTCCGAGGGGATCGCGATAGCTTTCCCGGACCAATGGCTGGGCGGCCAGGTGAAAAACCACCACCGGCTGTGCGGTTTTAAATGCCGACCTGAGCTGCGCGAGATCCGCCAGATGAGCACGGGTATCCGAAACAAGCACGGATTTGATTCGGGCGACTTCGAACAGGCTGGGATCAGTCGGTGGATTGAGCGCGTAGCCGTGGACTTTGGCCCCAAGCTGGTGAAGCCATAGCGCAAGCCACCCGCCCTTGAAACCGGTATGCCCGGTAACCAGGACTGAACGGCCCTTCCAGAGTGCTGGATTCACATTCATGAAATGCTCGGAACGCTCCGCCCGAATCCTAATCAGAATGGATTTCTTCGAAAATTCAGGTTCCGAAACCACAGCCAGGATGAGGGCTCGCTGCTTGTTCTTACAGACGTCAATGTTATAGGGAGAGACAAGCCCAATGCCAAAAGAACCGTCACCGAGTCTGCGATCGTGTGGGATTGGCTGTAAAACAGTATCGAAGGCGCAAGACTTGACAGGAAGATGATTAGAAGCTGCCCTGGCAATATCTTAACTTCATCCTGGAGATGACTTCGCTCCCTAGATGATAACCGGTGGAATCCTCGCGCCAGATAAAGATGCAGCGTAAAAATGACAGCCACCATACCCAGAACACCAAGAATGCTCTGCGACCTGAGCACCCCCTTGCCAAAATATGTGGTGTACAAGGCTGCTTCCTTGAGGTACTTGAGCGGCTTGACAATCGCATACATGTACAGCGCATCAAGAGGATTTTGCCTGAGCATGTCAAAATAGACCTGGCGCATTATCTCGTCGTATCTGTCCCATTTAATATTAAAGTAACCCGGTCGCCGCATTTCGGCGCCTATTTGTTCGTTCGAGCCCCGCTCCCTTAGGTATCGAACGGCCGCGTGGAAACCATGCATATCACTGGGTTGCTGGAAGATGCCATAGGCCAATCTGGGGTACCGCCGGGGCGCCTCATCGCATAGCACCGGGCGAAAATTCATCAATTGGTCTGTCAGCGGCTCGTTAGAGCAAACATACCGGCTCATCAATACGGGATCTGTTGTCAGCCCAATCACGACCGCATGCCAGATAACGTGGGAGCGGGCCCACAATTCTCCTTCATATTCTTTGTGCAAATGTCGCGGCATGGCACTTTTGGTCAGCAGGAGGATGACAAGAACGAATATGAAAGGCGCTATTCGCGAGGCAATCGCTCCGGCGGGCGATATATTTCCCCAGCCACTTGCGTCGGTGCGCAATTCTCGCCTCTTGCCCCACAGAGAATGAATGACTACAAGGGCCAATGCGGCCAGCATCCATTGAGCCGACCCTCTTACAAGCAAAACAAAAACCAGTATTAATATCTGAATCAAGATCAGTGCCCAACCAGCAGGGAATTTCTGCCTGCCATTCATCGACAGAACTATATGCAGTAAAGGGATCAGCCCCAGGGTGGGAAGAAAGCGGTAGTTATACACCGTCAGCAACTGGCTCCCGACTCCCGGGTTCGCTATGACGACGAGTAAGATGGCAACGAGCATGCACCACAGAAGCAAAAGGCTTGGGATCTTTTCCCTGTATGCAGCCAGGAACGACGCGACCGATGCAAACAATACCAGCAGCCACAAATAGGACAGGCTTTGAATTTTTATCCCGAACAGGTAAAACGCCGCTATCACGTAATACAAATAGGCTTGATCGTTCACGTAGGCATGGAGTTGACTGGAATCGATGCCGTCCAAGTGCGCGGCTTTTTGGATCGTCTCGTTGATCGTTGACTGATAACTCTCGCGCGACGCAAGACTATCGAGGTTGACAAGGCTCACGCTCGGTATTTGCCGCAATATTTCCAGGACCTGCTCAAGGCCTGTTAGGCCTTCAACACCATAGACCAACCTGCTGATCGCAATGCTTATGGCCATAAGGTGGTCGCCAAAGGGTTCTCCCAGCGTATTTAACCCGGCACTCGTAAGGACCAGCGCGCCGAGCAATGCGCAGGCCATAACCACGCTGACGTGAAGGACACGCAAATATTTTTTCTCCGTCTCTGGAAAACGTATCATTCCGGTCATTCGCGAGCGACAATATCCGAGCGCTCTTGATTACTGTTCATGGAGAGTTGGATTCGATATCAGCACGGCTTCTTCAAGCCAGGATGGAAGACCGGAAAGCGAGGCTAGTGATAGATGCGCCCGGGTCCGAAACTAGTCTCTCCTGCCCGTGAATCTCCGCCGAATGCGTCGGGATAATTCCGAAAGCAGCGCTTTGCCGGAGATGTTTGCAAGAAACCCTTGCTTGGCAGATAGCTGGACGGCGTAAGTTCCAGACATCAAGCGCCCATCAACATTGTACGAATAGCGGCTCAGATTATCTGGATGTTGCTGAGACTCATAGCCACTTTGAAATGGAACACAAAACTCGAGATCGCTTGTTTTTCTCAGCAGGCAATACAACAACACATAGTAGTCAGAGTCGGTCGTTGCCTTGAGGTGCTTCACCATCGAGTCGCTCCAGGGCAGCAACGTGTACGTGCCGGCTGGACTCACCCAAAGGCCAAGTAACTCATAGGCATTGAATTTTGCCAGGTCAGAAAAGAAATTGGGGTTATAGTTAAAAAATCCGTGGTCGATTCCACCGAGGAATGGAACCTGATGAAACATTAGGCCTCCCCTTCTCGTCAGATCGTGCGCAACCCTAAAAACATTCTCCTGATCTATAAGATGCTCTGTCGTCCCGGCGTTCACCGTAAGGCAAAACGCGTTGCGATCTTCCTTGCTTACGGCATCCAGATTGAAATCAAACGGGGCTCCATACCGGCCATCTGCATCGAGGGCCTTGTACTCTTTCGACGCAAACGCATAAAATTCTCTTGCCGGTGAACGATCAGCAAGCTTGTCCAGTTGATCATCGGAAATCGAAGCTCCGCCTAAAGCACAAATGGCTCTCCTCAGAGACTCCTTGTGTGAGTTGCTGGAACGGTCCTGTCTCGCGAAATGGATTTCCTGCGATCCCAGGTCGACAACCCGCTTCACATCATCCAACTGGCCGCGCTCTCCAAGTTCAGCGAATAGCGCCATCATTTCGACGGAATAACCCATAAACATTCTCCCCGGTTTTAGTGTATCCCCGTAATTCCTGGAAGCCGTCTACGCTTGGAATTCAATCATCCCCTTGCGGTAGCGACGATCCCGCGGCGTTACTCGTCCATCGTCACCAGCACGCGACCCGCCTTTCCGCTCCTCATCACGGCAATCGCCTCATTGATCTGATCGAGATTGAACTCGTGCGTCACCAAGCCGGCCAGATTGAACTTGCCGGCCTGCATCAACCGGATGTAGCGCGGGATGTCGACATGGGGCTCGGCGCCGCCGCCGTGCGAGCCGGTCAGCACCTTCTTGAAATGCAGCGGTAATGAATAGATCGAGATGTTGTCGCCCTTCTTCGGCACCCCGACCAGGATGGTCTTGCCGTCGGCGTGCGTCAACTCGTACGCCTGCTCGATCACGCGCGCATTGCCGGTGGTGTCCACCACCACATCCGCCCCCTTGTCGCCGACGATCTTCCTGATCTCGGCGGTGATGTCGCCGGCCTTGGCAGAATTGATGCCGTGCGTTGTGCCGAAACGTTTCGCCATGTCCAGTTTACTGTCGACCACGTCGATACCGACGATCGGATGGGCTGAAACCATTGCCGCAGCCTGGGCGATGTTGAGCCCGACGCCGCCGACTCCGAACACAACCACCGACTGGCCGATTTTGACGTGCGCGTCGTTATTGACCACGCCCATTGCCGTGGTCACCGAGCAGCCGAAGAGCGGCGCCAGTTTCAAATCGAAGTTGTGCGGTATCGGCGTCAGGCGGTTTTCAGAGATGATCGCATAGTTGTTGAACGTCGTCACCCATCCGGCATTGACTTTTCGCCCGTTCCAGCTGTAGGCCGGCACTTCGGCCTGGATGCCATCGGCCTGGCGCCAGTGCATCACGACGCGGTCGTCCGGTTTCACACGCTTTACGCCGCGGCCAACCGCCACAACCGTTCCCGACCCCTCGTGGCCAAGCAGGTGCGGAAGAAACTTGTCCGGCCCCTTGGCGCCTTCGATCTCGTTGATCTGGGCGCCACAGATACCGCTGTAATGAACCCGGACCAGCACTTGCCCGAATAACAACTCTTCCGGAAGGTCCAACTCCGCCACTTCGAGCGGCGTCCGCAGCGAGACAAGAATCGCAGCTTTCATCTTTTTCGGCGTCAAGATTTTCATCCCCCCCGGCTATTCGAAATAAATGAACTCGTAGTCACCGCTGTAGCCGAAATGGTTGAGCAGCCATATCCACTCGGCAGTATCGAAGAACGATTCGCACGTGAGCGCCCAGCATTCCAGGTTGAACAGTTCGAGCTCGTTGCGGTAACTCTCCACCATGAAGTATTTATTTCTGGCGACGCGCTCCATTTCGCTTAGCGCTGTTTTCAACTCGAACAGGCGCAGATTGTGGCAACAGCCGAGCGAGATGACCAGATCGAATGCCTTGTCGCCGAATGGATACGGATCCTGCGCGCGGTACATAAACAAATTGTCGCGTATCTCTTCCTTGGCATGTGCGATGCCGTACTCGGAAATGTCAAAACCGACTATTTCGGCGCCCGGCAACAACTGCTTCAGTTCGTACAGCAGGAATGCCTTCCCACAGCCGACGTCGAGTATCTTCGCGTCGGACTGCAGATGGTATTGCTCGATCAGGCGCTCGGCGACAGCCTTCCAGCGTCCGTCGTACTTGTAGCCGCCATAACCATAACGGCGTTCACCATCCCAGTACTCGGCGCCATACCTCTTGGCGATGCCGACTGCTTCGAGCTTGTTGTCGACCATGCGCGCAAGATAATCGCGCTTCGTTCTTTTATGCAGCGGCGTCACAACATTGAGCAAACGACCCATGAGTTCCCCCTATGTGATTGACTGTCGATTACTCCGCGCGCAGCGCGCAGAGATGCTTGACCGTGGTTACAATTTCTGACGCCGAAATGTGATAATGCTCCATCAAGTCGGCCTGCGAACCGTAGTGTTTTGCAAACTCGTCGGGAATGCCGATCCTTCGGAATCGCTTGACCGAATTGAAGTCGGCCTCCGAGATCGCCTCCGCCACCGCGCTGCCGAGCCCGCCGATTACGGTGTTCTCCTCTACCGCCACGATCACCGGAGCGACAGCCGCGCGCGCGAGCAGCGCGTCGATATCGAGCGGCTTGACGGTCGGCATGTGCAGCACAGCGCACTCGACTCCTTGCGTGGCGAGCTCACTGGCAGCGTCCAAAGCCAGCTTAAGCGTGATACCGGTGCTCACCAACAGCGCGTCGCCGCCTTCGCGCATCGGTAGCGCCCGGCCGATACGGAACGGGACTTCATCGGTGGTGACGATCGGGTCGTAGCCCTTGGCCAGGCGGATGTAGATCGGTCCTGGATGATCGACTGTCTGCGGCATCAGGCGGCGCATCTCGTCGGCGTCGGCGGGGGCGACCACCGTCATGTTCGGCACCGCGCGCATGATCGAGATGTCCTCGATCGCCAGATGCGTCGGCCCAAGCGGCGCGTAGACCAGACCACCGCCGTTACCGATGAGCCTCACGTTGAGATTATGGAGGCAGGCATCGACCACCACCTGCTCGAAGCACCGCCGGGTGATGAAGGTGCTGATGGTGTTGACGTAGACGATCTTCCCTTCCAGCGCCAGACCGCTTGCCATTCCGACTATGTGCTGCTCGGATATGCCCTCCATGAAGAATCGCCCCGGCATCTCTTTCTTGAATTTATCCAGCGTGTTCACGCCGAGATCCGAGCCGATGAAAAAGATCCGATCGTCCTGCCTGGCCAACTCGTAGACCTGATTGAGACACGTTTCGCGCATTACTGATCCTCGAGCGCCTTGAGGAGCTCCTGGACATCGCTGTCCTTGAGGCTGCTCTTATGATGCCACTTTAGATTGTTCTCGGCGAAGGCGATGCCCTTGCCCTTCACCGTATGGCAGATGATCGCACTCGGCTTGCCGTGCTCGAACGGGACGTGCGCCAATTCCTGCTCCAGCGCCGTGACATCGTGGCCGTCGACTTCCCGGCAGTTGAAACCGAAGCTTCGCCACTTGTCGGTAAACGGCTCAAGGTCGAGCACCTCGTGGGTGCTGGCATAGGACTGCTGCTTGTTGTAGTCGACCATGACCACTAGGTTGTCCAGCTTGTGCTTGGCCGCGCACATCGCGGCCTCCCACACCGAGCCTTCGTTGCACTCACCATCGCCCAGCAACACGAATACCCGATGTGAAGCCTTCTCGTATTTGGCGTTAATTGCCATGCCGACGCCGATCGGAAGCCCGTGCCCCAGACTTCCGGTAGACACCTCGATCCCGGGCACCTTGGGATCGGGGTGACCACCGAGGATGCCGTCGAACTTGCAAAACTTCCATAGCTCCTCTTCAGGAAAGAACCCCTTCTCCTGGAGCAGCACGTAGAGCGCAATGCAGCCATGCCCCTTGGAAAGGATGAAGCGGTCACGTTGCGGCCACTTCGGTTTGTTCGCATCGAAAAGCAGCACGCTGTCGTACAGTACGCGCAGGACCTCGACCGGCGACAGCGAAGTTCCGATGTGGCCGCGGCCACCGCGGCCGAGCACCTGCACGATGCGCGTGCGTAGCGCGATCGAGCGCTGGTCTAGAGCGGGGGAAAAGGACTTCGGCTTATTCATACCCATTTTGTCCAGTAAGGAAAGCATTCCAGTTCATTCATGATACTGCCGAGCATGCGCTGCGATTTTTCCAGTTGCCGGGCGCGGACGCGCTCGCGGTCAGTGCCGATCTCGACGGCGAACTCGCGCCGCTCGAGGAACTTCGGCACGAACTCGTTGAGCAGGATCATGCACCACTTCAGCCCAAACAGAGGGTAGCTCAGCGTGAGCCGGTCGGGAAGGGCGTGATCGGAGCTGAAACACTCCAGCATGCGCTCGGTGTAGCTGCGCTTGGCTGATTCGTTCAATTCCATGGCCGGATGCAGCACAAAGTCCGAGATCATTTTGGCCGGATCGTCCCTGCCGAAATACTCGAAGTCAAGCAGCACGATCGAGGCGTCCGGGCGCCGCAACGCGTTGTGAAATCCGAGGTCCGACGGGCTCAGTGTCCATGCGCTACGTGGCAACTCGACTCTCCACGCTGCCTCGCCGATTCTTGCCCTGGCGCGCTCGACTACGGCGTCGAGCGCCGGCGCGAATTCCTGCGACAGAAACCGCTGCATGTCTGCATAACCTGCATCCTCGCCGTGAACGGCGCCGAGACGCTCGAACCGTCTCAGGATACTGTTGTGTAGCGCGACGAACGAAAAACATGCTTCGGCAGCGTGCGGCAGTTGATCTGTCAGCTCCAACGCCGCCAGCCGCTTGAGTCGCGCAGCAAAGCTCACCAACCGCTCGATGTCGAGATCGGAAACTGTGCGCGAATCGATTTCAGTACCATCGATGTACTGGTAGAGCGCGATCTGGTTGCGGCGATCTGCAGCAATCGGTTGCGGCACGCAACGCTCGCCATTTTCCCACAGGAAACGCAGGCTGGAAAACTCCACATCCAGCCGGTCCAGCCCATCCATGGTGCGTTGAAAATATAACTTGGCGGCGTAGCGTGAGCCATCTTCGCAGACAACGCAGTACACCTTGCTGTTGCCGCCCCTGCCGATGCGGACGACCGCCTGCACCGGCTTATGCAGCATCGCGGTGAGCGCTGCGCTGACGGCAGTCAAGTCCATGCTACGTCTGGGCTACTGGATCGTAACCGCGCTTCCAAGCAGATACTCATGAATCTGCCCCCAAGTAGCGAATGAAACCGCCCCCGCTATGTCGGTTGGCCGGCCGCGCACCGCAAGCAGGATCTTCTGCACGTCGCGCGGGAATTCGCTTTCATGAAAGGTTTCCTCCAGATCATCGATGAAATGCGTCGCGCGCAACGCCTTGATCCGGTCAATTTTCTCTGCGCGTGTCGACTCGAAGAATACGCCGGTCCTGGCCAGACCCAACTCACCCGGCGCGAAGAAGCCATGCCGTTCAAGCCACGCAGCGGCGGCCTCGCGCAAGTTCACGCTGGCCTCGCCGAAGTTCGCATACTCCGTCTTGTGGCTGACGATGTACACCGGGATGCTCCGGCGGCGACATTCGGAAAAAAACTCCCTGACGCCCTCGATGAGCCGCGCTTCATGCATGCGCGGGCCGTATGCCATGACCTGCACGCTACGCCACTGCGTTTCTCCGTCCGGCAGAGCGCGGATGGCATCGCGAATGAGCTTCTTGTTCTTCGCGATATCCGCGCGGATCAGCCGGCGTTCCAGCGCAATTGCGTACATGAGTTCGTCATAGTCGGCGATGGTGTTGTCGAAATCCACGCCAACCACCCGGCCGTTCGCTGGTACGTTCATCGGAGAGAGGGCTGCAATGGCAGGTTACGTCGCACGGCTACTTCAGGCTTAGGCGCTGCATACGCTTGATGTTGTAGTAGCGGTCGTCAGTCATCGAATTGGGAATACGGCCGGCCTGGAATGCAGCGACCAGGTCTCGCACCGCATCCTCAATGGTGCGGCTTGGCGCGAAGCCAAGCTCGCGCTTGATCTTGTCCGATGACACGTGGTACGAGCGGTTGTCATCGGTCGGCGTAGTGACGATTTTCACGTCCCCGCCGACCGCGTTTTTAACGATGTCGGCGATCTCTCGCACCTTATGGTTGTGGTAGCCGACGTTGTATATCTTGCCGTCGATAGCCGCGGCGGGCCACTCCAGACTCTTGATATAGACCTCAGCCATGTCCTCGATGTGGATATTTGGACGCATCTGCTCGCCGCCAAACACCTTGATCTGGCGATTGGTCACAGCGTGGTTGGTAAGGATGTTGACAGAGAGGTCGAGCCGCAGCCGTGGCGAGTAGCCACATACCGTGGCTGGACGGATGATGAGCGTGGTGAAGCCGGGCGTCCGCTGCTCCAACAGGACCGCTTCGCACAGCGCTTTATACTTCGAGTAGTCGGTGAGCGGCTCAAGCGGCAGGTCTTCGGTGACGTTTGGAACTTCCTTGATGCCGTAGACGCTGGATGATGACGCATAAATGAACCGGCTGACCCCGCAAGCCTTCGAGACTTTAACCAAATCGATGAAGGCGTCATAGTTGATTGACTTGCCGAGCTCCAGGTCGAGCTCGAAGCTGGGGTCGTTGGAAATGCACGCGAGATGGATCACGGCATTGCAACCAGGGATGACGCGCTCGAGCAACGCATGATCACGGATGTCGCCTTTGACGTGTTCGAGATTGGAGTGCCCCTTGACGGAGTCGAGCACATCCTCGCCATACAGGTAGAGATCCAGCACCTTGACCTTATATCCCTTGCCGAGCAGCTTGGGCACCAGCACCGCGCCCACATATCCCGCGCCGCCAGTGACTAGCACCGTGCCAATTCCGTTCATCATTTCACCACCACTCCACTTTGGGTAAATGCCTGTCAAGACATTGGCGCATCACTTTGCGTTTGGTGAAATGGCACGCCATCATTTAAGCAGCGTCGTCATGTATTTGAACAAGTTCACCGAACTGACCCACTCACGATTGCCGACAATTTGTACATCGAGCGCGGCAGAGGAACTGCCGACGAACGCCGCGACCTCCGATGGCAACCCGCCTCCGACGCAGAGACCGGCGAGCGCCAAAAACGCATCGCCGGCGCCGACGCGGTCCAGCACCTTCAGCGACAGCGCGGGCACGGAATGAATCGCTCCGGATTTGCGGTCCTTGAACATCACGCCCTTCGACCCGCACGTAATTGCGATGTAATCAGATTTGGTTTTCTGCGCGATCGTTTCCGAGACGATTTCGATCGGATCATGCCGGTTGTGCGCGGCGAGCCGCAATTCCGGCTCGTTAATCGACACGAAATTGACACGCGGATAGCGGCTGATTACGTGGTGTCCTCTGTTACCACTGTTGATCTGGGTGTTGACAGCCAAGAAACGAGCCTTCCGGCACAATACATCAACCATCCGCTGAGAAATAAAACCATTCCCGAAATCCGGCACGATCACCACATCGAAGTTCTCCAGGTTCGCTTCCAGCCATGCGCATACCTCATCTTCGACGCCGTCGAGCATCGGCTCCTCGCTGGCGAAATACACCTCGAACAGCTTGTTGAGGTCGGAGTCGACGAAGCGACGCTTGGTAACGGTCTGCGCATCATCAATATAGAAAAAAGCGGGCGTCACATTCGGCAGCAGCTTTGAACGAATGAACGGTTCGTGCGTCTCGAGCTTGCCGAGGCCGGTCACCAACGTGACACTCTCCGAAAAAGAAGCCAGATGATTTGATACTGCCATGGAGCCGCCGGCAAATTGCTCTTCGGACTCATATTTGACCGCGAGCGCGGTGCCCTTACCAACCTGCCCAAGGGTCTTGATATAGTGATACTGATCGATGATGGCATCGCCCACCACCAGTACTTTCAGGCGGGCGAGACTCTTCACCATGTTAATGACGTCTTTGTATCCGTACTTCTTGCTGAACGCTTGCAGGTACTCCTTGGTTTCGGGCGAAAACACGCCGAAGTGCTCGTTCAGCAGGCTGCTCGAGCTGAAGGTGATCTCGTCAGTGTAGAAAATCTCCCCGCCGCAGGCCTCGACCGCCTTCTGTTCGCGCTCGATGTTGCCGGTAACGTCTTCCATCGCCGCGCGGTATTCGCTGCCCTTGACGTAGACGTGCGGTCGCAGGCGCATGATCGCTTCGATTGCGGCGACCTCGTAGTTGATCGCCACAAAGTCCACGCAGGCCAGCGCGGCCAGCGTCTCCGCGCGCAAATCCTCGCCGAACACCGGGCGGCCGGGGCCTTTGTTGACGAACGAATCGCCGGTCAGGGTGACCAGCAACACATCGCCCTCCCGCTTCGCTCTCTGCAGGTGCCGGATGTGGCCGGTGTGCATCAGGTCGAACGTGCCGTGGCACATCACGATGCGCTTCCCCTGCTCGCGCAGTTCGCACGCCTTCTTTTCCATCTCATTCAGCGAAACGATCTTAGCGCTCGACATTGTTCAATTCACTCCGGAAGCGATCGGCAATGTTGTGCAGCACGAACTGATGCCCTATCTCCACCATCCCGTAGTCACGCGCATCGAGCCAGATATTGAAGTTGCCCAGTGCACGCAACGGATTGTCGGGCGTAAAGCCGGACAGCGTGATCACGGCCCCACCCAGCTCCCGCACCTTGGCCGCCGCATTGCGGATATTCGGTGACTTTCCCGAACTACTGATCGCGATCAGCGCATCTCCAGGCTGTGCCTGTACGGACAGGATGCGTGCAAAGGCGTTCTCGTAGCCGTAATCATTTGCCATGCAGGTAATGAGCGACGAGTCGTGAATGGTTGTCGCACGTAGTCGCCCGACATTGAGGAAGTCCGTGACGCTATGGCTCGCTACCGCCGCGCTGCCGCCGTTACCAATCAGGTACAGGCTTCCGTTGCGACGGCGCAGGTCTCGCAACAAATCCAACATCTGCAGGATTGCCACCTCAGGATCAAGCCTGTTGCCCAATGTGTCGGTTGTCTGTATCGAGGCAATGACGGAATGCAGTTCGGACGAGCGCGCAATAAGCGCCATGTCGCTGATACGAGTCCCAGGCATTAGAATGTTCCCTCCCTCTTCATTTTTACCGACCTTCTGAAGACAACATCTCGAACCATGCACTCGTGGCTTTGGCTATGGTTTCGGGATCCCACAAAGGAGCGTTCCGCCAATATTCGATATTATCGAGGATGCGCCGGACGCCCTCTTCAAAGCTTACCTTTTGCGTCCAGCCAAGCTCCGTCTTGATTTTGACAATGTCCGCCCAGGTGCAATCAGGCTCGCCGGGTCGCTTGGGAATATGTATCGCGGGGCCGCCGAGCAGTTCGACCAGGCGATTCACTGACTGCGGATTTCCAGCACCGAGATTCCAGACCTCTCCGACCTTGTCGGTCTCGGCCGCGGCAAGAAAGCCGGCCGCCACGTCAGTGGCATAGAGGAAATCGCGTTTCTGCGTGCCGTCACCGACCACGGTAAAGGGTTTGCCGGCCAGCTTCTGCCGAAGAAACACGCCGAACACCGCGCCATAGGCGCCGGACGTGCGAGAACGCGTGCCATAGGCATTGAAGATCCGGATCGAATTCGCCGGCAAACGGTAGACCTTGTGCCAGTGGAAGACGGCGACTTCACCAAGATACTTGCTGAGCGCATAGGGGTACTGCGGCGCAATCGGATGGTCTTCTCGCGTCGGCACTTTCGCGAGACCGTAGCACGAAGACGATGCGGCATAGACGAACTTCCGAACCCCGGCGTGCCTCGCACATTCGAGCATGTGCACCGTGCCTTGAACATTAGCGGACATATACTCGAGTGGTTGCTCGATGGAGGGCACGATGTCGCCAATTCCCGCGAAATGAAATATATACCTGGCGCCTTTGAACAGCTTGTCGTCCGGCGTAAAGCTTCGAATATCCCGCCGCTCGAATACCAGCGGGTCACTGCGATGATGCGCGAGATTTTCCTCACGGCCGCCTGCAAGGCTATCGATTACCCGAACTTCGAGACCCTTCTCGATTAGCAAATCGACCATGTGGCTGCCGATAAATCCGGCCCCCCCGGTCACGACTGCAACTGGGCGAGCCATGCTATTCGGCACCCAACAACTTCATAGTCTTGACATTGTAATAGTAGAGAGCGCGCGCGGTGCCGGGCGATGCACCGTCACAGAGATAACACCATATCCGCCAGCGACCGACCGATGGCCAAAGACGCTGTCGCAGCCGGGGAGGGCGCGTTGCAGACCTGAATTACATTGCCACTGATGCGGATATCGAAATCATCGAGCAGGTGCCCATTCCGATCGCACGCTTGAGCCCGAATACCAGCGCCACCTGGCTCAAGGTGATCGGCCTGTATCTGGGGAATGAGCTTTTGCAGCGTGCTCACAAACGCTTTTTTGCTGATCGACCGGTGGAATTCCTTCAGTCCGGCTCGCCAATATCTGCCCGCCACCTTGCGGAACCCCGGCCAGGTGAGCGCTTCCCAGGTGTCGCGCAGGCTGAAATCTGTTTTGCGGTAGGCTTCCCGCCCGAAGGCAAAGACAGCGTTGGGGCCGCACTCTACACCGCCGCCGATCATGCGGGTGAAGTGCACGCCAAGAAACGGAAAGGCCGGGTCGGGCACCGGATAGATTAGATGATTCACGAAATGCAATGCGGATTGCTTGAGCTTGTAGTACTCGCCGCGGAACGGCAGGATGCGCAGCGGCAACTCCGGCTCGGTCATGCGGGCCAGGCGATCTGCTTGCAGGCCTGCGCAGACGACCGCCAGGCGGGCGGTCCAGCTCTGGTTCTTACCGATCACTTCAACCCTGCCCTTTTGCGCATGCATGCCGATAACCTCTTCCTTCAGATAAATGCTTGCTCCCAACTCGAGAATCTTTTCGCTGTATTTCCGTGCCAACATGCCATAGTCGATGATGCCTGTTTCGGGGACGAGCAGCCCGGTCACCCCGGCGCAGTGCGGTTCAATCTCGCGGATTTCAGTCGGCCCCAGCCGGCGCAACCCTTGCAGGCCATTTGCGATGCCGCGACGCTGGAGTTCCTCTATACGGGGAATTTCTTCTGCTGAGGTTGCGACCACCACCTTACCGCATATCTCGTGCGGGATATTTTCGGCTCGGCAAAATTCTAGAAGTTGAGTATAGCCCTCGCGGCAGTTGCGCGCCTTGAGTGAACCTGGCTTGTAGTAGAGACCGGAGTGTATCACCCCGCTGTTGTGGCCGGTCTGGTGCTGGGCCAGGGCTGATTCCTTCTCCAGAATGGCGAGCCTGGTTCCGGGTCGGGAATGCATCACGCACATCGCCGTGGCTAATCCAATAATCCCGCCACCGACGACCACAACATCAAGAGACCTGCCCATTCTGACTTGACTAGGAGATTAGGGCCTGCATCAGGTCACGTTCGGAGGCGGTGTCAAGCACGCTGGCAGTTTCGTCCAGCACCCGCTGCACCGCCGGATGCAGGTCCATCACCAGACCTTCCAGGGGGCACGTCCGGACTCCCAGAGGTTCTCCAGATAAACCTTGTCCCGGAGGGTATCCATCGGATGCCAGAAGCCCCGGTGAACAAAGGCAGAGAGGTTTCCTTCTGCAGCCAGGCGCTTTAACGGATCCTGCTCCCAAACGGTATTGTCCCCGGCGATATAGTCAAGTACCTTGCGCGACAGGACAAAAAATCCCCCGTTAATCCAACCGCCGTCGCCCTGGGGTTTTTCCTGAAATCCAATGATTTTATTCTTCTCGAGGTTGATCGACCCGAATCGACCCGGCGGTTGGACCGCGGTCAGCGTCGCCAGTGAGCGTTGCGCCCGGTGAAAGGCGATCAACTTGCCGATATCCACATCACCGAGGCCGTCACCATAGGTAAGGCAGAACTCATCCTCTTTCAGATAATCGTCGACACGCTTCAGACGCCCGCCGGTCTGGGTGTCATTGCCCGTATCAACAAGCGTAACGCGCCATGGCTCGGCGTTCCGTTGGTGGACCTCCATCTGGTTGGTTGCGATGTCAAACGTAACGTCCGACATGTGTAAAAAATAGTTCGCGAAATATTCCTTGATCATGTACCCCTTGTACCCAAGGCACACCACGAACTCGTTGATCCCATGGGCCGAGTATATCTTCATGATATGCCACAGGATCGGCTTGCCGCCGACCTCGATCATGGGCTTGGGTTTGAGGTGAGTTTCCTCGGAGATACGGGTACCGAGGCCACCGGCGAGAATAACGGCTTTCATATCATTTCTTCATCATGTCATTGTGAACTGCGGGTAGCGGTGAAGCGTCCTCCGTGAAAACCGAGATCACTTGGCTTCGCTCGTGATGACATCTTTGTGGGTCGCAGGCGAAGCAATCTTATTTGCTTGAAAAATCTGCTGCGGACTACCTTCTTCCACCACTCTCCCCTGCTCCAACCGGGAGAGCCGGTCGCAGTGCTCCACGGTGGAGCGACGATGTGCGACGATCAGGATGGTCTTGCTACCCTG
>Ga0247727_10007017_pt1 | contig 21768 bp, 8 predicted proteins | sample WisWelCaveWW1625_FD_202498 | JGI IMG/M metagenome (GOLD analysis project Ga0247727, IMG submission 202498) | Biofilm microbial communities from Wishing Well Cave, Virginia, United States - WW16-25 | ecosystem: Environmental > Aquatic > Deep subsurface > Groundwater > Cave microbial mat | place...
CTCCGATAATCACCGTTCTGAACGCTGACTCAAGACTGACGTCGCAGCCGCCAGGAACCGGGATCGTAAACAGCAGGTCCTGAACGGTGCCGGGCCCTTGAATTTGCGGGGCGATGGTTCCGCCCAGCGGTTCGATGCGCAGGTTGAACGGGCTTACGTTGAACAGGTCGGGATCGAAGACTTGGTTATTGGACAGCGGGGCGCCGAATGGGTCGGTCTCAAAGTCAATTTCGCGCCAATCGAGACGGTCCACGCCGCCGACTTTGAGCACGCGGTCGCGAAACTCAACCGCGTTGGTAAACGCCCGCACGCCGAAGTTGAAGGAATTCGGCACCTCGACACGGCCCGGCAGGCCGATTGTGCCACGCACAACGTGCACGATGTCCGTGTCGTTCCAGTCGCCGTCAATGCCTTCGTCGAGGCTCAGCCGCCCGTCGCCGTTGAGGTCAACGAACTGCGTGTTCAAGAGATCGGCGAAACCCGGCCCGATCACGTTCGATTCCGCGACGCGGATCGGCCGGATGTCCATGCCGTTGATCGCCGGCAGCCCGCCGCCGGCGACCTGACCGGAGAACGTGTTGCCGCGAAACAGCGGGTCTTCGTTCACCAACGCTTCGTTCACAAACGTGGCCGGCGTGTCGAACGGGATGTCCGCGCGAAGCACATTGGCGAATACCGTAATCGCCGGTCCGACGTTGTTCGTGAAATTGTTCCGCGTGATCTGATAAAAGCCAGGCGTTTCAAGCTGCAGCGCCTGACGCCGCACGCCGAGCGATGGAATTTGATTGTCCACGTACAGCCCGCCCGCGAACCGGATGTTGGCCTCGTCGATGATCACGGTCGGACCCACTCCGCCCAGCACGAGTTGTTCGAGGCCCGCTTCGGCGACGGCCAGATTGAATCGCGGCGGCGGCTCGATCGTAAAGATCGAACCCCAATCGCCGGGCGCCGGCACGACGGCCGTCGGGTCGATGTTCGCGAATCCGTCGTCGTTCGTGTCCACGCCGTCCGAGTCGTCGAAGATCGACGTGAACGTGACACGCGATTGATTGGGCCGGTCGCCGCCGACCACGAACGTGCCACGGCCGTCGATCTGAATCGCGCCCAGCCGGAACTTCACCGAGGTCGTGCCCGGTTCCAGCGCCGTGCCCGGATCGACCGTCAGTTTCGACCCTTGTGTCACGCGCAAGAGCGACGTGAGCACGTGCGGCACCGGGTCGTCAAAGCGGGCGTTCGTAAAGCTCGTGAACGCCGTTTCGCCCGTGTCGTGACTGGCGTGGATCAGCAGGCCGTTGATCGAGTTGTCGCGGAATTCGAGGTTGCGCAAGAGCGGCCCGCGCTGGCCGGCCGCCGTACCGTCCGCCGGCAGCACCGAATCGTCGGCGAAGCTGTCGGGCGTGGCGGAGATCGCGGCCTGCGCATTGTCGATAAATCCCGCGACCGGCGAACCGTTGGCCTCGATGATCGAATTGACGATCGTGGGCCGGGCCGCCTTGAGCGTGATCGCCTCGGGCCGCACGTCCGTATCAAGTCCGCCGAACGCTCCACGCGGCACCACGCCGCCGCCAAACCCAATCCGCGTGAAATTAATGAACGACAGCGTGTCGTCCGTGCCGGTGCGAAGCACGATGCCGCCCCAATCGCCGCGCCGCGCCGTGGTGTTGTCGGCGTCGCCGTTCGTGTCGCCGCCCACCGACAGGTCGTCGTTAAACAGCGACGTGACCACGATCGGCCGGTCCGTGTCGCCGCGCGCGAAAATGTTCGAGCCGGCCCCGGCGAAATCCAAGTTCGCCGCGCGCATCTTAATGACCGCGCCCGGCTCGATCTCCACGTCGGTGAAGTGACCGACGATGATCGTGCCGTTCAAACCGCCCGCTGGCGGCTGCACGGTGTACGGAACCGGCTGGCCGCCCGGCGTGCGGCCGTCGCGCACCCGTACTACAACCGGCGCCGACGGCGCAAAGTCCACGATCACATGATCGATGTCGAGCGTCGGCATTGCCAGGAATGAGTCGCCCAGCCCGTCGGCAACCAAGAAGTGATCGATACTCGGCTGCTCAAACTCATTCGGCGCCTTATCGCTGACCTCGTTCGCGTCCAGCGTATTGTTGCCGTTCGTGTCGGTGCCGAACACCATCGAGAAATTCACGAAGTCCGGAATGAACTCGCCAATCTGGATCGCCGTGCGGGGCAGCGTCACGACCAAGGTCGGCTGCATGGTCGGGTCGTCGCCTTCAAGGCGAACCAACAGCCGGCTGACCACGCGCCGTGTCGCCGTGTTCACGAGATCGACCGAGCCGGGGTGGCGCAGTTCAGAACCGATGTCGATGTAAAAGTCCGTGCCCAGGCCGCTCGGTCCGCGGCCCAGTCGGTTCACGTTCGACAGCGACGCATTGCTGTCTGGGAACCCGTCACCGTTCAGATCGACAATAGGGCTCGACGAATTCTGGTCCGCGTCGATATCAATGAAACCGAACACGCGAGGAAACGCGGTCATCGCCGGATTGGCCGACGGCAACGCGATTGGCCGGTCAAACGTGATCGAGAAGTCGATCGAATTCGCCTGGTCGATCGCGCGGCGCAGCGTTGGGAACGGGTTGCCAGGCATGCCGTCGGACAAGAACAGCGGGTCTTCCTCGAACGCACTGTCCGCGAAGATGAAACGGTCGGAGATGACGAAGCCAGCGACGAAGTTGCCGCCCGAGTCGCCGTCGCCGGACGGAATGCCCGTCACGTCGGGCGTGACGTTGAGCGCCTCGCCGTCGAGCGCGTTGCCGAGTTCGAGGCGGCAAGAGAAGTTCAGATCCTCGCCGTAATCGAGCAGGCCGTTGTTATTAAGGTCTTCGCCGGCATCGAGTGCGCGGTTGCAATTCGCGTCCTCGAATCCGTCGAGCACGCCGTTGGAATTCACGTCTTCCGTCAACGTGTCGGTGATTGCGGGCGTCTGGCGCGGCAGCTCGAATGCTGGCTGCACGTCGATCCGCGCCGTGAAGACTTCCGCAATCTGCCGCTCGATCTGCGGCGTCTGCAGATTGTCCACCAAGATCGACCGCGTATCGGTCCAAGCCGGGTACGCGATGCCGCTGGAGCCGGTGATGCCGGAGTAGTCGCCGTACGCCAAGTTCGCGCGATCCGGATTGTTCAACGACTGGTTCGACACGCGCGTGGTGACGATCTGGTTTTGCAGGAAGGTGATGCCCCCGGTCTCCGGCCGGCCCACGGTGAAGAACAGTTGCGCCTCCTGGTTGCCCAACCGGCCCCGCACGAAATCAGGCAAATCGTTGCGCGTGTCGTACCACGACAGATAGACGTCTCCGGTGATCGGATCGACGCTGATCGACGGGTTGAACTGGCTCGCGCGGTCGAGGTCGTCGTTGGCCTGCGCGCCGGGCGGAACCAACTGCGGGAAGCCGCCGGTAAAGGCATACGTGCTCCAGTCCGCACCCGAATCGTCGCTGAATGCGATGAAGATGTCGGTGTCGTCGTGGCCGTCTACGTCTTGCGGGGCGCGGCGGCCGACGTACGCGACGTAGATACGGCCGTTGAACAGGCCCGCCTCGCCCGTTACCGGGTTGCGCGAACGGTCCACGGCGATCGACGCGTTTGCCGTGATGCCGTGTGTCGGCTGCGCGGCGATCGAGTAGCAGCGCTGGAGCGTCGTTCCTGCAGCGAAGTCCGGCCATTGCGGCGCGTCACAGATTGGCACCCGCGTCTTGGGATCGATGAAGGTGTTAAAGCCGACGCTGCCTGGATCGTCGTATCCGTTCACTGGCGTGGTGGCCACCGGAATCTGCGTGCCGAACCAGTCGTCGCCCTGCCACTCGATCCCGGCGTCAACCGTCGGCGGCGGGGGCAGTCGGCCGGGTGCCTCGGTGTCCGGGCAATCCGCGGGCCTGTTCGCGTTCGGCGTGCCTGTCGGGTTGTTAAACGGCACGTCGTCGCGCGTGCGATCGCAGAATCCCGAAATCACGTTCGCGTGGAACGTTTCGAACGAGCGGTTCAAGTTGATATCGCTCGATCCTTCGCCGCCGTAATCTTCCCAGATCACATACACCTCGCCGAACGTCCCTGTCGCCACGCGTGGCGTTGCCAACCGTGGCGTTCCCACTTGCGAATTGAAACTACTGGCGGCGTTGTCGGCGGCAGTCAGTCTTGTCGAAAGGTCGGTATTGATGCTGTTGAATCGGTACACGCGATTGCTTGGGGTCACGGGCGTCGGGAACTGCGTTGGGTTCGGCGTCGGCAGGCCCGGCGCGACAAGCGTCGTGTCAAACAACGTCGCATCGATGCTGCGGGCCACGAATATCGCCCGGCCATCGAGTTCGCCGGTGCCAGGGTTGACGAACGCCTCGCCGAACGACACGTACACAAAGTCGCGGTTCGAGTTCGGCGTGCGTCGCTCGTCCGGCAGCCGCTCCGTCTTATCCGCCGCGATCGACGGCGATTCGTCCACGAACCGTGACACATCGACGACGCCGTTGCCGTTCACGTCCACTTCATCCGGGTCCAGCACCAGATTGAAGTTCGTGTCTTCGTGAATGTGCGCGGAGACGGGCACCGTTGGCTGAAACGCGTCGAGGCCGTTGACGAGTCCGTTCGCGGCGCGGGTCGCGAATGCGCGGCTGACGACGACAGCACTGGTCCGGTACTGCAAATCCAAAATCGGCGCGAAGCCCGGATTCGGCACGGCCGGCGAGCCTGGCACGCCCGCCCCTGGAATAATCGCGGTCGGCGCCGGCGCAACGTCCGAAACGATCCCACCCGGATCCGTAACGACCATCTGAAAATCAAGCACGCCGTCGAGGTCGAGGTCCGCGAGAGATCGGGCCAGACGAATCTTCACGCGATTGCCCAGAAACTCGATCGGCACCCGATTGCTCACCTGACGCGGGTTGCCCGTGACCGGGTCGAGGATCGTCGCGTCAAACATCGACACGAATCGAGCGCTAATTCCCGTGTCGAGCGTCTCCGTGCCGAGGTCGATGAACCGGTCCGCTAACCCGTTCTTGTCGAAATCGATGTTGACGCGTCCGAACAACCGCCGCGGCAGGCCCACTTCGGAGGCCGGGGCAACCGTCTCTTGAAAGCCCAATTCGAAGAAATAATTCGCGGCGTTGAATGTGCCCACGATGTCGGTGATTTCGAGCGGGCCGGTCGCATCCGCCACAAACGTGTTGCCCGTCACCGGATCGTTCGGATCGTAGTCCGGCACGTTCGGCAAATCCAGCAGCAGGTAGGACACGTAGGCCGTGCCGAGCGTGTCGAACGTCACGCTCGGCTTCACCGCCACGTCGAACCGGAACTGCCCGGACGGCGTCGTGATCTCGCGGCTCTCCGGCGTCGTGAAGAACACGTCTTTCGTCCAGGTCGCGCCGGAATTCGTCGAGGTGTAAATCGAGAGCTGGTCGTCGAGCGGGTTGTAGAGTTTGCCGCGGTCTTCCGACGCGATGATCAGCAGGTTATTCGGTCCGCGCGCGTCGAGCGGGTTCGTAACGAAGAGGTCGATCGACGTCGTGCCCTGGTAGCCGCTGAGATCGTTCACGTCGCGGTTGTCGGTGCTGCACGCGCTGGCGGTCGCCACGTTCGCCGGCACGACGCGCGTGCCGTCGTCGTTGCGGAAGTCGTCGCAGCTTACGTCGATGTTCTCGCGCAGGCCTTCCGGCGATGGCTGCAGAATGCCGCCGCCCATCAGCGAGAAGCGGTAATGATCCGGCTCGAGTCCGTCGATCACACCGTCGTTGTTCGGGTCGAGGAACTTCATGTCCGGCGTAAACACGAGCGTCTTGCCGTCGTTGGAAAGTTGCGTCGTGCCCGTGACCCGATCGGAGAACGGATCAAATTCGCCGTCGCCGATTCGCGACACCAAGCCCGTGATCTGATCGCTCGTTCGCGTGCGCGTGAGAAATACGGTTTCCCGGTTGATGCTCGCCGGATTCAGCGGCTGATCGAACGTGACGACGATCGCGCGGGGCGGCGCGGCCGCATTGCCCACGTCGAGCTTGCAATCGTGATCTTCGTCCTCGCCGAAATCGAGCACCGTGTTGCCGTTTTGATCCTCGCCCGGATCGAGCACGCCGTTGCAATCGGTCGCCGGCGAGCCGTCCGGATTGCCGTTCGGATCGCCGGTTGGGTTGTCTTCGGCGCCGTCCAACAGGCCGTTGCCGTTGATGTCTTCGTTGCCGAGGTCGAACACGGTGCGAATCAGCGTGCCCGGCCCGCCGGAAATTGAAATGACGCGCGGCGGTCCGAAGTTCAAGAGCAGCGACGTCGTGAAGTTGCCGCCCGGTACGTCGTTGCCGGTTGGGAACGCGGCCACTTGGCCCGGTCGAGCGCCGGGGTTTACTTCGCCGTCGAGCTGATTGCCGGCCACGTCCGTCACACCGCCCGGATCGCCGATCACGGTGAAGGTGTACGTGCCGGACGGCACGCCCAGGCCGAGCGTGATCACGACGAGGTCGTCGATTTCGTTGTATTCGATGACGCTGAGCTTGTCGGTCTGATCGCGGTCCACGGACGCGCACGTAATGCACGTCAGCAGGTAACTCGACGCCGTCGTCACGGTCGCGGGATCGAGGTCGTCGTCGTTGAACTGCACCTTGATCTGGCGCGGCTGATTGCGATCCAGCGCGTTGTCGGGCGGCGTCACGCCGAGGATTTGCGGCGGCGTCTGATCGACGCGCACGCCACGGTCCAAGACCGACGTGTTTCCGAACGAGTCGGTTGCCTTCACCTTGATGACGTTCGGCAGACAACCGGCGGTCGTTTCCAGTAGCGCGTCGCCGCCGGGCACCGCGAACGTGAACGTGCCGAACCCGCGTGTGAACGCGACGCCGTCATCGAACACGCCGTTCGAGCCGGCCGTGCAATTAATCTGGCCGGTCGCGAATTCCAACTGAATTGACGCCGCGCTGCGCGCCGACCGCGGCCGCTCCGGCACCTGATCGGTGATCTCGGTTGCCGAACCGACCACCGCGCCGAACGTCACGACGCCGGTCGTCGATTCCGGAAGCGCCGCCAGCGGGATGTCGATCACGATCGTGCGGCCGTCCGGGAAGAGCTGAATCGGCACGCCCTGCACCACCGCGCTGGTGCGGGCATCGACCAGATTCACCACGCCGCCCGACTCGCTGCCGAGATCCACGAAGTATTCAATGCCGAGGTTCGCGCGGCCGCCCGAGCCCAAGGCCGTCACGTGCGACGCGTCGCGCGGCCGGAACACGCCATATCGATCGACCACTACGCCGCCCGCGCCGGTCACTTCCCACTTGCCGACCACCGGCTGGTCCGGCGGATCGAGGATGCCGTTGTTGTTCGAGTCCTCGGTCGGTTGCAGGATGCCGTCGCCGTTGCGGTCTTCGCCCACCGAGCCGAACCGAAACGGACCGTCACCGCCCGTCAGCGTGCGGCTGCCGTCCATGTCGATGAACCATTGGCCGAAGCCCGGATTCGTCGGGCCAAACGTGTTAAACGTGCCGATGTCATCGTCGCCGTCGCCCTCCCAATCGCCGACGACGCTCGTGGACCGCGCGTCGCCGTAGATGAACGGCCCTTCGAGTCCTTCGAGCGTCAGATTGCCGTTCAAATCGATGCGCCATTGCGAGAGCGTCGAACTGTACGTGCCGATGTCCGTGCGGCGGTCGCCGTTCCAGTCGCCAACAACCGGTACCTGTTCCGGCTGATTCGCGCCGCCGAATGCGAACGTCGCGTCGTCTTGCAGGCGGTTGCCGTTCAGGTCGCGGCGGAACCGCGGCTGCAATGTCGCCGTGCCCGGCGTGAACGTGCCGATCTCTTCCGCCCCAAGTCCGTTCCAGTTGCCGACGATCGGCAAATCGCCCGGCAGGCCGTACGCGAAGAATGTCTCGAGACCATTTGAGGCCAGGTTGCCGTCGAAGTCGATCCGCCAGTTGCCGTCGAGGAACACGCCGACTTCGTCATCGCCGTCGCCGTTAAAGTCGGCGACGACGGGCACGCCGTTCGTCGTGAACCCCGCAAACGGCCCTTCGCCCATGCCGATCGTGTTGTCGCCGTTCAAATCGAGCAAGAACTCGCCCGTGTCCGGCCGGTACACGCCGAGCCGGCTGCTGCCCGCGTTCGACCATTTGCCGACGATCGGCACGTCGCCCTGCTGGCCGATGTTCACGATCGCTTCGCCGAAATCCTCCGTGCGGTTCGCGTTCAAATCGCGAATCCAGCCGGTGCCGCCGGTCGTCGAATCCTGGTCCGCGTCGATGTCGATGAACCCGCGCACGCTGATCGGAGCGCCCGACGACGCCAGACCGACCGGCTGGGTGAACCGCAGCCCGACGTGCAGGCAGCCGATCGACGGGTCGGTCGGCAAGCACGGGTTGTTCACGTCGAACTCCGCGCTCGCCTCGATGATGTCCGCCTGATTCTGGCCCGAGCCGAACGTGTCGCCCGGCACGTCGCCGATGATGGGCAGCCGGTCGTCCTTCACGACGCCGACGAAATTCGGAATCACGCTGTTCGTCGTGCCGTCGCCGATCACGCCCGTGTCGCCCGGCGTCAAGCCGGCCGGGTCCACGTTCTGGTCGGTCGGCCGCGTGAGCCGGAAGCTGATGATCTCCGGCGGCGCGTCGAGCCGGAACGTCGCGATGAAATCACCTTGCGGGAAACCGTTGCCCGACGGCAAATCTTCCGGATTCGTTACGACCACGTTCGAGTTGCGGTCGAGGAACTCGCCGTCGAGCGGGATGCCGTTCGGATCACGCACCGGATCATCGCCCATCAGCACAAGCCGGTAGAGATCGCTTTTGAGCACCACGCCGGTGAGGTCCAGAAAAATCGTGTCGTTCTGGTTGCTCGGCACCGGCACGCTGGTGCCGATCACGATCTGCTTCAGCGCGATCAGCACTTCGTTGCCGTCGTTGAAGGTGTCGTCGCCGCCGGACGCCTCCAAGAAGACGGTGTCGGCTCGGATGCTTTCCGGGTCGAGCCGCGAATCGAGCGCGGCGTCGCCGCCGGCGACGGTGACCTGGAGCCCGACCGTACCCACGTCCACTTGGGACGTTCCAGGCCCGGCCGGGATTTGAATCGTACTTTTGGGCAGTGTGGACGCGAGCGGCGAACGCAGCGGAATCGTGTCGCCGCTCACAAAATTCAGACCCGTCACCTGCAACGGCGTCACGTTGCCGCTCGCCGCCAACCCGGTGCCCGGATTTGGCGCCTCGTCGGTGAAGCCCGCGAACGGCCCAACGGTCGCCGCAAAGTTCACGAATCCTTCGTCGTTCGAGATCAGCGTCAGCGGCAGTTTGACCGTGAAGCTGCTGGCCAGAAATTCGATTGGCGTCGTCGGCACGACGGTGAAAGGCCCTTCGCCCGGACTAATCGCCCGGTTCACATTCGTGTCGATGAAAAACTGGTCGCCGCCGACGCGACTGCCGGCCAGCGACGTGCCACGATACACGCCGACGCTCGAACGCCCGTCCAAACCATATTTGCCGGCCAGCGGCACGTCGCCCGCCGTGCCGAACGTGAACGGGCCGTCGTTCGTGCTGATCGCGCGGTCGTTATTCAAATCGAGGAAGAACCGGCTGTCGGTCCCCACCACGCGCTGCACGCCGATGTCGTCGCGGCCGATCGACGCCCACGCGCCGCGAATTGGTGTGTCAGTCGCGAGGCCAAAACTGAACGGGCCGTCGTTGTTGAGCAGGCCGTTGCCCTGCGCCCCGAGCGTGGACGGATCCTCGTCATTCGTGTCTTCGCCGACATCGAGCACGCCGTTGCCGTTGCGGTCTTCATCGGGGTCTTGGCGCCGGTCGCCGTCGCGATCGAGCAAGAAAAAGCCGGCCGTGTTCTCAAACGTCAGATTGCCGTTCAGGTCTTCGGTCCCGATATCGAACAAGCCGTTGCCATTCAAGTCCTCGCCGCGCACGAACACGCCGACTTCCGTCCTGCCGTTGAAATTCCAGTCGCCCGGAATCGCCACGTTGGTCGGCGACGCGGGGCCGAACGTGAACGCAACCTCCGACGGGAAGTCCGCGACGTAGTCGCCGTCGAGGTCGAGCACGAATTGGCCGCTCGAAGGCCGATACACGCCGATGTTCGAGTCGCCGTCGCCGTCCCAGTCGCCGATCACGGCCTGATCGCCGATGCTCGGCACCGTGAACCCGAACGTGAACAACTCGCTGTCGAGCGTGCCGTTACCATTTACGTCTTCGGCGGGATCGAGCTGGCCGTTGTTATTGATGTCTTCGCCGACGTCGAGCGTGCCGTTGTTGTTCACGTCTTCGGACGGGTCGAGCTGACCGTTGCCGTTGCGGTCTTCGCCGCGAATGCCGTTGCCGTCGAGATCCAGTTTGAACACGCCGGTCGCGGCGTCGAACGTGCCAATGTCCTGATCGCTGTCCGAGCGACGTGGCCCGCCGCCGTCTGGGTCCCAATCGCCCAGCAGCGGCTGCTCGCCCGAAGCCGCACCGGCCGGCTGCACGGCGCCGAACGCAAACGGGCCGAGCACCGAGCCGAGCTGTCCGGCACTGTTCTCGCCGATCAAGAATTCGCCCGTTAGCGGGCGGAAGATGATGAAGTCGTCGTCGCCGTCCGCATCGAAGTCGCCGGCCAGCGGCACCTTCAAGCCGGTGTAAAACACTTCGACTTGGTTTTGATGCCGCGCTTCAGAGCCGATGTCAACGAAGTAATCGATGCCGAGGCCGGGCGTGCCCGAAATCGGAGCCGGCGTGCGATCGAGCGATAGGCCCGAACTCAAGTCCTGGTCGGCATCGACGTCGATGAAGCCGTACACCGAATTCGGTTCGTTCGAGCTAGGCGGTTCGATCGTGCGGCCGGCCGGCGCCACCGGCGCCCGGAATCGCACGTTGACATACAGATTAATGGTGTCGTGAAACGCGGAAATTGACGTAATGTCGAGCTTCGGCGTCGCGGAACCAAACGTGTCGCCCGTCGCATCCGGCGGATCGCCGCCGATCACCACGTCCTTTTGCGGGCCAGGCAACGTGTCGGGCGGCAGCGGCACTGCGAGACTGAAACTGAACGTGAGGTCATCGCCCGCGATGCCGTCCCCGTTGCCGTCCAGCCGGTTGTCTGACAGGTCGCGAATCGAATTCGTGCCGACGAGCCGCACGACGTAATCGTCGTTCGCCATCCGCGCGCCCGGAACAAACCGCGCCGTGTCGGTGACCGGATCGTAGTCGATTCGACCCGTGACGCTAAACTCGTTGCCTTCGTTGAAACTGTGGTCGCCGCCGGCGCCGATGACTTGAAAGTTGGCCCCGTTCGTGATCGTCGCGACGGCAAGGTCCTCGTTGAACCGCACGTCGATCGAGTTCAGCGGCTGCGTGATCGTCTGATTCGCGATCGCGATCGGCAGGATCACGCGCGGCGGGACCGTTTCGAGCACCGTCTGGAGCTGAAACGTCGAGATGAACGTGCCGCCCGCGGCACCGTTGCGATCACCGTCAAGGAAGTTGTCCGCCCGATCGCGCATCGCGCCCGTGCCGAGCAGCAACACCTCGTACGTGTCGTTTTCGAGCGTGCCGCTGATCTGAAAATGAGCCGTGCGCGTGTTCGAGTCAAACGTGATCCGCAACGGCAGTACGCCGCTTTCGTTGTTGTTGTCGAATCGGCTGTCGCCACCGGACCGCAGCAGCAAGAAATTCGATTGGCTCGTCACACTCGCCGCGTCCATGTCCTCGCTAAATGTGACGACGATTTCTTGCGGCGAAACGTTGAGCACGGTCCCCAAACTCGGCGTCACGCTCTCGACCACGGGCGGCGTCGTGTCCGGCGTCTGATTCGTGCCAGACACCGTGAAGTAGATGATAAAGTCATCGCCGTTCAGACCGACGCCGTCTTGATCGAACGGGTTGTTCGCCAGGTCGCGAATCGTGCCCGAGCCGCCGACGCGGAGCTGATACGTGTCCGCGGTCAACGTCGTGACCGGCGTGAATCGAGCGATGTCGCTGCTCGCGTTGTACACGATCGAACCGGCGATCGAGCGGTCGTCGGCCGTGTTGAACGCCAGATCGGGGCCGCGGCCGATCAACCGAACGCTCGCGCCGGACACGGTGTTCGCCTGCACGTCTTCGCTAAATGTCACGTCGAAGAACTGCGGATTGCTCGACGGGCTTAACAGCGAATTCAGCACGCGCGGCGGCGTCGTGTCGGGCGTGCAGTTCGTCGTGCAATTCGGATCGTCCGCGCCCGCAGTCACATCCACTGTGACCGACCACGGATCCATCGCGACGTTCGTCGGCCGCTTGCCGGAAATGCCGTTGAGCGAAATCGTCAGGTCTGAGTCGGGATCGGTCGGCAGATTGCCTGTCGTGAACAACGTGAGCGTTCTGCTCTTTACCGACCCACGCGTGACGCCAAAACTTCCCGCGTCGCCAGTGATGCTGACGTCGGCCGCGGCATTGAAGGTCTTCTTGTTGATTGGCCCGGAGAAGGTGATGACGAGTCGATTGGGATCCGTCGATCCGCCGCCGACCAGGCAGTCGTTGTGACGAGCTGCCTCGGCTCCCGTTGCTCCCAAGCAATTCCCCGCCCCGTCGAATTGCACTTGCGTCAGCGAATTGAAGCCCACCGTTTGAAATCTGACATCGACCGGCTGGAACGCGCTGAGCATTTGCCGCGACTCCAGCGCCTCGAACTGGCCGATTTTTCGTTCTGGTCGGTTCGGACCGTCGGTCCGAACGCGCGGTTTTCGTGTAGGCAAAGGTTGCTTCACCTTCGTGTTCGCCATCGCTCGCTCCTAACCCGATGCGACAAACCCAACGCTCCAGCCCAACACTCGGCTCTCAGACTGGGTCGAGGTGCAGACTCCCCCCGTTCCGCCACCTCGGAATGGACCATAAGCGCAAAATGTCGGCCCAGATTAACAGCAGATAGCATGCCAGCATACGGCACGGCACGCAACCGTTGTTTTATCAAAGGCTTAACAATTTGACCCTGGCCCGGTTCACGATGTCTTTCTGCACGATTGCTCACGCTCTCAAAGCAGAATTGAACATCGCCCAACACGTTGACAGAACGATTAGCCCTTCCGATACTTGCCCCGTTTGCTGGCAAGTCTCTGTTCCGAAACCCGTCAACAGCCAGGGAAAGAGAGGACGTGGTGGCCGAACAAGCGGTGAGTAGAATACGCTCAAATCTGTTATCAGGCAACCCCGATCTTGAATCTTGGGCGCTTCAACAACTTCAAACGGACTTCGATCGGTTCGCGCGCGACGGACTATCGCCGAACCTGGAGCAGCATCTGATCGATGCCTACGGCCTCGACGTTTCAACGACCTACGCGGGTCTGCCAATCAAGAACCCGTGGGGCAAAGCGTCCGGCCAGCTTTCGATGACCGCGCAGCAAGTCGCCGAAGACGCCGCGGCCGGACTCGGCTTCTGCGTGCTAAAAACGCTCATCGCGCAAGATGCGGCGGGGACGCAGAGCATGAGCGCGTGGGCGATCCCTGAGTCGCGCATGGTGCTGGAACGGATTCGCGCGGCTGGCGGCGAAGAAGGTTGGACCGTGAGTTGGAAGGGGCGCGGCTGGTCGCGATCGTTCGATGATTACCTGACGCTCGTGCGTGAAGCACGCGCGATCGGCGCGGCGGCCGGCATGCTCGTCGTGCCCTCCTGCAAATTTCATCTGCCGACGCCGGCCGAACCGACGTGGAAAACCGGCGAGTATGAATTCACGTGCCAACAACTTCAGGCCGCGTTCGCGACCTCACCCGGTGACGACGCGCCGATGCCGCTTGAAAAGGACTTCAGCCCAACGCTCGCCGGCTCCGATCTTGCGCGCGAGAAGAGCCAAATCTTGGAATGGCTCGGCACGATTCCGAGACTCGTTCGATCCGCGCTCGGCGTGGACCGCGTTCGAGTCGGCCTCAAGCTATTCAACGCACTCTTTGACGACGAGTTCCAACTGAAGATGCTCGAAGCCGTGACGACCGCGGCCGATATCGACCGACCCGATTTCATCGTCTACGCGAACCGGCTGATGGACCCGCTCCGCGAGTTCGAAGGGCACCGCGGCATCGCGTTCGGCGGGCCGGATCTGAGCGCGAGAAACCTCAGAATTCTCCGGGAATTCCAGCGTTCTCCGCGCGACGCGACTGGCGGCGACGGCGCTGAGCCCGGTCGCCCGATCGAGTCCGTCGGAATCTCGGCAACGGGAAACATCGGTTCGGGCCGAGTGGCCGTCGAATACCTGCTGCGTGGCTGCTCGAGCTTTCAGTTGCACACGTATTTTCAACTCCCAGCGAGCGAGTTTCCCATGCGGCACGGTAGCAAGATCGCCAAGGCGCTGCACGTGCTCTATTTCGATCCGCGCGACGGGTTCGTCGCGTGGCTGCTGCACGTCGCGCGACGGCTGGGCCTGCCGCGCGGTTCGATGGTCCGGCTGCAAGAGCTCGTCGGAGCGGGCCGAACGATGGACGACGTGTGAAACCGGCGACGCGCGATCTAGCGTCGTCGCTATAATCGGCTGCGAAAGACCATCTGTGAGCAGCGAATGATCGACGATCCCTCAAACGAGCTTCAGCCGCCGACTGCCGCGCGGCTGATTGAGGCACTTCTATTTACCGGCGGGCCGCCGTGCACTGCCGGACAAATCGTTGAAGTGCGGAGCGAGCTGGACGACGAGCAGGTCGTGGCCGCCGTGGCGGAGTTGAACCGGACGTATCACCGGCAAGGGCGACCGTACGAAATTCGCCGCGTCGGCGCCGGCTATCAGATGATTCTCCGGCCGCAGTTCCACTCGACGCTGCGCCGACTGCACGGCCGGACGCGCGAGGTGCGGCTGTCGCTCGCAGCCGTCGAAGTCTTGTCGCTCGTGGCGTATCGCCAGCCGATCACTGTCCAGAAGATCGACTCGATTCGCGGCGTTGACTCCGGCGCGGTCGTTCGACAACTTCGGCGACGAAACCTCATTCAGCCCGCGACAGCAACTGACGGCGACAGTTCGACGCCGCGCTACGAGATCACTCGACGAGTCCTCGAACTGTTTCACCTTTCGAGCCTCGATGACCTGCCCCGCGTGCAGGAACTTGAAAAAGCCTGATGCGGACGCCGGTCGCCGCCCTGCCGAATTGGCAATGCGAAGCAATGCCTCGCGTCCGGTTCGCGCCAAGTTGGCAGAGACGCCGGAGCACCAGCCACGCCCTCCCGGTCGCACAACTAGATTCTGCACAGCGACTTAAGCTTAGCGGCAATGATTGGAACGCCTGTTGCTTTGTCGCCCCGCGAACTACTTGCGCCTGCTGTCGAGTGACGGCTAGGTCGTTTGGACACAAGGAATCGCTCGTTCGAGGAGATCACGAAATGAAGCTTCAGCCCCTGGGAGACCGCGTCGTCATCGAACGGATCAGTGCTGAGGAAAAGACTGCCGGCGGCATTGTGCTGCCCGACACGGCGAAGGAAAAGCCGAAGCGCGGCAAGGTCATCGCCGTCGGCACGGGCCGTCGCCTCAAGGACGGCGGGCTGCAACCGCTCGAAGTCAAAAAGGGCGACGAGGTGTTGTTCACTTCGTACGCCGGCGATGAGTTCAAGGCGGACGGAAAAGAACTGCTGCTCATGCGCGAAGAAGACATCCTGGCTGTGATCGAATAAGACAAAGTGCGTGGTGAGTGTGTGAGTCGGTGAGTGGTCGCTGGTCGTTCGATCACAAACCGCCTCCCTTCGCTCATCACCACTCACGGACTCACCACTCACCTACTCACCAATAGATCGGGAGGCTTCGAATGGCTGCAAAGATGATCGCCTTTGATCAAGAGGCTCGCGAGGCAATTCGCCGCGGCGTTTCCAAATTGGCTCGCACGGTCCGCGTCACACTCGGACCGAAGGGCCGCAACGTGATCCTTCAAAAGAGCTTCGGCTCGCCGACGGTCACCAAGGACGGCGTGACGGTCGCCAAGGAAATCGTGCTGGAAGACAAGTACGAAAACATGGGCGCGATGATGGTCAAAGAGGTCGCATCGAAGACTTCGGACGTGGCGGGCGACGGCACCACGACCGCCACGATTCTCGCCGAGGCCATCTACAACGAAGGCCTCAAGGCGATCGTCTCCGGCGTCAATCCCATGCTCATGAAGAAGGGCGTCGAGCGGGCCGTCGAAGACGTGACCGAAAAACTCCGCAAAATGTCGATCGCGATCAAGGGCAAGAAGGAGATGTCGCAGGTCGCGACCATCGCGTCGAACGGCGACGACGAGATTGGCGAGCAGATTGCCGGCGCGATGGAAAAGGTCGGCAAGGACGGCGTGATCACCGTTGAAGAGGGCAAGGCCCTAAAGACCGAGGTCGAGTGGGTCGAGGGCATGCAGTTCGATCGCGGTTACCTGTCGCCGTACTTCATTACCGACGCGTCCAAGATGGAGGTGGAACTCGAAGACGCCTACATCCTGCTGCACGAAAAGAAGATTTCATCCGTCAAAGACCTGGTGCCGGTGCTCGAGCGAGTCGCCAACACGAGCCGGCCGCTGCTCTTGATCGCCGAGGACATTGACGGCGAGGCGCTAGCGACGCTGGTCATCAACAAGCTGCGTGGCACGTTCAAGTGTGCGGCCGTGAAGGCGCCCGGATACGGCGACCGCCGCAAGGCGATGATGGAAGACATCGCGATCTTAACCGGCGGCCGCGTGCTCTTTGAGGACCTCGGCATCAAGCTCGAGAACGTGCAACTCGCCGACCTCGGCCGCGCGAAGCAGATCAAGATTGACAAAGACAACACGACGATCATCGAGGGCGCTGGCAAGACCGACGACATCAAGGGTCGCATCGATCAGATTCGGAACGAGAAGGCAGGCACGACGTCCGACTACGACGGCGAGAAACTCGATGAGCGGCTGGCGAAACTGGCCGGCGGCGTGGCGAAGGTCAACGTCGGCGCCGCGACCGAAAGCGAAATGAAGGAGAAGAAAGCCCGTGTCGAGGACGCGCTGCACGCGACTCGCGCGGCGGTCGAAGAGGGAATTCTGCCCGGCGGCGGCGTCGCTCTGTTGCGTGCCAGCAAGGCGCTCCGGACGCCCAAGGACAGCGACGAGTTTCCGGCCGACGCGGTCGCCGGCTATCAGATTGTCCTTCGCGCGTGCCAGGCCCCGATCACGCAAATCGCCGCCAACGCGGGCGTCGATGGCGGAGTCGTGGCCAACAAGGTGACCGAATCGGAAGGCAACATGGGCTACGACGCCCTCAATGACAAGTACGTGGACATGGTCAGGGCCGGCATCATCGACCCGACCAAAGTCGTCCGCTGTGCCTTGCAAAATGCGGCAAGCGTGGCGACGCTGCTGCTGACCTCTGACGCATTGATCGCCGACGCGCCCAAGAAGGACGAGAAGGCGGCGGGCGGCGCCGGCCACGGCGGGTACGGAGACATGTACTAACCGCGCGATCATGGCGCGGTGTGAGCCGTGAGTGGTCGATGTGATAAGACGCCCCGGCAGCCCGTCCTGGTTGGCCCTCGCGGGTCGGCCAGGTGTGGGCTGCCGGGGCTATTCTTTTTGAATACGATTGCCTGGAGCATCCCGGCGGGCCGAGGGGACTCGCCCGCCGGGAATCAAATCGTTGGTTACTCGCTGCCGCCAAACACTACCACCGCGTCTGCGTCCTCGGCGACCAACGTTCCGACCTTGTCGAAGCCGCGCACGCGATTCAATACGAGCGTGCCGACGCGGTTCGATCCGTAGGTGATGCCCGAACTTTCAATCGACACGTTCGGGTGATAGTCATTCAGGTCTGGCAGCGTGGTCGTGATTTCGAGGTGCATCGACTCGCCCTGGCCGAATTCGCCCCACGTCGTCGATTTGCCCTTCACGATCGAGAACCGCAGCTTGCCACTCTGGACTTCGAGCCGCTGAGTCCACGAGATCTTCTCATTCGCGGTGCCCATCACTTCGTTGGCCATCGTGAACCAGCCGAGCAGTTCGCCTTGATACCACAGTTGCAGTTCCATGCCGCCCGGACTGAAGCTGTTGTTCACGCGATGATTGACGGTGAAGGCGAGATACAGGGTGTCCGCGTCCTCGAACGGGGTCATGATCGTGCTAACTTGCGGGGCCGACACGGCCGCGTCCGGATCAGTGATGGTCAATTCCCATTCCTCTTCAATCTTGACGATGTCCGCGACCGGAAAATCATCGAACGCCGAGCCGACGCCCGTGTCGCCTTCGCCCGAACCGGTCGAGCCGCTGCCGGACGAGTCGCCGCCGGTTGTGTCGGTTGTGGTTGTATCGCCCGCATCAATCGTGGGCGGATCCTCATGAAAGATGAGCACGAGTCCTTCGAGCGAACCGTCCGCGGACGAGGTGACTCCCGCGGCGCTTGAACTTAAGCCGCCTGAGCTGCCGACGGTCGAAGATCCGCTCGCGCCGGAACTGCCAGAGCCACCAGTCGAAGCTGAACCGTCCGCACATGCGGCTGATGTACCGCTAGAGCCGTCGCCGGATGAGCTGCTCGCTTGCCCGTCTGACGACCCGCCACTCGTGCCGCTTGCGTCGGCGACTGCGACGCACGATCCGTCCGACAAACCGGTGCTTGACGTAGCGACACTTGTCGAGCCAGTGCTCGAGCTGTCGCCGCCGGTGAGGACGCCGACGACTGGGATCAAGAGCGCCGTTGCCACAATGGCCGTGACGATCTGCGCCGTCCGTTTGCCGCGACGACGACGACGTTTCTTCCGGGCATTCCGTTGACTTTCACCGCGAATGAATGAGAGCATGTTTCACCTTTCGTCTTCTGGATTCGAGTTTCGTCTGTTTGCGCCGCCACGCCATCGCCGTTCGAATTATCCATCGTCGTTCTGCGGATCATCGCGCCGTGCGTTTCACCGCACCATCCGCACGTTCGAGTAAACGTACTGCGACGAGTTCGTCGTGTTGCCGATGATCGCGCTGGCGTCGATCACCGCCGCCGGCTGGATCGTTACGTACTTCGGGTTCCCCGTCAGCTTCACTTTCATGATCCGCACGCCGACGAAGCCGACGACCGTGTACATCGCGTTGTTGCCGTTGCCGGATACGGTGGTGTAGAGGCAGATCGTGCGCGGCCTGCCCTTGATCGATTCCAGGTCGTCCTTGATTCCGGCGCTGATGCCTGTATCGCCGTTGAGTTGCACCGTGCCGTCGGAGCCGAGTTGCAACGATCCGCCGATGTACGCGAGGTCGCTCGAATTGACGCCGTAGCGAATCTGCCGCGACAGATCCGCCGTGCTGTTGTTCGAGTTTCCGATGTCCACCGTGCCGGAATTGCCGCTGGACCCGTTATCGACCGGGAACATGTTCATTTCGAGAATGCCGTCGGACCCGCTCACGACCGCGCCGGTAGAGTCAACTTTGAACGCATCCGCGCCGCTGCCGGCGATCATCGCGTCCCACGTCGTCTTCTTTACCCCGAACGGCAGCAGGTCGGAGTTGCCCGATTCCGAAGTGACCTTAAAACCGGTGATCGACGAACTCACAACGGCCGTGGCGCGGGCAGCGACCGCCTCGCCCTGATTGCCCCACAACCGCGAGAAGAACGATTCCACGAGCCCGTTCTTGTCCGCATGTTTGCGCACGCGGACCTGCACCGCGTTGAACAGTAGCGGGTTCGAGAAATCGAGCGACGCCGATGGATTCGACGGATCGGACATATAGCCCAAGACCACGTCGCCGCCCGAATCGTTCGAGCTGTTGGAATCCACGCTCGGCAGACTCGCGCCGACGCGATTCGACGACGCGTAGGTCACCGCAGTCGAGCGGGCGTTCGCTTGCGCAGTTGTGTACTCCGGCACGGCCTTCACGAGTCCGTCGTGAACCAACACCTGCGCGCCGGCAAGCGAGCCGGAATCAGAACAGCTCTGAAGCTGGCTGTAGTTCATAAACAGGTAGCCGATGTCCAGTGCGAGCGCGGCGACGCCAAGAATCACGACCATCATGAGCGCGGCGAGAAGCGCTGCGGCGCCGAGACGGTGGCGGGCATTCCAATTGAGTCGCGCGCGAGTCAAAGCCATGGCGGAGGCCCTTTCAAGTAAGAGGCACTCGTTCATGGCCCCCGATGACCCGGGCCGCGGCTCTGCGTGCTTCCCTGACGGCAGGGACAGGCAATCGTAGATAGGAGAATCGAGTTGTCTGATGAACCGTAGGTCAGAAAAATCGCGCTGTCAACTAATTGTGACCAATCGTAATTGTTTGCTCTGAGCTGCCACTCCTGCACCAAAGTGGCGATTGAATTGCGGTTGACCAGTTTTTCGCAGCGGGCTAGTGTTGCAATGGTCGAGGGGCGACGCGCATGCCGCGGCATTTCTTTCCGGTTCGGGACCGGCCTCGGCTGGTGATCGGAGAAGCGGCCTCTGCCCGTCTACGGTTCACATCTTGGCCCACAAGGAGAGTAGCCATGAGTCTCGACACCACACGAGGCCGAAGCGCTTCGCAGCAGAGCCGACCGAGGATGCAAGTCGAATCACTGGAGACGCGTGATCTGCTTGCCTGCGTGCTAGGTCCGGGGGCGACGTACGATGCCGCGACGGGCGTCCTGAACGTCGCCGGCTCCAACTCGCACGACAGAATCTCCGTCCTCGTCCAAGCGACCGACCCGGATTCGGTTCCGGGCACGTTCGATGAGACGAGCGACTTGATCGTCACCAACCGCGGGCTGCCCGTGGCGAACTGCTCGCTGTTGGACGCCGCCGCGCCGATTAACAAACTCGTCATCACCGGCGGCAACGGCAACGACGTGATCACAGTGGACGACGCCGTGCTTGTGGCTGTCGAGGCCGATGGCGGCAACGGACAGGATTCGATCGACGGCGGCGGCGGCAACGACTCGCTCTCCGGCGGCAATGGCAAAGACATGCTCGCCGGCGCCGCGGGCGACGATCAACTCGACGGCGGCAACGGCGCGGATGACCTCGATGGCGGCGCCGGCACCGACAATCTCAGTGGCGACAACGGCCCCGACGCGCTCACCGACCCCGACGGCGACCAGGGCCTCGACGGCGGCAACGGCCCCGACACAATCAACGGCGTTCTCGAACCACGCCGCGGCAATCGCGGCCACGGCCGCGGACCAAGATAGGGAACGGGGCCGCAAGAATTTCCCGATTGAACGACCGGCCGGGTGACTGTGGCAGAGTTTGAACGCCACCAGTTGACCGATTCGCAGATTGGCGGCAAAACCACTTCAACGTATACTGCGCCAAAACCTGACGCCACGTGACAAGGACTCAGCCGCAGCCACCCGCCCGCCAGGAGTACATGACATGCCAAAGCATCCTGCTCGGTCGAAGTCATCCGATGACTCTGCACAGGGGGAGTGGTCGCTCAAATGGGTCGCGCTGGGCCTGATGATTCTGGTCGGCGCGTTGTGCTGGTCGTTGGCCGCGTCGAGCTACGCACACCACGTCGAGGGATGGCGCAGCGGCGGTCTGGAGGAGTCTATCGAGCGGGGCGAGTTCGATCCAGGCGACCGCGTCTCGACAAGAGGGGGCGGGGCCAAGGTCGCAAGGACCGCCACGGTGGCATTCGTCGATTTCTTGGCCAACGCGGTGAAGCAGATTCCCAACATCCACCGCGTCTTGTGGCATGCCGTGACGACTTCCTGGTGGGTGTTGATCATGTTTCTCGTTCTGGAGTCGCTGGCGAGCCTCTTCTGGTGGAAGGCACGCGGCTTTGAGCAACAGTTGGCCGACGAAGAGCGTCGGCGCTGGCAACGGATCCGAAACGTTTGAAGCTGCCGCACCGCTCGCGAGCACATCCCGCGAGAAGCAGCAGGCAGATGGCGGCGCAAATTCGCATGGCGAGTGAAACCTCGAATGGATGC
>Ga0247727_10007018_pt1 | contig 21764 bp, 25 predicted proteins | sample WisWelCaveWW1625_FD_202498 | JGI IMG/M metagenome (GOLD analysis project Ga0247727, IMG submission 202498) | Biofilm microbial communities from Wishing Well Cave, Virginia, United States - WW16-25 | ecosystem: Environmental > Aquatic > Deep subsurface > Groundwater > Cave microbial mat | place...
AACATAAAATGATTACTGGAGCGATGTGCCATTTTTACTTTTACAGGAGAAAAAAGACTTGACCCATTTTTTATAAGGATAGTGACCTTTATTCAAAGGAAGTCGATGTTACTGATTTGCGCCGGGAAATTGGCATGGTCTTTCAGAAACCAAATCCTTTTCCAAAGAATATTTTTGAAAATATTGCTTATGGACTGCGGATCCAGGGAATCAGCAGCCGTCCTTATCTGGAGAATATTGTCGAAGATAGTCTTAAGCGGTCCGCGTTGTGGGATGAAGTCAAAGACCGGCTCCATGAGTCGGCACTTTCATTATCCGGAGGGCAGCAGCAGCGACTTTGCATCGCCCGCGCTTTGGCGGTTAAACCTCATGTGATTTTATTTGACGAACCTTGTTCAGCGCTTGACCCCATTGCTACGGCCAAAATCGAAGAATTGATTATTGAGTTAAAAAAGAATTACACGATCGTGATTGTTACTCATAATACGGCCCAGGCTGCGCGGGTTTCGGATTTCACCGCTTTTTTATATCTCGGGGAATTAATTGAATATGGAACGACCGGAAAATTATTTACCGTCCCTAAAGACAAGCGAACCGAGGCTTATCTGACGGGAAAATTTGGATAATATTGTCTTTTACAAGGAGCCCACATGCTTGTTCCCAAAGTTGATGAATTAAAAAATATCATAATTGAGTATGCGACGCATGTCGAAACCATGATCGATAAAAGTCTCAGAGGGCTTGTTGAGAAAAATACGGCTTTGTTGGGTGAGGTCATTAACGAAGACGAAGCCAAAACGAACGACTATGATAGCCGGGTCGATAAGTTGTGCACGGAAATCATTGCCCAGTTCGAACCGTTAGCCGGTGACTTACGGGCCATGCTCATGTTTCTTAAAATGAATAAAGACCTGGAGCGGATGGGAGACCATGCCGTTAACATTGCCGAAAGCGCGGCAATTCTGGTGAGCCAGCCGGCCATGGATTCTTTTGTCAAGATTTCACAAATGGCCGCTGAGTCGGTGCGAATGTTTAAAGACAGTTTTCGGGCCTTTGTCACAGAGAATATTCAGTTAGCCAACGAGGTGTGCGAGCGAGATAGCATTGTCGATGATTTGGGCGATAAGCTTCTTAAGGAAGCTATAGCCATCATGAAAAAAGATCCCAAAACAATTCAGCAAGCCCTTCATTTGATCCGTATTTCCCATAATCTGGAGCGCATTGCGGATTTATCCACCAATATTTGTGAGGAAGTTATCTATATTGTTGAAGGAAAAGACATCAAGCATCATCATGACATCTAACTGGCCCCCAAGTCATATAGGCGAAATATATGTTATACTTTCAACTGAGAGCAAGTTAGCACAGCGGGTGTTAATTTCTGTTCTCCTTAATTAAACGTGAGCGGCATGGCTCGAAAGGGCCATGCCGGTTTTTTGTTATAACTCCCATTTATAAACGAGAATATTTTTTCTTTTAAGTAAATGAATATAAGATACAATGTGAACAAAGGAGAAGGAACAATGGCTAAAGAGATCATACTAATCGTCGAAGATGAAAACGACATCAATGAATTGATCCAATACAACTTGGAAAAAGAAGGGTTCAGGGTTGTTTCCACCAAAAATGGAGAAGACGCGTTGCGTCTTTTGGATAGAGAGTTGTTTCACTTGATTATTTTGGATATCATGCTTCCCGGAATGGATGGATTGGAACTGTGTAAACTCATCAAGCAAAACGAACGGACTAAAAATATACCCGTCGTCATGTTAACCGCCAAGGGAGAAGAATCGGATATCGTGGTGGGTTTACAGATCGGGGCGGATGACTATATCACCAAGCCGTTTAGTCCAAAAGTTTTGGTGGCCCGGATCAAGGCTGTTTTAAGGCGCTTGGCGGATAAACAAAAACCAAAAGAGGTAAGGAAAATCGAACATCTGATCATCGACATGATCAAACATAAAATAACCTATAAAGACAAAGAAATCGTTCTGACCTCCATTGAATTCAATATCCTCGAATTTTTATCCCGCCAGCCAGGGCGTGTGTTTAACCGCGATCAGATTATGGATGGGGCCTGGAAAGAAGGTAAATTCGTTGTGGATCGGGCGGTAGACGTCCATATCCGGTCATTGCGTAAGAAACTCGCCAAGGCCGCTGACCTCATCGAAACGGTTCGCGGTGTCGGATACCGTTTCAAGGAGAGTGCCTGACCGCATGAATTTTATTCTTAAAAAAATTATTTTTTTGTACGGGATAATCCTTTTTTTGGGACTCACGATTTTTAATGTAATCAGCAGCAACAGAACCGTGGGAGAATACCCCGTCTTTATTTTTATTGGTCTTATCATGCTTGTCGCCCTCGCCATCGTGACCAAAAGCCTTTTAGTCGATCCCATTAATAAGATGCAGAGGATTTCGGAAAAGATCCTGCGAGGAGACTTTAACGATCATTTCGCGGTAGACGGACGTGATGAGCTCAGTCAATTGGCTTACAATTTAAATGAAATGTCTTTGGAGTTCCGCCGTCGAATTCAGGAGAATGTGAGCGACAAAAATGAGCTGCGGGCTATCCTCTCCAGTATGGTCGAGGGGGTCATCGTGATTGGTGTTGATGAACGCATCTTGATTTTGACAAAACCCATCATTGATATGCTCGAGTTACGGTCGCAGGAAACCGTCGGTAAACCTTTCTGGGAAGTCATTCGAAATGAACAAATTAATTCTCTGATCAGGGAAGCGTTGCAGCATAAAAAAGCCGTCAGAAAAGAAGTCGCGATTCTTTCCCCCAAAGAATCGTATTTTAGTATGCAGATTTCGCCTATCCTTTTTCAAGAAACCGAACTGACCGGCATCGTGGCCGTGTTTCACGATATTACCGAACTGAAGCGTTTAGAAAGAATTCGCACTGAATTTGTCGCCAATGCCTCGCATGAACTTAAAACCCCTTTGACCTCCATCAAAGGTTTTGTGGAAACACTTCAGGATACGAACCTTGAAGATAAACAAACCGTAAAACGATTTCTGGAGATTATTCAAAACCATACCAGGCGTTTGGAGAACTTGGTCAATGACCTTTTGAGTCTTTCCGCCAATGAATCGGATGAAGAGCCGTTGCGTCTTGAACCGGTTGACCTGCCGTTGCTTGTTGAGAATATTGTTGGTTTATATAAAAGTAAAATTGAGAAAAAACAGCAGGCATTAAAAATTGACATTCCTAAATTGATACCCAATGTTTTCGTCAATCAAAGAAAAATAGAAGAGGCCCTTTCCAATCTGGTTGATAATGCCGTTAAGTTCACACCGGAAAAAGGTTTGATTACGATTCGGGTTCATGAAGATATTCAATATGTTCGAATCGATGTCGAAGATTCCGGTATCGGAATTCCCCCTGAACATTTACCACGCATATTTGAGCGCTTTTATCGGGTCGATAAGGCCCGCTCCCGAGAAATGGGGGGGACTGGTTTAGGCCTGGCTATCGTTAAACATATCGTTCAGAAGCACAATGGTAAAGTTGAAGTCCAAAGCGAGTCGGAAAAAGGTTCCAAATTTTCAATTTATTTGCCTAAATCAAGTTAAAAAGCTTGAATCCCGCCTGGTCTGTGACGCATTCAAAAATTTAACTTAAATTTAATCTTATCTTAACGTATTCTTAACCATTTTTTGACATAAAGTAAATAATCTTATTGATGTTTGTACGATCAACATTAATAATTTTAAGAGAACAAACATCGAGATACTGACTACAATAATGTTAGTTCAGAAATGTCAGTATTAAAATTTAACACAGGAGCGCATATGTTTAAGAGAATTGTTTTGGTTGTGGGATGTGTTTTATTGGCGGCAAGTTCAGGATTTGCCAAAGAAAAGTTCGGTTCTGTGGTAAATGGGACATCCGGTTCAATTCAAATAAAAGGTTCAGACACCATGGTTAATTTAGTTCAGGCCTGGGCTGAGGCATTCATGACAAAGAATTCTGAGGCTTTTGTCGCGGTTACTGGAGGTGGTTCTGGGACCGGTATTGCCGCTCTTTTAAATGGCACCTGCGATATCGCAGAAACCTCGCGAAAAGTCACGCAGAAAGAAATTGACTTAGCCAATCAGAAGGGGATAAAGCCCGTTGAATTTACAGTTGCTTTAGATGGGTTGGCGGTCGTCGTTCATCCCGAAAATCTAGTCGGCAAATTAACGATCAATGAACTCGCGGACATCTTTACCGGAGAAATCAAAAACTGGAAAGAGCTCGGCGGCAAGGATTTGCCCATTGTTATTTTATCCAGGGAAGTCAATTCCGGGACGCATGTATACTTTAAAGAACACGTCTTAAGACAAGGCGATGTTAAGCATAGTGAGGAATTTTCCGACAGCGCTCTTTTGATGTCTTCTTCCCAAGCCATCGCGGATGAGATTTCTCAGAATCAGAATGCCATCGGTTATTACGGCATGGGCTATATTAGTCCGAGTCAAAAGATCGTGGCCTTAGCTCAAGATAAGAACAGTCCTTATTATGAACCCACGTTAGAGAATGTTCTGAGCGGCAAATATTATATTTCCCGTCCGCTTTTAATGTATACGAAAGGCCAGCCGCAGGGATTAATCAAGGAATTTATTGATTTTGCTTTAAGTCCGGCAGGGCAACAGATTGTCCGTGACGTTGATTTTGTTCCTATCCAGAAATAAAATATGTTACGCCGTCAAATCACGCTTAAAGCTATCAAAGAATTTATAATTGAAAAGGCCATTTACTTAAGCGGTCTCACCTCGATTATTATTGTTCTGCTGATTTTCATTTTCCTCGCCAAAGAAGGCTTCGCGATATTTAAAACCGCATCAATAAAAGAATTTCTTTTCGGTGAGAAATGGTACCCGATTTCTACCCCACCTAAATTCGGTATCCTGCCGTTGATTCTCGGTTCGTTTTATGTGACTATTGGCGCGGCGCTTATTTCGGTTCCCATTGGTATTGCTAGCGCGGTTTACATCGCTGAGGTTGCCCCACCGAGAACTAAAGAAATCCTCAAGTCTGGAATAGAACTTTTAGCCGCGATTCCCAGTGTTGTTTTGGGTTTTATCGGGATGATGACTTTGGTGCCGTTTGTTAAAAAAGTATTTCATATTCCGACCGGCTTAACAGCATTTTCTGGTGCTGTCATGCTGGCGTTTATGGCCATGCCTACTATTGTCAGTATTGCCGAGGATGCCCTCAATGCCGTTCCCAGGAAATACAAAGAAGCAGCTTTGGCTTTGGGCGCGACGCGCTGGCAGGCCATCTGGCGTGTTGTCTTACGGGCGGCTTCCTCCGGAATCATGGCGGCGGTGATGCTGGGTATCGGCCGTGTCGTTGGAGAGACGATGGCCGTTATGATGATCACCGGCAATGCCGCGAAAATTCCGCATTCGATCTTTGAACCGGTCAGAACTTTGACGGCCACGATTGCCGCGGAAATGGGAGAAACGGTACAGGGCAGTGACCATTATTATGCCCTTTTTGCGATTGGTATTGTTCTATTTTTTATCACCTTTATTATTAATCTCATTGCTGATTTTGCTTTGCACCGCAGGAAAACATGAAAAGAAATCCCTATCGAACCCAAAAAATCGCCTTTGCCATTTTGTTTGCTTCAACTGTCCTGATTGTTTTGCCCGTGGGATTCATCATTATTTTTATTATTCAAAACGGATGGAAGGCGATCTCATGGGAATTTCTGACGGCCATGCCCAAAATGGGAATGAGGGCCGGTGGAATATTCCCAGCTATCGTGGGAACATTGTATCTGGTTTTTGGGACGATGATTTTCTCAATTCCCCTAGGAATTCTTTCTGCCATTTATCTCACCGAGTATGCCAAGGATAATGGATTAACTCGGCTCGTAAAATTGGCCATTATTAATTTGGCCGGCGTCCCATCAGTGGTTTATGGATTATTTGGACTGGGTGTATTCGTTTTGTTTTTAAAATTTGGAGCCTCCATCTTGGCGGGATCACTTACTCTGGCTATTATGGTCCTGCCGATTATCATCACGACTTCAAAAGAGGCTTTAGACAGTGTTCCCCAATCATTTAGGGAAGTCAGCTTATCACTTGGGGCGACGAAATGGCAGACAATACGTTACTCGGTTTTACCACACGCCCTACCTGGAATTTTAACCGGAGTTATCTTAGGGATTAGCCGCGCTGCCGGTGAGACGGCCCCGATTCTGTTTACCGTGGCGGCGTTTTATCTTCCCAAATTACCCAATTCCATTTTTGAACAGGTCATGGCCCTGCCGTATCATTTGTATGTTATTTCAACTCAGGTCCCCAATGTTAAAATCGAAACGCGTTACGGCACGGCCCTGGTTTTGTTGGTTTTGGTTTTGACCATGAATCTGATGGCGATCATTGTCCGGTCCCATTTTCGAAAGATGAAAAAATGGTAGAACACGCAAAAATTTTCATTGAAGATTTAAATGTTTGGTTTGAAGAAACGCATGCGCTTAAGAACATTTCTGTTCAGGTGCGGGATAAGGAAATCTTAAGTATCATTGGCCCTTCCAACAGCGGAAAAAGTTCATTTCTGCGCTGTCTGAATCGCATGAATGAATTGAGCTTGAAATTTAAAAGACAGGGAAGGATCTCAATCGATGGGGTAGATATCTATGGCGCTATTGATGTCGGACGTTTAAGAAAAAAAGTTGGAATGGTTTTTGCTTTACCGATGCCGCTGCCGATGAGTATCTTCGAAAATGTTGTCTATGGCGCCCGCTGTCATGGGATAAAGGATAAGTTGCAGCTTGAAGAAATTGTTGAGCGATCATTACGGGCGTCGTATTTATGGGATGAAGTTAAAGATCGGCTGGATAGTCCGGGGATGAAGCTTTCCGGCGGCCAGCAGCAAAGACTGTGCATGGCGCGGACCCTGGCGGTTGACCCGGATATAATTCTTTATGATGAACCTTGCTCTGGGCTTGACCCCATTTCTACGGCGAAGATAGAAGAGGCCATGTACAAGTTTAAGGAGCATTACACTCAGATTCTCGTGACCAACAATACCAAACAAGCCGCGCGGGTTGGCGACCGGACCGCGTTTTTCTTGATGGGGGATCTTATTGAAATCGACAAGACCGAGAAAATTTTTACCGCCCCCAGCGATAAAAGAACCAATGATTATATTTCCGGAAGGTTTGGATAAATGGCGATTATTAAAACCAAAGGTCTGAATCTATACTACGGACAGTTCCAGGCATTGATTGATGTGAACGTCGTGATAACAAAAAATAGTATAACCGCCGTGATCGGTCCATCGGGTTGCGGCAAGTCCACGCTTTTGCGCACCTTTAACCGGATGAATGATTTAATTGAGGGGGTCAGAATCGAAGGTGAAATCGTGATTGATGGGCAAGACATTTTAAATCACAAAGTTGATTTAGTCACCTTACGCAAAAAAGTGGGGATGGTTTTTCAGCGGCCGAATCCGTTTCCGTTACCGGTGATGGAAAATATTCTTTTTGGTCCGAAGATTCACGGGGTCATTGACCGGCGGGATTATGAGGCCACCGTGGAAAAGAGTCTGCGGGCGGTTTTATTATGGGATGACTTGAAAGACAAACTGAAGACCTCGGCGCTGAATCTTTCTCTGGAACAACAACAAAGATTATGTATTGCTCGACTTTTACCGGTAAAACCTGATATACTTTTGATGGATGAACCTTGTTCAGCCTTGGATCCTATCGCGACCGAACGCATCGAAGAGTTGATGCGTTCTTTAAAAGAGAATTATACGATTGTGATCGTTACGCATAACATGCAGCAGGCTGCCCGGGTCTCAGCTCAAACCGGGTTCATGCTTTTGGGAGAATTGATTGAGTTCGGTGAAACAAAAAATATTTTTACTAATCCAAAAGATAAAAGGACCAATGACTACATAACCGGTCGTTATGGTTAGGAGGCTTTAAGAAATGGAACGACATTTTGATGAAGAATTAAAACAATTGAAAGAAAAATTACTGCGCATGAGCAGTCTGGCGGAGGAGGCGATCAGTGCTTCCATTAAAGCGTTGGTCGAACGCAGCACCGATTTGGCCAAAAAGGTTATCCAATCTGATGATGTCATTAATATGATTGAGATTGAAATCGATGAGCTTTCTTTGCGGCTTTTGGCTTTATATCAACCGGAAGCCAGCGACTTAAGATTCATTACCTCTGCCATGAAAATTAATAGCGACTTGGAACGCATCGGTGATCTCGCCGTCAACATTGCGGAACGAACGGTATATCTTTTATCCGTGCCACTCTTAAAACCCTTAATCGATATTCCGCGCATGGCCCGGGCCGCTCAGGGAATGCTTCAAGATGGTTTAAATGCCTTTGTTAATAATGATGCCCAGCTGGCGCGCAGTGTCTGTCTGCGTGATGATGAAGTCGATAAATTAAATGATCAGCTTTTCCGCGAACTTCTTACCTATATGCTGCAGGACCAGAAAACCATTGAGCGCGCGTTAGCGCTTATCCTTATCGCGCGTAATCTCGAACGCATTGCCGATCACTCCACCAATATCTGCGAAGACATTATCTACATTGTCGAAGGCCGGACCATCAAACATCATATAGAAGATAAAAAGCAGGAAGATTTCTCTGTTTAATCGTGGGTCCTTGACCTTACACATTGGAGGAGGTGGATATGGGAAGCTTAAAATCCGTTGCCAAGAAAAAAGATATTGCTCCGGGAACCGGCATTCTCGTTACTGTCGATGGTAAAGAGATTGCCGTTTTTAATTCCAATGGTTCTTTTTACGCTATTGATAATGCCTGCACGCATGTGGGCGGATCATTATCCGAAGGGCCGTTGGAAGGAAATGCCGTTGTCTGTCCATGGCATGGCGCGATGTTTGATTTGACCAATGGCCAGGTTTTAAACGGACCAGCTAGCGAGGGGGTATGTTGTTACCAGGTAAAAGTGGAAGGGGAAGATATTCAGATTGAGGTTTCTGCCTAAAGGCCCGCGGATTTTATGTTTAATTTACCAGCCTTCCGATTTTTACTGCTTTTATTAAGCGCGGATTTTGTTTTTATCATTATCAGTATCGGTTATCAATTTACCGATGTGATAGCATTTGATTTTTATTCTCTGGAGACCGACCGCGGTTACGCCGAAATTTTTCAGTATATTAAAGAGTTCTGGATTGTTTTTCTTCTAATCTTATATTATGTCCGAAACCGGCAGTGGATTTATTTAATCTGGGCCGGGCTGTTTGCTTATTTGCTGATAGATGATTCGTTTATGGTTCACGAAGAGTTAGGTAATTTTTTTAGCGGGTATTTTCATTTTTTACATCGAGGAGGTCTGAGGCCAGAGGATTTTGGACAATTGTTAGCCAGTTGTCTTTTTGGATTGCCATTTTTATTAGTGATCGGATTCGCGTATACCCGATGTCTTTCCACCCATAAGCCGATCATCAAAACATTATTTAAATTACTGCTGGTGTACATCCTATTTGGGATAGGCGTGGACATGTTCCATAGCATGGCCAATTATTTTAAAATTTTACAGTTTACTTTTCCCACCATGGAAGATGGCGGGGAGATGCTAGTGATGAGTGTGATGGTCTGGTATGTTTATATGCTGCATGAGCGCGACGATAATCCGGTCTATGTCCAAAATAAAAATTAGCGTTAAGGCGGTTATTTTTGACATGGATGGCGTGATTACCAATACCATGCCAGATCATTATAAGGCCTGGAATATGATTTTTGCTCAAGAGGGGTTTCATTTAAGTCATCTTGAAGTGTACAGCCGGGAAGGACAACCAGGACTTATCAGTGTCAAAGAGCTTTTCGCGGAAAAGAAAATTTCTTTTAGTAAGGAAAAAGCCATGCAAATTTTAAAGAAAAAAGAAGTATTGTTTAAAAAAATCGTCCGGCGCCGATTTATCCCGGGCGCGCGGCGTTTTTTACGATTTCTTCACCGGAATAATTTTACTTTAGCTTTGGTGACCGGGACGTCACGTCATGAACTACATCGTATCCTGCCGGGTGCTCTTTATAAATTGTTTGATGTGGTGATAACCGGAAGTGATGTCAAGAATGGGAAACCCCACCCGGAACCATTCTTAAAAGCTTTGCAAAAATTAAAGTGTCAACCCAGGGAGGCCGTGGTCATCGAGAACGCGCCTTTCGGTATACAATCCGCTAAAGAAGCAGGTTTAAAATGTTTCGCTTTGGAAACCTCTTTGCCCAAGCCGTATCTTAAAAAAGCTGATTTTATTTTTAAAACTGTTAAGGAAATGCAGGATAAAATAGAATTTATCGCGTGGGATAGGCAATGAAGATTAAAAACGTTTTATTAGTTTATAAAAAAAGCGCCTATGAGATTTATTTTTTAGGTAAGAAAAGTTCATTTCGCCAAAGGCGTAAGCATTTGGCCGTGGGGGATACGGCCCCTTTTAAATCGGCTCATCAGGAGCATTATAGAACTTTAAAGGAAGTCGAATCTGTTTTGCGGATGCAGGGAATCCGTTATCATCGATGTTGCCGGGCCAGCAAGGTTGATTTTTCACCGTATGATTTGATTGTTGCCGTGGGGGGAGATGGAACATTTTTGGAAGCGGCCCGGGGTGTCAAACATCAAGTTATTTTGGGCGTGAATTCTGACCCCCAGCGCAGCGTTGGGCGTTTTTGCCTGGCCACTCGTGAAAGTTTTAGCAAAATTTTAGAAGATTTTTTGAAGGGAACAATTAAGACAAGAGAAATAAAACGGTTGCGGTTAAGGTTAAGGCATCAAGATGTGGGCGTGAATTTTACAAATGATATTCTTATTTGTCATCGTAATCCTGCCGCCTTGAGCCGATATGAGATTTCAGTTAACGGTATCAAGGAAAAACATTATAGTTCCGGGGTCTGGATAGCCACCGCGGCTGGTTCTTCCGGTGCCATCAAGTCCGCCGGTGGGAAATCACTCTCGATTGACGCCGCCAAGATGCAGTTCTTATCCAGAGAATTATATGGGAGAAAAGGGTGTCGGTATCAGCTTAAAAAAGGTGCCATTGATTTTAACAGCCGGATTGAAGTAAAATCTCTTATGCGCAATGGGATGATTTATGTGGATGGAGCGCATGTTCACTTTCCTTTTCATTTCGGCGAGGTGGCTGTTGTTTCCGGATCAAAAGAACCTCTTAGCGTAATTTATTGATTAAAAATATTTCAAAAAGACCCTTATGAAAGCAGTTCTTGTGATTTCTCATGGCAGCCGTTTGTCTCAGACAAAAAAAGAAGTTGTTCGTCTTCTTCGGAAATTAACGGAGAAGTCAGATGCCGATATTCTTGAATATGCCTTCCTTGAGATTGAAAAACCCAATATTCCTGAAGGAATAGATATCTGTGTGCGCAAGGGGGCCCGTGAAATAGTTTTGGCCCTTAATTTTTTAAATGCCGGAAGGCACGTGGATATGGATATTCCGAAGATTATCCGGGACGCGCGAAAGAAATACCCAGCCGTTAGCATTCGCAGCACCAGGCCTGTTGGTCAACATCCAGACATTGTTGAGTTGTTTTTGGATATGATTAAATAAATAATTTTAATGAAATCTTTTTCGAAAAGCCTCATCCAGTGGTATCAAAAAAGCGCCCGCGACCTTCCCTGGCGGCGGACATCTGACCCGTACAAGATTTGGATTTCTGAAGTGATGCTTCAGCAGACAACCGTTAACGCGGTCATTCCGTATTATGAGCGCTGGGTAAAAGTTTTTCCGGATGTCCAAAGCGTCGCGAAAGCTCCCATACAAAAGATACTCAAACTTTGGCAGGGGTTGGGATATTATCAACGCGCAAAGAATATTCATAAAAGTGCTCAGCTGATCTGCGCGCAACATTCTGGAAAGATTCCACAATCTGTTACAGAACTTAAGCAGTTATCGGGTTTCGGTCCATATACCGTTGGCGCGGTTCTAAGCATTGCCTTTGACCAAAGAGAGCCCATTATTGACGCCAATGTCCGGCGGGTAGTCATGCGGCAACTATCGATCAAAGGGTACGCTGATACAAGTCATGATGTAAAGATCCTTGATTTTTTGATAAAGAATATGCCTGAGAAAGGAAATAATATTTTCAATCAGTCGATGATGGAATTGGGTGCCTTGGTGTGTAGAAATCAAGAACCGGTGTGTAGTGTCTGTCCTGTTAAATTGAGCTGTCGGGCCTATCAAAAGGGAATTCAAGAGATTATTCCAACACCTAAAAAGCGAGCGGTCAAAGATGTTACAGCGGTTATTGCGCTGATTAAGAAACATGACAAATATTTCATTCAAAAGCGGCCGGCGAAAGGTTTGCTGGCGGATCTTTGGGAATTTCCTGGGGGGAAGGTCAAGCGCGGGGAGTCTCTAAGTGAGGCTTTGTCCCGCGAATTAAAAGAAGAATTAGGAATTTCCCTTATTTCGTCAAAACACGATATGAGTGTGACTCATTTTTATACCCAATTTCGGGTTAAGCTTAATGTTTTTTCCTGCCAGCCAAAGTCATATCCCCGTGCGGATAGTACCCACACATGGGTTAATCTCAGCGATTTTTCCCGATATCCCATGCCTTCCGGGAGTGCGAAGATCGTTGGTAGACTTTTAAAATCATCTTAAATCTAGAAAAAATTTCTTGACAAGAATTGAATCTGAAATATACTTTATAAAGTCTATAGGCTTAGTAGGGAGTAGGAAAAGAGGCGAATAAAATGATTTCCAAAAAGACAAAATATGGTTTAAAGGCTTTGTTTTATCTGGCTAAACATTATGGCTGTGGACCGGTTCTAATCATGGATTTAGCGGAAACGGAACACATCCCCAAAAAATTTTTAGAATTAATTTTATTAAATCTAAAAAATAAAGGACTTCTGCAAAGTAAAAAGGGGAAAGGCGGAGGCTATATTTTGGGAAAGCCACCGGATAAAATTACCATGGGTGAAGTTATTCGTATCCTTGATGGACCTTTGGCCCCGGTTTCGTGCGTGAGCCAAACCGCATACCGTAAATGTGAAGAATGTCGGGATGAGAAAACATGCGGTATTCGCTTAGTCATGCAAGAGGTTCGCGATGCGATGGCGAATATTTTAGATAAAACGAGTTTAGCTGATCTTTTGGAAAGAGTGAAACACGCCAGCGAGAAAAGTGCTTTTGATTACATAATTTAATTTTTTTTCCTAGTTAAAACTACTTAATCAATAGGCTTTATAGCGTGACACGAGAAACATAGTAATTTTTAATTAAGTATTTTAGCTTTTAAATAAATGGAGGAGCAAAATGCAGGTTAATCAAATACTTAAAATAATTTTTGTTGTCATTTTTTTATTCATCGTTACCTCAGGCGCGCTGGCGGTGGAGAAGTTTAAAAAAAAGACGATTACGCTTTTAAACGTTTCGTATGATCCGACGCGTGAGCTGTATCAGGAATTCAATGAGGCTTTTGTAAAATATTGGAAAGAACAAACCGGAGAAACTGTTGTGATTAATCAATCTCATGGTGGAAGTGGTAAACAGGCCAGGGCTGTTATAGACGGGCTTGAAGCGGATGTGGTCACCTTGGCGCTTTCTTATGATATTGATTCGATCGCGGAGAAATCAGGATTTTTGTCGAAGCAATGGCAGTCCAGACTTCCCAATAATAGTTCGCCGTACTATTCAACGATTGTTTTTTTAGTGAGGAAAGGGAACCCAAAGAATATCAAGGATTGGGATGACCTTGCCCGTGAGGGTATTGCCGTGATTACCCCAAATCCGAAAGCATCGGGTGGAGCACGCTGGAATTATCTTGCGGCTTGGGGTTACGCTTTACAAAAATGGAATAACGATGAAGTCAAAGCCCAGGAATTTGTGACCGCGATTTTTAAAAATGTTCCGGTCCTGGACTCCGGGGCGCGCGGCGCTACGACCACATTCGTTGAGCGTGGCATTGGGGATGTTTTTATATCCTGGGAAAATGAGGCGTATTTGGCTGTCACTGAACTTGGCCAGGACAAATTTGAAGTCATTTATCCTTCCGTAAGTATTCTATCCGAGCCTCCGGTTTCTGTTGTTGATCGTAATGTTGATCGACGCGGGATGAGAAAGGTCGCGGAAGAATATCTGAATTACCTTTACCAGGAACAAGGACAGGAGATTGCCGCCAAACATTTTTATCGTCCACGTTTGGAAAGTGTTCAACGGAAATACGCGCGTCAATTTGGAAAAGTGGATCTGTTTACCATCGATGAGGTTTTTGGCGGCTGGCAAAACGCGCAAAAAATTCATTTTGCGGATAAGGGAATCTTTGACCAGATTTATCAAAACTAAAAAGAGGGCGAGAGTAAAGGGGATTTTGTTTTACAAAGTCTCCTTTACAACATAAAATATGGCCATGATTTTTACAAAACACAAACAGCGAACGCTTCCGGGGTTTAGTTTATCGTTAGGATACACGATTCTGTATTTAAGTCTTATCGTGTTGATCCCGCTTTCGATGTTGTTTATTAAAACCGCTTCGTTAAGTTTTTCGGAATTTTGGGAGATTGTGACGGCGCCACGCACCTTAGCGGCTTATCGACTGAGTTTTGGGACCGCTTTGATCGCGGCCTTCATTAACGCGATTTTTGGATTCTTGGTGGCTTGGGTTTTGGCACGCTATTCTTTTCCCGGGAAAAAGATTGTGGATGCCTTAGTCGATTTTCCTTTCGCTTTGCCGACAGCGGTCGCCGGTATTGCCTTAACCGCGATTTATTCACAAAATGGATGGGTGGGACAGTATTTACTCAAGATAGGGATTCAAGGGGCTTTTAGTCCATTTGGGATTGTCATTGCGTTAACGTTTATTGGTCTGCCGTTTGTTATTCGAACTCTGGAACCTGTGCTTCAAGACCTCGATCCGGAAATCGAGGAAGCGGCAGCCTGCTTGGGCGCGGGACGTTGGCAGACATTTGCCGGAGTTATTTTTCCAATTTTACTCCCGCCCTTATTGACCGGGTTTGCTTTATCTTTTGCGCGGACGGTGGGGGAATATGGTTCCGTTGTTTTTATTGCGGGCAATATGCCGGGAAAAACAGAAATAGCGCCGCTGCTGATTATGACTAAGTTAGAGCAATATGATTATAGCGGGGCTACGGCCATCGCGGTGGTGATGCTTATTGTTTCTTTTATTATTCTGGTCGCGACTAACTTTTTACAATGGTTAAGCGCTAAAAGGATTGGAATGAGCTGATGGCCGGGGGAGTTCCGAATTTAAAAGTTCGTTCCAGCCATACCTTGAACCGTTCGAGTCAATTGAGTACGGAATCAGCGGTTGTGAAATGGTTCTTGATCGGGATTGCGCTTTTGTACTTGGGTATTTTTTTAATTTTGCCTTTGGCCTGCGTTTTCGCGAATGCTTTTAATAAAGGAATTCAAGCGTATGTTCAGGCCATCACCGATCCGGATGCTTTAGCGGCGATTCGATTGACTTTGTTAACGGCGGTCATTGCCGTTCCTTTAAATGTGATCTTTGGGATCGCGGCCTCGTGGGCGATTGCTAAATTTGATTTTCGCGGAAAAAATATTTTGCTGACGCTCATTGACTTGCCGCTTTCGGTATCCCCGGTTATCTCGGGCCTGATTTATATTCTTATTTTTGGCGCTCAAGGTGCTCTGGGACCGTGGCTCATGGAACATGGGATCAAAATTGTTTTTGCGCCGCCGGCGATTATCTTGGCCACGATTTTTGTGACGTTTCCAATGGTCGCCCGCGAATTGATTCCGATCATGAAAGCCCAAGGCAATGACGAAGAAGAGGCGGCGATCACATTAGGCGCGAGCGGTTTTAAGACGTTTATGCTTATTACTTTGCCGAATATTAAATGGGGTTTATTGTATGGCGTAATTCTTTGCAATGCCCGCGCGATGGGAGAATTTGGGGCGGTATCGGTAGTGTCGGGACATATTCGCGGACTAACCAATACGCTACCTTTGCACATTGAAATTCTTTATAATGAATACCGTTTCACCGCGGCCTTTGCCGCGGCATCGCTTTTAGCGTTTTTGGCAATTATTACTTTAATCGCAAAAAGCATTATTGAGTCAGGAATCTATCAGGAGATGCGGCTTTCCGGAACCGATAGTGGAGACAAGAGTGTATGAGTATTGAAGTTAAAAAAGTAACCAAATCGTTCGGGAATTTTAAAGCCATTGATAATATTAGTTTAAAGGTTGACACTGGCGAACTGGTAGCCCTTTTGGGACCGTCGGGAAGCGGGAAGACCACACTTTTGCGTATTATCGCGGGCTTGGAGACAGCGGACGAAGGGAATATCCTTTTCGCCGGAGAGGATGCGCGGGAAAGAAAAACAAAGGATCGTAATGTTGGTTTTGTCTTTCAACATTATGCGCTTTTCCGTCATATGACGGTGTATGATAATATCGCTTTTGGTCTGCGCGTGAAGCCCAAAGAGATACGTTCATCCTCTGAACAAATTCGTTTCAAGGTGCGTGAATTGTTAAAGTTGGTGCAATTAGAATGGGTTGAAAAGCGTTACCCCTGGCAGCTTTCCGGCGGACAGCGCCAAAGGATTGCCTTGGCGCGCGCCCTGGCCGTTGAACCAAAGGTTCTACTTTTGGATGAACCGTTTGGCTCACTCGATGCCCAGGTGAGAAAGGAGCTCCGGCAATGGCTGCGGCGTTTTCATGATGATTTGCATATTACCAGTTTGTTTGTCACGCATGATCAAGAAGAAGCCCTGGAGGTTGCCGATCGCGTTGTCGTTATGAATAAAGGGACGATTGAACAGATTGGAACTCCGGATCAGGTTTATCATAATCCCGCCAACGCGTTTGTCCTTAATTTTCTGGGAAACGTGAATCTTTTTCACCTGCGTGTTGAAGGGGGGAAGGCGTATATGGGCAATAAGGAAATAGCCTTGCCCGGTGTTCAACAGAATGTTAAGGCCGCGAAACTGTATATCCGTCCGCATCAATTTGAAATCAGGCGATTACCTTTGGGGAATTCATCAATCAAAGCGGCGGTTAAATATATTAATCCGGCTGGCATGACCGTAAAGTTAGATTTAAAGACAGAGTCAGGCGATTCCATTCAGGCGGAAATTTCCCAGGCGGAGTTCGCCGCGCTTAAATTACAAAGAAATGATCAGGTTTTTGTGAACCCTAAAGAAATTACGTTTTATGATTTTGATATTTAAGATCTGTTGATAGAATCACTACAGTGCAGTTAATAAAGGATTAAAAAATATGTCAGATAAAAATTTAAAATTAAGAATTGAAGAACTCAAAACTAAAGCAAAAGGTCTAACGGCTGAGCAAATCATCGGGTTGGCGTATCAGGAGTTTGGTGCCCGGCTCAATTTTGCCTCGAGCTTAGGTGAAGAAGACCAGGTTATCACCGATATGATTTCTAAAACGGCGCCGCACATTGAAGTCTTTACTCTGGATACGGGACGCCTTTTTCTTGAGACCTACGAGCTTTTAGCCAAGACTCAAAAGCGTTATCCGATGACTTATAAAGTTTACTATCCGGATACTCAAGCGGTAGAAGAGATGGTGCAAATGAAAGGAATTAATCTCTTTTATGAAAGTATTGAGAATCGCAAGATGTGCTGCGGTGTGAGGAAGGTGGAACCTCTTAAACGTGCTTTAGCTAATGTCGATGCCTGGCTTTGCGGTTTGCGCCGGGCTCAATCGGTCACTCGCAGCACTGTTGAGGCCTTCGAGTGGGATGAGGCCAATCAGAAAATAAAAATTAATCCTCTGGTTGACTGGTCCCTGGATCAAGTGCATGAGTACATTAAGAAGAATAAAGTGGATGTTAATTCTTTGCACGCTCAGGGATTTTTAAGTATCAGTTGTTCTTCTTGTACCCGGGCGGTTAAACCCGGCGAAGATATTCGCGCGGGACGGTGGTGGTGGGAACAGCCGGAGCAAAAGGAATGCGGTTTACATAATAATCCGAGGAAGAAGAAATGAACAAAGCCATGGACAATCTCGACAGTTTAGAGTCCCAAAGTGTCTATATTCTACGGGAAGCCTACCGTGAATTTAAAAGTCTGGCCATGCTTTGGTCTATTGGAAAAGACAGCACGGTCCTATTGTGGCTGGCGCGCAAGGCCTTTTTGGGCCATGTGCCTTTTCCTTTGGTGCATATTGATACGAGTTATAAAATTCCGGAGATGATAGTTTATCGCGACAAACTCGCCAAGGAATGGAAACTTAACATGGTCTACGGCCAAAACAAAAAGGCCCTGGATGAAAAAAGGACATTTCCAGACGGCGCGCTTGACCGAATCAACTGCTGCAAAACGTTAAAGACCGAAGCCTTGAAACATACTTTAGCTGGTGATTGGCCGCGATATCGGCTTAATCATTCCACAGGAAAATATGAATTGGATACCAATATCGAACCGTATACGGGTGTGATTGTTGGCGCCCGGGCGGATGAAGAGGGCAGCCGTTCGAAAGAGCGGTATTTTTCTCCGCGCGACCGCAATAATGAATGGGATGTCGGTGACCAGCCGCCGGAATTGTGGAATCAATTTAAAACCGATTTCGCGCCGGGGACGCATATCAGAATCCATCCCTTGTTGGATTGGACCGAACTTAATATCTGGGAATATATTGAGCGAGAAAAAATTCCAGTCGTGTCTTTGTATTTTGATCAGGGGGAAGGGAGGCGATATCGTTCTCTGGGATGTTATCCGTGTACTTTTCCCGTTGAATCAACGGCGAAAAGCGTTCGTGAGATCGTTGAAGAATTGCGCACCGGAAAGTTTTCCAATATCGCTGAACGCTCCGGCCGCGCTCAGGATAAAGACGGCGGCGGGTTGGAGACCTTGAGGGTTGACGGGTATATGTGATGAACGCACTACAAAGAGAACAAATGAATGTTGTTATTGTCGGCCATGTCGACCACGGAAAAAGTACGCTCGTGGGCCGGCTCTTGGCGGATACTGGTTCTTTGCCGAAGGGCAAGTTGGAAGAGGTCAAAGCCCGCTGTGAACGCAATGCCAAACCTTTTGAATACGCCTTTTTGCTTGATGCGTTAAAGGACGAACAATCTCAAGGGATCACCATTGATACCGCCAGATGTTTTTTTAAGTCAAAGAAACGGGATTACATTATCATTGACGCCCCGGGTCATATTGAATTCCTAAAAAATATGGTTTCCGGTGCCGCCCGGGCGGAGGCGGCCATTTTAGTCATTGACGCGCACGAAGGCATCCGGGAAAATTCCAAGCGCCACGGTTATATGTTATCGTTTTTGGGGATAAACCACATCGCGGTTTGTGTCAATAAAATGGACTTGGCGGATTATCGGGAAGATGTGTTTGAAAAAATTAAAAAAGATTATTCCGTTTTTCTTGAGGAAATCAATGTGCGGCCATCGGGTTTTATTCCGATCAGTGCCGTCAACGGTGAAAATATGATTGCAAATTCCGCGAAAATGCGGTGGTATCAAGGAAAAAATGTTTTGGAAGCTTTGGACTCTTTTGAAAAAGCGCCGCCCCGGCATGCCTTGAGCTTTCGTCTGCCGGTTCAGGACATTTATAAATTTACGGAAGAAGGCGATGACCGGCGTATTGTCTCTGGCCGAATCGAAACGGGTACGATTAGGGAAGGTGACGAAGTCATTTTTTTGCCTTCCAAGAAAAAGTCGCGGATTAAAAGCATCGAAGGATTTAATGTTAAAAAGCAGTCGGAAGTTTTTGCCGGGCAGAGTGTGGGTGTTTGTCTGGACACCCAAATTTATATCCGACCCGGGGAGATTATGTCCAAGGCATCGGAACCCCTTCCGCATGTCAGCACCAAATTTAAAGCCAATATCTTTTGGATGGGCCGTCAACCCTTCATCCAAGGCAAGACATATAAGTTAAAGGTAACCAGCCAGCAAATTCCGGTGGTACTTTCGAAAATCATCAGTGTCCTTGATGCCTCAGAATTATCATCCATCACCAATAAACCGCAGATCGATCGTCATGATGTGGCCGAGTGCGTTTTGGAAACCTTAAAGCCCGTGGCCTTTGATGAGGTCACCAGGATTGCGGAGACCGGACGTTTTGTGGTGGTGGATAATTATGAGATTGTCGGTGGCGGGATCATCTTGGCGCCGGTTTTTGATGAGGATTCCAGATTAAAAGAACATATCAAAGAACGTGAATTCCAGTGGGAGAGAAGTGATATTACACCGGATAAACGTGCGGAACAACTCAAACATAAATCCGCACTTATCGTGATCACCGGTCAGGCGAATACGGGCAAACAACGCATTGCCCAGGCCTTGGAAGAAGAATTATTTAAACTTAAGAAGTTTGTTTATTTCTTGGGGATTTCCAATCAACTTTTATCGGCGGGGATGAACTGGGGCGATAAAACGATTAGCAAGTTCGACCATATTCAACACTTAGGGGAGATGTCCCGGGTGATGACCGATGCTGGACTGATTTTAATCACCAGCATCACCGACATCGATGAATATGAATTGGGCCTGTTGAAATCTTTAAATCGGCCTAATCCGACCGTGGTTATTCACGTGGGCAATGAAAAATCCCAGGAGGGTGCAAATCTGAATTTAATTGAAAATGAGAATTCCCAGGCAGCGGTACAGAAGATTCTTGACCTGCTTCATAAAACCATTCTGCTCGATCCCGAATACAGTATTTAAAAAGCGCTTGACAAAGTAAGGCACGCTGGTAGAATTCGAACTACGCAACAAAATGACTTATTTATCTGTGCACAAACCGTTTTCAACGACAGGGATGTCATACGTTGGCCAATAGAGTAGAGATTAAAGATGATGGCCGTTGCGAGTGCGGACGCCTTCTGATCAAAAAAACACCCAAGGGCTTTGAAATAAAATGTCCGCGTTGTAAGCGGTATCACCTTTTGGAATTTGATCAGGACGAATTATATTTACGTTATGACAGCGATGTCTGTCCGGTTTTTCATATTGTAGACGATAAAAATAAGTAACGGTCCAATTTACTAAACAGGATAGAATGAATCCACGTTTAAAACGTGGGTTTTTATTTTTATTCCTTAAGCTTTTTTTTAAATTCAATATAGAAAGAGCTTTTAAGCTATGTTATAGTGGGACACAATGAACGGGCACCTATTGAAACAATACCCAATCCGAAAATGACTTTTACCCCCCATGTTCCTGTTCTCGATTTATCGCAGGGGACTAATGCTTTATCCGTATTTACGTCCGAGGCGCTGGATCTTTTGATTGATGCGGAGAATGCCATTTATACCCTGGAAAAAAATCCTGGTGATCCCACGACTTTCGATGTTCTACTAAAAATTATTCATACGATTCATGGATCGGTTGACCCCCTGCATCTTGAGGACATTCAGCTTTTAAGCCTGGAAACGGAAAAGCTGTTGGGTATGATTCGAAAAGAGAGGCCGGCTTTTCGCGAGGACATCACCTGTTTAATCTCGGAGGCCATAACCACTTTACGCAGGCTTTTACTATTACTTGATGAACAGATCCAAAATCGCGGTCAGTTAAAAAGTTCTTATCCGGATATTGGACCATTGGTCGAAAAATTAAGAAAGGCTTTTAGCGGGGCCGCCCCAGCCATAAACCCGGATTTCCACTCGGAGATAAATTTGGGACTTACCGTATCTCCATCTCATCAGATTCTGATTTCCGAAAGGGATCAGGCTCTTCGTTTAAAAGATCGGGCGGAACAAATTGTCAAAATGAAAAATCAATATTGGGCCAACCTGTCGCATGAAATCCGGACATTGATGAATTCCATCCTTGGATTCGCCAATGTTTTGTATAGTAGT
>Ga0247727_10007019_pt1 | contig 21758 bp, 17 predicted proteins | sample WisWelCaveWW1625_FD_202498 | JGI IMG/M metagenome (GOLD analysis project Ga0247727, IMG submission 202498) | Biofilm microbial communities from Wishing Well Cave, Virginia, United States - WW16-25 | ecosystem: Environmental > Aquatic > Deep subsurface > Groundwater > Cave microbial mat | place...
GGTAATCCGCATAGACCTTGTCCCACTTGGCCAGGGCGGGGGTGTAACGGGCTTTCTTGAGAACGGCCAACCGCCCCTCCCACCGGGCGAGGGCGGCCGCGGCGGCGGCCTCCTCCGGGACGCTTTCGCGCATGGCTTTCACGTGGTCCAGGTAAAGGGTCTCGTTCTCAATTCCCCAGAGTTCGGGTTCGCCGAGAGAGGTCAGCGCCGCCGCTTCCGCCCCGGTCAATAGATTCTTCTCCAACAGGTCCGCCGTCCAGGACTCCAGAATGTCTTTGTCCGGGAAGGCGCGGAGGGCCGAGGTGAGGAAGGGGCCCCGCGCGCCCTCCAACCCCACCAGGCAACGGCGGCTTCCCGGAGGGACCTCCGCCAGTTTGGACAATGCGCTTTGAACCCAGGCGATGGACTTGGTTATGTTCTTCTGGGCCTGGGAATTGCCGTGGACGTCCTGGATCTGGATGACCAAGGACTTGAAGTCGGTCGAGGGCAGATAAACCTCGCGAACGGTGGTGAAGGAGAGGGGGAGGTAGTGGAGCAGACTTGAATTTTGAAGCGGGCGGAGGAGCGGATCGCGGCGCGCGCTATTGATCGCCGCCGCGTCTACCCCAGACAACAGGCCGGAGGCGGGGGCGATGGGTAGAAGTTGGGGAAGCGGGGAATTTCCCCCACCCGCCAACGAACTGCGCACGAGTCGCCGTTCTTCCCAGAAACTGGCCTGTGACCAGGCCTCGGTGGTTGAGGTGAGGAGGAAGGCGAAGGCCGCGACCGAGGCGGTCAGCTTTTTAAAGGGAAAGCGGCAAGCGCGCCGTAGTAAAAAAAACTTGAACCGTCCGATCGATTTCAACCGGCAGATATCCAGCTTCGGAAGCGAATCCGGGCGCAGGGTCGCCATATATCTAATAGCTATTATCTACGCGGAAGGTGAAATCCGCCTTAATAAAATGTAAATCTTATGTAAATACTTAAGCCCAGATTTTGCCTAACCATAATTAACCTGAATTTTTAAGTTGGTTCTTCACCCCAGCATGTGGTTATCCGGGGTCCAGGGTCGTTAAAAGACGCTGGATTTCGGCTGAAGACATACCGAAATGACGGCACAAAAAGCGTTTCTAAGGAGTTAAGCGGCAATCAGCCAGGTGGGGCCTATGAGCGCTTGGCCAGGCGTACGTTGTCGAAATAGACCGGGCCCAGGTAGGGCGTGGAATTGGATTGGATCCGAACCCCCAACTTGCGGACATCGGCGCGAATTTCATCGGTCATCGGCGCCTTCCAGGACAGGCTGGTGTTCCGAACGTCGGCCTTCAATTTTGTCCATTCCCCGGGAGTCAGTTCAACCTCCTGCCTCATTTCGGTCCAGGTCCAATCCTCGCCCACGGTAAGGATGAACTGGGCTTTGAGCTTCATGGGGGCGTTTTCCGGAAGAAAAACGTCTACTTCTAAAAGATCGAACCCGTTGAAATCCATGAACGCGCCCGGCTCCCGTTCGATCTCTACGTAGGCGCCGTTCCATTTCTTGGGCGGGAAATCGGTCACGAGCTTAAGGCCGTTTCGCCCTCGTGAGGAATGTTCCGGGGTCCATACGACGCCCACGGCCGCGTTGTCCGCTTTGCCGAAGGCCCAGTCCGGAATCCGCCAGCCCTCCGGCCCCTTTTCAAAATCAAACAAAACCTTTTCGTCGGTAAGTGTTTTCTCGTTGGGATAGGCGGCGGCGCGGCCCGAGGAGACGGCCTCCGGCGGAAGGGACCCGCCGGCGGGGCTGGCGGCGCGAAGTCCGCTAAGCCCAACAATCAATGTTCCTGACAACATCAGAACTCTTTTCATGTCCCGCTGCCTCCCCATTTTGGAACGACGGGGGTAGTAAACACCACTTTTTGCGAAGAAATCATTAAAGGAGAGTAAATCTTTTGTAAATTATTTCCACTATTGCTTCCATTCCCAGGCGCTGCGGTGGGCGCCGTGGGCTTGGACGTGGTCTAAGAAGGAGACGTAGAAGGGATGCCGGCCGATGGTGGCGGAGTCGCCGATCACGATCAACAGCCGGCGGGCGCGGGTCATGGCCACGTTCATGCGGCGGGTGTCGGACAGAAAGCCGACCTCGCCCTTATCATTGGAACGAACCAGGGAAACGATGACCACTTCTTTTTCCCGGCCCTGAAAACCGTCCACGGTGCCGATCTCAAGTCCTTTGGGGAGGATGCCGCGCAGAAGCCGCGCCTGAGCGCCGTAGGGGGTGATCACCGCGGTCCACTCTTTTTTAATCCCCGCGGCCTCGAGGTCTTCCCACAAACGGGCCGCGAGGCGGCCTTCGCCCTCGTTCTCCCGGCTGTCCAGGAGTTCGTTCCAGGTCTCCTGCGATCCCGTGCCCGCCATGTCCACGAAAACCAGGGCGGATTCGGTCAGTTCCGTGGGCTGAACGTGGGGCAAGCCGATGGCCCGGTGGTCCCGCACGGAATCGTCGGCCATCAGTTTCCCCTCGTAGAACCGCTGGGAGGAGAACCCCATGATGGTCTCGTTCATCCGGTATTGAACGCGGAGGAGGGTCTGCAAATTGTCCGGCAGGTCCGGTTGAAGGCGCTCCATCAGCGTCGTCTTGAGTCCCGCCTCCGCCGCCTCCTTCGAATAGATCGTGGGCGGGAGCTGGAGCGGATCGCCGGCCAGGACCACTTTCTGGGCCAAGAGAATGGGGACCCAGGACAGGGGCTCCGTTGACTGGGAGGCCTCGTCCAGGCACACGAGGTCGAAATGTTCGTTGGACAGATTCTTTCCGATCCCGCCGTGGGTGGACAGGACCACCTGGGCCCTTTGGATGATCCGCTTGGCCAGGGCCTTTTCGAGGGCCTGGGCTTCCTTCCAGAGGGACTTGATTTCCTTTTTGATTTGGCGGTCCTCATCCAATCCCGTGGCGCCCCGACTTTGTCGGCGGTGGCGCAGGACCACGAGGCGTTCGCGGTCCTCGTCCATCAGGCGGATGACTTCCCGGTCCGGGTGCTCTTCCATTTGGGCCAAAAGCGTGGCGTGGCGCAGTGGCTCAAGCGTCCGCGCCGGGTGCCCCAGGCGCACCACCCGGAGACCCGTGTCCAGGAGTTTCTCCAGCATGTTGTCGACGGCGATGTTCGAGGGGGCGGTGGCCAGGACCGACAGGCCGCGCACCGCCGTTTGGCGTATGATTTCCACCAGCACCGTGGTCTTTCCCGTTCCGGGCGGCCCGTGCACGAGCGCGACGTCCCGGGCGCCCAAAGCCGCCCGCACGGCGTCTTTTTGAAAGGTGTTCAGCGCCTCGTTGAAAAATTCAAATTCCGGGACGGGGCCGGCGTGGGCGGAGGCGTTGCCCAGCAGGATGTCGCGGAGTTCCCCGAGGCGCCCGCCGGCGCGCTGGGAAATTTCCAGGGCCCGGCGCATTCGCTTGTAGGTCGCGTCCGAGCCGAGGAGGTCGATTTGGCATTTGCCGGCCGGCGGGTCCAGCAGGTCGTCGTTCAAGGCCACCGTGACGCGGTATTCTTCAACGTCGTAGAGAGTGCCTTCCTTGGCAAAATTCCCTTCGAGGAAGGTGACCCGGACGATGTCGCCGGAGTCCATCGCGTGAAAAGGCGAAAGGGCTTCGCCCTGCGGGGGGCGGGAGAGAATAAGGAGGGGAAGGCCCCCCACGCCCACGTCCTGCCGTTCGATCACGAGGCGCGAGACGGTCTTGCCGAGTTGTTCCCGCGTCTCCACGGGATAGCGGTCGAGCTCGCGCTTGCGCTCCTCTTTTTCCGCTTCGCGCTCGATTTCGATCAGTTCGATCAGTTTTTGGAAGTGCTCGTCGGTGTCGGGCATCCGCGGTATGTTAGCAATTTTACCGTCGATGACGGGAAAATGCCTCCCCGTTCGCGGCTGTCAGGGAGGTCAGCGCCTGCGGTGGGGAGAAGTTCCCGGACGGGAAGGCGAGGTTTCTTCGAGGGCGAAATCGAGCTCGCGTTTCTCCACGCTGACGCCGGCCAGGCGCACGCGGAGCTTTTGGCCCAGGTTGAAGGAACGTCCCGCCCGCCGGCCCTTCAGTTGAAGGCGGATGGGGTCGAATTCGTATTGGTCGCGTGGCAGGTGTTCGAGGCTCACCAGCCCTTCCACGAACACCGAGATCGGCTCGACGAAAATGCCGAACCCGGTCACGCCGTTGATCACGGCGTCGAAGGTTTCCCCCACCCGGCGGGTCATAAGCTGGGCGCGCTTGAGGGCCAGAAATTCACGCTCGGCTTCCACCGCGCGGCGCTCCAACCGGCTGGATTCCGCCGTCAAGCCGGGCAAAAGATCCTTCCATACGCCCTGGCGGGCGGGCGTCAAAGCGCCCCGCAGGCGCTCCCTCACCAGCCGGTGCACCAGCAAATCGGGATAACGGCGGATGGGAGAGGTGAAATGGGTGTAGGCCTCGGAGGCCAGGCCGAAATGCCCTTTGTTGACGGGCGAGTAAACGGCCTGCTTCAAACTCCGCAGGGTCATGGTGTGCACCATGGGCTCCACGGGCTTTCCCTTCACGGATTCAAGGATTTGGCGGAGGGCCGCGGGTTTCCCGGCGGCCAAGGTCGACGGCACGGTCACGCCCACGGCGCGCAGGGTCTTTTGAAGCGCCTCCATCTTCAGCGGGTCCGGCCGTTCGTGGACGCGGTAGAGGAAAGGGAACGGCGCCATGTGCTGCGCGACCGTTTCGTTGGCGAGGAGCATGAACTCCTCGATCAACCGGTGGCTTTCGCCCCGCTCCTTCCGGCGCGCGTCCACCGGCCAGCCGTGATCGTCGGTGATGATCTCGGGCTCGGGAAAATCAAAATCCAGGGACCCGCGTCCGAAGCGGTGCGCGCGGAGCGTCCGGGCCAGGGCGCCCATCTCGCGGACGGCGGCTTGGACGTCATCGGAAACGTCGATGGCCGACTCTCCGCGGAGCAGGGTCTCCACTTCGTCGTAGGTGAAACGCCGGGCGCTCCGGATGGCGCTTTCGAAAAGTTCATGCCGGACGACGCGGCCCCCGGCGTCCAGGTCCATGAGGCAGGTGAGGGTGAGGCGCGGCACGTGGGGTCGCAGACTGCAGAGGTTGTCCGAGAGCGGGAAGGGGAGCATGGGGACGACCGCCCCGGAGAGATAAACGCTGGTCCCGCGGCGCACCGCTTCCTCGTCCAGGGCGGTGCCCTCCCGGACGTAGTGGGCCACGTCGGCGATGTGGACGCCCAGGCGCCAGCCGCCGCCGGGCTGTTTTTCCAGGGACACCGCGTCGTCGAAATCCTTGGCGTCCGCGCCGTCGATGGTGAAGACGGGGATGTCGAAAAATGTTTTTCGCCCGGCCCAGGCTTCGGGCGGCACCCCGTCGCCGAAGGCGGCGGCCTCCGCCTCCACCGCCGGGGGAAAGTTCTGGGGGATCTCGTGCTTGCGAAGGAGGAACTTGAGATCCACCACCGGATCGTTCCGCCGGCCCAGGATCTCCGTCAGCGCGCCCGCCGTCCCCGTGGCCGTCGTCGGCCAGCGGGTGACCCGCACCACGCAAAGGTCTCCGTCTTTGGGTTTCAGCCCGCCCAGGTCGACGACCTCCACCGGTTCCCCGCCTTCCTCCGGGACCATCCGGGGTTGCGAACCGGCGCGGAAAACGCCGGCCACGGTCGTTCGCTTGCGGGAGAGGACTTCCAGGATCTCCCCCTCGGACCGGGCGCCGGGGCGCGTAACGCGGGCGCGAACGCGGTCGCCGTCCATCGCCAAGCGGAGGCTCGGCCCCGCGACGAACAGGTCCGGTTTTCCCGGTACGGCCGAAAGCACGAACCCGAACCGGGGTTTCTTCTGAAGAACGCCCTCGACCGTCTCGGCGTTCCCGGGGGAAACCGGGGAGGGCCGGGCTGGCGCCGGAGGCCGCGAGTGTTTAGAGGGAGGGTGTCGCATCGGGGGAAAGGGCGGAGAGGAGAAACGCGCGGGATTCGTCGGAGAGGGAAAGTCCCAGCGCCTCGCGGCGGCCGGCGGCCGACATTTTCTTCCAGGTCTTCGTTAAAATTGTTCGCATTTTGTCCTCGGTTGTTTTTTGCCGCAACTCATTCAATTGGGTTTCCAGAAAAACCAGGCAAAGCCCGTCCTCCAGGGCCTGGCCCTCGGGATCCCCGTCCCGGAGCGCGCGCTTGGCGATGAGCGCTTCCGCCCGCGCGATATCGTCGACGGAATAGCCCGCCGCCTTCATGATTTCGCCGACCCGCCGCGCGTGGAACCCTTTGAGGTCTTCCCGCCACCGGAGGTAGCCGCCCCGGTCGCCGGGGTACTGGTCCCGGGGGCGGGTCCAGCGCTCAATGTGCTGGCCGCGGGCGGCGATCCGAAGGGGGTCCGGAGGGGCGGGGACCAGGCGCTCAATCCACGCGGAGAGACGCTCCGCGTGGTCCTGCTCGAAGGGCCTCCCGTCCGGCGCCCGCCGGGGATCGGCCGCGTTGGCGGCGTCAATGCCCGCCAGGACGCGGACGAGACGAGCCGTCAATAGAATCTTAAGCCTCGGATGACGACGCGGCCGGCGCCGCCGGATTCTTCGGCCTTGACGGAAACCCCGAAGGAAATCCGCGCCGCGTTTTTCCAATCCATGGCCTTGTTGCCGCCGAAGAGATACCCCAAATCCGTGAGCGGAAGGTCAACGGAGGACCAAAGGCCGCCGCCGGCCAGTGGAGCGCGGGTGACTCCCACCGTGGTTCCGTCCGCGTCCGTGGCCGAGAAATCAATGCTGTTGATTTTTCCCTCCATGGTAAAGGAAAATTGGACACGCTTGTATTTCGCCAGATCGCGGTCCACGTCCATGGACGCCTGCGCCCATTCCCGCGGGCCCACCTGGAATTCCATGCGGAGGACTGGCTCGCCCGACACTTCGGCAGGGATGACTTGGAGCCGCGCTTCCTTGTAAACGTCCGCTCGAAAATCCGGTTCATTCTCCAGCAAGGCGAGGCCGGCGGGCTCCGGCGGCTTTGGCTTCTCCTTGGCAACGGGTGAGGGTGCGATGACGGCGGCCGGTGGAGGTGTTATTGTGGGCGCGGGTGTCGGCGGCGGCGTTACCGCGGCGGGCGCCGGCGCGGGGTTGGAAATGATTTCCACCGGCGGGGGCTGGGGGCGGACCGGCGCTGGAGGGGGTGCAATCGGGCGTTCCACGATGAACGGCCGCCGGGCTTGAAGCGCGGTGTAGGCCACCGCTGTCGATCCGGCCACGAACATCCCCACGCTGACCGCGAACCACAAAAGGTCCCCCCGGCGCCGGAAGGAAAGCAGGGCCCGGCGCCGCCGGGGCGTGAAAATTTTTTCGGGCTGCAGGTCCGTGGTCACGCTGATCATATCATTGACATCCTCTTCGCCGCGGCGGGCCGCCGGCGGTCCGGCGGGACCGCCAATTTCCGGCGCACGGCCTCGGCTTCCTGCCGGCGATCGGACGCTTCGCACGTCATCAAAAGATTTCGCAGCGTCCGCGTCGTCGCGGGGTCCGTCGGCCCATAAATTTTTTCGCTCAGCGCCGCCGTCCGGCGCAGGAGCCGCTCGGCGGCCGCGTCGGCGGAGCGGCGGAAGTAAAGTTCCGCCAGATTGTTCATCGTTCTTAACAGGGCCGGGCTCTCCGGACCGAAACATTTTTCGAATATCCCCCACGCACGCCGGTAGGCGTCTTCCGCGCGTTCAAATTGATCGCGACCCGCCAACGCCTCCGCCCAGGGCCCCAGGACCTCGGCCACCTGGGGATGATCGGGCCCGAGGATGTTCTCGCGGATTTCCCGGGCCCGTCCCAGGGCCGTTTCGGACCGGCGGAAGCGGCCGGTCGCGTTAAAAAGCAAACCCAAGCCCAACAGGTCCGAACCGACCGACAGGCCCCACGCGCCTTCGGCCCCTTCGTGAACCGTCAGCGCACGGCGGAAATAACTCTCCGCTTCGGTCCATCGCTTCCGGTCCCGGGCCCAACGTCCCAAACACACCCACACGCGCGCCGCGTCCGGGCTTTGTTCCCCCGAAACGCGGCGCGACAGAGTTTCGGCTTCTTCCCATTTGGACCGGGCCAAGGCGCCTTCGCCCGCGGCCGAGGCCGCCGCGCCCCAGCGCGTCAAGAGCCGCGCCATCGCGACGGTCTCCGACCCGAAAACGATCCGGAGGATCTTCTGCGCCCGGGCCAGATGAATTCCGGCGTCTTGCCACCGTCCCCGGGCGGCCACAGCCTCTCCCAGCGCGGCCAGGGTGTCGGCGATCGCGACGCTGTTTTGCACGGCGTCCCGTTCGAAAATTTTAAGCGCCAGCAGGAGGACGGCCTCGGACCGATCCCAACGGCCCATGGCTTCGTAGCCCACGGCCAACTCCGCCATGGCGGGCGCGAGGGAGTGGTGCTCCGGACCGAACAATTTTTCCTTGGCCGCCAGGACCTGAACCTTCGGCGGCTCCGCCTCGACCCACCGCCACCGCCGGGCGTAAAAATCCCCCAACGCTTCCAGCGCTTCCAAGCGGCGGTGATGGTGTCGGCCGAGTTTCTCGGCCGACACCGCCGCCTCCTTGAGCGCGCGTTCGATCTCCGACGCCGCGCCCCGGGGCGGATTCAAATCGACGGTCATCAATGTCCTCCGAACCCCGGGGCGATTTTATCAAATGCGGCGCCGACCGGTGAGAACTTTCCCCCCGGTGTTTCCCCCCGGAGGTCCGCGTTTTTTTATGGAAATTCCAGACGGGCCCTTTTAAGAACACAATTGATAGCCGGTTCGTGTGATATCATAGGCGGGTCCGGGCCTTCCCGGCCGTCCCATGTCCTTGGATTTTCCCCTCATCGTTATCGGCGGCGGCCACGCCGCCCTTGAGGCCGCCCTCGCCGGGGCGCGCCTGGGCGTTCCCACGCTGTTGGTCACCCTTGACAAAAACCGCCTCGGCCAGATGTCCTGCAACCCCGCCGTGGGCGGCGTCGGGAAGGGGCAGGCCGTGCGGGAGGTGGACGCACTGGGCGGCGAGATGGCCCGGGCCACGGACCGGGCCGGACTGCAATTCAAAATGCTCAACAGGGGCAAGGGCCCGGCGGTTTTAAGCCCCCGGGCCCAGTGCGACCGGGCCCTCTACCGGGCAACGATGACGGCGACCGTCGCCCGTCAACCCTTATTGACCATCCTGCAGGCTGAAGTCTCGAGCGTGGTGGAGGAACGCGGCGTCGTCCTCGGCGTGCGCTTGACCGACGGCAGCCGGATTTCCGCCCGCGCCGTCGTCGTGGCCGCCGGAACGTTCATGAAGGGTCTTCTCCATTACGGCCTCCGGCAAACGCCGGGGGGGCGGGCGGCCGAAGCGCCGTCGGGATTTTTGTCCGACGACCTCCGGGCCCATGGATTTGAGGTCGGGCGGCTTAAAACCGGAACCCCCCCCCGATTGGACGGCGCCACCATCGACTACTCTCGGTGCGAACCCGCGCCGGGAGACGACCCTCCGGTCCCTTTTTCCCACTTCACGAAGCGCCTTGAACAGCGAATGCTTCCCTGCTTTCTGACCCGAACGACGGAGCGCACCCATGAGATCATTCGGAGCAATCTTCATCGCTCTCCCCTGTATGCCGGCGTCATCACTTCCACCGGACCGCGCTATTGCCCATCCATCGAAGACAAAGTGGTGAAATTCGCCCACCACGCCTCTCACCATATCTTTATAGAGCCGGAAGGATACAACACGACCGAAGTGTACCCGAACGGCATTTCCACAAGCCTTCCGGAGGACGTGCAGGAGCAAATCGTCCAGAGCATTCCGGGTTTTGAAAACGCGAGGATCGTCCGTCCCGGGTATGCCGTGGAATACGATTTTTGCCCCCCCACACAGTTGTATTCGACACTGGAAACAAAGGCGATCCGTGGCCTGTTCTTCGCCGGACAAATCAACGGAACAACGGGCTACGAAGAGGCCGCTGGCCAAGGGATAATGGCCGGGATCAACGCGGTCCTGGGGCTTCGCAATGAGGCTCCATTGGTGCTTCGCCGGGATGAGGCCTACATCGGCGTCATGATCGACGACCTGGTGACCAAAGGGACCGACGAACCCTACCGGCTCATGACCAGCCGCGCCGAGTGGCGCCTTCACCTGCGCTGGGACAACGCCGATCTCCGCCTGATGGATCACGGCCGACGGGTGGGCCTTATCCCGGAAAATGTGTATGACGCCTTCCTGACTTACCGCCACCGCCTTTGGGCGGCGGTGCGCGAGTCGCTCCCTTCGGACGCCGAATCTTTTTATCTGGACGACGAGCCCTCCCCGGCCGCCGCCGATGGGGACCTTCCCCATCGTGCGGGAGAAGACGCCCTGCACCCCCTTTGGTCCGAGGAACACGTCGCGCGAGAAGTCGGACTGGAGCGGGCCTATTGGGGGTACATCAAGCGCCAACGGCAGGACATCGCCAAATTCCGACGGATGGAAACCCGCCGGATCCCCGCGGACGTCGATTTCGATGCCATCAAGAGCCTGTTAACGGAAGCTCGCCAAAAATTCAGCAAGGTGCGTCCGGAATCCCTCGGCCAGGCGGCTCGAATTCCAGGCGTGACCCCGGCGGATGTGGGGGTTTTAATGGTTCATTTGGAGCGCCTCCGTCGGGAAAAGTGCGCCGCGGTGGTTTAAGGACCATGCCCGACGCTGATTTCCCGTCGTGCTTGTCCGATATCGATCTCTCGAAGGACGCGGCGTCCCGACTTGAGAAATTTCTTCAGCACCTCAAGATCGCCAATCAAAAAATAAATTTAATTTCCTACGCTGACGACCGGGAACTGTTCATCAACCATCTTCGCGATTCCCTAATGGTCCTCCTGGACGGCGCGGCCCGCGACAGGAACAAAGCCCGGGTGATCGATGTCGGCAGCGGCGGCGGTTTCCCCGGGGTGCCACTCGCCATCGCGCGGCCCGGCTGGTCTGTGACTCTGCTGGATTCCATTCAGAAAAAAGGGCGGGCTTTGAAGGAAATCCTTCAAAAACTCGGCCTCTCGGCCTCTATACTTTCGGGCCGCGCCGAGGAATTGGGGCGGACGCCGGAGCACCGGGAATCCTACGATATTGCCCTTTGCCGCGCGGTCGGGGGTCTCTCCACCGTCCTTGAAATTACACTTCCGTTTTTAAGAGTGGGAGGAGTGGCCTTGCTCCACCGGGGAACCCAAGCCGAGGCGGAGGTGGAGGCGAACCGAGACACGATCGGCCTCCTGGGGGGCGCCATGAGCGCTCTTTCCCGCTATCGGCTTCCGGGCCTGAGGCATGAGAGATTAATTTTACATGTTGATAAGACGCATCAAACTGACATTCGATTCCCAAGGAGATCCGGCGTTCCAACCAAGCGGCCTTTATGCAGGTGGGGTGAAAAATGAGATCGGCGATATTTAAATTCCCCTGCGGGGCAGCATTGGTGGCCATCGGGTTGTCCATCGCCGGGGTATGGGGATGGACGCGTTCGACTCCCTGGGCAAAGGCCCGACGATTCTTGGCGGAAGGCGACGCTTCGGGCGCAGTGGAAGTGTTGACGTCCGCTCTGGAGAAAAAGCCCTGCCCGGCCAAGGACGAGGAAGTGATTCGGGAAATTCTGACCCAGGCCTTTCTCCTGAAGGGCGCCGTGGATAACGCCGAGCAGGAATCCCGTGCGCTTCGGGAGAAATTCCCCGGTAATTTTTCGGCCGCGCTGTGGCTGGGGGTCATTGATGTGGCCCGGGATCGATTGAATTTCGCCGCGGAATATTTGGAGGCCGCGCGGGCGATCGACCCCTCCGATCTCCGGCCCTACCTCCTGTTGGCGGATATCCACCAGAGCCGTTGGGACGCGGCGGCGGCACTGAAGATTCTCAACGCCGGACTTATACGTTTTCCGGATCAGCCGGATCTCGTGGAGTCCCTCGGCGATCTGGCTTTTCTCCAAGGGCGTTTTCAGGAGGCCCTGGCCCGCTACGACGATGTCCTTCGCGCGGTCCCGGAGGACCGCGACACACGCATTAAATTAATCAATGGACTCATCAATTCAGGCGACCTTCGGACCGCAGAAGTGAACCTGGATAAGATTCGCCTGTCTTCCGCGGAAGATGACCGGATTGAAATGGCCCAGGCCAATATTTTGGCCCTGCAAGGCCGGTGGACCGAGGCCGTGGCGGTTTGCGAGCGCTCATATAGGAAGGACAACAATCGTCAGAGCGCCGGAATCTCCTGGGCCTTATGGCTCGCCGAGCGGGGCCGGATGAAGGAAGCGGAAGCGATCCTCGCGGATATCGAAAATCGCTTGCCCCCCCTTCGCCCTGAGGGTGTATTGGGTGGCGGGCAGCCGGTTGATTTTGCGGCTCTGCTGAACACCTACGCCTACCGCAAGGCGGCTCGGTCGCTCCATCGGGATTACGACTTGGCGCGCGTTCGTCTGGCCCTGCTGGCCGGCCGCTTGTCGGACGCCGGTAACTCCGCCCGGCGGGCCCTGTCCCGGGATACCGAGAGTTTTGAGGTCATGCTCGTATTGTCTAATTTGGCCCGCCTTCGGGGCGAAACGGCCGATCGGCTGAAGTGGCTGGAGCGGGCCGTCACGCTCTATAAGGAACATCCGGGCACGTTGCTGGCCCGCGGCTGGGCGAACCTCGATTTGGGCCGAACTTCGGACGCGATCGTGGATGCCCGGATGGTCGCCGATGCCTACCCCCGCCTTTCCACCGCTCAGGCCCTTCTATCCCGCGCTTATCTAATGATAGGAAGGGCCAAAGAGGCGGCTTCCATCGCCGAACACTCTGTTTCCTTAAATGAGGGTGACCCCGAAGCCCATTTGGCCCTCGCTCTTGCCGAGGAGGCCGGAGGGAAGGCCGAGGCCGTGGAGAGTGAATTTAAACGCGCCATTGAGCTTAATCTATTTTCCGCCGAGTCTAGAGCCGCCTATGGGAAATTCTTGAAGAAGCGAGGGCGTTCCCGGGAGGCGGCCATCCAATTGGCGGAAGCGGCGCGGCTCGAACCTTCGGTTTACAGCCGCGGGAAATGATCCCCTTAAAGGACAACCTCAAGGGAAGGACGTTCCCGATTGTTAACATTATTTTTATCCTCGTCAATATTGCCGGTTTTTACCTGGAACTTCGTCAACCCTCCCCCAAAACACTCGAGCTGTTTTTTCGTCTCTATTCCCTTGTCCCCGCTGATTTTATCGGAGATCCATGGTCCAATGGCACCCGTATTTTCACCTCCATGTTTCTCCACGGTGGCTTGATGCACTTAATAGGGAACATGCTCTATTTGTGGATATTTGGGGATAATGTGGAAGACCGCATGGGCCATATTCGGTATTTCTTTTTCTACCTGCTGGTGGGAACCTCGGCGGCGCTATTTCAAATCCATCTGAACCCGGGATCCAAAATGCCCATGGTTGGCGCTTCGGGGGCGATCGCGGGCGTCATGGGCGCCTATTTCATCCTTTACCCTAAAGCGAAAATCCTGGCCCTTATTCCCATCTGGATCTTCCTTCGTTTCATTGAAATCCCGGCCATATTTTTTCTAGGATTTTGGTTTCTTCTTCAGGCTCTACAGGGTTGGGGTTCATTGGTTCATACGGCCGGGGGAGCCCGGGAGATGGGCGGCGTCGCCTGGTGGGCGCACGCTGGAGGGTTTCTTGCCGGTTTCGTTTTCGTATTCCTGTTCAAAAAAAATGTGTTTCGGCGATGATGGGTCTGTTACTCTCGCGTCCTGACGTAGCGATCAATCATATTTTGAATTCGTCCATGGGAATGTCCATCAATTTCTCCCCACCGAACTTCGCTGACAATCCTCATTATGAAATCCATCAAAGGCTTTCCACGCACCATCAATTGACCATAATGACGTCCCCCATGAAGATAAGGGCCATAGAGTTTCGAGCCAGTAATCCTATCCCTCATCCATTCGAGGAGCATATTGTGACGGACGTGCATTTTGATTATGATTTGCGGCTGACGGCCATCCCCACCAAAATGGCCCTGGCCGATCAGGAGGCCAACAATGACCCCCTTATCGAACTCAGACATGCTCGAACCCGCTTTTTCCATAAGAGCCTCCAATGTTTCACGATAAACATCCCGGTGTAACAGTATAACATTATTGGTGTTTCATTCGCCAGAAAAATTCAGTTAACCCGGATAATTCAGTTGCACGCGAGGACTGAGATGGAATCCCATCCGGGCCATTCAGAGCGCCAAGGAGACGCCATTATTGTGGATATTTGCCATTCTTTACAGCGTGCCTCTGAAACGCCAATCGTTGTGAATTATTCTCCCTTGGGCTTTAATATAATCGTGGGAATGCAAAAGCGTCCGTTTCTCTTGATTCTATTCGGCGCCCTCCTCCTCGGGGCGGCGCGGCGGCCCCCCTGGCGGACCGAGCCGCTGTCTGCCATCGTTGACGGAAAATCCAGGGGGTTCTTGGCCCTGGTGAGGATTGACGAGGTCCCGTGCCTATCCCTCCACGACCTGCAAAAAGTTTTCGGCGGCCGCGTGAGCTGGCGGAGGATCTCCCGCCGCTTCACCTACCAGTTGGAAAACCGGAACGCGGAGTTTGCCTTGGATGGTTCTTCCACTGCGGTCATCAACGGCCAAAAAGTAACTCTGGAAACCAGCGTGCGCTGGTGGGGGGACACGGCCTACCTTCCCCTCTCGCTGATCTCCACGCCGCCGTTTCAGGCCTTCTCGGAATCCCGCGTCCAGTGGGATCCGTCCCAGCGCTCCTTGATCGTTGAACCCGTCCCGTCCGTCTCGTCCCCGCGGGTCTACGCCTACCCGAAGGTCACCCGGGTCTCCGTCGAAATCGGACCCCAGGTGGATTACCGCCTTCTCGCCAAACGGGCCGACTCCCTCGTCTTCCGGCTCTACAACGGCCGCGCCGTGGAGGGGGAAAAACTGTCGTTCACGGAAGGGTCCGTCGCCGCGGTCGAACTTCGCCCCCGGGCCCGCACGACGGATTTCCTCATCACCCTGGTCCCCGGCGTCGGCGCGCCGGAAATTTACCTTGGGGAATCCCCCCGGGCGCTGATTATCGACGTGCTCCAAGGGTCCGCCCTGTCCTCCCCGGACCGGGGGCCCGATACGCCAACGCCAGGCATTTCCCGCGCCGCGCCGATTCTTCGGGCCCCTGGCCTTTCGGGGATCGTCGGGCGGCCGCGGTCCGACGTGGACGCGCCTTTCCTCGCCCTCTCGCCGCTCAAAACCATCGTCATTGACCCCGGCCACGGCGGCAAAGACCCCGGGGCCATCGGTCCGCAGGGGACCCTCGAAAAAGACGTCAACTTGAGGGCCGCCCAAGCGCTCGCAAAAATTCTCGAGGACGAGGGCCGCTTCCGCGTCATCCTCACCCGTGCGGACGACCAATTCATGAGTCTCGAAGACCGCTCGGCGGTGGCCAACAAAAACAAGGCGGATTTATTCATTTCCTTCCACTGCAACGCCGGCATGAACCACGCCTCCCAGGGTTTTGAGGTCTATTACCTGTCCGAGAAAGCCAGCGACGATCAGGCCGCCGCCGTGGCCCGGCGGGAAAACTCCGTCGTTGAATTAGAGGGCGTGACCGGCAAGGCCCGCGAGAAACTTGAGGAACTGTTGTGGTCCCTGGCGCGTAACGAGTTCATGAACGACTCCTCGGAGATCGCCGCGCACCTCGCCCGCCAGGCGGAGAAACGGCTTCCCGTAGCAAACCGGGGGGTCAAGCAGGCCGGCTTCTACGTTCTGCGCGGAACGTCCATGCCGGCCGTCCTGGTGGAGTCCGGGTTCATCACCAACGCCAAGGAGGAAGGCTTGCTGCGCTCGGCCCGCTTCCACCGGAAACTCGCCGACGCCTTATACGCGGGGCTCCTCGACTACGAAAAGCGAAAAATCCAGACGCGCCTGGCCCAAGGGCCGGCGGGGGGGAGTTGATGAAAAAGAGCGAACGGCCCATCGGTGTGTTCGACTCCGGGGTGGGGGGACTTACGGTCTTGCGGTCGCTCACGGCGCTTCTCCCCCGGGAAAGCTTTATCTACGTGGGGGACACCGCCCGCGTCCCCTACGGCAACAAATCCCCCGAAGCGGTCAAGCGCTACTCCCTCGAGATCGCCCGTTTTTTCCGCCGCAAGGGCGTCAAGATGATGGTGACGGCCTGCAACACCGCCTCGGCGCTGGCCCTCCCGGAACTCCGCGCTTTCATGCCCGTGCCGGTGCTCGGTGTCATCGAGCCCGGCGCCCGGGCGGCCCTCGCCGCCACGCGCACCGGGCGGGTGGGTATCATCGGCACCGAAGCCACCGTCCGCAGCCGCGCCTACGAAAACGCCGTCAAGCGCCTGGACGGAACCATCCGTGTGTTCAGCCGAGCCTGCCCCCTCCTGGTCCCTCTCGTTGAGGAAGGGTGGACGCGGCACCCCGTCACCCGGCGCGTCGCGGGGATCTATATGACGCCCCTCTTGAAGAATAAAATAGACACCCTGGTTTTAGGATGCACCCACTACCCCCTTCTCAAGTCCATGCTCCGCCGGGTGGCCGGCCGCGTGGAATTGATTGATTCCGCCGAAGAAACCGCCAAGGCCGTGCGGACGCGCCTGGAACAGGACGGGCTCCTCCGCATCAGCGGCTCTGCCGCCCCAGGTGCCGCGAGCCATGCGAGCGGCCTGCACCGCGGGCCCAAGGGGCGCGTGGCCTGCTTTTCCTCCGACGATCCCGCCAAATTCGCGGGGCTTGGCCGCAGATTGTTGGGCTGGGACCTCGCCTACGTCTCCCGGATTCGTCTGGAAGGTGTGGACGGCGCGTGACCCGGCGGGCCGCGCTTTCGCCGGTCGTCTCCACAAGCCACGCCCGGCCCCGAAGAGCGGCCGCCCGCGCCCTTGTGCTTCTTTCCGGCGGGCTCGATTCGGCCACAGCGCTTTACTGGGCCCTGAAAATAAAGAGGTGGCGTTGCCGGGCTCTTCTTTTTGATTATGGCCAACGCCACCGCCGGGAATTAAGCGCCGCCCGGGCCGTTGCCCGGCGCGCCGGGTGTCCCATCAAGACCGTTGTATTCCGGCTTCCTTGGGGAGGGTCTGCCCTGCTCAACCCTCAAAGCCCGCTCCCCCGCCACCGGCTCTCCGCCATCGGCCGCGGGCCCGTGCCCAGCACCTACGTCCCGGCCCGCAACACTCTTTTCATCGCCTTCGCCCTGTCCTACGCCGACGCCGCGGGAATTGAAAACATCGTGATCGGCGCCAACGCCCTTGATTATTCGGGCTACCCGGATTGCCGGCCACGCTACCTTCGTGCCATGGAACGGGCGGGCCGCCTCGGCACGCGGCTGGGAACGGAAAAGAAAAGACCGCTTAAAATTTGTGCGCCCCTCATCCACCTCTCCAAGGCCCAAATCATCCGCCGCGGCCTCACCCTTGGAGTTCCCTATGCGCTAACATGGTCCTGCTACCGCGGGGCCCACCGCCCCTGCGGCCGCTGCGATTCCTGCCTCCTACGGGCCGAAGGCTTCCACCGCGCAAATGCGACCGACCCAGCTTGAATGGAGGGGGGATACGGCTTTATCAGGGATCAGGGACAATTGCTCAAAATGTGTAAACCCCGGTCACCGACTGTGCCGATTTCCACGGTCATGACTGTGCAACCTGGGGTCTCCGTGCGGGATTGTGGCGCAGGGGGGCGTCAACGGCGCAGTTCGAGAATTTCATCGACGAGTTTCTCTTTGTCGTCGTTCATGAGCATAACCCGGATGTCCATGGAGGCAACGTAGCATGATTCGAGAAAAAGTACAAGTCAAAAGATGGCAAAAAATGGAAGAGAGTTTCGGCGGCAATTACGAATCGCTAAAGTGACACAAATAGGTTATCCACGGGCATTGAGGAAACAGCGCAGTCCCCATCTGGGAAAGGATCGCGCGGTCTTTCAGGCTGTATTTTTCATCAAAAAGGTCTTGAGGCCCACGGCCTCCACGTTCTTGCCTAAAGGGAAGGAATCCTCGCCCGGGACAACGATGGTGAGGCGGGAGAGGCGCAAGTCGTGCATGGCGATCCGCATGGACTTGGTGAAGCGCGGCGTTTCGGTGTATTTTACCTCGTAGCCAAGCCGCTCTCCCCCTTTTAAAATCATCAAGTCCAGTTCCGCCTCGCTGTGGGTCGCCCAAAAATAGGATTCCTCCGGAGGCGCATGGTGGAGGCGGATGATTTCCTCCAGGGCAAAGCCCTCCCAGGACGCCCCAAGTTTCGGGTGATGGTTCAGCGCCGCGCGGTCGTCGACGCCGAGAAGGGCGTGGAACATCCCCGAATCGCGGAAGAAAACCTTCGCGGATTTGACCTGCCGTTTTCCGATGTTTTCCACCCAGGGATAAAGTTGGCGGACCATGAACGTCCCGGTCAGAATGTCGAGATACCGCCGGACGGTGGTGTCGGCCAGGCCCAGGGACCGGCCGATTTCCGAGGCGTTGAAGACCTGCCCGTGATAGTGGGCCAGCATCATCCAGAACCGCCGGAGCGAAGCGGCGGGGATTTCAAGGCCTAGTGTGGGGATGTCCCGCTCCAAATAGCTCGTAACGAAGGACTGCCGCCAGGCCACGCTCTCTTCCATGGATCGGGCGAGGAACGAACGGGGGAACCCGCCCCTCAACCAAAGCCGTTCGAGTTTCTCCGGCCCGACCTCGCTTAAGTTGAAGGGGGCCAGCTCCACGTATTGGATCCTTCCCGCCAGGGTCTCCGACCCCTGCCTTATCAAATCCCGGGAAGCGCTGCCGAGGATTAAGAAACGGGGTTTCCGGCGTCGGGGGAGGGGGCGGTCCACCAGCACACGAAGGAGGGGGAACAGTGGCGGGATCGACTGCACCTCGTCGATCACCACAAGCCCCTCCAGTTTTTCGAGAAGCAGTTGCGGGTGGTCGAACTTGGCGATGTCGCGGGGATTTTCCAGGTCGAAATAATGAACGGGTCCCCGCGCCTTCGAGGCGAATTGCCGGGCCATCGTGCTCTTGCCGCATTGGCGCGGCCCGAGGAGCGCCGCCACGGGGTGCGCCCGAAAGGCGCCGTCGAGCCTCGCGATGTCTTTCCGGTCGATCACACAATAAATTTACATTGAATATTCTTTGTTGTCAACCGAATATTCAATGATAAAATTTTGGCTGATCGTTCCATTCCCGAGGAAAAATCCTTGAAATCGCCCCCCGGGGGTATACCCTTCAGTAGCGGAGGAGGTGTCTCTATATAGTTCCTGCTCGCAAAGTCTCATTGGGGGAACGGTTTGAGATGGCAGGGAGGGGACAGATTTTGACCTTCACGGAGTCGAATTTTGATTTTCGACGCCGTGGGAGTTGCTTTTGTTGGTTCTTGTCACTCCCGCCGTTCACACCACATTTGGCTCTGAGTTGAACCAAAAACAGTGGTTCAACTTACGTTTTTAGGTTAAGTATACTGTCCCCGGAATCCCCCCCGGAATCCCCATCTTTTCCGTCTCGGTCCTCGCGCCCAACTGAGAGTTTCAGGCTAATTTTTGTTCTTGTCCGCCGGCATGAACATTTTGAAGAACTCCATGGGCAAGGGAAAAAGGATCGTGGAGTTCTTGTCCCGCCCGATTTCCACTGCGGTCTGCAGATAGCGCAGCTGAAGGGTGATGGGCTCGGCGGCGATGATTTTGGCCGCTTCCGCCAGCTTCACCGATGCCTGGAACTCCGCTTCGGCCGCGATGATCTTGGCCCGTCGGTCCCGCTCGGCCTCGGCTTGGTGGGCCATGGCGCGCTGCATCTGCTCCGGCACCTGGACGTCCTTCACCTCGACGACGGACACCTTGATGCCCCAGGGATCCGTCTGCTGGTCGATGATTTTTTGAAGCGTGGTGTTGATCTTTTCCCGGTGGGAGAGGAGTTCGTCGAACTCCGCCTGCCCCAGGACGCTGCGGAGCGTGGTTTGGGCGATTTGGGACGTCGCCAGGAAATAGTCCTGGATCTCCACCACCGCGCGGATCGGGTCGATGACCTTGAAGTAACAGACCGCGTTCACCTGGCAGGGCACGTTGTCCTTGGTGATGATCTCCTGCACCGGGACGTCCAGCGTGACCGTGCGCAGGCCGATTTTGACCATGCGATCGATGACAGGCCAGAGAAAAATCAATCCCGGCCCCTTGATGCCGATCACGCGGCCCAGGCGGAACACGACCCCGCGCTCGTATTCCGGCAACACCCGCACCGCGTTGGCGACGATGATGATGGCGATAATGACAATCGGCAACATGCCGATGCTGAATCCTCCGAACATGAGCAGTCCTCCTGAATTTAAAAAAAACGTTAAACCGGTTCCACCCGGACCCGGGTTCCTAAAACTTCCGCCACGGTCACCTTGTCGCCCGGCCGCCGGCCTTCAATGCCCTCCGCAGTCCACAGGGCGCCTTCCAGAAAAACCAATCCGCCCTCCCGGACCTCGGCCGTCCGTCCGATGAGGCTTTCGGCGCCGGTTTTCGGTTTCGCCCGGCGGGCTTCAAAAATTTTCCGGAGCGCCAACCCGAAATAAGCCGCGGTCCCGGCCAGCGTGCCGGCAATCAATTCAACGGAAATCCGGAAACTCGGGTCGTCCCGGTCGAACAACATGAAGGAGCCGAGGCCGAAGGCGATGAGGCCCCCTAGGATGAGGAGCCCGTGGGAAGTCAAGATCAAATCCAGAGCCATCATAATGATCCCGGAAACCACCAGGACGAAGCCGGCGTAATTGAGCGGAAGGACCTGCAGGGAGAAGAAAGCCAACACGAGGCAGATCACCCCCGTGATGCCCCCCAGCCCGATGCCCGGCGTGGCCAATTCGTAAACCAGGGCGTAAAACCCCAGGGTCAACAGCAGATAAGCCACGTTGGGATGGGCCAGGGCGTGGAGCCAGCGCCGCACGGCGCTCATTTCAAAGGAAACCCGGGGAGCCCCCGTAAAGTCCAAACGAAAGGACGAACCGTTTTTTAAAATTTTTCGCCCTTTCAGCGCGGCCAAAAGTTCCTCCGTCCCTGGGGCGATCAGGTCGATGACGTTGTTTTTGAGGGCTTCCTCGGAAGTCAAGGACACGCTCCGGCGCACCGCGTTTTCCGCCCAATCGGTGTTCCGCCCATGGGCCGCGGCCAGACTCCGGGCGTAGGCGGCGGCGTCGGAAACCATCTTTTCCTCCATCACCGAAGACCCCGCGGGCGGCGCCTTGCCATCGTCGGGGCGCGGTCCCTCCGCGACGCCCTTCCGGGAAGGCGTCCCGGTTTTCTCCCCGGGTTTACCGCCGGCCTCGCCGTTTTTGCGCGGCAGTTCGGGGGCGCCGCCCCCGAGGTTGACGGGGTGGGCGGCGCCAAGGTGGGTCTGGGGGGCCATGGCCGCCACATCCGCCGCCAGGGTGAGAAACACCCCGGCCGACGCGGCCCGGGCCCCCGGCGGGGACACATGGACGATCACCGGGAACGGCGCGTTCAGTATTCCCTGAACGATATCGCGGGTGGCGTCCAATAGGCCCCCCGGTGTGTCCAAGCGGATCAAGACGCCGGAGGCTTTCGATTCTTTAGCCCGGTCAAGACCTTCCAGCACATAGTCCTTGACGACGGGGTCGATCGGCCCGGTGACGGTCATGAGGTGGAGAGCCCCCGATTTTTCGTATCCCGCGGACCCCAGAACGGCTAAAGCGAGTCCCGCAGCCGCCAGGGCCATGATTCGTCGATAACGCATGCCCGCATTTTACCAATTCCGATGGGGCATTATCGGCTGAACTCGCAGACAGGATCATCCTGACTTACAGCCTATCCTAAAACGTGATCATTCCGTATCCTGAGCGCAGCCGAGAATCCCAGGATACGGGAGGTCGAAATGAAGAAGGCGAAATCTGGGTGGTTTCGGGTTCC
>Ga0247727_10007020_pt1 | contig 21758 bp, 21 predicted proteins | sample WisWelCaveWW1625_FD_202498 | JGI IMG/M metagenome (GOLD analysis project Ga0247727, IMG submission 202498) | Biofilm microbial communities from Wishing Well Cave, Virginia, United States - WW16-25 | ecosystem: Environmental > Aquatic > Deep subsurface > Groundwater > Cave microbial mat | place...
TTCGAGAATGGGATCAAAGGGCTTCTGTAGGACGACGGCGGTTCTAGCCGGCGCGCTCGTTTCGTCCGCGACGCTGCTTCCCCAGGCCCCGCACGTGGTCTCCGCGCAGCCGCCGGTGGGCCTGCTGGCGCGCCGCGGCGCGACGTTCCAGGCGCCGCTCAAGCTGGTGATTCGCAGTGGGTATCACATTAACTCCAACAAGCCCGCCGAGGAGTACCTGATCCCCACCATCCTGAGCTGGACCGCCGAGCCGTTCACCCTTCAGGGCGTCACCTACCCCAAGCCCGAGATCGTCAAGTACGAGTTCTCGACGCAACCCATGCAGGTGTATTCCGGCGCCATCGAGGTCGTCTCCAGGTTCGCCGTGCCGGCCTCGGCGCCCCACGGCCCGCTCACGCTGGCCGGCAAGCTGCGCTACCAGGCCTGTAATGACAAGGCCTGCCTGCCCCCGCGTACCCTGGACGTCAGTCTTCCCTTGCAGGTCGAGTAGCAGGCCTTTCCCTTAGCTCCGGTAGGTCCAAAATGGGACGCGCCCCAGGTGTTCCGCCGTGGGGTTCGCGCGCTCCGGCAGCGTACTATATCTCTGGACGATTGCCGGCATATGCTCTCCGCCATCATTCTGGGACCCAACCGGGAGCGCTTACAGTGGATCACCGAGATCGGCACGGCGATGGGCAGCCTCTGCGTCTACAAGACCCTGACCGCGTACCCCGCCCCCTACGAGCTCGCCAAGCTGCTCGACATTTTCAACCCCGAAGTGGTGTTCATCGACGTGGAGGCGGAAACGGCCGCCACCCTCGCCAAACAGATTCGCAATACTTACCCAAAGACCGCCGTCATCGGCTACGTCCACCAGGTCACCGCGGAGCGGGAAGCCGAATTGTCGGCCGCCGGGGTCAACCAGACGATCGTGCCGCCGATCGAGCAGGCGGATTTTGAAAGAGCGGTGGTCAAGGCCGTGCAGGCGCAGGCCGGGACGGTCGTCGACAACGTGATCGCGTTCGTGCCCGCCAAGGCCGGCAGCGGCGCCACCACGGCGGCCCTGAATCTGGCCGCCTCGCTGGCCCGGGATTGGAAGCAGAACGTGTTGCTGCTGGAAGGCGACGCCCAATCGGGCCTTATTGCGACCCTCCTGGGTCTCGACGCCGATCCGGAGCGCTCCATCATGCGGGCGCTCGAGAGCTCCCAGTTGATCAACGAGAGCATGTGGAACAGCCTGCTGTGGAAAGCGCACGGCTTCGACCTGCTGCCCATGCCGACCACCAAGAGCCTGGAGACACCGACGCGCTGGGAGTACCTGCGGCTGCTGAGCTTCATCCGCCCGCGGTACGACCTGATCCTGGTGGACCTGCCCGAGCTGCCCAACGAGACCACCGAAGCGATGCTCAACCAGGCGAAGATGTTCTACGTCGTGGCCACACCCGACAAGGCGTCTCTTTACCTGGCGCGCCGGCGGATCGACGAGCTGCGGTACCGAGCCGTCCCGGAAACCCAGATCGCCGTTCTGCTGAACCGCTGGCCGCCGCCGCAACCGTTGGTTCTGCCGCCGCTTCCGGGGGCGCCGCCGCGCCCGCCGGCCCCGCCCGAAAAGTACGCGTCGCTCGAAGAAATTCAGAAGTACCTGGGCCGCGCGGTTGTCTCGACCCTGCCTCACGAGGACGCCTGCCTGCGCCAGACGCTTCCCGACTACAGCCTGGTCGACCGCTCCACCAAGCTGGGCGTGGAATACTACCGCTTCGCCGCCCGGCTGGCGGGACAGGAAGCGGCGGCGGCGCCGCCTCCCGTCGTGGCCTCCCCGCAAAAAACCGGCTGGCGAGCCTTCCTGCCGAGCCGGCCCCCCAAGCCCGCGCCGACGTCCCTGGCGGAGATCCGCCGCCTCGCCAGCGCCCGCAAGTAGCGTAACGGCAGCCCGCCGCCCCACGCCATACTTTGGTGGCCTTGTGCGGTCCAAGCCAAGGTACAATGGCGTTCGGGTTCGATTTGCAAGGGTGATGCTCAGTCTCTTCCCGACCCGCGGCGATTCCGTCGGCCAACAGCCGGCCGCGCGAAGCGCGGCACAGAAAAAGCCGGGCGCAGCCGCCCTTCGCGAACTTTTGCCTTTTGACTTTTGCCTTTTGACTTGCCTTTGGCTGCGTTTCCTAGAGGAGTCACCATGCCGTCCACGATGCGGTTGCTTTCGCTGTTGCTGGTTTCCCTTTCGCTGGCCGCGCAGTTCCGGGGAGGCGGCGGACCGCCCAGCCCCTACCGCGAGGCGAACCGGAAACTGTACGCCGAGATCGACAAGAACAACGAGCTGCTGGCCAACCTTGAGTATTTGTGCGACATGATCGGCCCGCGCCTCACCGGCACCGACAAGATGAAGACCGCCAACCAGTGGACCATGAAGAAGCTGCAGTCCTACGGCGCCGAGAACGCGCGCCTGGAGAGTTGGACCATCGCCAACGGCTGGCTGCGCGGCACGGCCAGCGGCCGCGTCATCGAGCCGGCCGCCCATCCCATGACCGTCGCCTCGGCCGGCTGGGCGCCGTCGACCAACGGCCCGGTCCGCGGGCGTTTGCAGTATGTCAAGGCCAACACCACGCAGGACCTCGAGCCGTTGAAAGGCCAGTTGCAGGGAGCCATCGTCATCATGGCCGAGCCGTCGCGCCTGACGCCGCCGGGCGCTCCCGCCGGACCTCCCGGCCCCCGCCCGCCCTCCGCCCTGGACGCGCTGGCGGCCGAGCGCGGTGGCCCGGACGCCAACGTCAACTTCGAGGACCGCGCGCGCGTCCGCCGCCAGATGAACGATTTCCTCAAGAAAGAGGGCGTCGCCGCCGTGCTCCGGGACTCCTCGAAGGAGCACGGGCTTCTCAACATGAGCGGCGCCGGCGGGCAGAACTTTCAGATCGGTTCGCTGCCAACCGCCTACGTGCCGCGCGAGGACTACACCCGGCTGTGGCGCCTGTTGCAGCGCAACCAGCCGGTCGAGATGGAGCTCGACATTCGCAACGACGTCACCGCCGGTCCGGTCGAGGTTTACAACACCGTCGCCGAGATCCGCGGCTCGGAGAAACCCGACGAGTACGTCATCGTCGGCGCGCACCTCGACAGTTGGGACCTGGGGACCGGCGCCACCGACAACGGCACCGGCAGCGTGGTGGTGCTCGAAGCCGCCCGCGCCATCCAGGCCTCCGGCCTCAAACCCAAGCGCACCATTCGTTTTCTGCTGTTCTCCGGCGAGGAGCAGGGTCTGGTCGGCTCCCGCGAGTACGTCAAGGCCCACAAGGACGAAATGGACCGCGTCCAGGGCGCAGTCATTCATGATACCGGGACAGGCCGCATCCGCAGCTTCGCCCTCAACGGCCGCTACGACATCCGCGAGGCGCTGGACCGCATCGTCGAGCCCCTCCGCGAGATCGGCCTCGAAGAGCTGAGCATGCGCCGCAGCGGCGGCAGCGACCACATGTCGTTCGCCGAGACCGGCGTGGCGGCGTTCTTCGGCATCCAGGACCCCGCCGAGTACCGCAAGACGCACCACTCCCAATCCGACACTTTCGACAAAGCCTGGAAGGACGACCTGATCCAGGGCGCCAAAGCCGTCGCCGCCCTGGCCTGGAACCTCTCGGAGCATCCCGAGAAGCTGGTCCGCGGCAAGCCGCTGCCGCAGCGGGGCCCGGGCGCCACTGGAAGCAATTGACGATCAACCCGTCTCAACCCCGCAGAATCATGGCCGCCGGACCGGGAAAGCGCTGGAAGTCCCGGTCGAAGGACACGACCCGCACGTCTTTGAGCTGCGCGAACGCCTGCAGATAGGCATCTGTCCAAAGATTCCGCACCGCCTGCGGTGTCTTCGTCAACTGCTGCCAGAGCATCTCGATCCCGGGCGGCTCAGACAGAAACTGGACGCGCAAGTCCGTAGTCATCCGGCCGTACACCCCCCACGCGGTCGCCGGCCCGACCACGTCCGGTCCCATCGTGGGGGCATTCGTCAGCAGACGGAGAAGCCCCATCTGGGTGACGCGACAGAAGGCAGCTTCGCGATCTCCGACTGTGTCAAGCCACTCCACCGCCGCCTGGCAATGGACGTGCCTTCGCGAGGCCAGCGCCAGCCATACGTTGACGTCAGGTAAGAAGATCCTCGATTTCGGCATTGGCAAGATGTAGGGACCGTGGCTCGCGGGAGTCCAGGATCGGGAACTTCAGTCTGCGGCCGCTGCGCCGCCCGCTGGCCAGCGCTAATTCCCTCTCCACCGCGGTTCGGAGGAGGTGTTTGAGGCTGGTTCCTCGCTGTGCGGCCAGCGACTTGAGCTGGCGGAAGGTGGGATCCGGCAGCTCGAGGGTTGTCCGCATGAACGCATCTTAGCATGGAAAGCCCGGCGCGCACGCTTGCCAACGGGGGTCGCCTTGCCTTACCATAGGTAAGGAATGCCGACCGCCACCGTAACCAGCAAGGGCCAGATCACCATCCCGCAGCCCGTGCGGCAGCGGCTTGGACTCCATGCCGGCGACCGCATCGACTTCGTATTCGAGCCCGACGGCAAGCTAGTGCTCCACCCCAAGAAGATTCCGTTTGAGCAACTCTGCGGGATTCTCAAAAGCCCCTTCCGCAAGCCCGTTAGCGTGCGGGAGATGGATCGGGGGATCGAGAAGTTCCTGCGCGAAAAACACCGTCGGATCGCCCGGGTGCGGCGCGCGTGATCGGGACCAACACCAACCCGCTGCTGCGATTGCTAGTCCGAGACGATCCGGAGCAGACGGAGCGCGTCATGGAATTACTGACGGAATGTCGGGGACGCCGCGAGACCGTCCACGTCTCGCTCATCGTGCTCTGCGAGCTCGCCTGGGTCTTGCGCTCCACTTACGGAAAGTCAAGGCGCGAGATCGTTGACGCAATCGAGGGCCTGATGCAGGCCGACCCTTTTCAGCCTGAGCAACCAGACCTGCTTCGCGCAGCTCTCGAGCAGTATCGCAACGGCCCGGCCGACTTCGCAGACTACCTCATCGGCGCGCTCAATCTTGCCGCCGGCTGCCGCCACACCGTGACCTTCGACCGCTCGCTCCGCGGGGCCGCCGGCTTCCAGCTGTTGTAGAATGGCGGTTTGCCGCCCGCAAAAAAACGCGTGTCTTGCCCTATCCTTCTGTGCCATATTGGTAGATTACTTACGTTAGGAGATCCCCCTTGATGCCGTTCCTGATGGCGGTGGTGATCTGGGCGGTGGCGGCCGCCCTGGCCGTCCCGTTCTTCACGCAGACCTGGTGGCTGCCGGAGGCGATTTCCGAGCACGCCCGCGTGGTCGACGCCCAGTTCATGAGAACCCTGGTGGGCACCGGCGTGGTATTCATTCTCGCCCAGGCGTCGCTCGGATGGGTTGTCTTCCGCTACGGTCGGAAGCGGCGCGAGCCGGCCACCTACTCGCACGGCAACAACACCATGGAAGTGCTGTGGACGGCGGTGACCGCGGTGCTGTTCATCGGCCTGGCGCTCCTCGGCGAAAGGGCTTGGGCCGCGGTCCATTACCTGGAGCGGCCGGCCGGGGCCATCCCGATCGAGCTGACCGGCCAGCAGTTCGCCTGGAACATCCGCTACGCGGGGCCGGACGGCAAGTTCGGCGCCCTCGACATCAACCAGATCAACGACCAGGCGGGCAACCCCCTGGGGGTCGACTCCAAGGACCCGGCGGGCAAGGATGACCTTACCGTGCCCACCATGGCGGTGCCGGTGAACAGGCCCGTGGAGCTCATCCTGCGCTCCAAGGACGTCACCCACAGCTTCTTTGTGCGAGAGCTGCGGCTGAAGCAGGACGCCGTCCCAGGGCTGGTCATCCGGATTCATTTCACGGCCGAGAAGGTCGGCACCTACGAGATCGCCTGCGTCGAACTGTGCGGCCTGGGGCACTACAAGATGCGCAGCTTCCTCGAAGTGCTCGAGCCGGCCGACTACGAGAAGTGGCTGGCGGAGCGGGCGAAGCCGCCGCAGTAAACAGGAGTCAGGAGTCAGGAGTCAGGAGTCAGAAGTCAGAAGTCAGAAGGCGGAAGGAGCGGGACGCATGGCCGAAATGGCACACGAACACGTGGCGCATGTGCACGCGGCGCCGACGGGGTTCATCCGCAAGTACATTTTCAGCCTGGACCACAAAGTGATCGGCATCCAGTACTGGCTGCTGGCGCTGGCGGCGGTGCTCGTCGGCATGGCTCTGTCGCTTCTGATGCGCTGGCACTTGGTGTGGCCGGCAGCCAAAATGCCGTGGCTCGAGAAGATCTTCCCGGCGGGCGCCCCCGACGGCGTGATGACGCCGGAGTTGTACCTCGCTTTGATGACTATGCACGGCACCATCATGGTGTTCTTCGTGCTGACCACGGCGCCCCAGAGCGGCTTCGGCAACTACGTTCTGCCCATCCAGATCGGCGCCGCCGACATGGCGTTTCCCGTCCTCAACATGCTGTCGTTCTGGGTGACGTTCGTCGGCTTTTTGGTCATCATGGCGGCGTTTTTGGTCACCGGGGGGCCGCCGCTCTCGGGCTGGACCGGGTACCCGCCGCTCAGCGCTCTGCCGGAAGCCGGACCCGGCCAGGGGACTGGCCAGACGCTGTGGATCGTCAGCCTGGCCATCTTTTCGGCCGGCTCGCTGCTTGGCGCGCTGAACTTTATCACCACCACGCTCAACCTGCGGGCCAAGGGCATGTCGCTCATGCGCATGCCGCTGACCTGCTGGACCTGGTTCGTCACGGCCATTCTCGGTCTGCTGGCGTTCGCCGTGCTGCTGGCCGCCGGCGCCTTGCTGCTGATGGACCGCATCGCCGGCACCAGTTTCTTCGTCCCCGGCGGGCTGATCGTCAGCGACAAGCAGATCACCCAGCACAGCGGCGGCTCGCCGCTCCTGTGGCAGCACCTCTTCTGGTTCTTCGGCCACCCGGAGGTTTACATCGCCATCGTGCCCGGCATGGGCGTCGTTTCGCAGGTGCTCTCGACGTTCTCGCGCAAGCCGATCTTCGGCTACAAGGCCATGGTCTGGGCCCTCATCGCCATCGGCGTGCTGGGCTTCGGCGTCTGGGGCCACCACATGTTCATCAGCGGGATGAGCCCCTACTCGGCCATCGCCTTCTCCGTGCTCACCATGGCCATCGGCGTGCCCTCCGCCATCAAGACCTTCAACTGGATCGGGACCATGCTGGGCGGCAAGCTTCGCTTCACCTCCCCCATGCTGTTCGCCGTCGGGTTCGTGTCGCTGTTCGTCACCGGCGGGCTGAGCGGGATTTTCCTCGGCCAGCCGCCCGTCGACCTCTACTTCCACGACACCTACTTCGTGGTGGGCCACTTCCACATGATCATGGGCGTGGCGTCGATCTTCGGGATGTTCGCCGGCACCTACTACTGGTTCCCGAAGATGTTCGGCCGGATGATGAGCGAGCCGCTCGGCAAGATCCATTTCTGGCTGACCTTCGTGGGGGTTTACGCCATCTTCGGCCCCATGCATTACCTGGGGCTGACCGGCCACCCGCGGCGGTACTCGGAGCTCTCCGGGGTCAAGTACCTGGCCGGCTCCGAGAACCTGCATCTGTTCATGACGGTGGCCGCGGTGGTCACGGTGGCGGCGCAGGTGATCTTCTTCCTCAACATGCTGTGGAGCTTTTTCAAGGGCCAGAAAGCCGCCGACAATCCCTGGGAGTCGACCACGCTGGAATGGACGGTGCCGTCGCCGCCGCCGCACGACAACTTCGCCGGCGTCGAGCCGGTGGTCTACCGCGGGCCGTACGAGTACAGCGTTCCGGGCGCCTCCAAGGACTACCTGATGCAAACCGAGCCCGACCCGCCCGGGGTGAGGCGCTGATATGGCCAGCGCTGTAGCCCCTCCCAGGCCGAGAACACCGGCCGGCGCGGGCGGCCCCGGCGGCGGCGACGCCGGCGACCGCTGGCGCGGAGGCGGCGGGCCGGACGAAACGGCCCAGTCGATCCGCCGTTACAAGATGGGAATGTGGGTGGGCTTGGGCGCCGTCGTGATGATGTTCGCCGCTTTCACCAGCGCCTATGTAGTGCGCAAGGGGCTCTCGAACGACTGGCGGGCGATCGCGCTTCCGCCGGTCCTGTGGCTGAACACGGCCGTGCTGGCGGTCTCCAGCTTCACCTTCGAGCGGGCGCGCCGGAACCGCGAGAGCTGCCTGGCGTGGCTCGGCGCGACCTCCACGCTCGGCGTGGCGTTCCTCGCCGGCCAGTATGTGGCCTGGCGCGAGCTGCGGGCCGCCGGCGTCTACCTCGCTTCCAACCCTAGCAGCTCGTTTTTTTATCTGCTGACCGGCGCCCACGCGCTGCACCTCGCCGGCGGCATCCTGGCGCTGGCCTACGTGGTGTTTCGCGCTTCGCGGCCGTCGCTTTGGGTGAACCGCCAGGCGGCGCTCGAAGCCACGTCTCTCTACTGGCACTTCATGGACGGCCTGTGGATCTATCTGCTCTTGTTGCTGTCGCTCGGGAGGTAACGGATGGCTCACGCTCCGGTTGGAGAGATGACCTCGACGCGATGGACCGGGGGCGCCCTGCCCTACGGCGTCGCCTCCAAAAAGCTCGGCATGTGGCTTTTCATCATCTCCGACGCCCTCACCTTCTCCGCCCTGCTCGTTACCTATAGCTACTGCCGTCTGGCCAACCCCAACTGGCCGACCCCCTTCGAGATCTACCCGGCGATCACGTTTTCGACCATCATGACCTTCTGCCTGCTGTCGTCGAGCGTGACGATGGTGATGGCGGTCGCCGCGGCGCACCGCGGCCAGCGGGCCCTCGCCGCCAAGTGGCTGCTCGCCACCATGGCCGGAGGCCTCGCGTTTGTCGTCCTCCACGCCAACGAATGGCTGCACTTGATCCATACCGGCGTCACTCCCTTCCAGAATCCCTGGGGTGTGCCGTTGTTCGGCGCGACCTTCTTCACCTTGACCGGCCTGCACATGACCCACGTCATCTGCGGCGTCATCTACTTAGGAATCGTGGCCGCCGGCTTCGCCCGCGGCAAGTGGACTGGTCTCGACGTCGAGGTCGCCGGCCTCTACTGGCACTTTGTGGACCTGGTGTGGATGTTCATTTTCCCGCTGGTCTACCTGATGTCAAACAGGATCACGCATTGAGAAATCCATGAGCGCAAACGCAGAGCACGCACACGGTGGTAACCGGCTGTACTTGTGGATCTGGTTCTGGCTGCTGACCCTGACGGCGGTCGAGGTGTTCCTGGCCTACAAGCAGGTCCCGCTGGGCACCATGCTGGTGCTGTTGATGGTTCTGTCGACGGTGAAGGCGGCGCTGATCATCGCCTACTTCATGCACCTGCGGTACGAGCTGGGGAGCCTGGCGGTGACGCTGATCCCGCCGCTGGTCATCTGCATCGTGCTGATGATCGTGTTCAGCTTTCCGGACGGGTTCCGGCTGCTGGAGTTGAGGCCGAGATAATGATGCGTGCGTCGCGGATCCTGGCCCTGTTCGCCGCTCTCGGCAGCGTCAGCGGGCCCGCCTTCGCCCAGTGCGCCATGTGCGCGCAGAACGCCGCCGCGCAGGGCGCTCGCGCCTCGCGGACCATGAGCCTGGGTGTTGCGATTCTGCTGTTCCCGCTCGCCGGCATCGTCGGCGGGATCTGCCGGGCGGCTTATCGGAACCGCGACTAGCCGCCTTTGCGCGCGGCGAGGTCACGCGCGAATTGCTCGTGCTCCGGCGATTTCAGGCCTTGCTCCAGTACCTCCAGCAGGCGCGCCGCTTGCTGGTCGAGCAACGCCTGCGGGTCGAGCCACAGACCGGGAAAGACCGCCGAGCGGACGACACCGTCGGAATCCGGATGGACGACGACATAGGCGCCGCCGTCGTTCCGGCGCCAAATCACACGAGGTTCATCCAGTAGCAGACTGATGTACTCGCGAACCCCGGCGCGGTGGTAGAGGTCGAGCTTGGGTCCCAGGTCGTGGGCGGAGCTGGACCAGGTGACCTCCGCGGCCAGCTCCGGAGCGCCTTCGCAGTAGAGTCCTTTCACGTGCGACTGTCCGCCATAGGCCGGCAAGATCCGCAGATCGACGTCGGGCTGCGGCGCATCGCGCAGCATGAGCCACGTTCGGTTGGAGCCAGACTCACAACCCGGGGTGAAGCGGGCATAGTGCGCCAGCCAATAGTTCACGAGCGAGACTCCAGAACCATGGGCGGAGCTGAGTGGGGATGGCACGTAAACGACACCTCCGATGAGCTCGGCGTGCTTGAGCTGGGGCATCGCTTCCCAGCGGCGCAGGAATTCCTCCCGCGAGAGCTTCTCGCCGCTCAGCAGAGGCAAGACTCGATCTACGGCCGGCATCGTCCTGCTGCCAGCGTAGCACAGCGCGGTAGCCGTCGTTTTACCGGCCCTCTTCAATCCTTCCCGTCAACGAGTGCAGAAAGGCGGCCAGAGCGCGCTTCTCTTCAGCCGAAAGGCGGAGGGGCCGCAGGGCCGGGTGCAGGCCGGGATTCGGGTTGCCGCCTCGGTCGTAGTAGTCGATAACGGCCTCGAGCGTCGCCAGGCTCCCGTCGTGCATGTAGGGCGCCGTGCGGGAGACCTCGCGGAGCGTCGGCGTCTTGAAAGCGCCGCGGTCCTGCGGCTGCCGCGTGACGGCGAAACGACCTTCGTCGAGCAGGCGGCCCTGGCGCCAGGCGATCCCGGTGTTGTGAAACAACTCGTCGGTGAGCTTCACGCCGCTGTGGCACACCCAGCAGTTGCTCCGGCCGTTGAATAACTCCAGGCCCTTTTGTTCCTGCGGCGAGAGCGCCCCGAAGGCGCCGGCAACGTGGCGGTCGAACGGCGAGTCCCCGGAGCGGATGCTGCGCACGTAGCCGGCCAGCGCCCGCGCGATCTCGTCCCGCTTGAGGCCCAGGCGCTCTTCGGCCTCCTCCAGCGTCAGCCCCAGCTCCTTGGGATTGGTGATCGGCTCGAGGACCTGCTCCTCGAGGCTCGTCACGCGCCCGTCCCAGAAAAATGAGGCGCCCCCGGCGCGATTGATCAGCGCCGGCGCGTTCCGGGTTCCGGCGGCGCCGCCGATCCCGTGCGCCACCGCCCGGTCGTCGGCAAACGCCCGCCCTGGATCGTGGCAGGTCGCGCAAGAGAGTGAGCCGTCGCGCGAGAGCCGGCGGTCGTGGAACAGGCGTCGTCCCAATTCGACGAGGTCCGCGCCCGCCACCGCCGCAGTCGCCGCCAGCGCGAGGATCACAACCCTCATGGCGCCGTCCGCAGCAACTCGATCACCGCGCCGCCGTATTTTTCGAGCTTCACCGGGCCCAGACCCCGTATCGCGGCCAGCGCCCGCAGATCCCCAGGTCGGCTGGAGGCGATGGCGTGCAGCACGGAGTCGTGAAAGATGACGAAGGGCGGCATCTTCTCGCGGCGCGCGATTTCCAGACGCCACGCTCGCAGCTTTTCGAAAAGCGGGCCGCCGGCCACCGGGGAGCGACGCGCCTGCGACCCCTTCCGCCGCGGCGTGCTTGGCTCGGCCGAGGGCGCCCGCTCGTCACGCGGCGCGCGTGGCCCGGCCGACAGCGCCCGCTCCTCCCGCCGCAGCGTGCCTGGCTCGGCCGAGGGCGCCCGCTCGTCACGCGGCGCGCGTGGCCCGGCCGACAGCGCCCGCTCCTCCCGCCGCAGCGTGCCTGGCTCGGCCGAGGGAAACCGCTCGTCACGCCGCAGCGTGCTTGGCTCGGCCGAGGGAGCCCGCTCATCCCGCCGCAGCGTGCTTGGCTCGCCAGACGGCGCCCGCTTGTCCCGCCGCAGCGAGCTTGGCCCGCCAGACAGCGCCCGCTCGTACCACTCCGGCAGCGGGCCGCAGATGTCGCACATGCCGCACAGCCTCGAAGTGGCCGGCTCCCCGAAGTGCCGGCAGATGGCGATGTGGCGGCACGCCGCACCCTCCGCGTAATTGCGGATCTCGTCGCAGCGTCGCCAGGCCCGCTGCCGCTCGGCCTCGTCGGCGATCTGCTTGAGGAAGTAGACGATCACGCCGCTGTCCCGCGGCTTCCACAACAGCAGGCAATCGCTGGGCTCGCCGTCCCGCCCGGCGCGGCCCGCCTCTTGATAATACTGGTCGAGCGACTTGGGCAGCGACAGGTGAATCACCGCCCGCACGTCCGGCTTGTCGATCCCCATCCCGAAGGCCACCGTGCCCACCAGCACCGGCGGCGAGCCGCCCATCCAGCGCTCTTGCGCCCCGCGCCGCTCCTCGGGCGGCAGCCGGGCGTGGTAGGCCGCGGCGCGCCGGCCGCGCCGGTTCAGCCGCTGCACGGTCTGCTCGACCAGCGCGATCGTCGAGGCGTACACGATGACGCTCGACCCGGCGTGCGCCTCGAGCGCCGCCTCGAGCAGCCGCCCTTGCAGCGCTTCGTCGGTGCGGTGCGCCAGGTACCGCAGGTTCTGGCGCTCGAAGCTGCGGATGAACTTCGCCGGATCCCGCATCGCCAGCTGCGCCAGAATGTCGTGGCGCACCCGCCGCGTGGCGCTGGCCGTGAAGGCCAGCAGCGGAGCTTCCGGATGCCACTGCCGCAGCTCCGCCAGCCGCCGGTAATCGGGCCGAAACTCGTGACCCCACTCCGAAATGCAGTGCGCCTCGTCGATGGCGTAGTAGGAGACCGGGATCTGCCGGATCAGATCGACGGTGTCCTCCCGCAGCAGCCGCTCCGGCGCTACGTAGAGGAGCCTCACCAACCCGGCCCGCGTCTCGCGGAGGATCGCTTGCCGCTCGGGGTAGGCGGTGGAGCTGTTGAGCGCGGCCGCCCGGATGCCCAACCGGTTGAGCCAATCTACCTGATCTTTCATCAGCGCGATCAGCGGCGAAACCACCACCGCCGTGCCCGGCAGGAACAGCGCCGGCAGTTGGTAGCAGAGAGACTTACCGCCGCCGGTGGGCATCACCGCCGCGACGTCGCGGCCCGCCAGCACCGCCTCGATGATTCCCTGCTGTAGGGGCCGAAATTCCCTGGATCCCCAGTACCGCTCGAGCGCCGCGAGCAGCATCTCGGGGCTGACGGTTGCCATCGGAAAGCTCTATTATCCCCGATCCGGCGGCGCTTCAGAGCTTGTCGATCACCAGCAGCCCGTACACCAGAGGCAGGTAGAACACGGAGGCTTGCAACAAGCGGCGGGCCTGCATCCGGGTCCCTTGCAACGCGACCTGCCAGCCGAAGTAGAAGAACGCCGCGCCCAGCGCCAGCGCGCCCGCCAGGTAGACATTGCCGGAGACGCCGAGCAGCGACGGGACGGCGCTCAGCGCCACCAGCGCCGCCGTGAAGCCGATGATCTGTCGCCCGGTGGCCTTGGCATCAACCGTAGGCAGCATCAAGATCCCCGCGCGCTGGTAGTCCTCGCGGTAGAGCGTCGCGATGGCGTGGAAGTGCGGGAACTGCCACAGGAACAGCAGCCCGTAAAGGATCCATCCCGCAAGCGAAAGCTCGTTGCGCGCGCCCGTCCAGCCGATCAGGATCGGCATGGCGCCGGGAAACGCTCCGACCAGCGTGCACCAAGTCGTGCGGCTCTTGAGCGGCGTATACGCGAACAAGTAGCTCGCGCACGTGAAGGCGGCCAAACCGGCCGTCAGCAGATTGACCGCCGCCGCCAGGCTCGCGATGCCCGCGACGGCCAGCCCCAGCCCGAACCAGAAAGCGCGGCGCGGCTCGAGCCGCCCGCCCGGCAGCGGGCGACTCGCCGTGCGCCGCATCCGGCCGTCGGCGTCGCGCTCCATCCATTGATTCAGCGCCGCCGTCCCGCTCGCCACCAGCGCCGTTCCCCCGAACATCGTCAGCAGTAGCCCGAAGTCAAGCGCCTCGGGCGACCCCACGTAAAACCCCACCGCCGCGCTCATCAGGATCAGCCACGTCACGCTCGGCTTGGTCAGCTCCAGATAATCCCTGACGACGAACACCGACGCCAGGCCGCAAAGACGCGCCGCCTCCCACGAGAGCCACAGACTCGCGGCCAGCGTCACCGCCCCGGCCGCCACGTGCGCCACCGTGATCCACACCACCGCCGCCAGCGGTTGCGAAGCGCCGCGCGCCGCCTCGCGCGCCATGTACGACGCCAGCCCCAACAGCAGCTGCGCCGCCAGCAGAGCCGCCAGCAGCCCCGCCGGCCACTCCAGCCGCAGCCGCCCCGTCTGCCGCGAAAAGACCGCATGGATCGCGTAAATACCTAATGCCACGACCACCGCCGCCCCCGCCAGGTGCGGCGCAATTCCCAGGACCTTATGCCGCAGCGACGCCCCCAGCGCCAGCTGCGCGAAAACGGCCGCCGTCGCCGCCATCGCCAGCACGGGCAGCCGCGAGGCGCCTGGATCGCTCAGCGGCTTCACCGTCCGCCGCCACCCGGGCCCGGTCACCAGCGCGAGCGTCACCACCAGAGCGAAAAATCCCTGCGCCAGGCAAGCGTGCGCGATGGAAACCGCCGGCGGCAGCAGGAACAGCACCGTCATGCCTCCCAGCAATCCCTGCACCACCACCGCACCGAGCGCCGCCCACCCCAGCCGCCGCACCCAGCGCCGCTCTTCCCTTCGCCACAGCCACAGCGCCAGGACCACCGTCAGCAGTCCGACGAACGTCGCCACCATGCGGTGGCCGTGCTCGTAGCGGATGTTGCCGACCCACGGCGGCGTGAGCGACCCGTAGCTCAACGGCCAGTCCGGCACCGCCAGGCCCGCTTCGTTGCTCGTCACCAGCGCGCCGGCGACGATCAGGCAAAACGCCGCGCACGCCGTGAATACGGCGAAGCGGTGCAGCCAGACGTTGGTGCCGGCCAAAGCGTTAGTCACCCTTGAACGTGAACTCCACGGCCTGCGACGCCGAGGCCGCCACCGTTACCTTCTGCTCCATGGCTGGGTATTTCTCATGCCAGGCAGCGATCGTGTACTCCCCCGGCGGCAGCCCCTTGATCTCGAACGTCCCCTGCTCGCCGGTCACGGCGAAGAACGGGTGATCGACCACGCCGATGTAGGACTTCATCCACGGGTGCACGTTGCACTTCACCGGGATCATGATCTCCGGCCGCGGGAAGGATTGCTCGATGTTGGCGCCCCTGGGCGGCTGCGAGCGGTTCCATTCGCGATTGACCTTCGGCATGGGGTGGATGTTGTGCGTGGTCGGATCGCTGTTGGTGATCGAGATTAATTGGCCGGCCCGCGCACCGGAAACGTGCGGTCTGTAGACGCAGCCCTTCTGGTCGAGGGCAATGCCGCCTTGGGCCGGCTCGAAGGTCTTGCCCTCCAGTCCCGCCTTCACGTAGACGAAAACGTTGGCCAGCGTGCCGTTGGCGTTCACCACCACCTCTTCGCCCAGGACCGGGGCGCTGTGCAGCGCCTTGCAGTCGGGCTCGGCGTCCATGATGAGCCGGTTGCGCGCCGGCGCTTTTCCGGCGAACGCCACCTTGCCGGTGATCGTCGCGGCGGTGGCCGGATCAACCTTGGTGACTGCCGTGGCGGCCGGGGCGTCCGTCTTCACGGCCTCGCTGCTGCCGCTGCCGCCGCCGCAACCGAACGCGCCGAGCAACAGCGCCAGCGTAGCAATGCTGGAAAGAGTCTTGCGATTCATCGTTTTACCTTTCTTTAATTGCCGGCGACTCCCCCGCCGAGGCGGCGGATCTCCTCCGGTGTGAACTGAAACATGTAACGCACGAGCAGGTCGGCGTGATCCTTGCTGTAGCCCTTGAAGCTGTCGGGCACCGGGCCGTTGAACACCCAGCGCGTTCCCTCGCGGCGGAACAGCTCCGAAGGCATCGACGTCCCCGGAGCGATGCGGGCCGGATCGAGCATCCAGCGATACGTCCAGCCCGGCTTGAGGCGGTCTTTGGCCGCCAGGAAGTTGGGCGCCGTCGCCCGCGCGTCGTGCGCCGCGTTGCCCGTGGCGTGGCACTTCAGGCACGGCGCGCCTTTGCTCGTAAACAACTGCCGCGCCATCGTGCGTTCCGTCTCACTTAACTGCTCGAGCTTTAGTTTGGGTTGGATGTAGGGCGTGGCCTGCGACGACAGCGCCATGAAGAAGCGCACCAGCTTGTCGACCTCGCCTTCGGAAAACGTGAATGTCGGCATGCGCGCTTTCAGGTACGGGCGCAGGCCGTTGCGGTTCGTATCGCTCTCGCTCAGCGCCGGGTTCGCGAGAAACCGCACCAGCCAGTTGGGATCCACGCGCGCCCCTTCCCCCACCAGTTGCGGCGGCAACTGCTCCTTCCAGTCCGGATCCTGGTACCGCGGCAGCGTCATGAAAACCGACGGCTGGTTGGCGCGCAGCACGTGGCAGCCCATGCAGTTGTATTTGCGGACGATCCACCAGCCTTCCTGAATGTCGCGCCGCTGATCTTCCGGCCGGTAGTGGAACGTCTCGGGCAACTGCGACTCCACCGAGCCGAGCAGAAACGTGGTGAGCGCGTTGATCTCGGGCCCAGCGAGGTGGAAATTGGGCATCTTCAACCGCTCGAGTTGCGTCCGGACTTTGCCCTGGTCGAAGAAGTCCGGCTGCTTGAGCTTGCGCTCGAAGAATCCCTTGTGGTTGTACCAGCCCTCGTTCTTGGCCGGGTGCCCGAACAAGGCGAAGTCCAGCCGCTCGATCGGCTTCGAGCCTTCCTTGGTCAGCTCCGTCCCGATGCGGCCCTCGTCCTCGAGCCCCGCGATCTCGTGGCAGCCCGCGCAGCCGTAATTGCGCGCCAGGCTCATGCCTTTCTGTTTCAACTGCGGGTCGTCGAGATACGGCGCGGCGGCGTAGCTCGCCTCGGGGCGCTTCAGCGTGGTGAGATACGCTGCGATGTCGCGCGTCTCCTCTCCCGTCAGCCGCAAGCTCGGCATGACGGTCATCTGCTGCACCTGCAGCGTGTAGCCGTCGTTGGGGCAGACGGCGTTCGCGAGGTCGAACCGGAAGGGCTTGCCGGCCTTGGCGTAGTCCGCCGGGCCGAGGTCCTTCTTTTCGAGCGCGCAGTAGGGCCGCGTGCGCTCGCGCGGGTTGTGCACCCAGCGCACCAGGTACTGATAATTGGTTTTCTCCCCCACGCGGGAGAGGTTCGCCGCGAACGTCCCGCCCATCAGCTTGTCGCCCTCGCCCACCGAATGGCACGCCAGGCACCCGCGCGTCTCGAACAACTCCTTGCCGCGCCCGGCGTTGCCCATGGGATGGTCGGCGAGCTTGCCCTCCACTCCCGACTGCCAGAGGAACGCGGCGATCGCCTGAATCTCTTCCTCGCTCAGCCGGAAGGTCGGCATCTTGGTCGTCTGCCGGAACTCGTGCGGATCCTTGATCCACACCGGGATCCACTCCTTGCGCAGCTTGACGCGGACTTCCTTCAGGCTCGGCCCGATCTTCTTGACCTCGCGCATTAGGTTCGACGCCTGCACGTCGAGCTGCTCCAGCCGCTCGTTCATGCGGTTCGCGTTCACGCGGATCTGGTCGGCGCGCGCCTTCAGCCGGTCGGCTTCCTCGAGGGGGGTCTTGGGGTCGTCGATCTTCTGGAACGTGCGCGCCATCTCGCGCTCCGCGTCGGCGCGCTCCATCTCGATCTGCCGCATCTGCTGGCGCGCCGCCTGCAACAGCTCCGGCTCCCGATCGAAGCCCTCGAAGCGGTGACAGCCGTTGCAGCCCCGCCCGCGGAACAGCTCCCGGCCCTGGTTGAGCGTCTCGGCGTGGTCGGTGACGATCTCGCGCACGTGGCACTGCTGGCAGCCGGCCTCGATGTTCTCCTGCTTAAAGAGCGGCCACAGCCAGTGTTTGTAATACCCATGAGCCTTGATGACGCTGGTGGTGGCCACGCCGTTGCCGTTGTGGCAGGGACTGCAACCGAACCGCTCCGGGTTGTGGATCTTCAGCAGGTCCCGCGTGGGGTGCCCGGCGAAGACCGCCTCCCCCAGCGAGGCCTTGGTCAGCTCCACCGGCTCGCGCGTTCCCAGGTGGCAGGACTCGCAGCGGTCCACCAGGTCGATCTGCCGAACGTGGATCTGCTTGATGTCGGAAGGAAACTGGTCCATCTTGTTCAGCAGCCCCTGGATCTGCTCGCGCGTCAGCCCGGTCATCTGCTCCTTGACGTAGGCGTCGCGCTGCCGCTCCAGCGCGCTCACCGGCGCGCTGGCGCGGATCACCTCGGTCTGCAGCTCGGCGCGGCGCTGTTTGAGCCGGTCGTATTCCCGCTCCATCTCGGCAAAATCCCATTCTTGGCGCTCCACCCCGCCGCTCCCGTCGGCCTTCACGAGGTCGAGATCGTGCCGTTCCTTGCGGACCTCCTCGATGTCCGCCCGGATCGATTTCTTTGACCCCTCGCCGCCGGCCGTCTCCAGCTCGTAGGTGAGCGCCGCGATGTGGCTGCGAACCTCCTGGTATTTCACCTGCAAAGATTCGAGCCTCGGCCGGATACTCTCGTTGAGCTCCTTGTTGATGGCGGCCCGCTGAGGCGCCGCCTGTTTCTTGGCCTCTTCGATCTGCTGCGCTAACTTTTGATAGGTAGCGGTCTTGTGGATCCCCTCCTCGCCCTGCGCCTGCGCCGGCTGCAGCCGCTTCAGGTGCGCCGTGTACTTGTCGACGAACCGCGACTGGTAGCGCTTCCAGGGACGCATGAAGAAAGTCTCGTCGGCGATGCCCCAGACCAGGGTCAGGAACACCACCAGCGCGGAAATCAGCAGCGCGCGGCTCAGCGAGCTGCTTACTACCGGATCCGGTTCGGGGGTGGGGGTCTCAGGCATGGCGGTGGGACTTCAGATATTGAACCAGGGTGTGATCCATACGTACTTGATGCGAAACACCAGTTTCGCGAGCATCTTCATGGGCAGGCTCAGCATCAGAATCAGCAGCAACTGCATCGTGACGTATTGCAGGATGTTCATGCGCTCGTAGATCTTGCGGTTGAAACCCGGCCGCGTGATCAGCTTGTGAAACGCCCAGCCGGCGCCGGCCACGTACAGCAGCGAGACGAAACCGCCGAAGATCGACTTGCCGGCCATGCTGGTGATGCCGACCAGATCGGGCAGGTCCCGGTTGGCCTCGAACACCAGCCGGTCGTGGTCCCAGGTCACCCCCGGCCAGAACCACATCCAGCCTGGACCGCGGATGAAGGTGCCAATAATGACCATGGACACCCACAGCCCAAGGAAGCCGACGAGGAACGTCCAGATGGCCCACTTCCGCTGCCTGTAGGTGTAATACCCTGCGCCCAGCGGGTTGGCGTCGATGTAGGGGATCGCCATCAGGCCCACGATGATCAGCGTCGGCAGCACCACCCCCGCCATCCACGGATCGAAGTAGACCAGCATTTCCTGCAAGCCCAGGAAGTACCAGGGCGCCTTGGCCGGGTTCATCGTCAGGTTGGGATTGGCCGGCTCCTCGAGCGGCGCGTCCAGCGTGATCGACCAAACCATCAGGATGGCCGTGACGATCAGCAGCGCCAGAAACTCGATCCGCAACAGGTAGGGCCAGGTATGTACTTCCCGCGCCCAACCCGGCTTCCACGCCTGGACTTTACGGTGGTGGGTCTTAGCCATCTCCGGACTGGCTTCCAGTTGGGCGATCAGCCGGTCGTTGGCGAAAGCCTGCCGGAGCCCGTACCAGGTGTAGAACGGCGCCAGAAACAACAGCGCCGTGATCGGAACGTTGTCCGGCGTTACCGCGATCTCCCAGATTTGCGCCCAGTCCATAAAAACCTATGTAACCGCCGATGCACGCCGATAAACGCCGATACACCCCCTGATCTCCACCCACCATCGGCGTTCATCGGCGTTCATCTGCGGTTTCAAATCTTCCTCTCCGGCTTTATCTCCCCCTCCAGCACCACCGGCGACGGCCCCGAGATGCCCCCGTCCTTCCGCACCCGCCAGAAATGCACCACCAGGAACGTCGACACGATGATCGGAATCGCGATGCAGTGCCAGATGTAGGACCGCAGCAGGGCGTTCGAATCGACGATCGAGCCCCCCAGCAGCGCGAAGCGCACGTCGTTGAATTGCGTCATCCCTAGCTCCGGCCCGAACGGACCTTCGTGGCCCAGCAGCGGCGTCGCCCGCGCCATGCTCGTGCCTACTGTTACGGCCCAGAAGCCGAGCTGGTCGTCCGGCAGCAGGTACCCGGTGAACGACAGCAGCAGCGTCAGCACCAGCAGGATCACCCCGACCAACCAGTTGAACTCCCGCGGCTTCTTGTACGACCCGGTCAGATAGACCCGGAACATGTGCAGCCACACCGTGATGATCATCAGGTGCGCCGCCCAGCGGTGCATGTTGCGCAGCAGCTTCCCGAACGGAACGTCGTGCTCCAGGTAAAGGATGTCGCGAAACGCCACGATCTTCGACGGATGGTAGTAGAACATCAGCAGCGCGCCCGTAAACGTCAGCACGACGAACAGGTAGAACGTGATGCCGCCCATGCCCCAGGTGTAGTTATAGGCCACCGCGTCGCGGTTGACTTTGGCCGGGTGCAGGTGCAGGAAAACGTTGCTCAGCACGCCGAGCGCGCGGCTGCGCGGGGTCTCGTCGTGCTTCACCCGGAACATCGACTTGAACAGGTCGGTCTTGGTGGGTTTCTTGAAGGCCTGGACGTCTCCCTTGACCTTTTCCTTAAGAGCCTGGATCTCGGGCCGGTCGAGCAGACCCGACAGGCCCTTTTTTTCCTGAGCGTTTCCGTTGTCTTCAGGCATTCCCCGTTCCTCTGTTCGAGAGCTCGAAACCCGGCGCCGCGCTAGACGCGAAGGATCGCGCCGTCATCGTTGAACTGCGTGGGCGCGCCCTTGGGCCACTGGTACAGCTTGGCGGTATCCACCACGATCTGGCCTTCGGGATCCAGCTCCACGTTGGCCCGGTCCATCGGCCGCGGCGCCGGGCCTTCGAAGTTGATTCCCTCGCTGTCGTACCCGCTCCCGTGACACGGGCACTTGAACTTGTTCTCGCTCGGCTTCCAGTCCGGCGTGCAGCCCAGGTGCGTGCACCGCGCATAAATGACGAACAGCCCTTCCGGGTTCCGCACCACCCAGACGCGGAACTGCTGCTGGAACTTGGTGTCCACGCCAAAACCAAAATCGGCCGGATAGCCGATGCGGAAACTCGTCTTGGGCTCAAACAGCGCGCGCGGAAAGAAAAACCGCAGAAACATCAGCAAGTTGACGATCAGAAACCCGACCACCGACGCGCCCACAAAACGCCGCCGCGTCGCCACCATGTCGGCCGGCGTCCCGTCTTTGCTGAACAGCCCCGCGACCCGCTGCCAGGGTTTCGCCTTCTGCGGCTGGGGCGCCTCCGGCGCGCCGGTCCCCTTGCCGTCGGCGCCGGCCGAAACCTGGTTTTGGACGCTACTTTCCGGCATACCCCTCCTTGGCCGCTGCTACTAAACACTCATTGTGACCAACAGCGGGAGAGCCTGTCAAGCCGCGGCAGCGATGGTTCACTACAATGGAAGATTCGGCGGCAGAACCGCGCAGGTATAGAGAGGTCGCGTGCGCCACCGGCTGGCGGCGCTGAAACAACGACAAAAAATCTCGGAGCCGTACCAGAACCTTGACCTTTTCACCTATGACGATGTCAAAACCGTGGTGAGCCGCCACCGCATGCTGCTTGAAGGGTTGCACAGGGACCGAAAGGGGTTGCAGTAGCTTTTGCGACAAGCGAAGTCCACTTGGTTGTAAAACGCCCATCGCGCTGATGTCCCGCACGTCTGGCGCCGGGGAGCCGAGCGGCTCCCTCCCCCGGCCCGGGATTTCGTTGGACAGTGCATTGGGAACATTTGTTATAGAGAATGTTCTAAGGAGGGAATGCATGTCCAACGCAAAGAAACACGATTCCGGGGCCGCCGAAGGAGCCCGTAG
>Ga0247727_10007021_pt1 | contig 21755 bp, 20 predicted proteins | sample WisWelCaveWW1625_FD_202498 | JGI IMG/M metagenome (GOLD analysis project Ga0247727, IMG submission 202498) | Biofilm microbial communities from Wishing Well Cave, Virginia, United States - WW16-25 | ecosystem: Environmental > Aquatic > Deep subsurface > Groundwater > Cave microbial mat | place...
GGCACCGCGACGTTGGATGCCGGTTATGAACTATACCAACGCCGCATGGATGCGCAAGTGCAAGCCGGGGCTATACGCGGGACAAAGATTGGATCACGCTGAAGTTTGAGGGCGCGGAACATTCGGAAATCGCCTGGCGGGAACGGGTGCATATCCCGTTAGGATTTTTGCTGAAGGGATGTGAATGGCAGACGCGCCGGATGGCGCAAGAGTCCTATGGGAAACATGACTGGCCGGTGCCATAATCTGCCGCAGGGAAAAGGAGGAGAAAACAATGAACTGGCAACACACCGAGCAACACGACGAAGAGTCGGAGGAGACTCTTCGTCCCTGGGAAAGCCGCCGCGAATCCCTGCCCCTGCCCATCACCCCCGCCGGCAACATCGTCCCCTGGCCGACCCTGCTGTTCATGCTCGCGCTGGGCGTCATCCTGTTGGGTTTGGTGAGCAGTTTATTGAAATAGTCAGGCGCCACACGGTTGAGAAAAGTCTGACCACGAATTGCACAAATTTCACAAATAGAAAACAATCCCGGCTAACCAGGCCGGGGCTGTTTGTTTTTAGGGGATGGTAAAATGGTAACATGAAGATCCGCATCATCGGCGGCGGTCCGGCGGCGCTGTACTTTGCCATCCTCATGAAGAAGCTCGACCCGTCCCATGACATCACCATCATGGAACGAGATGGGCCGAACGACACTTTCGGCTGGGGGATCGTCTTCTCCGAAAAGACGCTGAACTTTCTGGACGAACACGATCACGAGACCTTTCTCAAAATAACCGAAGCCTCCCAATCGTGGGAGGCTGTCATTGTGGGACACAAAAGGGAGACTGTCACCGTCGGCGGCAACCCCATCTCCGGCATCAGCCGCCTCGCCTTCCTCAACATCCTCCACGCCCGGTGCCGCGATCTGGGCCTGACCCTCAACTTTCACACTAACGTCGCCAACGTCGCCGAACTGCTCGATTGCGATCTCCTCGTCGGCGCGGACGGCGCGAACAGCCTCGTCCGCAAAACGTTTGAGGGATTCTTTTTGCCCTCCGTTGACCTGCGCCAGAACAAATTCATCTGGCTCGGCACCGAGCAGGCGTTCAAGGGCCTGACCCTGATCTTCCGCCAGACTGGAGCCGGTCTCTTCATCTCCCACTCGTACAAATTCAGCCCGACGCACAGCACCTTCATCGTCGAATGTCCGCCGGAGACGTGGCTGAGGGCGGGGTTCGGGGAAATGTCCGACGCCGAGACCTGCGCCTATCTGGCCGATGCCTTCAAGGACGATCTCGGGGGACATCGCCTGCTCTCCAACAACTTCGTCCGCTGGCTCAACTTTCCTTTGGTGAAGAACAAACACTGGTATTACAAAAATGTTGTGTTGCTGGGCGACGCCCTACACACCGCTCACTTCTCCATTGGCTCCGGGACCAAACTGGCATTGGAAGACTCCATTGATCTGGCGGCCAGCTTTGCTCGCTGTCATACCGTGGATGCCGCCCTGCCAGAATTTCAGCGGGTGCGAAAGCCCGTCGTCGAAAAATTTCAAGCCGCCGCCCAGCAAAGCCTGACCTGGCTGGAGAATGTGCAGGAGCATCTACATCTCGACCCGATCCCCTTCACCTACCGGCTGATGACGCGGAGCAGACGGGTGGGCTTCAACCGCATCAAACGCGCCGACCCGGAGTTTGCCGCCTGCTACAATGCCTGGCGCAAAGCCCAACCGCAATCGGGGCCGATCCCATCCGAGTTTCTCGATCTCTTTCAGAAAAAAACCTTCGGTCACCTCGCCACCCTCATGCCTGATGGCACACCGCATGTCACTTCGGTGTACGTGGATTACGACGGCAAGCACATCCTCATCAACTCGGCCCGGGGCCGGGTGAAGGATAAAAACATGGAAGCCCGCCCCCACGTCGCCCTCCAAATCCCCGACCCCGACAACACCGATCGCTACCTCGCCATTCGCGGGCCGGTGGTCGGGATCACCGAAGAGGGCGCAGACGAACACCTCGACAAACTGGCGAAGCGCTATCTCGACAAAGACCAGTATCCGCCATCCATGCGCTTCCCCGGCGAAGTGCGCTGCATCTACAAGATCGAGCCGAGGCACGTGACGACGTGGAATCCGTTTGGATAAATCAAGGTGACTGTCACCGGGCAACGATGCGCTCTTAAATTCAGGCGTTTTCTCCCCGGTGACAGTCACCTAAAAAATGGCCCGCTTACTTTTTACTCCCCTCACCCTCAACACCCTCACCCTCCCCAACCGCATCCTCGTCACGGCGATGGTGACGCGGCTATCGGGCGAAGATGGCGTCGTCAATCAGGACATCGTTGATCGCTACGTGCGCTTTGCCAAAGGGGAAGCCGGGTTGGTCGTGGTCGAGGCCACCGCCGTTCACCGCTCCAAGAGCGGCCCCCTGCTCCGCCTCTGCGACGACGAGTTCATCCCCGGCCATTGTGAGATGCTCAAACGTATGCGCGACGCCGGACCGTCCAAAGTTGCATTGCAGATCATCCACTTTCTAAAGATCGCCCGCTCCGGCTGGCGGCAAACGGTGGACATGCTGTCGAAAGAGGAGATTGCGGCAGTCGTGCAAGCCTACGGCGAGGCCGCCGCCCGCGTCCGCGAGGCTGGGTACGATGCGGTTGAACTGCACATGGCCCATGCTTATACCCTGTCGTCCTTCCTCTCGGCCAAAAATAAACGGCGCGACGAATATGGCCGGCGAAGTCTAGAGTCGCGTCTGCGGATGCCGTCGGAGGTGCTGGTTCGGGTGCGAGAGGCGGTCGGCCCGGAGTATCCGGTCGGGATTCGTTTCGACGGTGAAGAGTGCATCAAAGGCGGCTACGGGTTGGCCGACTCCAAATACGTCGCCCTGCGCTTTGCCCAACTCGGCGCAGATTACATCAGCATCTCGGTCGGCGGCAAATTTGAGGACGCGATCAAAAAAGAAAACGAGCCGCTCTATCCCTACACCGGCTACTCCGGCGACCGCACTATGCCGCCGGCCTCGTATCAGGATGGGGCAAATTTGTATCTGGCTGAGGGGATCAAAACCTTCATCAACGCCCACGGCTATAACACGCCCGTCGTCACCACCGGTAAAATTTCGACGCCGAAGATGGCCGAGGAGATTTTGCAGAGCGGCAGGGCCGACATCGTGGGCTTCGCCCGCGCCCTGCTCGCCGATCCCGACTGGCCGAAGAAGGCCCGGCTTGGCCGCGAGGACACGATTGTGCGTTGCATCTACGGCAACATCTGCAAAAACCTGGATGAGAACTTCAAGCAGGTACGATGCGGTTCGCTCTGGCCGCGCGAATATCTGCACGCGCCCGAAGCGCCGGACGACACCGCCCCGCCCTGTTGGCCCGAAGGCGGCGCGCTGGTGACGGCAAAGCTGAATGAGAACGGTCAGGTGCGGTTGGCCTGGCAACCGGCAATAGACTCAGAAGGTATCTACGGCTACGAAATTTTTCGCGCCGTCAACGAGGGGCCGTTCGTTCACCTCACCTCGTCGCTGACGCCGTCTCACGTGGACGAATATGCGCTGGCGGGCAATCGTTATTGCTATTACGTTCGCGCCTACGACTTGGCGGGCAATCGCTCGGTCGAGTCGAACATCGCCGAGCTTGTTGTCCTACCGGGATTTGAGGTGCCGACCGAGCGCACGTTGAAACTTGATGGAGAGGTCGAAGCAGAGAAAGGATATTCAGCATGAGTGATAATAAAATAGCCTGGGTCACCGGCGCCGGAAAAGGCATCGGCGAAGTCATCGCCGTGAAACTGGCGGAAACGGGGATCAACGTGGCAGTCTCCGCGCGGACAGAGGCCGACATTCAACGGGTGGCGGCGTCCATCGGAGAGAAAGGGGGAAAGGCGATCCCGGTCGTATGTGATGTGACAAAACCCGACGCCATCAGGGAGGCCGTCTCACACATTCAACAATCACTCGGCCCGATCTCGATTCTGATCAACAACGCCGGGGCCGCCGAGTCCCAAAAATTCCTCAGCCACGACGAGGCCCTGTGGCAGAGAATGATTGACGTCAATTTGAACTCGGTCTATCACGTCACCAAAGCCGCCGCGCCGGGGATGGTGGAAGCCAAATGGGGCCGCATCATCAACATTGCTTCGATTGCGTCGAAGGTCGGCGGCAAATATATTGTCGCTTACACCGCGTCCAAACATGGCGTGCTGGGCCTCACCCGCGCCCTGGCGCTCGAGTTCGCCGGCTACAACGTCACCGTCAACGCCGTCTGCCCGGGCTACGTGGACACCCCTCTCACCGACAAAGCCATCGCCAACATCGCCAGCCGCACCAAACTCTCCGAAGAAGAAGCCCGCTATTCGCTGGAAAAGATCAGCCCTCAAGCCCGCCTCATCACCTCCGAAGAAGTGGCGCATGTGGTGCTGATGCTGATCGGCGAGAATGCGCGGGGGATAACGGGGCAGGCGATTAATGTAGATGGCGGGGCGGTGATGTTTTGATCCACGAAGTCACACGAAGAGACACGAAGAAGTTTAAGAAAGATGGCAGAATTAATTTACAAGGATGAAGTGTACGCGAGTCACGGTAGGCTGGAAAGGAAACGCCTTGCCAATTAACTTCAAACAATCTTCGTGCTCCTTCGTGTGACTTTGTGGATCAAAAATGCCTACCTACGACTTCATCTACGCCGTCGAAAACTCCATCGCCACCATCACCCTCAACCGCCCCGAGGTGCTGAACGCGCTGACGCTGGAGATTTACGCCCAACTGCGCGACCTCTTTGAGGACCTGCGTTACGACGACGGCGTGAAGGCCATCATCATCACCGGCGCGGGGCGCGGATTTTGCTCCGGCGGCGATGTGCATAAGATCATTGGCGAGATATTAAACCGCGACATGCAAGGGCACCTCGAATTTTGCCGTATGACGGGACATCTGATCCGCAACATGCGGCTCCTGCCCAAACCCATCATCGCCGCCGTCAACGGTCTGGCCGCCGGGGCCGGGGCCGTCATCGCCCTCGCCGCCGATTTTCGCATCGTCTCCGAGTCAGCCAAGTTTGCTTTCCTCTTCACCCGCGTCGGCCTGACCGGGGCCGATATGGGCGCGGCCTTTCTGCTCCCGCGCCTCATCGGCCAGGGGCGGGCGATGGAACTGCTGATGCAGGGCGACGACGTGGATGCGCCGACGGCCGAGCGCTGGGGCCTGGCCAACCGCGTCGCGCCGCCAGAACAGGTCCTGCCTCTTGCCCGCGAACTGGCCGAGCGGCTCGTCACCGGCCCAACCTATGCCGCCGGCCTGACAAAAATGATGGTCAACAACGAGTGGAACATGGACCTCGTCTCGGCCCTCGAAGCCGAAGCCCAGGCCCAGGCCCTGATGATGATGGGCGAAGACCATCGAGCATTTTATGAGGCGTTCAAAGAGAAGCGCAAGCCGGAGTTTAAAGGAAAATGATTGAAGACTAAAGACTGAAATCAGTCTTCAATCTTTGATCTTCAATCTCTGACCAATGACCAAAACCCTCCTCAACCCCCCCACCCTCGCCAAACCCTCCGGCTACTCGCATGGTATCCTCACCGTGGGAGGACGTTTGCTTTTTCTCGCCGGGCAAACCGGAATGGACGCGACGGGCCGGATAGCTAACCCCGGCAACCTGGTCGCCCAGTTCAGGCAGGCGCTCGCCAACGTGAAGGCGGTCGTAGACGAGGCCGGCGGCGCGATGACGGACATCGTCAAGCTCACCCTCTTCGTGAGAGATAAAGAAGCTTATCGCGCCAACCTCAAACTGCTGGGCGAAGTCTACCGCTCGTTCTTCGGGCGCTACTACCCGGCCATGACGCTGGTGGAAGTAAAGAGCCTGTTCGACGACGAGGCGTTGGTGGAGATAGAGGGGCTGGCCGTGCTTGAACGCCCGAGTTAAGTCTGACCCAGCCAGGCGCATCATGCTAAACCGCTTCCGGCAATGGATGAACGAACTCCCTGTACAGGGGCTAATAGAACGCCAGCAGGCAACGCTGTTTCAAGTGCTTCTGTTCGGAATCCTGGGAGTGTTTGTGCTGACCGTGGCGCTGAACGTCATCATCTTTGGCGTTGCCGCGCTCGCCCCTGGCCGGTTGTTTATCTATGCCGTAGGGCTACTGTGCCTGGCGGGCGCACTAACTGTCCTCCGGCGCGGTCATCTCCACGCCTCGGTTGACATTGTGATTGGCGCTGTGCTCATTACGCAGATACAATCGCTCTTCGCCATGGGCTTCCGCGCCAGCGCGGGCTCGCTCGTCGTCTTTGCCGTCGCCATCACATTAGCCGGGTTGTTGGTTGGCCGGCTCACAATGCTCATCACGACAGGAGTGAGCATGGCTGTGGTCGTGGCCGTCTTTCTGTTGGAGCAGTCCGGGTCGCCGCTGGTAGGCTCCTCGCCTGCCTCAAGCGATCCGATTAGCCCCAGGGTGGTTGGCTTTGTACTGTCTCTCGGAGTGCTGGGCGTCATCGTTGACCAGTTCGGCCTAACCCTGAGGAAGGCCCTAGTCGCAGCAGTCCAACGTGAAGCTGAACTCAAACAGGCCGAAGCCAATCTTCAAGCCGCCAACGAAAAGCTGAAGGCATGGCTGGCCGAAGTTGAACAGCGCAACCGGGAGATCGAACTGCTGAACAAGATGGGCGATATGCTCCAAGCATGTGTCACGCTTGAAGACGCCAGCGAGGTGATCACCGAGATCGGGCGGCAACTGTTCTCGAACGAGGCCGGTGCGGTCTATCTCATGGACCCCTCGCATATGATGATGGAGACAGCCGCCAGGTGGGGCAACCCACCGCCTGAGGACCGGATGTTTGAACCGAGCGAGTGTTGGGCGCTCCGTCGCGGCCAAGCGCATTTGTTCGATGTCGGGACGCCGAATCTGGTCTGCCGTCATATGCGCGGCGCGGCGCCGGAGGCCTACGTCTGCGTGCCAATGATGGCGCAGGGCGAGGCGCTGGGCATGTTGCATGTGCGACAAGTCGGCCCGAACCCTCGGCCGGGCCAATACTTCACCGACAACAAATTGCGATTGCTGCGCGCTGTAGCCGAGAGTGTGGTGCTGGCCGTGGCCAACCTGCGCCTGCGCGAAGATTTACGCCACCAATCCATCCGCGATCCGTTGACCGGCATATTTAACCGCCGCTACATGGAGGAGACGCTGGAGCGCGAATTGAGGCGGTCAATACGGAGTTTGCAACCGGTTGGCGTGATCATGCTCGATCTCGATCACTTCAAACGCTTCAACGATACGTTCGGCCACGAAGCCGGCGACTTGCTATTACGGGAACTGGCGGGACTGCTACAGCTACAAGTTCGCGTGGAAGATGTGGTATGCCGGTATGGCGGAGAGGAGTTTGCCCTCATTCTGCCAGAGGCGACGCTGGAAACCACACAACATCGCGCGGAGAAGTTGCGGGAGGCGGCCTGCCATTTAAGCGTGCGCTATGGGAGCCAGATGCTCGGCCCGGTTACAATTTCGTTGGGCATCGCCGTATATCCTTATCATGGCTCAACCGGGATGGCCTTGCTTCGCGCGGCAGATGAGGCGCTGTATCGAGCCAAACTCTCAGGCCGCAACCGGGTTGTGGTCAGCGAAGGATCTGGCTCGAGTCGCGCCAGCGGATAAATTGACGATGGACTTTTCTTTGACCCCCGCACAATCCAATATTCAGACTCAAGCCCGCGCCTTTGCCCAGAACCGCGTGGTGCCGCTGGCGCGTGAAATGGACGAGCGCGGCCAGATGCCACTTGCACTCGTGAGAGAGATGGGCGACTTGGGTTTATTGGGCGGGCCATTGCCAAAAGAGTATGGTGGGGGCGAATGGGATGCCGTCTCGCTCGCCCTGTGCTATGAAGAATTGGGCCGCGCCGACTCGTCGGTGCGCGGGTTCATGACCGTGCACACCAGCCTCGTGTCGCAGTGCATTCTGGCCTGGGGCACAGAGGAACAAAAACGAAAGTATCTCCCCAAGCTGATCAGCGGCGAGTGGATCGGATGCTACTGCCTCACCGAGCCAAACGCCGGATCGGATGCGGCCAGCATGGAGAGCATGGCGACCGAAAATGGCGACGGTTTCACCTTGGACGGCGAGAAGATTTGGATCACCAACGGCGGCACTGCCCAACTTGCCCTCGTCTTCGCCTCGCGCGATCGATCGGCGCGACACAAAGGCATATGCGCCTTTTTGGTGGAGACGGATACCCCCGGCTTTCTGCGCCAGAAGATGCCGGGCAAAGAGTTGGGGCATCGGGCGTCCGATCATGCCCACATTCGCCTCGAAAATTGTCGAGTGGATCGATCGGCGTTGTTGGGCGAAGCAGGATCGGGATTCAAAGTAGCGATGTCGGCACTGGATCATGGCCGGCTGGGGGTGGCCGCCGGCGCGTTGGGGGTGGCGCAAGCCTGCCTGGAGGCCTGTGTTGAGTTCGTCCGCCAGCGCCGTCAATTCGGCCAGCGCCTGGGCGATTTCGAGATGATCCAGGCGGCGATGGCGAACATGGCCGCCGACGTGGACGCCGCCCGGATGCTGGTGTATCGCGCCGCCTGGCTGAAGGATCAGGGATTGAAGGTCACGCGCGAAACGTCCATTGCCAAACTGTTCGCCACTGAGGCCGCCGTGCGCGCCGCCTCGGAAGCCGTGCTCATTCACGGCGGACGCGGTTATTCCAACGAGTATCCGGTCGAGCGTTATTACCGTGACATCAAAGGCCTGCAAATCTACGAGGGTACCTCGCACATCCAGCGCATCGTCATTGCCCGCGATTTGATCGGCAAAGAATGACCATCCGGGAGTAAAATTCACCCACCCCAACCTCAGGAGGCTTTCATGAAAGCATCCGACCTTCCACAATATTACAACGCCGTCAACATTCTCGAACACAACCTCTCCTCACGGGCTGATAAAGTTGCCCTCTACTCCGCCGAACGCGAATTGACATTCAAGCAGGTTTCCGACGAAGTGAACCAGGTCGGCAACGCTCTCAAGCGGCTCGACGTCCGCATGGGCGAGAGCGTCGGCATCCTGGCGCTGGACTGCGCTGAATGGGCGATTGCCTATTTTGCCATCATGAAGATCGGCGCCATCGCAGTGGGCATGAACACCCTGCTCAAGCCGCACGAACATGCCTACGTCCTGCGCGATTGCCGGGCGCGGGCGCTCATCCTCCACAAAGCGCTCCTGCCGGCGATTGAACCGATCCGCGAGCAGATGGACTTTGTGAAGCACATCATTGTCATTGGCGGAGGCGGATTGGAGGGCGATCTGGATTACGCGGAGTGGATCAAAAATGAGTCTGCCGAGTTGGCCGTCGCCCCGACTCATCGCGAAGATTTTTGCTCACTGAATTATTCAAGCGGCACGACGGGCGAACCGAAAGGTATCCTGCATGCCCACAGGGATTTGCCCATCACCGCCCAGCTTTGGGCAGTGAACGTGTTCGGGTTGAAAGAGTCGGATCGCACCTTTGCCACGGCCAAACTGTTCTTCACTTTCGGCACCGGCGGCAACCTGGTCTTCCCCTGGTTCGTCGGCGCAAGCTGTATTCTGATGGCCGCCCCGCCCCGCATCGTCACCAACGTCATCGAAACCATCCATCGCTTCAAGCCGACGATCCACTACAACGCGCCCACCGGCTACGCCGCGATTCTGGCAACAGAAGATTTCAATTCAAAGTATGATCTGTCGTCGTTGCGCCTGTGCGTCTCGGCGGGCGAGTCGCTCCCGGCCTCGATCTGGCATGGCTGGAAGGAACGGACAAGCCTCGACATCATTGACGGCATCGGTTCGACGGAAGTGTGGCACATCTTCATCTCCAACCGCCCCGACGACATCCGCCCCGGGAGCAGCGGCAAGCCAGTGCCGGGCTACGGGGTGAAGATTGTGGACGAAAATGGAAATGAAGTGCCGCCAGGCGAAGTTGGAAATTTGCTAGTGAAAAGCGAAACGACCTCCCTATTTTATTTGCATCAATCGGAGAAGAGCCGCCGCACCTTTCTCGGCGAATGGCTGTTCACTGGCGACAAGTATTACGTGGATGAGGACGGATACTACTGGCACGCCGGCCGATCCGACGACATGCTCAAAGTCGGCGGCATCTGGGTATCGCCGGTGGAAGTGGAAAGCACCCTCATCAGTCACCCGGCGGTCATGGAGTGCGCCGTCATCGGCCACCCCGACACCGCCAACCTGATCAAGCCCAAGGCCTTTGTGGTGCTGAAGGAAGGTCATACCGCCTCGGATGCTTTGAAGGACGAAATTGTCGCCTATTGCAAAGAGCGAATGGCCGAATACAAACGCCCGCGCTGGATCGAGTTTGTGCCTGAATTGCCCAAGACGGCGACGGGCAAGATTCAACGATTCAAGTTGCGAGGGTGAAGCAATGACCGTCTCACGCGACAATTCCAAAGCTGTTTATCAAGGCATCAAAGAGTCGGGCGTGCGTTTTCTCAGCGCCCTGCCCGAAACGTGGCTGGTCTATTTGCTTCAGCTGGCCGACGACGATCCGGAGATGTGTTTAATCGAAGTGGCGAAGGAGGAAGAGGCCGTCGGCATCGCCGCCGGGGCCTACTTCGCCGGGAAGCCCAACATCCTGCTGATGCAAAATCATGGCTTCCTGGCCAGCATCAACGGCATCGTGTCGCTGGCGATGCTGTACCGCGTTCCGCTGTGCATGCTCATCGCCGTGCGCGGTCACTGGGGCGAGCCGTACCCCTGGCACACCCAGGGCGGCATCCACACCGAGCCGGTTCTGCGCGGCCTGGGCCTGCCATTTGAATACGCCCGCGACCCGGCCAAGGTCGGCAAGCAAATCAAAGAGGCGGTGACGTTTGCCAATAGTTCGCTCTCGCCGGTGGCGCTGTTGCTGACGCGGGACTTGATGGAGGACTAGAGATCGGGTCACACCTGACCGGTCTTCAAAGACCGGTCAGGTGTGACCCGGTTCGGAGGACTGATCATGAAACGCGCCGACTGCATCAAAGCGTTGTATCCTGAACTGGAAGACCGACTGGTCGTCACCATCATGGGTGCTTGCGCGCAGGAGTTGTACGACCTCGGCCACCGTGAAAACTTTTTTTACCTTGAGCATGCAATGGGGCTGGCCTCCTCCATCGGTCTGGGGCTGGCCCTCAACCTACCGCACGAAAAAGTGGTGGTGATGGATGGCGACGGCTCGGTGCTGATGAACCTCGGCGGGCTGGCGACTCTGGCCCGCTACCAGCCCGCTAACTTCACTCACCTCATCTTCGACAACGGCAGTCTGCTCTCCACTGGCGGCTTCGCCTCGCACACCACTTCCGGCGTCACCGATATTGCCGCCATTGCGCGCGGCTGTGGTTGCCCCAAAGTGTCACTCGTCACCTCGGTTTACGATTTCATGGCCGCCGCCGCCGAAGCCTTTGAAGGGAATGAGATGGCGACCATCGTCGCCAAAGTCGAGGCCGTCGGCCCGGATCATTACGGCATGGACATGCACCTGCCAGAGAATGCGTTCCGGTTTGTACGATATATCAAAGAACGACAGAAGGTGACGAGTGGCGGGTGAGGGGCAAGAGGCCGCTCCCCTGTGCCACGTCACCCCTCACTCAACAACCCAAAGGAGTCCCTCATGCCCGCCCCCATCACCGTCCTTTCCCTCCTCGTCGAAGAACTGCGCAATGGCCGCGTCAAAGTTGTGGATTTGACTCAGCCGCTCGGCCCGGACACGCCCGTCATCGGTCTGCCGCCAATCTTTGCCCCCTCGCCCAGCTTCAGCATGGAAACCATTTCGCGCTACGACGACAAGGGGCCAGCCTGGTATTGGAACACCATCCATCTCGGCGAACACACCGGCACCCACTTCGATGCGCCCGTGCATTGGGTCACCGGCAAAGATTTAGCCAACAATACCCTCGACACCATTCAGGCCCATCGCTTCGTCGGCCCGGCCTGCGTCATTGATGCGACCAAAGAGGTCGCCGCCTCGGAAGACTTTTTGCTCACCCGCGAATTTGTGTTGGGTTGGGAAGGACAGCACGGCAAGATTGGACCCGGCTCGTGGGTGCTGCTTCGCACCGACTGGTCGAAGCGCACTGACCCAGCCAAGTTCCTCAACGTGAAAGAGGACGGGCCGCATGCCCCCGGCTTCCATAAAGATTGCTCGCATTTCCTGGCCTACGAGCGCGATGTGTTGGGCGTCGGGGTCGAGACCATTGGCACCGACGCGGGGCAGGCCGGCCGGTTCGACCCGCCCTTCCCCAATCACAACACCATGCACGGCGCGGGCAAGTTCGGCCTGGCCAGCCTGCGCAACCTCGATCAACTCCCGCCCGTCGGCGCGGTGGTGATTGCCACACCGCTGAAGATCGTGGATGGGTCGGGTAGTCCGTTGCGGGTTCTCGCTTTGGTTCCAGCGTAACGAAAAGTCACTCAAATCTTTGCCACGAATTGTTTTTATAAAAATTCGTGACAATTCGTGTAATTCGTGACTAGTTTTTTATGCGCCTAATCTGCTCTGACTGTTTAAAAGAATTCCCTTTCGGGACGATGGGCCGATGCAGATCGTGCGGCGGCATCTTGCGCACCGACTACGACGATGACGCGGTCTCCCGGTTGGGAAACATCCAGTCCGGCCCAGGGATTGATCGCTATCGGGTGCTGATGCCGACTTCGGTTGAGATTCCGTTTCTCGGCGAGGGCGATACGCCGCTGATCCATTCGCGCCGGTTGGGACCGACTCTGGGCCTCAACCACCTCCTGTTCAAAAACGAGGGTCGTAACCCAAGCGGGGCGTTCAAAGATCGGGCCGGGGCCCTGGCGGCGGCCCTGGCGTTGGAGTGCGGGGCGGCGGGCGTGCTGACGGCCTCATCGGGCAATGCGGCCTCAGCCATCGCCGCCTATTGCGCCGCCGCCGAGTTGAAATGCCTGATCCTGCTCGAACCCGGCAACCCGCCCAACAAACTGCGGCAAGCTCTGGCAACTGGCGCGCAGGTGTTGCCCGTCAACGGCATCTTCGGGCGCGGGCCGGAGGCCTTGCAAAAGTTGCTGACCGAGGTGGCGGCGCGACTAAATTACTATCTGGCCTTCGTGTGGGCGCCGGTCAATCCATACCTGCTTGAAGGGATCAAGACGATCTCGTATGAAGTCGTCGCGCAGTTGGGCGATGCGCCCGGCAATACGGGCGCGCCCGACGTTGTGGTGTGTCCGGTGGGGGGCGGTGATATGTTCGCGGCGCAGTGGCGAGGGTATCGAGAATTGAAACGCGCAGGCGTGATCAAAAAATTGCCGCGCCTGATCGGTGTGCAATCGTTGAACGCGCCGCCCTTGCTCGAAGCGTTTCGCAGTGGCGCAAAACATGCGCCATCATTGCCCTCGGCGGCTTCAAAAATCTCCGGCATCAACGTCGCCTTCAGCGGCGATCATGCGCTGGCGGCAGTGCGTGAGTCTGGCGGGACGGTAGCGGGAGTCGCCGATGAGGATGTTTTTGCGATGCAGGCTCGCATCGGGCGCGAGGAGGGGGTGTGGGTGGAACCGGCCTCCGCCGCCCCGTTGACGGCCATCCCGAAGTTGCTGGCCGAGGGCGTGATCGCTGTTAACGAACGCATTGTCTGCATCTTCAGTGGCGCAGGATTCAAAGATTCACATTTAGCTGAGACGGAGGCAATGGCGATCAATGAACGAACGCCAATGGGGTTTGAGGTGGAGGAGATTATTAGATCGCTTCGCGCTCATTAAAACACCGCATAAGGTTTCCTTTTTCAAATCCCCGCTAGTTCATTTCCCTTTTTCGCCTACAATTGAATAAAAATCGGGCTTGACCTTCCAGCAACTGGAAGGTGTAAAGTCCAAAGGAGTAACGGCTATGGTCATTCACGAGTTAACCCAACGAACTGGTGTGCCCACCAAGACAATACGCTATTACGAGTCAATCGGCTTGCTCCCACGTCCCAAGCGTATGTCAAACAACTATCGGCAGTATGCGCCCGCCGACGCTGAACGCTTGCGCTTTATCGCCAGCGCACGGACTTTGGGCTTTTCGCTGGAAGATATTTCAGAAATTCTTGCCGCACGCGATAGCGGTATTGCCCCCTGTCAGCGCGTGTTGGACGCTATCGGCCAACGCCTAAACGAGATTGACCGCCACATCGCCGATTTGTTGACCTTGCGCGACTCGCTCAAGCAACTCCAAAGTGAAGGGGCCATTCTGCCTCTCGATGACGTAAGCGGCGAGCATTGCATTTGTTATTTGCTCAAGACCTACCGCGATACTGGGCTGGTCACTATTCAGAAAGGAGAGTTTTTCAATGACTGACTCTTGCTGTTGTCCACCCGAAGCGGGGAACGCCGTTTGTGAGTTGCCCGCGCAGAATTTTCAACGCCTACCCCGCGCCACCAATGCTTGCCCAGTCTGCGGCGAGAAAGGCAAGCCCGTACAGGGGCAGACGGTCAAAGCCTTTTTGTCGGTCAGTTTGCGCGAAGTGCAGGACGTTGAATACCTGTTTTGTAAGACGCAGACTTGCCCCGTTGTATACTTCTCCCCCGATGGCGAGCAAACATTTACCGTTGAGCAAGTCCGCGAGCAAGTCTATCAAAAAGAACCTGACGCAGAAGAAGTCTTTGTCTGTTACTGCTTCCGACACACCGTCGGCGATATTCGCGCCGCTTCATCGGAAACCGGCGCCGCTCTTGTGGACGACATCAACACGGGAATAAATGCTGAACAATGCGCCTGTGATTTGCGAAACCCACAAGGTTCCTGCTGTTTAGGCAATGTGCGCGGCTTGATAAAGCGGCTGGAAATGCCGGTCGCAATAATCACGCACTCGTAAGGAGAATTTCAATGCCACTCATCCGGGTTAAACTCATTGAAGGCGGGGTGACTCCTGCCAAGAAGCGAGAACTAATCGGTCGTTTGACGGACGCTTTTGTCTCGGTCATTGGCGAAGACATTCGCCCCATTACGGGGTCATCCTCGAAGAAGTTAAAAATGGCGATTGGGGGATGGGCGGCGAGCCGTGTGTTATTGAAACTCACGAGGCCGAGGACAAACAATCGTAATCGGCCAGCCCTTGCCAGGAGGCTCCAATGTTTTGGCAACAAATCCGCAGCGGAGTCATGTTTGTCCTTTCCGCCATCACTTGCCCTTGTCATCTGCCCATCGTTTTGCCTTTGGTGCTGGCATTGTTGGCGGGAACACCTGTGGGGGTGTGGGTTACTCAAAATGTCGGTTGGGTATATGGCGGGATGACACTTTTATTTTTCGGCAGTTTGGCATTGGGATTTCACTGGATAGGTCAGAACGATGTCGTATGCGAACCCGGCCCCACTTACCGTGCTGAACGCCACACACCCGAAATGGAGTGAACGTTATGAGGACGCCGACCCTGGAAGAGATTGCTGTTACGCTGGCGGATCGCCTTCGTCCCAATCCTTTCGACACACACATTGCTTTGCAATTAGTGCGCCTCTTAGCCAACGGTCAGCCCGTCTCGCCTGAGCAGATCGCCTCGGCGCTTCAGGTGAAGCATGCTGATGCGCTCGTCGCCTTGCGTGAGTGTTGCCCGGATGCGGAATTGGACGAAGTGGGGAATGTGATCGGGTTTGGATTGACGATGACGCCGACTCCCCACCATTTTCAAATTGATGGTCATATCCTGTTCACTTGGTGTGCGCTGGATACGCTGTTTTATCCGGTGTGGCTCAAGCAAACGGCCCACGTCAAATCCATTTGCCCTATCACGCGCACCTCAATCAACCTTGTCGTGACCCCGGACACTGTGGAGGCTTTTGAACCAGCCAGCGTCGTCATGTCGTTAGTGATCCCGGAAACTGCTGATGCCTGTTGCGGGGTTCGCAGCGCGTTCTGTAACCACGTCCATTTCTTCAGTTCATCCGAAGGGGCTTCAGCGTGGCTTGCAACGCGCCCAGACGCAATCTTCTTGCCCATAACCGAAGCCTACCGATTAGGGCATCTTTTGCTGCATCATCGTCTCAAGAAAGCAGCCAAGAAGGCGTGAGCTGCTACGCAACAATTCAAAACATCCACACAGAAGAAGAAAACAGAATAACAAAGCGCATTTGCGAAAATTCGCACCGCTCTCCAAGTTTCCAGCTTATCTTTTTGTCGCGGGGATTATATCGGCCATTTTCACACAACTTCTTTCTTTTCACAGGGTAACGCCTACTTACCAGCATCATTACGCTCCCTCTCCTTCAAGATAAACCCGATGAAGTCGAGGACGAGCCGCGCTGCCACCTGGCTCGTCATACCTGTCGGGTCGTACATCGGCGCGACTTCGACAAAATCAAAACCCACCACACGCCCCAACCTGGCAATGCCCGCCAACAATTCCTGCATCTCGTAATAGTCGAAACCGCCCGGCGAGGGGGTGCCGGTGCCGGGCGCAAGGGCCGGATCGATCCCGTCCACGTCCATCGTAATGTAGTAGCGCTCGCGCCTCGGCAGGCGCTTCAACGTCTCTTGAATCCCGAGGCGGCGGACATCACGCACGCTGAGGATCTCACTGCCATAGGCCCGCGCCGCCTCGAAGTCACTGCGCTTGCTGCTGCCAATGCCCCGAATGCCCAACTGGGCCATGCCGTTCACCTGCTTGCACTCCGAGGCCCGCCGCATCGGGCTGCCGTGGCCGTAGCGATTGCCCGCGCGTGAGTCTACAAAATCCAAATGAGCATCGAATTGGATCACTGCGAAGTCGCCCACAGTGTCCAGCGCTTCGACGATGGGTGCGGTGATGGAGTGATCGCCGCCAAGGACGATGGGGAGCGCGCCCCGCGCGACGAGGGTTCGGATCGCCTGGCGTAGATTCTCGTGGCACTGGGCCTGATCGCCATGAACGTTGTCCACATCGCCGCAATCCACCAGCCGCCACTGTTCGCCCAGAAACAACTCATCCCGCTCCGGGTCATACGTGCCGCCGACTCCGAAACCGTAAAGGGTCGAAGCGTCGCGAATGCCGCGCGGGCCGAAGCGCGCCCCGGCCCGAAATTGCGTGCTCTGATCATAGGGCATGCCGAGGACGGCGACATCGGCCTCCAATGTCTCCAGATCGGTGTGGATGGGATATTTGGAAAAAGAGGCAATGCCGGTGAAAGGGAGGTTGAGTTTGGATTGAGAGGTGGGCATGGGTTCTTATCCTTTTAGTTAGCGGCTGAGACCCGCCGGGTTTGGCTGAAATGTCGTCGTACCTTCGATCTAGCCAAACCCGGCGGGTCTTATCTTAACAGTATTGGGATTGGATGCTCAAGCCGGATCCCGCGTCCTCCGCTCAGGATGCTGTCAATCAAACCAACAAATCCTTATGCTTCGTCAAACAATCCATCAGCACATCTACGTCGCGCTGATTGTTGTAGAGATGCGGCGAAATGCGGAGATTGTTGTCGCGGCTGGAAGTAATAATGCCATCGGCCTCGAGGCGCCTCACCAACAGATCAACTTTGTGCGAGCGGAGGGTGACGAGCGCCCCGTGCTTCTCCGGGTCAACCGGCGAGGCCAGGTTGAACCCCCGCCTCATGGCCCCCTCCTTGATCGCGCCCGTGATCTCTCGAATGTGAGCTTCGATCCTGTCCACTCCCGCCAACTGAATCAGCTTCATCCCAGCCACCCCGGCGTAAATGTTGGGGATCGGCGGCGTCCCTGACTCAAAGCGGCGGGCGGTGGGCGAGGGGGTGTTGGCGTAAATGTCCATCGCGAAGATATTGGCCTGCGAGAACCAGCCCAATGTCGTCGGGTACAGGTCAGGCACCAGATCGCGGCGGACGTAGACGAAGGCCAGTCCCGCTGAGGCCAGCAAATACTTCAGCACCCCGCCCGCCAGAAAGTCCACTTTCAAGCGCTTCACATCCACTGGCATCGTGCCGAGGGTTTGATAGGCGTCGAGCAGAACCAGCGCCCCCTTGCGGTGGGCGATCTCGACAATGGCCGGCGCATCCAGCTTCGAGCCGTTGCGGAAACAGACGTGGGTGATCGAGACGATCTTGGTGCGCTCAGTGATGGCCGCCTCAAAGCGTTCGAGAGGGATGATGTTGCCGGCGGCGGGGACGTGGACGACCCGCGCCCCGCGCCGCTCCTGGGCGTGCCAGATTTGGCCGATGGTGGGGAACTCGAAGTCGCTGATGACGACTTCGTTGCGCGGGCCGCCGAAGTCCAGCGCGCTGGCGATGGCGCTCACCCCGGCCGAGACCGAGGTGCAGTCGGCCACTTCGTTGGCGTCGGCGTTCACCAATCCGGCGAAGGCGTGGCGGGCGGCCTCACTACGCTCCACCCACAACTCCCACGGCGAGCCGCGTTCGTCCCAATCCTTCAGATAAGTCTGATAGGCGCTTTGAACGTCGGTGGAAAGTGCGCCTTGCGAGCAACTGTTGAGATAAGTCTTCTTTTGAAAAATGGGGAAACGATCGCGGAGTGTCATCGGGCATCTCTTGTAGTGTCTACGTGACCACTCGGACGGCAGGAGTGTACGGTGGTTGGCGCATCGTCAAGAACAACGGATATGTGGAATTTAGCGGATCGATCCGTTAAATTCCACCCATCCGTCGTTATTAACTGCCCACAATCTCGCCAAAGCGCGGGTCGTCGCGTATCCATCCCAAGTCGGGGTCGCGCCGGGCATGGGCCGGATTAAACTTGTCCTGCTCTGCCGCCCGCCGCAAATGCTCCAGCGCCGCCTCCACATTGCCACAAATGGACTCGAGACAGGCCAGATTGTACCAGTCGTCGGGCGGAATCAAGGCGCGGGCCTGTGTGGCGTGATTGGCAGAGAGCGCCAAATCGCCGAGTTGGCGGTGAATACAGGCCAGAGCCAGCGGCGGATTGAAATCCTGCGGCGTCAATGCCGCCCATTTATCCAACAGTGGCAGTGCCTCGCGCGCGCGATCTCCTAAACGAAGAAGAAAGGTGAGGTTGTTGAGGATGTCTGTGTCGTCCGGGCTGATCGCGAGTCCCTTCCGATACATTTCTTCGGCTTCGGCGTAGCGTTCCAACTTTCGGAGCAAGATGCCGAGATTGGAGTAGGCCTTCGCGTAGTTCGGGTCTTTGGCAATGGCCTGGCGATAGGCCGCTTCCGCTTCGGCGGGGCGTTCCAATTTGCGAAGCAAGGTGCCGAGATTGGAGTAGGCCTGAGCCAGATTGGGGTCAAGGGCAATGGCCTGGCGATACATTTCTTCGGCTTCGGCGGGGCGGTTCAAGTCACCGAGCAAGTTGCCGAGATTGGAGTAGGCTGCCGCGTCGTTGGGGTCAAGGGCAATGGCCTGGCGATAGGCCGCTTCGGCTTCGGCGGGGCGCTTAAGGTCGGCGAGCAAGTTGCCGAGATTGTTTGAAAAGGTGGCGCTACGCGGCGCGAGCTTTGTACCCAACTTGATCAGATCCGCCGCTTTCTCAAACTCTTTTGCCTCGTAAAGCTTGGCCGCAAAACCCAACAGCGAATCCAGCATGGCCTCGGGCTGGCGGCCGGCCATCCGCAGGACAAGGTTGCTAAGAAATGAAGTGTGCGGTTTCCAGTCCGCCTTTATCCCTTTGGCCTCAATCTGCCCGTCGCGCGGCGCCAGCTTGCCCCTGCTCTGGCTCAGGCTCTTGCTTTCGTCCGTCAGGTAGCGCAGGGCGCGGTTGATGCGCCAGCGGCGAATGGACCTCTGCCAGAGGTCCCCGCCCCACAGCATTCGGGCTGTGGGCTTGACGAGCCACGGGTAGAGTTCGATTCCGGTCTGACGCAGGATGTCAATCGCATCGTAGAGAGGGCGAATCGCCGGGTGATGGCGGCAGTCGCGCTGATAAACCTCTTCCCATGATTCGCCCAGTTTTGGCCGCCAGTCCTCTGCCGACACCGGCTTGCCTTCGGCCCGCAGGCGTCCCAGGTTGAGCACCACGTTCATAAACGTACCGTCATTGGCGCGAGCAATGGCCGGGAACTCATCGTTCCTGGCTTCGAGATTGGCATTCTTGGTCAATGTTTCGAGCAGTTCGACAACCACACCGGGGCGCGGCTCCGGTAATTCAAAACGGGTGAAGCGTTTCCAGAGCCGATCGTTCGGGTCGAAGTCCAGCATCCGCCACTGTTCGGCTTCGTCGCGGGCGGTGGCTAACACCCGAATCTCATCCGGACTGCACATCTTCTCAAGATCATCAAGCACGGCCAGCAAACGGTCGTGATACGAAGCCTGGCCAAGCATGAGCGTCTGGTCGGCCTTTGGCGATTGCATGTGGCCGCCGGCGCCGAACAGGCCGTTCAAGTCGTCGAGCAGAATCAGAATGCGGCGGCGGTCGCCTTCGAGTTCGGGCGGCAGTTCTTTGAGCCGGTCGAGCCAGCCCGATTTCACTTGCACCACTCGATAGCCTTCGTTCATCAGTGACTGCGCCAGCGTCGCCGCCTCGCGCGTCTTGCCCAGCCCGGTGCGGGCGGTGATGAGCAAATAGCGGGAGTCGTGAAGCGCCCGGCGCAGTTCGGCCTGCAGGTCGCGTTTCGGGTCGCGTTGCTGGTAGGGGATGCGGTGATCGGCCAGTGGGCCGGAGTCGTTTTCTTCGTTGTAAATCTTGGGGAGCAGTGTCCCCGGGTCGGCGATGACGTCGAAGGCGCTGACCTCGACCCGCAAACGCCCCAGCCACCAGCGGCGAATGAGCCAGCCGGCGCCGGTGAACACTGCGCCGAGAGGGACGACCAGGAAGCCAAGAATTTTCAGCAGTGTGTCGAGTGGGTCTTTGTTGTCTGTGAGAAACTGCCAGAAGTCTTGGAGGAATTGCGGCATGGGCTGAGTATACCGCCGCGCAGGGTTTAGGCAAAATGGGAGAGACGCTAATGTCACCCTGAGCGTTTTTTGCGAAGGGTCTCTGGGTTGGCTTTCGAAACCCGCAAACATTCTCGAAAGGTCACTCAGAGATGCTTCAGCCCAAAAAGCGGGCTTCAGCATGACAGTGCTCCCCTTTGTCACCCTGAGCGTTCTTGGCGAAGGGTCTCTGGGTTGGCCGTTGTGAGAACTAACGACTTGCGTGACACGCCGAACTGAGATGCTTCGCAAACTTCGCTCAGCATGACATACGGGGCGACTCCTCGACACCAGAATTGGGCGTTCGCTATTTACCTTCCCAAATACGCCTTCCGCATCAACTCATTATTCAACAAATTCTCGGCTTTATCCGCCAGCACCACACGGCCCGTCTGAAGTACATAGCCGCGATGGGCAATCGAGAGGGCCATGCTCGCATTCTGCTCGACGACAAAGATCGTCGTGCCTTCCTTGTTGATGCGCTGAATGATGTCGAAGTTCTGCTCGACGAGGAGCGGGGCCAGGCCCATCGAAGGCTCGTCCATCAACAGCAGTTTGGGGCTGGCCATCAGGGCCCGGGCCATGGCCAGCATTTGTTGCTCGCCGCCGCTCATCGTGCCGCCGGCCTGACCGAGTCGCTCTTTGAGGCGCGGGAACAGGGCCAACACCCGATCCAAATCTGCCTTCACCCCAGCTGGGTCTTTACGCAGGTAGGCCCCCATCTGCAAATTTTCCATCACCGTCATCGGGCCAAAGATGCGGCGGTTCTCAGGCACCACCGCCATGCCGCGCTCGATGCGATAGGAGGTCGGGCGATCCTGTACCGGCTCGCCCCGAAATTCCACCGCGCCCCGCGTGGGTTTGATCAGCCCCAGCGCAGTCTTGATCGTCGTCGTCTTGCCCGCCCCGTTGCCGCCGAGCAAACACACAATTTCGCCCTCAAAGACTTCAATGTTCACGTCTTGCAGGATGTGGCTGGGGCCGTAATGGGTGTTGA
>Ga0247727_10007022_pt1 | contig 21748 bp, 22 predicted proteins | sample WisWelCaveWW1625_FD_202498 | JGI IMG/M metagenome (GOLD analysis project Ga0247727, IMG submission 202498) | Biofilm microbial communities from Wishing Well Cave, Virginia, United States - WW16-25 | ecosystem: Environmental > Aquatic > Deep subsurface > Groundwater > Cave microbial mat | place...
CGGACTTAACCTCATCCATTCAAACTGAACCCGATTCCTTACAAACTTTCTCGACTGTTCTACCACACGCCCTTCTCAGAGCAACACACTTGAAAAAGAGATGAAACGTACCTATGAATCATGGTATATAATTCGCCCCAGCCAGGAAATTATTACAAACTCTTTGAACTTCTTTGGAATGTAGAATTTCAAACACTCACGAATACCAACGAGCGAACGCCAAACTCGGACTCACACGCAGCCCAAGACCAACCGCCACACCAAGACCCAGACTAAACTTCTAGCCTAGACACAGTCCAACACCAACACTCGCCGCCCATAACTTTCTCCTCGAATCGTAACACTCACAACTTCCCCCTAAACCCTAACTTACGAACGCTCCAAACCACGGGCCTCTGGACCTTCCATAGCAGAATGTGAATGCCCCGCTCCGCCCTCGCTTGGGCTCGGGCTCCGCTCCACCGCTCGCTAGGCCGCTCGCTCATGTTTGCGGCTTGGCCGCCGCACCGCCGCGTGACCCGCGTCGGACTTAAAACACGGCTTTCTTGTTATTCATCTTAGAACATGGGGGTGACAAGTACGTATAAAAAAGCAAAAAGAGTATTAGGAGACACTTTGTGTCCTTGTAATGCGCGGCCCCTATCCCCCGTATAACTCGACAAAGGGGGTGCTCTCACTTCGTTCGTCGTCCGCTCTTTTCTATATGAAGAGAATTATTGTGGATGAGCTGGGACGACCGCACCCCCTTTCCGCGCACGTCAGGCTCGGCGGGATTAAGGAATAAGGGCATTGTTATATTACCGCCTCGCCCTTCGGGGGTGGTATGTCACCCTCTATTTTGCAAAGAGACTACCGTCATCTAGACAAAGAACACAGCGTTTGCAAAATACAGGGTGACTTATAGCTACAGCCCTTACGTAAAAAAGTAATAGAGGATGACAGGCTTTATGTCGCCTGTCTTTTCATATCTTTTTTACTCCAGGGCGGTGACCCTCAGTTCCTGGGTCGAGTGGAACTATCGTGATTTTTTCCACCGAAGGACAAATCCACCTTAAGGCGGACATGGGGTAGAGCAAAAGAAGAGGAAGAAGAAAAGAAAAATAAAACCCTTGTCGTAGTGATCTTGGCAGATCATCTGTTAGCTTTGCTATCAGTCTCTGGCTTTGTGCCAGAGATACGATATTAAAGAGTTGGGTTCTTTTGGGTTTGTTCGGCCATGGACTTGATTGTGTTGATGAGATAGCCGGCGGAGCGTTTAGGATTATCAGGGGACTTGTCTTGGATTTTTTTTGAGGCTTGTTCGATGATTTGAGTGCCGTATTGGTTTTCAAGGTCTATTAGATATTCGATAGTTTTTGGGTTTTGTTCTTCAAAGACGGTTCCGGCTATTTGGGTAGCTCGGTTTAGCTTGTCTTTGCCGTGTTTTTGTTCGAGATTCTTTAATCTCTTTTTTAATTCCTCGGGGTCATAGAGCGCTTTGGGAGTGTAAGTGTTTGAGAGGCGTTCGTCGAAGCGCTTTTCTTCAAGTTTGTCGTACCCGACTTCGAGGAGGTTTTTCTTTCGCAGTTCCATAGTGCCTTGAGAGATGAAGGATTCGGAGATGTTGAAGGTATCAGAGATCTGTTTGCGGGACATAGACCAAGTTGGTTTGGAGCCTGTGAAGGAGAGATTGATGAGGTAGACGACTTTACCCGCGAGAGATAGCTCTTTGTTCCAATTATATCTCCAGTAAGTGGTGGGGATTAAGATTAGATTTTGAGGGTCTTTGGTGTCTTCGCTGCTCTTTATTAGCTTAACCGTGGCGTCTTGGTTTCGGTCAGGCTTCTTAAATTCGATAAGCTTGTATTTATCCCGTAGTTTTTCTATGACCTTTCTAATCTGTCTTCGGTAGTCTTGCTTTGGCATGTGGTCGATTCCTAAGGATTTAGCAAGCTCCTCGTAGTCTAGGGTGATGGGTTGATCGTGGTTGTTGGAGGATGTTTTGTAAAGGTAGAGGGTAACGTCCAAGGCCCGGACGTCGGATTCAGACACCATCTCGCCTAGAAGTTTTCTCTTTAGAAGAAAGCTCCTTGGGATGGGGACTGTGGGGGTGACGGAATACGGGACATTTTCTTGGGGCTTAATGGATGAGAGGTCTTGGAGGACATTCTTAGCGAATTCTTTTGAACGAATGAGAGCGTTTATTTCATGGTTTTTGGTGAAGGCTGTCTTTGACCAATTACTGCTACCCATGATCACCGTTTCCTCGTCGATCACGATTGTCTTGGCGTGAGTGAAGTTTTCAGATTCATCGTAGAAGACGGGGATGTTGTTCTTTTTTAAGAATTCAAAGGCTTTCTGGTTTTTGGTTTGAAGGAGGTTTTCTTCTTTTTGTTCCTCGTCGAAATTTAGGGTTTGATCGAGGATCACTTGGACGGCTACTCCCCTTTGTTGGGCTTGGACCAGTGAATCCAGGAGCCTAAAGACCTGGGAGTTTGGCTCATCGTTCGATAGAGAGACAAGGTACATGTAGAGCTTGATGGACTGTTTAGCTTGGGAGATTTCGTTAAGGGCTATTTCAAAGTATTTGTTAGAGGGGATGTATTCTGTGTCGGTTGGGGATGCTTGGGTATACGAGGTAAAAAGGGTTAGGGTTAAAAATGTAAGAGCGACTATTCTTTTTACCATCGAAGCATTACCCCCGCTTCGGTTCTTTGTTCTTGGACTGATTTTACGAGTCTGACAAAGGTCTGGCCGTCTTTGCCGAAGAAGTCCTTTGTTAAAATGACTTCGATCCCGAGGGGATCACCTTCCCGACTTTTTAGACTTACGGCGATTCGGCTATCCTTGCTTAAGGCGTACTCTCCACCAAAGGTGATGGCTTTCTTTTGGCCATCCTGGTATTCGATCTCGAAGGATAATTCTAGGTTTCGGGATAGCTTCCATTTGCCAAAGAGGATGATTTCCTGGATTTTGTGTTTGCCATTAACCTCCACCCCCGCTTGGTAACGGATCTCGCCTTTCTTGGCGAGGATGCTTTTAGTTTGGAAAGTACCTCTAAACCTAAAGGCTGAGTCTGAGTCGGCAGAAAGCCAGTAAGTAAGCCGATGGTCATCAGAGATATCCCAAGAACCTTTGAAGACAAGCTTCCGGGTGATTTGTTGCTTGGACCTAAGGTCTCTTTGCTCATAGGTATAGATAATCTCGTTTGATTTACCTATTTGCCAGCCGCCTTGGAAGGTGAGAGCGTCTTTTTTGCCGCCTTCTTTTTCTACTTCAAAAACAATACGGTTTTTTGAGTCGAGGCGCCAGCCGCGGGCAAGCCTTGCGAGACGCCTCTCAACCTTCTGGTCTCTTTGGCTCTGGGCGAAAGAGACCACTAAGGCATCCGGCTCCGCTGCTATGAGAGAACCCCTGAAGGTGATTTCCTCATCCAGATCCCGGGATTTGTACCGGATCTCGTGATTGGGTGAGATTTCCCACCGGCCTTTTAGGCGCTGGTTTTCTTCTATGAGTTTATTCAGGTTCGTGAGCTTCACTTTACCTTTTCCTCGACAAGATGAGGTTTGACTTCTTTGCCTGGGAGTTGAATGGCTTCCAAGATTTCATCGGCGATGATAGAGGCCACTTTCCTGCTTTTCCAATAATCACAGTGGGATTTAATGGGTAAAAAACTTGTGAAAAGCTCGTGCTCTTTTATGGGAATATTTTTGAAGAAGGGCTGTATCTTTCGAGCGATGCCATCGTTTTTGGAGACAATGTTGACCCATTTCTTGACGTTGTGAGGCAGGGTTAAATCTGAGTCTGGGTGGCCCATAGCGCTTGTGAAAAGTGGGATCGGTGAGCCCATAGTGATAAAGGCTTTTATCGTAACGCCTGGGTCAAGTCGGCATTTGTCTCTGAAACAGAAGACATAGTCAAAGGCTATGACTGAGCCCAAGGAATGGGCGATGATAATGGCGTTCTTGTCTTGTCCTTGGACAAATTCTCCGATGTTTGTTTGAAGAAAAATCTTGGCGATGTCATCGTCTACGTCTCTTAAAATATTCATGGGGCCGGTTTGCTTATCCCCTTTGTCTTTGATGTACTGCATGATCTGCATGGCTAAGGGATCAATCTTCCTTGCGGCAACAGACCAGAGAAACCTTCTTTTGGGATACTGAAGCTGGTCATACCTTGCCGTTAAGGACGTTGTAAGATCTGCCCATAGGACTTCATGGCGGACAACTCTATTTAGGATTTCATCGATAGTAGAATCTTCTATTTTCTTTAGACTTAACTTCTTTCGGGAGGCAGTAAGAATATTTTGAAAGAGATTTCCTGAGTAATTGGTGCTTTGGTCGTTAACGCCATGAATAAAGATGAGTTTAAGGTTAGGGAGCATGAATTCCTATTGTAGGAATTCATGGGAGGGTTGGCAAGGAAAGTATTTTTGTTATGCCTTTTTGAAAATAATGCTTTTATCAGGCGTACCGCCGTACAAATCCGGGCACAAATCAGATTGCCAGTATTCCTTGGTGTCAATATCCATGATTGTGAGCTTCCCAGACCAGCCTGCACCTGTGTCAATGGCCCAAACATTGCACGCATGGATCGGTTTCAAAGAATTATAAAACTCTGTTGTTGTGTGACCGACAAAAATATCCTTATAACGGCCAAACTGACACGCACGCCCCGCGGTATGACGCTTCCATGCCATATCAAGAAGCTTTCTATCCCAAACCAACGCTTCCGCGCTGTGACTGGATAAGGAAATATCCGGATTGAACCCACCATGAACGAACACCTGATCCTCAATCTCAATCCAAAGCTGCCCGTTTTTTAAGAAATCAACGTGCGACTTTGGCATCGGCCCACCACCATAAGAACGGATCGTGTTGTCCCCGCCCTGGCTAGTCCAGATCTCCGGCTTATCCCCCCGAAGCGCCCAATCCAGCGCCCACATGTCGTGATTGCCAATCACAAGATCGCAGTGCTTAACCTTCAAAAGCTCATCAATGCACTGTCTGACTTCAGGGTAACCATCACATACGTCGCCTATTACGATGAGCCGATCTTTTTTCCGGTCAAACCTAGATCGATCAAAACATTGCAAGAGTGCCTTATAGGCACCATGAATATCTCCGATAACGAAAGTTCTCACCCAATTCACGAAATTTACAACAAATCCCTACCCGTCAAGCGTTCATAAACGCCTATATAAGCGGACGACGTTTTTTCCGCTATCTTCTGCGGCAACGCAGGCCCTGGCGGAGTCTTACCCCATCCGGATTTTTCAAGAAAATCCCTCACGATCTGTTTATCCAGACTTGGTTGATCCTGACCAGGCTTATAAGTTTCCTGTGGCCAGAAACGGGAGCTGTCCGGTGTCAATACTTCATCGATCAGAATGAGCTTATCATCGAGAAGACCAAACTCAAATTTGGTATCGGCGATGACAATCCCGCGTGTCTTCGCGTATTCGACGCCTTCCTTGTAAAGCTGTAAGGATAGCCTTTTTACTTCATGGGCTAAATCCTTTCCGATGAGTTTCACCGTCTCATCGAAACTTATATTTTCATCATGACCCACCGTGGCCTTGGTCGCCGGTGTAAAAATAGGCTCCAGAAGCTCCTCGCACTGCTTAAGCCCGGGCCGCAGCGCATGGCCGCAAATCTTCCCCGTTTTTAAATAATCTTTCCATCCTGAGCCGGCCAAAAACCCTCGGACAACGCACTCAATAGGCAGAGGCTTCGCGCGGTGAACAAGAACCGTTCTGCCGGACAAAACATTTGTGAAGCTATTCAGAAAATCTACATTAAAACCCGTGTGGTTTAACTCGGAGGTAATAACATGATTCGGCACGAGGTTTCTCAATTTCTCGAACCAAAAAAGCGATATTTGATTCAACACCTTACCTTTACAAGGGATTGGCGTTGGCAAAACAACATCAAATGCGCTCAAACGATCCGTGGTGACTATAAGAAGCCTGTTTGTCCCCACCTCATAGATATCGCGCACCTTGCCCCTGTTCAGCAAAGGCAAAGGAAGCTTGGTTTCCCAGACAGTTTCTTGCTGAAATACTTGTGAATCCATTGGCTTTCTCCTCCTATAGTTGTTTCTAAATCTATTTACACCAATGCGGCTTCCAGTTTCTGCCGCTCGCTGCGCCTGTAAGCCATAAGACTCTCCTTAATTTGCGGGTCCTGGAGGGCGATAATTTCTGCTGCCAAATAGGCCGCATTGGCTGAGCCATCAATAGCCACTGTCGCGACGGGGACACCGGGAGGCATTTGGACCGTTGCATACAAGGCATCGACCCCATTTAGCGCGCTGCCACTCAGAGGAACCCCGATAATGGGCAGAGTACAGTTTGCCGCCAAAGCGCCTGCCAAATGATTCGCCATCCCCGCTCCTGCGATGATGACCTGAATTCCTCTGGCCTGAGCTTTCTTTGCATAGTCAACAACGCGATCAGGCAGCCGATGCGCGGAAAGAACAAGCATTTCGTGGAGAATACCGAATGTTTTTAAGACATCCGAGGCCTTTTGCATCTTTGAGAGATCACTTTGGCTTCCCATAAGAATTCCGACCCGAATTCCATTTTCCGGCGCGTCATTCATCTTTCCCCCTCCTTTTTTTAGACTCATTCATAAAATGCGGCCGGTAAAATCTTCTCAAAATCCGCCACGCCGCCACCACTCAAACAGCACTTAATTATCTCACGGCCTAAAGGATCCAGATCCCGGTCGTCCAGATAAGGAGTAAGCTCGCGTGCGAAAAAATCCCGCAACTCCTTCGCCCCGACCTCGTAGGCATAATCCCCTACCTCGGCTTGAGCGTTTACTTCGAAAAAGAAACGCGGAATTTCAACGCCTTCCACTTCCATTGACGAGGGGGCGTAACCCAACAGCGCGCAGCGCGCGGCCTTCAACTGGCCCGTCTGGAATTTTGCGTTCCCGCGCCGCGCCAAATATTCCCGCGTGATCCATTGGGGCATAAAACCCACAGACCAGGCCCCGATGTGCTGGTTGGGAACAAGGATATAGGTAGTATTCAAGCCCTTGTGCACCTGGTGAAGAAGCAAATTCGCCTGATCCACGCGCCTTCCTGTGGCAAACGGCCAATAAGAGCCGACACCTTCGCTGCTCATCCCAACCGTGTCCGTGATACTGGGGTTTGAATACCCGCGCGGAGCGACGACACGCCAAAGCCAAGCCAGTGCCGGCGGCAAAAAATGCAGGAGTCCCATAATGCCATAAGAAGGCGATTCTTTTGTGCACGGAGGTGTCCTGACGCCAAAACTTCTTACGTCCACTTCCACCGGCCCCTTCACAACGTTAGGAACCATGCGTCTCGGCACAATGACGCGGGGATTGGAACATGGCTTTCCGGGGGCATCTTCAATGTGTTCCCAAATAAGACAGGTGGCGTTCGGAACAGCGTGCAAATTTAAAAAGACAAGAGGTTCCGGCGGTTCCACACAAAGCCTCTCCAAATGCGGATCCACGCCATAGTGAGTGATATGATTTACGCGAACAAACCATCCCTCTTCCGCGTCGGTTACCACAAGCTTGCCGCGATCTGTCTGAAGGCTTGGATGGCATTCGGCCATGTCATCCGTCACCGGTTTCAGCGCACAGCCCTGCCTTAGTGAAAGAAAACGGCGTTCGCCCGTAACCGTGTTTTGCCCCAATAAAAGCCGCCCGTCGGGCTGGCGGTGAGGATACTCAAGCATCTCACTTTTTCCTCCGCCGCTGGCGCCCTCATGCATAATCGTGAGCGTATTGTCATAAGGAGTGACGACCTGCACGGTCGACGCATGCGCGGTAATCCAGCCCTCCTTTTCGCCAATATTTAATAAAACACCGTAGACACCCTTCTTGGCGCTCGGACCCGGATATAAATTGAAGGAAAAAACCTCATGCAAATCGCCGATCCGGTTGTGGACCACCACCTGCCGTCCTCCCAGATGCGTATGGCGAAAAGTGGGAGCAAGATAAATGACTGCCCGGGGGTTAAAATTGTCTGGCAGTTTCCCGCCGGGCAGCATTCCTTGGAGATCAGCAAGCGCCGCGGCAAAGAAGGCCGCATTCAAGGGCCCTACGAGAAGCGCATCATAACCCAGGTCATCACTCCCAGCCCTGAATGGCAGCGCGATAAGCTCTTGCCCTGACAGCCACTCAAACACGGAAGTCCTCACCGTTTCAAAGCGACCCTCAAATCGATCGGAAAAGCGTGGTTTATCCGTAAGATTCTCGTCCGCGATAAACATACAGTCCGGATCCCTTCGCCGCATATAAGGATCCGCATAATTTGCGGCCACGCCGTTCCGGCATTTGACGACAGTGGCCTCGAGCACCGGGCCCCGGCCGGGAACGTCATACTTTACTTCAAAAGTATCATTCTCTTTGCCGCCCAGCGCAAGCTCAAGGAGATGCTCCCTGTTCTTTGGCACGACCACCCGCTTGGATGTTTCAAGAATATTTTTTAGTTCCGCAAAAACTTGAGCACGGTCGATCGGCGTTTTAATGTTTGTCATACAAGTGTTCCCCTTTCGCGATTGTCTTTTATTCCTCACGCGGTTTTATTATTCCTCTATCAAATAAAGCCGGTTATCTTCTATCTTGTAAAGCATCGGAGCGACCAACGCTCTTGGGTACCGCGCCCGAAGCCGTCCCACTTCGCTTAAAACAAAATCTACTTCATTGCCTATTTCAAACATGGGGGCGTAATTCATAAAATGCTCTTCGGCTTGCTCTTTATCCCAACCGCCTCTTTCGACAAGCCCTTGAATAAATAATTCCTTCCTTGCCACAAGATTCACCATCCCGCATTGACTGTGCCCAATCAAAGCAATGCATGAAATGCCTCCGACCGCAATCGCATAGGAGACCTTAAACTCGCTATAACGAAGATTAGCTCCCCCGGCTCGGATGATATAAGCAAAATTATCCGGGATATGCAGGTGTTTACGGTTATCCATGCACATGCCGATAAGCAGCTCGGCTTGGGAATAAGGCGCAAACGGGCATTGCAAGTTGTGATATTCCAAGAGAAGCTCGATGGGCGTCCCCCGATATGGCGGCGGGATGTCTTTCTTGTTGTTAATGGGTATTAAGGGGCCCATTGCCTTCTCCCTCGATAAACAGCTCTTAGACGTTGATAAACTGCCATTTTGCCAGGATCCGTGGGATGACCATAGCCACCGCTATATAAAAAATGATCAGCCCTACTATTATCCCAAGACGTATCCATTGAAATTTCTTTTCAGACCTTAACAGTTGAATGCGCTCTTTAAGCCATTCAAGCTTCCGATGCACCCAAGGAATTTCAGTCGCCAGAATCGCCAAACCCGCCAGAGTCACCGGCAAACCACCTGGGCCTGGCACGGGCATTAGGATAACGCCCAAAATGACGGTGGGCACTCCCAGAACAATCTTAACCCAACGCTTGATAAACCTCATGAAAACCTAGCCCCTCAATTCGCCGGTTGCCCTCAAATACTCTCCGCGGCATTCTCTTTTTTCGGCCACAGAAGCGACGCGATCACGGAAAGCGCAAGCACGCCGGCAATGACGCCGAGCGAAACGCCTATCGGAATTTTAAAAATATCCGAAAGAACCATCTTCACTCCGACAAATCCCAGGATAATCGACAAGCCATAGTGCAGGTGATGAAACAGCCGCATGATTCCGGACAAGGCAAAATAAAGCGACCGAAGCCCCAGGATCGCGAAGACATTGGAGGTATACACAATAAAGGGATCGGAGGTAATCGCCAAGATGGCAGGGATCGAATCCACCGCGAAGATGACATCCGTTGTCTCAACCATAAGTAGAACAATAAATAGCGGCGTCGCTAGAAGCTTCATATCCCTTCGAACAAAAAAGCTTCCTCCCTCGTAACGTTCAGTGACTGGCATAAACCGCCTGAAAAGCCGAAGCACAGGATTTTTTTCCGGGTGGATTTCCTTGTCTTTTTCCATGCCCATCTTAATACCCGTGAAGACCAAAAACGCTCCAAAAACATAGATCATCCAGTGGAATTTATGAATGAGAGCTATTCCCAAAGCAATGAAGATGGCGCGCATCACGAGCGCTCCCAAGATCCCCCAAAACAAAACTTTATGTTGATGCACCGCCGGCACACGGAAATAAGCGAAAATAAGAAGAAACACGAAAATATTGTCAACACTGAGCGAGTATTCAATAAGGTAGCCGGTCAAAAACTGCAATGCCATCTCCTGGCCGCGCCAGAAATAGACGATCACGTTAAACACCAAAGCCAAACTAATCCAAACAGCGCTCCAAACGAGGGCCTCCTTCACATGGACTTCGTGGGCCTTGCGGTGAAAGAGTCCCAGATCAAGAGCCAGCATTGAAAGAATAAACACACCAAAACCAATCCAAAACCAAATCATATTTGGACTTTCCAATTTCAGGCTCTCCCCATGGCTCTTAGTCTTTTTACTCTTTCCTTCATAGGAGGATGCGTGGAAAACCAGCTCATCACCGATTCACCGGAGAAATGATTCACAATATAAAGATGCGCAAACGCGGGCTGCATGTCGGGAAGCATCTCCTCTTCCTGAAAGCGTTTCACAAGTTGGGGATTAGAAATCTTCTCAAGAGCGGAGGCCAAAGCCTCAGGATCTTCGGACACGTGGGCGCCCGACTCGTCAGCCATGTATTCTCTCGTTCTTGAAACCGCCGCTTGAATCAATGTCGCCACCAACGGAGCCAGAATAACCGTCGCAAGCATCACGACCGGGTTCACCCCGCGCCCTCCTCCACGACCGCCCCGATGACCGCCCATCATCCCCGCCCACTGCATCATGTGAGCAAGGTACATAATCGCTGAAGCGAAAGCGGCCACAATGGTTGAGACAAGAATGTCCCTATTTTGAATATGGGAAATCTCATGAGCTAGGACTCCACGAAGCTCTTTTTTGTTTAAGATCTTCAAGATTCCGTCCGTGACCGCCACAGCTGCATTTTTGGGATTGCGCCCCGTCGCAAAAGCGTTTGGAGTCCACTCGGGGATGCGATAAACCTTCGGCATGGGAAGCCGGGCAAGATTACATAGCTCTTCCACAATCTCATACACTCCCGACGAATCACCCGGCTTTAGGGCTTGAGCCTTATGCATGGCCAGAACAATTTTGTCCGAAAACCAATAGGCGCCGAAATTCATCACAAGCGACATGATAAAAGCAAAAAACATTCCGCTTTGCCCACCAATCAGATAACCTATGGCAAGAAATAGGGCGCTTAGAAGAACAAGTAAAAGCGCGGTCTTAACCATATTAAAGGTCCTCATAAACCCTCCTTTCATCAATAACTTTTATCGTCGCCTAGCCATCATCCCCAACATTCGCAATACCAAAATCACAAGAAGAATAAGCAGAACAATGATTAGAACGCGTATCATTCGTGCCGCAGTTACCTTTTAGCCAGCTCGCTTGCAGGTAAGTGAGACTTTTCCAAATACTTTAGAAGATCGGAATCCGCGTCCAAAAGAATTGTGGTACCTGCACCTAAGGAGCGCTCGTAGGTTTCAAGACGGCGCATGAAAGAATAAAACTCCGGATCTTTCTCGTAGGCCAAAGCGTAAATCGCCGTAGCTTGAGCATCCCCCTCACCCATTAACTTCTGGGCCTGTTCGTAACTCTTGGCTAAAACGATCTGCGCTTCTTTATTAACATCGGCTCGAATCTCGCGAGCCTGCTCCTCGCCTTCAGCCCGGTATTTTTTAGCGATACGCTGCCGCTCCGCCTGCATTCGGGCGTATACGCTGGCCTGAACCTCTCTTGGCAGATCAAGCCGCTTAATGCGAACGTCGATTAGTTCAATGCCAAATTGCTGCTTCACCGATGCGCGGGCATCTTGGCTAACGGCTTGAACAATCGCCTCGCGCTGCTCCCTGACAAAATCAATAAAAGAGCGCTTGGCGATCTCCTCCCTTAGACGTCCGGATACAACATCGTTTAATCTGATCAAGGCCCCTGCTTCCGTCCGAACCGTGCGGTAGAACTCCAGTGGGTCCGTAATACGCCACCGCGAAACGTGGTCCACTACGACCCGCTTCTTATCTGATGTCAGATATTCAACCGCCTGCGCATCCGATGAAAGCACTCGTTTGTCAAAACGCTGCAAGCTGTGAATAAAAGGAACTTTCATGTAAAGACCGGGTTCACGCACAGTGCGCATGGGTTGGCCGAACATCGTGACAATCGCTTGTTCGCGCTCATCGACGATGTAGAAAATCTTTGATACGACCAAGATGGCGATATAACCTACAATGAGAAGCGGTAGTTTAAGTGATTTTATTTTCATGACTTCACCTCTTTTAATTTCTGAGAAGTAATTGCGGATATCTCGTGCGGCGCCTGCGCTCGTCTAAGAGGAAGCCATGGCAAGACAGAGCCGGCCGACTGCGAGGGCAATATAACCTTCTCCGTGTGGGGTAGTATGCGCTCCATCATCTCAAGATAAAGCCTCTCTCTTGTCACCGTGGGTGATTTTTCATAGGACTCCCGCACATCCAGAAACCTTTTGGCTTCGCCTTGGCTGCGGATAATGCGCTGTTCTTTATAGCCTTCCGCTTTTCGCACGACCTCCGCGGCTTCTCCGCGACTCCTCGGCAGAATATCCTCGGCAAACCCCCGCGCTTCTTGTATGAGCCGTTCACGGTCTTCCCAGGCGCGCACTACATCATGGAACGCATCCTTCACATCCAAAGGCGGATCCACGACAAGAAGTCTTACTTCCGTCGCTAAAAGCCCTGTTTGATAGTCATCCAGGAGACGCTGGAGCTGTTCCTTGGTCTGCTCTTGCACCTGAAAACGTCCATCCGTCATCGTGAAATCGATCGTATTGCGTCCAACCACGTTACGCAGGGCGACTTCCGCGGCCGTCGTAAGCATTTGCTCCGGATCCCGAGCGCGAAAAAGAAAAGCGGAGGGGTCTTTGATAACGTACTGCACGAAGAGTTGCCCCGCGACGATATTCTCGTCACCCGTGAGCATGAGAGATTCCTCGTCAATGACTCTCGTCTGCCCGCCCCCACTGCGAAATCCTATCTCGGCTCTCCGTACACCCGCCACATTCACTACATCGCGGCTTTGAATCGGTCGCGGCAAGTGATAACGAAGCCCCGGCCCGGTTTGAGAATGCATTTTTCCAAACTGCCTCACAACACCCTGCTCTCCGGGACCGACCATATAAAGCCCCGATGCCAGCCACAAAATCAACCCAATGCCCGCAAGCGCCAAAAGTATCGGCGGTCGTGACATTGTCTTAAACATCTTTTGCATGTCCTCGATTAAAGACCCTAAAGCAGAAGATGCTCCACTACCAAATTCTGAGTTTTCCATTCTCGTGTCTCCCCTTTTTCTTCCCGGTGCCTTGGCGCTTTATTTCTTATTCTTGAATTTCCCTTAAGTTGGATCCCAATTTCCGATGACTGTTTTATAGGCAATTTTTTCAAATTTTTGCGGCCTTAAAACTTTTACATCCTGCTCGTACACAATCAACCTCTCATGAGGAAAATAGCGATCCGCAAGTTTCTGCATCAGGGCAGATGCAATAGCCTCTTCCGTCAAAACCTCTATCAAAATATTAGCCGTTTCTTCAGAAAGGCCTCCTTGAATCTCCTTATCTCCTTGCCCGCGGGTCGCAAAAACGGTATACCCACTGACCCCGTCTTCTTTTAAAAGATTAACGAGTTCTTCTTTCAGATCTCTGTCCGCAATAACCGTGACGAGCTTAACAGTGCTTAATTCCATCTCCCACCTCCTTGGTGTATATGACAAACATTTCCAATAAAGATGGGGTAATTATCTTCCTAAAGCATTTATTAGTAAAATGGATAATTTAGATATATAATATCTAATTAAAGAATATATGATCCCATTCAACTACCACCATCTCTACTACTTCTACACAATCGCGAGGCTGGGTTCTGTGACAAAAGCCAGTGAGGAATTGCGGCTTGGTCAACCCACCTTAAGCACACAGCTTAAACAGTTTGAAAGCTATTTAAACCTCAAGCTCTTCGAGCGGCAGGGAAGGAGACGCTTAGCGCTGACGGAAGAGGGACGCCGCATCCTATCCTACGCCAAAGAGATTTTCGAAACGGGGCAGGAGATGATAGACAATCTGGGCGATTTGTCACACAAGGGCCGGGTACGCATCCAAATAGGAGCCCCGGATTCTGTCCCGAAGACTTTCCTGGACATCCTCCTTCAATTTATTTTGAAAATCGCCCCCAAAACATACCTCTATGTACAGGAAGATAGAACCAGCAACCTCATCGAACATTTAAAAACGAACTTCCTTGATATCGTGCTCACAGACGCCCCGGCCGGCTCTTTGGATGAACAAATCGAAAGCACTCTTGTCGGAAAAATACCCATTGTTTTTTGTGCTCATACGGAACTGGCGCGAAAATACAGAAGCATCCCAAAAGATCTCCACAAGGCGCCGCTTATTTTGCCGACGGCTCACAGTCAAATTTACAATTCACTGCAAGAATACTTCGCCGAGCAGAAAATCCGGCCTGACATTGTGGCTGAAATTCAAGACGTGGAACTGGCGCGTAGGCTTGTTTTATCAAAGGTGGGAATAGCCCCTCTCAACCTTCTCACGATCAAAAAAGCGCCTTCCAAAGAGCCCCTCGTGGTTATCGGGAAAACAGGCACGCCAAAAATCTACGAAAAAATTTACATCCTCGTGAAGAAAAGAATAAAACCTCACCCTTTGGTTTCAAACATCGTCACAGATTTTAAAATCGCAATATAGCCGTGGTTAACTATGTATAAATTCATATCAATTTCTTATAGAACGCAAGAAGCACGAGGATAATTCCAAAAATACACACGACACTCGCGCCAGTAGGAAAATCGAGATAATAAGAAACCACCATGCCGAATACACTTGCCAAAAAACCTATCGTCCAACCTAGCATCAGCCTGTTCTTTGGTTTATCTGAGAAAAGAATCGCGCAAGCGGAAGGCACTATGAGGAAAGAGAAGACAAGTAACACGCCCGCTATCTTCACGGAACTTGTTACGACAAGGCCAAACGAGGCGTAGAAGAGAAAATCCCACAGCCTCACATTTATTCCGTTCCTGAAGGCCTTTTCTGGATTCTGCGAGATCAAAAAGAACTTATTTCGACAAACATAATGAAATAGCCCCACTACGGAATAAATTCCGAAGATCTTCCATACCTCGCTCGCGGGTACGAGTAGAATATTTCCCACAAGGGACTGCCGGATGTGTTCGTCGCCTTCTCCTGAGCGGCTGAGAACAAGAATAAGGAAAGCAGCTGAGACGACATAAACAATACCGATCATCGCCTCCTGGGGAATAAGTTGTTTCCTGAATCTTGTGAGAGAAAAAATAGCCGCGCCTATGATAGTAAAGCCGAGCGATAACCAGTAAGAATGCGGGCTATCAAGGCCATAACCAAATATCAAAGCAAGGCTTGCTCCTAATGCGGCAATCTGTGCAAGCGCCAGGTCCACGAAGATGACCTCGCGCTCGATTACATGAAGACCTAGATAGGCGTGGATACCCGTCAGCACGAAACAAGCCAGTAGTGGCAACGTCATAATCTGGAAAAACTGTTCGATCATGACGTTTTCAAAGCCTCGCTAAGCTGTCTAACGTTGAAATCTATTAGCGCAATGTAATCTGTAAGATTTGGAAGCTCTCCTACATTCTGACATATGGTGACGGTCTTTCCGCCCACTCTTTCGGCCACCGCCTCCGCCGAATCGACAGGATAGAAAGTAGGACGAATGATGATCTTCACGTTATTCCTTTTCATGTACCCTTCCAGGAATTGCATGTGTTTCGGCGTAGGCGGAATACCCGGTTTTGGTTCGATGTGCTGGCTGATTTTGATACCAAGAAAATCAGCCAGATATTCACTGTCCCTGTGATAGGAAACAACCTCCTTACCCACGCAGTGGGCGCAGAGCGTTTTCCATTCGACAATCTTCGAATCAAGACGAGAAACAAAGTCTTTCGCGTTTTGCTCATAGGTGGAGGCGTTCTCGGGATCCGCTTCGATGAGCTTTTCCAGGATTGTCTGAATCATGATCTTGGCATTCTCAGGACTCATCCAATAATGGGGATTTCCAAAAATATGGAGATCTCCTTCGGATCTTGAGATCTGGTGTGTCGGCACTCCAAGAAGCGGGATATTTCTTGAAAGATCAATACTTCTTTCTCGCCCTCGAAAAAACTGCGGTTTTCCGGCCGCCTCCACCAAAGGATCCATCCACATCTCAAGGTCAAGCCCGGTATAAGCGAATAGATCCGCCTCTGAGACATTTCGCACATCACTGGGTTTGGGTTGGATGGAATGCACATTGAATTTTGGGGAAGCCACGTGATTTAAGACGACTTTATCCCCGCCGATCTCTTTGACAAGATTCGCATAAGTTGTCGTGGTTGCCACAACCTGTAGAACCTTTTCGTTTGCATAAAGATCTCCGGGGCATAGCGCGAGAAAAGAACCAAACACGACGATTGGAAACAGAGCGATAAAAAACCACTTCCTCAACTTAAAAAACATTTTTATATCCTCCATTTTTACTGAAGCTTATCTTTGTGAGCGCCAATGAGGAAAGTGCCCTGGATCATCACGTGATTGTCATCGCGGCCGTCAGCAAGGTCAATATGACTAAGCTGAACTCTCCACCTGGCAAATTCACTTTGATAAAATGTAAGGTATCCTGTGTAACCAATATCTGCTCTATTGGGATTTTCAAGCGGGTTGTCCACAAGCTCGACATAATCAAACCGAAACCCCGTCGACCACTGTGGATGGAACCGGTAATGCAGAAGCCCAAATCCTCCGTAAAGAGTTCCATCCAGATCATTGAATAAGACCTCGCCTGTATCTTCATCTTCTGTCCTAAGCTCGCTTTCTTTACGGTTCATGTAGAAAAGCTCGCTCTGAAGTTTCAAATACTGGTTAGGGCTTAAATGGTGGATGAGTATCGCATCGAGTCCATAAATTTGAACCTCGAAATTCGAATCCGCATCCTTGAAGCCCGTTAAGAAGGTTCCGCCCAGTTCCAACCCCGTCGTATCTAAAATATCCAGATAGTTTTTTAAATGGCCGAATAACGTGGGACGGCGGCGACTTTCTCCGAAAGCCGTGCCGTCTTCGCCGTTTCCTCCCTCAAGAACGCCCAGATTCAACTCATGGGTCATCGGTGTGGGAAGCGTAAGGATCTTTGTGATGTCCGCCCCTGACTTGCTCAAGCCTTCAAGCCCAAAATAGCGCTGGATGACGAGCGGTTCGTCAACCGTCTCAAGACTGTCCCTATGCGGAGCATTGGTCTTACCAATTTTTGGCCGAAACTTCCCCACTCGTCCAGTGATATCCCAGGGGAGCTCGTAGCGCGTAAGATACATTTCTTCGAGCTCCGCTTCCTCAAAGTCGGAGAAAGCGATTGTTGAGTCAAATCGGGAATAGGGGTCCACGTTTGCTCCCAGCGTAAGCTCGATCTCACGGACACTGATCCGGTCCGCGCCTTCCGTATCTTCTTTTGGACTATCCAGTTCAAGCACCACGTCGCCCAGAACACCGATATCTGGGTTAAATTTGCCCTGGATGGCCATTGACTGAAAGAATCCGCCCGGTGGCTGGGAGACTGGTTGTGGCGGACGCACTTCTTTTGATTGCTTAAGATAGACGATTTCCTTTTGCTGATTCTCGACAATCATTTTCAGATCACCGACCATCTGCCTGAGTTCTCGGACCTCCTGCGTTAAATTTGCTAATTCATTCGCATGAGCGGGTTTATTTAAAATACAAAGGATACAAAAAAGAGTAAGAAAAAAGATACGCATAATCCCTCCATAAAAATTAAAATAAACTGGTAAAAGTTATTTTTAGGATTTAGGAAAGAATTGGCGGGGCGCGCAGTAAAGCGGTGAAAAAAAGAGTATGCTTTGGGAATTGAAATTCTTTTACCCAGAGAAAGAATAGACTAAAAATAACAAAGACAAGGGCGGTTGTGTGCAAAGCAAAGTTTACTGAATGGAGGCTAAACTGGTAAATGGGACACGATTTGTGGGTGGAATGATCAAAATCGTTTCCGTGCACATGGGGAACAACGGACAAAGCCCCCACAAGCGCAAGGATCACCACAAAACAAACAGCTAAAACTGCTAAGGCCTTTTTCACTTTAGATTCCCGGCGAGCATAAGACGAGAGATAAACTTAAGCTCTTTGGAAGAACTCTTGCCATTTTTTGAAAGACAACTATCGAGATGGTTCTCGTATACTTTGAGAGAAATCTGATTAACAGCAGACCGAACGGCCGCAAGCTGGACAAAGAGCGACTCGCAGGACTTTCCTCCCTCCACCATTCGACGAATCGCCCGCATATGACCTTCGCAACGGCTCAGGCGGTTAACGGTTTCCTTGATGAAGGCTGATTTGAAAGATTTATCCCCCATGGGGGGATATTATCAAAGAGAATTCTGGCTGTCAAACAAATCATTTTTTTATTTCCTTATCTTGCTTATCCTGCCTCCATGATTTAATAATAACGTAAAGAAAAAACACAAAAGCGGCGGCCATTAAAATATAAACAGGAAGATCCCGTAAGTGAAATCCCATTTTAAATCCTTTTTAGTTAGAATTGGCTGCCCGAGGGATCAGCCATTTGATAATTCCAATAAAGCCCTATTCAACACTCCGAAGTAAGATAACCCCTTACCCTCTTAATCCATCCAACGAACCACTTCATTTCATTTCTTTCTCGAGGTGAATTATCAATTCTCTTCTTTAAAACCTTTTCGGCGGCACGCACAAACTCAATCAATGCCTGCTCGGAGTCGGCCGGGGTTTTCATTTCAAGGAGAACTTGAAGAAGACCCCACCCCGTTCCTTTGTAACGCTCCGATTCCAAGAGTCCTTCACCTTTAAAGTTGACGTAATCTATCACCGCAAACTTCCCGTATTTTGTCTCCAAAAGGATTTCATATTTCCGCCGAATCTCGGACTGCAAAGGAAGCATCGTTTTGTCCAGCATTTTTGGCAGCAAATTGCGAATCCGCTTTTCCATGAAAAGCGTCTGAGTTCTCATTGTTCGAGCAAGAAAACCTCTTAACACCCGCATCCGCTCGCTTCCTAAATCTTTTATAAACTCTTCCCGCGACCGCCAAGGGGCGCCCGTGCTCCGGAAAGGCCTAATCCAGCCGGGAATTTCAATGCCGCTTTCTTCCATGAACGTAAGCAAATCCGTAACTGACTCCTTATAAGGCCCTTGGGTGGCTTTTGGATACCAAATGAAGTGCCCGATCCCGAAAGACGGGAATTCTTCGCCCTGGCCCCACACCGTCAGGTTTGAAATCTTACCCGAACATTCATTTTGAAATATAAGCTTCTGCAGACAGCTCAGGTCTTTATCCCTTAAAGCCTGTGCTTCGGCGAAACAATGAGGATTCAAAAGCAAAAATAAGGCAAACAACACAATAAAAAATCGTTTCCTCATTGTTTTCTCCATAAAAATAAAAAACCGCCACCTGATTTTTTAAATCAGATGGCGGCCCGACCATCAAAAATCCTCCGGGAATGTTTTCCCGGACCCTTGTGCTATTTAAATTTTATAAAAAATCTTAATTCTAATTATAGGTTATATCCTTGCGGCCCATGCGTCAAGGGTTATCAGTCTTTTTCATCACGTTCCTGAAAATTGCCTGTTCCACGAGAAACTCCTTGCGCGCGCGAATCTTCTTTAGATAGTCTTCCATCTTATGCGCATCGACGCTGAAATGGGTCAACGCGGCGCGCGTAAGGTCAAGGCTCACCTCAAGCTCTTCCATCACAACAACATCGGCCCCCAATTCATAAAGCCGGCTCACATCTTTCTCAAAACGGGTCCGGACAATAAGCGTGATATCCGGATTCATCCGCTCGACAAGTTTTATGATCTCAGTGATTCCTGTTTGATCGCCAAAACTTAAAACCATGACCTTCGCGCGCTCAATGCCCGCTTTTTTCAAAACTTCGCGATTGGCCGCATCGCCGTAAAGGGCGTTTATTCCGTCGGCCCTCGCCGCTTTGATATTCCGGGGGTTCATGTCAATGACGAACACTGGAATGTTCTCTTCCTTTAAAGCATAGGCCACGTCGTGTCCCACCACGCCGTAGCCGCAGAGGATGACATGATCTTTCAAACCTTCTCTTTCACAACTGCCGACCGCCGAAGCAACAGGCGGCATTCCAAACAAAGGAACTTTCTCGCACCACTGGATGATAAAAGGAACCACATAAAAAAGAACGGGTGTGAAAAGCATCGTAAGAACGGCGCTTGACAGAATCGTTTGATAGAAAAAAGAATCCAAGAGATTCATTTTTCGGCTGGCCTCCAAAAGAAGAAACGAAAATTCACCGATTTGAGCCAGGATAACGCCCGTCGTCAGCGCCACGCGAGGAGGATAACCGAAACACATGACAATGACTGTCACCAAAAAGCAATTCAACACCAGCACAAGGGCCGTGACAAGAACCACGATAGGAAAATTGGAGAACACAAAACCAAAATCAAATAAAAGCCCTATGGAAACAAAGAAAATACTTATAAAAATATGTCTGAATGGGGCGATTTCCCCCGTAATCTGCTGCCCGTAATCGGTATTGGCAAGCATGATCCCGGCGAAAAAAGCGCCGATGGCGGCTGAGAGACCCAGCCACGCACTGAGCCATGCACAACCGAAGCAGATAATAATAGCGCTTAAAAGAAAGATCTCACGGCTCCGGCTTAAGCTCATCCAATGCGCCAAGGGTGGTAAAACGTACCGCGAAAACAATAGGACGGTGGCGACGAGCAGCACCGCCTTCAGCGCGGAAGATACGAGCGCCACCCCGAGAGAACCTGTTGTAGCGCCGAGCGCCGTAATGAAAATGAGAAGAGGCGCCACGGCCAGATCCTGAAAAACAAGGATGGCCACGGCGATTCTCCCGTGTTGGGTATCCACTTCGCCGCGGTCGATGAGGTATTTGAGGACCACGGCGGTGGAGCTTAAAGCGATGACCGATCCAAGAATAAACCCCTGATAGAGAGTCCAGCCCACGAGTCTGGCAAAAACTATTGAGATAAGTATCGTCAGCGCGATCTGCGCAAACCCGCCGACGAAAGAGAGCTTCGCGAGCCCGCGCAGCCTGTCAAAAGAAAATTCAAGACCTATGGTGAGCATAAGAAAGATCATCCCAAGCTCGGCGAGAATATAAATGTCTTGCAGGTCGGATAAGATCCCAAAACCTTTTGGACCGATCAGCGCCCCGGCCAAGAGAAAACCGATAACGGCCGGCACACGCAGGCGTTCGCACAGGAAGGCAACCACCGTCGCCGCCATCAGAACAACGAGAAACTCAGAGAAAAAAGCTGAATCAAGCATTTATATCTCCCCGGATCAGTATAATAAAAAAATGCGGGCACCGAAAGGAGGAAATCTTTACTACAAAAGCAAAAAAAACCGCCCCATGTCCGCCTTAAGGTGGATTTGTCCTTCGGTGGAAAAAATCATGAAAGTCCCGCACGCGAGGGCACCGTGAACCCCGACGCCCCCTACGTTTGTGGAATGTCACCCCCAGGCTCTAAGATGAATAACAAGAAAGCCGTGTTTTAAATCCGACGCGGGTCACGCGGCGGTGCGGCGGCCAAGCCGCAAACATGAGCGAGCGGCCTAGCGAGCGGTGGAGCGGAGCCCGAGCCCAAGCGAGGGCGGAGCGGGGCATTCACATTCTGCTATGGA
>Ga0247727_10007023_pt1 | contig 21744 bp, 27 predicted proteins | sample WisWelCaveWW1625_FD_202498 | JGI IMG/M metagenome (GOLD analysis project Ga0247727, IMG submission 202498) | Biofilm microbial communities from Wishing Well Cave, Virginia, United States - WW16-25 | ecosystem: Environmental > Aquatic > Deep subsurface > Groundwater > Cave microbial mat | place...
ACCGGTTGATTCGACGGGCCCGCAGCGCGACATTTTCATGCTTCGTTGTCGGCCGCAGGCCGGTGGGCAACTAACTCTGACTCATTGCAATCTTGGGTCCTTCCTGGGGCTCGCGGCCGAGGGTGGGTTGGTTGCACGATTTCGCTACTGTCAGCGAAAGAAAAGAGGTCGTCACCTGGGTCGTCACCCAACGGGGTGGTCCGTGTTTCCAGAGAGTTAGCTGACGACCTGCCGGGTCGTCACCGGGTAGTCGGGTAGTCATCTGGGTAGTCAGGTCGTCACCAACAGCGATGATTTCCCCAGCGATCGCCAAACGCATGGAGCTCTGGCCGATCGACCGGCTTGTCCCGTACAGCAAGAATCCGCGCACCCACTCGGACGCGCAGGTCGCCCAGATTGCCGCGAGCATTGTCGAATTCGGCTTTAACGCGCCGCTCCTGGTGGATTCGAAGGCCGGGGTCGTCGCCGGCCACGGCCGCCTGTTGGCGGCGCGGAAGCTGGGCCTGGCCGAAGTCCCAGTGATCGTGCTGGATCACCTGAGCGAGACGCAGAAGCGCGGGTACCTGCTGGCGGATAACCGGCTGGCGGAGCTGGCGAGCTGGGATGAGCAGTTGCTGGTGGCGGAGCTGACCGCGCTGGAGGCCGATGGATTTGATCTGGGGTTAACGGGCTTCAGCGAGGAGGAGCTCGGGCAACTGCTGCGCGAGGAGGAAGACCCGGAAGCTGAGCCCGACGAAGAGATCCCCGATGCGCCCGCTGTTGCAGTCACGCAGCCCGGCGACCTGTGGCTCATCGGACCGCACCGCCTGCTCTGCGGCGATTGCCGCGACGCTGCGGCGGTGGCTCGGCTCTTCGAGGGCGGGAAACCCAACGTGGTCGTTACGTCGCCGCCGTACGCCACCCAACGCGAATACGACCCGGCCAGCGGCTTCCGTCCAGTGGCGCCCGAAGACTACATCGACTGGTACCGGGCTGTGGCCGAGAACATCGCATCGGTCCTGCCGGCGGATGGCTCCTACTTCCTGAACATCAAGGAGCACGCCGAGGACGGCCAGCGTCACCTCTACGTCAAGGATCTGACGATCGCCCATGTGCGCCAGTGGGGCTGGCGTTTCGTCGACGAGTTCTGCTGGCGCAAGACCGACAATGGCGTGCCGGGCGGCTGGGGTAACAGGTTCAAGAACGCGTGGGAGCCAATCTTCCACTTCTGTCTCAACTGCACCATCAAGTTCCGGCCCGAGGCAGTGAGCCACGCTTCGGAAGATTGCTTCGACTACTCGCCGGACACGCCGAAGTCGAACTCGGGTAGCGGGCTGCTGGGTGAGCACGAGGACCGGCACAAGGGAATCGCCCGCCCGAGCAACGTGGTCGAGGCAAAGTCCGAGAGCGATCAAGGATCGCATTCCGCCCCCTTTCCGCGAGCGATCCCGGAGTTCTTCGTCAAGGCGTTCTCCGACCCGGGCGATGTGGTCTTCGATCCGTTCCTGGGCAGTGGTACGACGATGGTCGCGGCGGCCCTGCTGGATCGCAGTGGCTACGGCATAGAGATCAGTCCGAGCTACTGCGACGTGGCGCTGCGGCGCCTCGAGCGTTCAGCGGGTTTGACGGCCACGCTCGACGGTCGGAGCTTCGATGAAGTGGCTGCTAATCGCGGGGTGCCCGCAGGCGCGCAGCCAGACCTGCGCTCGCGCGACTCGCGATCCATCCGAAGGAAACCCAATGGAATGCCCTGTTACGGCCCGAAAAAGCCCAGCGGCGCGCCTGTCTACGTGAAGAGCGGGAGGCGCCGGTGATCGAGATCCGAATTCCCGGCCCCCATCGCCTGGTGCCGATCGAGCGGCTGATTCCCTACGCCCGGAACCCTCGCACCCACAGCGAGGAACAGGTGGCCGAGATCGCCGCTTCGATGGTTGAGTTTGGCTGGACGTCCCCGATCCTGCTGGACCGCAACAACGTCGTCATCGCCGGCCACGCCCGCCTGGCGGCCGCGCGGAAGCTGGGCCTAGCGGAGGTGCCGGTCATTGTGCTGGACCACCTCAGCGACGCCCAGCGCCGGGCGCTGGTGATCGCCGACAACAAGCTGGCCCTCAACGCGGGCTGGGACGACGAGATGCTGCGCGTGGAGATGGAGGCGCTCCGCGAGGAAGACTTCAACCTGGAGTTGCTCGGCTTCAGCGATGACGAACTCGAGGCGCTGCTCGCGGAGTCCGACGAGCCGGCCGCGGGGCTGACCGATGAGGACGAAGCGCCCGAGGCGCCCGAGCAGCCGGTTTCGGTTCGCGGCGATCTGTGGGTGCTGGGCCGGCATCGCCTGCTGGTGGCCGACGCGACGAACACGGACGAAGTGGCGCGGCTGATGGGCAAGGAGCGCGCCGATCTGGTCTTCACCGACTTGCCCTACAACATCGACTATCACGGCCGCACGGCCGAGCGGTTGACGATCGCGAATGACCGGATGTCGGCGCACGAGTTTGTGGCGTTCCTCGAGGCGGCCTTTAGTGCCTTGCGCTCGGCGATCCGGCCGACGGCGTCGATTTACGTTTGCCACGGCTCGCGCTACCAGCGGGAGTTCCAGAACGCGCTGGAGGCGGCCGGCTTCGAGGTCCGCTGCCAGATCATCTGGGCCAAGCACACCTTCAGCCTCGGATGGGGCCGCTATCGGTTCCAGCACGAGCCGATCTTCTACTGTCACGTCGCTGGGGAGGAAGATCCCTGGTATGGGGACCACAGCCAGTCGACGCTTTGGCCGGAGAAGAAGCCGGCGGCCAATCGGCTGCACCCCACCATGAAGCCGGTGGAACTGGTGGAGCGGGCGCTAGCGAACAGCAGCCGGCGCGACGACGTGGTCGCGGACTTGTTTGGCGGCTCGGGCTCGACGCTGATCGCGTGCGAGCGCCTGGGGCGGCAGGCGCGACTAATGGAGATCGACCCGCGCTACGCCGACGTGATTATACGGCGCTGGATGGAGTTCAGTGGTGGCAAGGCAGTGCTCGATGCGGATGGACGCAACTTCGAGGAGATCCGAGATGAGCGGCAGCGGGTTGCGGCGTGAGATCGAGCGCTGTCGTGGCGAGGTTGCCGATGCAGAACGGCTACTGAGAAGCGGTCACCCGGACGTGGCCGGCCTGTGCCTGGCGCTGAGCGACTGGTCGGCGGAACTGAGGATCATCCTCGAAGAAGAGCGCCGCCAGATGCTAGACCCAGCGGCGGAGGTGTGAGAGGTGGAGAGTAGCTACTTGCGCGGGCCGTAGCGCCAGCGCACGTAGGCAAGCCAAATGCGTCCGAGCAGGCGCCAGAACCAATTGGGCTTGGGTGGAGGAGGCGGAGCGCCGGCGGGACCTTGCACCTTCAGGCGCTCCAAGTGGCGGAGGAGGAGCTGCTGCTCCTCCTCGCTGTGGTCTTCGAATTCGGTCATCATGGCCGATGCCTCTAGGAGACGCGGTAGGCGCGTTCGCCATCCGGGCGCTTGAAGGACTCGACCTTGAGGCCCATCTTCTTGCCGAGGCTCCCGCTGATGAAGCCGCGAACGCTGTGGGCCAGCCAGCCGGTGGTGGACGTTATGTCCTTCAAGGTCGCGCCGCCGGCCTGGCGCAGCAGCTCGAGGATCTGGGCCTTCTTGCTGCCCTCTCGCGCAGGCGCGCCTTTCTGGCGGCGGGTGGCCCTCTTGGTCGACCCGGCGGCCTTCGGCGCGTCAGGGGCGCCCTGTGGCGCAACAGCCGGCGTCAGGGCTTGGGCGGCCTTCCAGATTCTGGCCAGGGCCGTCTTGCGGTCCGTGAACTTCTTGACCGGGGTGACCCCAGGCAGGCTGTTCCAGAGCTCGATCAGTTTGGAGCTGCCGCGCCCGCGAGTACCCTCTACAGACCAGGATTCGGCGAGTTGCTCCAGCTCTTGCTGGCTGCTGAAGTACTCGGCCCCGGCGATGTCAGCGGCCTTGGCCTCTTTGAGCGAGGCGAACGCCGTGATGTTGTTGTCGCAGTCTATGGTGAAAGTGGTCATTCTCGGTTTTCTCCTTTCGTCAGAACTTCATGCCGGCGAGCTTGCCGTCGGCAGTGATGGTGAGGTTTTTGAGGTAGCCGCTGCGGACGCGCACCCAACCCGCGTGCGACTTAATCTCGTAGCGGACGGCGATGCGGCTGACCTTGAGCCGGTAATGGCGCAAGCCCTCGTGCTCGACTTTCTGGAGGTGGCCGAACCGGTCCAGGGTCCATCCGTTCGCCTTGGCCCATTCGATCAGTTGGTCGCGAGTGATCATAGGGACCCCATTCATCGCTTCGTTCGCGCCGGAAGGCAAGCGGAATCTCGGTAGTTCGGGCAAGAAAATGCGATGGCGATTGTTAGCCTCAGGGGCTACGCGAGGCACCGAAGTGTAAGCCTGAGAGCGGTTCAGAAGGCGATTCAATCGGGGCGGATTCGGACTACGGCGGATGGCAAGATCGACACCGAGCAAGCCGACGCGGCCTGGGAGCGCAACACCGGGCCCAAGGCCAGCACCATCGCCTTTCCATCGCCTCCGCCAAGGCCCGCGGCCCAGCCGCCGCCTGAGCCGCCCCGGGCCGACCTTGGCGCAGCGGGCGGGCTTGATTACGCCCGTGCGCGCGCGGTGCGCGAGAACTACCTGGCGCGACTGGCCAAGATCGATTACGAGGAGCGGCTCGGCAAGCTCGTCAGCCGCGATGAGGTCCAGGTCGCGGCGTTCAATCGCTTTCGGACGTTCCGCGACGGGATGTTGAACATCCCGGATCGTGTGGCGGCGGTGCTCGCCGCCGAGAGCGACCCGCGCAAGGTCCACGAGAACCTGACCACGGAGATTCGGAAGGCGCTCGTTGAGTTCGCTGATGGTTCAAACGGCTGAGGAGATCTACGCCGCGGCAGCCGCCGCCGGCGCACGGCCCGATCCGCTGTTGACGATTTCCGAGTGGGCGGACCAGTATCGGATCCTCTCGACGCGCGCCTCGGCCGAGCCGGGCCCTTGGCGAACGAATCGGACGCCGTACCTGAAGGAGATCATGGATTGCCTCTCGCCGTCTTCGCCCGTCGAGCGAGTGGTGTTCATGAAGGGCGCGCAGGTCGGCGCGACCGAGTGCGGGAACAACTGGATCGGCTATGTGATTCACCAGGCGCCGGGGCCGATGATGGGCGTGCAGCCCACGGTCGAGATGGCCAAGCGGAACTCGAAGCAGCGCATCGACCCGCTGATCGAGGAAAGCGCGGTGCTGCGCGAGCTGGTTCGCGATCCGCGGTCACGCGACAGTGGGAACACGGTTCTGGCGAAGGAGTTCCCCGGCGGGGTGCTGGTGATGACCGGAGCGAACAGCGCCGTGGGCCTCCGATCGATGGCGGCCCGGTACCTGTTCCTCGATGAAGTGGACGGCTACCCGGGCGATGTCGACGGTGAGGGCGATCCGGTCAACCTGGCCCTGGCGCGAACCCGAACGTTCGCGCGGCGCAAAGTCTTTCTCGCCTCGACGCCGAAGATCGCCGGGTTGAGCCGCGTCGAGAAGGCCTTCGAGGAGAGTGACCAGCGCCGGTACTGGGTTCCGTGCCCCGCCTGCGGCGAGTTTCAAGTTCTCAGATTCGCGCAGGTGACATGGCCGAAGGGCAAGCCCGAAGTGGCGGTCTATGTTTGCGAGCACTGTGGCGCGCGGATCGAGAACCACCAGAAGCACCAGATGCTCGCGCAGGGTGACTGGCGGCCGAGCGCAGTCGGTGATGGCCGCACGGCGGGTTTTCATCTGTCGAGCCTGTACAGCCCGGTAGGCTGGTTCAGTTGGGCCGACGCGGCCAAGATGTTCGAGCAGGCGCAAAAAGATCACGCGCTGCTTCAGGTCTTCGTGAACACCGTGCTGGGCGAGACCTGGACCCAACTGGGCGAGGCGCCCGACTGGCAGCGCCTGTATGAGCGGCGAGAGGACTACAAGATCGGCACCGTGCCGGCGGGCGGGCTGTTCGTCACGGCTGGCGTGGACGTCCAGCGCGACCGCATCGAGTGTGAGGTGGTCGCGTGGGGCCGCGGGAAGGAGTCGTGGTCGGTCGAGTATCGGGTCTTCGAGGGAGATACCTCGCGCAGCGAGGTCTGGGAGCAGATCTCGCGACTGCTCAATGAAACCTACGAGAGCGACTCCGGCGTGGAACTGCCAATTGTCCGCTTGGCCATCGACTCGGGGTACGCCACGCAGGAGGTCTACAACTGGGCACGAAAGCAGGCCTCGCCCCGCGTGATGGTCATCAAGGGCGTCGAGCGCGGAGCAGCGCCGGTCGGCCAGGCCACGGCTGTCGATGTTTCGGTGACCGGCAAGCGGATGCGGCGCGGCATCCGCGTGTGGCCGGTGTGCACCGGTCTCATCAAAGAAGAGATCTACCGCTGGCTGCGCCTCGAGAAACCGACCGACGAAGGCGGCGAGCCATTTCCGCCTGGGTACTCGCATTTCCCGAAGTATCCCGAAGAGTTCTTCAAGCAACTCACCGCCGAGCAGCTCGTACCCCGCGTAGTGAAGGGGTACCGGCGGGTGGAGTGGCAGAAGATGCGGGAGCGCAATGAAGCTCTCGACTGCCGCGTTTATGCACGTGCGGCCGCGACGGTCTACGGCCTCGACCGGTTCGCGGAGCGCCACTGGAAGACGCTCGAGGACCAGGTGGGCGCGGCGATCAAGCGCAAGCAGGAACGGCAGGAGATTGGACAGCCGGCCCAGCAGGCGGTGGTGATCGAGCAGAGACCGGCGTCCGTGCGCCGGATCATCCGTTCGCAGTTCTTGGAGCGCTGAAGTGCCCTATACCGACCAGCAGCTTCAGGCGCTGCGCGACGCTCTGGCCAACGGCGCCCGGCGCGTCCGCTTCGCGGATCGTGAGATCGAGTACCGCAGCATTGACGAGCTCAAAGCCGCCATCGCGGCGGCGGAAGCTGAACTTGCCAAGGACACGAACACCCCAGTCACGCGGCAAATTCGGACCTCCACGAAGAAAGGTTTCTGAGGTTGCGCCTTTGGAAGCGACTGCAAGCCGCCTTCCCGCAGCTCTGGGCGGCGGCCGACTACGAGGCGGCCGCGAGCACGCGCCGCACCACTGGATGGATCGTCTCGACCAGCGACATCAACACGCTGGTGTTCCGCAGCGCCGACACCCTGCGGTCCCGCTCGCGGGACATGGTGCGGCGGAACCCGTGGGCCGCCAACGCGCTCGACGCCTTCGTGGCGAACGCCATCGGGACCGGGATCAAGCCACAGTCGCTGCACCCGGACCTGCGGCTCAAGGAGCGGATTCAGGAGCTATGGCTGCGGTGGACCGACGAGGCCGACGCGACGGGGCTGACCGACTTCTACGGTCTTCAGGCGATGGCCTGCCGCTCGGTTATGGAGGCTGGTGAATGTTTCATCCGGCTGCGGCCGAGGCTGCCGAAGGACGGCTTGAGCGTTCCGCTCCAGTTGCAACTGCTCGAGGCCGAGCACCTGCCGGCGAACGAGACCCGGCGCCTCGAGAACGGCAACTACATTCGGGCCGGTATCGAGTTCGACAAGATCGGGCGGCGGGTCGCGTATCACCTCTATCGCGAGCACCCGGGCGATACCTCGAACCCGATGGCCTCGACCGAACTGGTGCGCGTCGCCGCCGATTCGGTCCTGCATCTGTTCCGTCCGCTGCGGCCTGGTCAACTTCGCGGCCAGCCGTGGCTCACCCAGGTGCTGGTGAAGCTTTACGAGCTCGACCAGTATGACGACGCCGAGTTGGTCCGCAAGAAGACGGCAGCGATGTTCGCGGGCTTCGTAACGAAGAACGCACCCGAGGATCAGATCCTCGGGGAAGGCGCCCCGGACTCCAGCGGCGCCTCACTCGCAGGCCTCGAACCAGGCACCTTGCAGGTCCTGCTGCCGGGCGAGGACGTTAAGTTTTCGACTCCAGCCGACGTCGGCGCAACCTACGAGACGTTCATGCGGGTCCAGTTGCGCTCGATCGCGGCCGGCATGGGGATCACATACGAGCAGTTGACCGGGGATCTCACCGGTGTCAACTACTCCTCGATCCGCGCCGGGCTGCTCGAGTTCCGCCGGCGCTGCGAGCAGTTCCAGCACCAGGTGATCGTCTACCAGATGTGCCGGCCCATCTGGGGGCGGTGGATTGAGGCGGCGCTGCTTGCGGGCGCCCTGCGGGCTGCGGCGGATGATCCAGGTCTTTTCGACGTGAAATGGATTGCGCCGGGCTGGGCCTGGGTCGATCCCCTCAAGGACATCAAGGCTCAGATCATGGCCGTGCGCGCCGGCTTCAAGAGCCGGGCCGAGGTGGTCTCCGAGCAGGGCTACGACGCCGAGGCAATCGACCGCGAGATCGCCGCCGACAACGCAAGGGCCGACGAGCTGGGCCTTGAGTACGACTCCGACCCTCGAAAGGAAGACGATGAAGACGCTGACACATCTGGCGACGCGGGTCTTTGATACGCCGCTCCTGATCGCCCCGCAGAAGCTCGAAGTGATCCTCGCGGTACTCGCGCCGCGTCTCGGCTTGGAGGCCCCATGTGCGGCTGCCCCCAGCGAGGCGCGAAGCGCGAGCAAGGCCTTCGAGATCACCGCAGATGGTATCGCGATCATCCCGATCGAGGGCACGCTGGTCCACAAGTCCTACGGTGTCGATGCGCTGTCGGGGTTGCGCTCCTACACCGACATCCAGGGCGAGGTGCAGGACGCCGCCAAGGACCCGGCGGTTAAGGCCATCCTGCTCGATATCGATTCGCACGGCGGCGAAGTCGCCGGCGCCTTCGATGCGGCCGACGCCATCTACGCCGCGCGCTCGGCCAAGCCGGTCTTTGCCGTGGCCAACAACGACGCCCTGAGCGGGGCGTATCTGTTGGCCTCCGGCGCCGACCGGATTTACGTGAGCCGGACTTCCGGCGTCGGCTCGGTCGGCGTGATGGTCACGCATCTGGACATGACCGGCAACGACGAGAAACTCGGCTTCAAATACACCATCGTCCACGCCGGGGCCCGCAAGGCCGACCTCCATCCCCACGTGCCGCTGAGCGAGGAGGCGCGACAGGTCCTCGAAGCCGCCGTCGATCGGACGTACGGGATGCTGGTCGCGACGGTCGCGCGTAATCGAGGCATCTCTGAAGCGGCCATCCGAGAGACCGAGGCGGCAGTCTTCCTCGGCAGCGACGGCGTGGACGTCCGGCTGGCCGACCGCGTGGGTACGCCCGAGGCCGCACTGAACGACCTGCGGGCCGCTATCGGCGGCCGCAGCACTCTATTCCAACCAGGAGGCAAAACCACCATGAACGAAGAACCGGCTCGAACTGAAATCGCCGAGCCTGCAGTGGACATTGAAGCGATCCGAGCGGAGGCCCGGAAGCAGGGCTACGGCGAGGCACGTGAGATCGTCGAACTCTGCGCCCTGGCCGGCATGCCCGATAAGGCCGCGCGGCTGTTGGCCCGCGGCATCACGCCCGCGGAAGCCCGCCAGGTCCTCATGGAGGCTCGCGCGGCCGAGGACTCGACCGAGATCCGCTCGCACGTGATGCCGGACACCGGCACCAGCCCGAAGCCCTCACTCGAAAACAACCCTGTCATCAAGGCCGTCGAGAAGCTGGCGGCGAAAGGAGTGAACTGACATGGCCGTCAAGACTGAAGGTTTGTACCTTGGCGATGTCTTGAAGTATGAAGCCGAGGCCCTCTATTGCCGCGAGCCGGTCACGGTGCTCGCCGGCGCCGGCGCCGATCGTGTGCTCACCAGCGCGATGGTGCTCGGCCGGATCACCAAGGGCGCCGCCACGGGCGCGGCCGTCGCCGGCAATACCGGCAACGGTACCATCACCGCCGCGCCCACCGTGGGGCAGGCCGCCAAGGTCGGGGTCTACCGTATCACCTGCATCGAGCCCGCGACCAACGGCGGCATCTTCGTCGTGGAGGACCCGGACGGAATCGTGATCGGGACCGCCGTGGTTGGCACGGCCTTCACCACGCACCTCACTTTCACCATTGCCGACGGCGCGGTCGACTTCGTCGCCGGCGACGCCTTCACCATCACGGTGGCTGCCGGGTCGGGCAAGGTCAAGCAAATCGATTTCTCGGCCACCGACGGAGCCGACAAGGCCTACGGCATCCTGGTCGCCGACGTCACGGCGCCCAACGGCGTCGACGCCAAGGGCACGGCGATTGTGAACGGTCCAGCAGTGGTCGCCAACAACGGTTTGGCCTGGCCGACCGGAGCGACCCAGCCCCAGAAGGACGCTGCGATCGCCCAACTCAAGGCCGCGAACATCAAGACCCGCGAAGGAGCGTAACGAACCATGCTGAATCCATTCTCGTCTGACGCCTTTGACATGGTGGCGCTCACCGCCGCCATCAACAAGATCCCCAATCTCTATGGCCGCGTCGAACAACTCGGCCTGATGCCCGCAGCAGGGGTACGCACGCGCACCATTCTGATTGAGGAGATGAATGGGGTATTGAATCTGCTGCCCACGCAGCCGGTGGGCTCGCCCGGCACCGTGGGCACCATGGGGAAGCGCAAGGTGCGCTCGTTTGTGATCCCGCACATCCCCCACGATGACACGGTGCTGCCCGAGGAGGTCCAGGGTATCCGGGCCTTTGGCTCGGAGAACGAGATGGAGGCTCTCGCCAGCCTCATGGCGCAGAAGCTCCAGAACATGCGCAACAAGCATGCGATCACGTTGGAGCACCTGCGCATGGGCGCGCTCAAGGGCGTGATCCTGGATGCCGACGCCTCGACGCTCTACGACCTCTACAGCGAGTTCGGCATTACAGCCAAGGTGGTGAACTTCGCCCTGACCACCGCCTCGACCGAAGTGCTGACCAAGTGCCTCGAAGTGAAGCGCCACATCGAGGATAACCTGCGCGGCGAGTTCATGGCGGGGTTCTACTGCCTGTGCTCGCCCGGCTTCTTCGACGCCCTGACCACCCATGCCAAGGTCAAAGAGGCGTACGCCCGCTGGCAACAGGGGCAAATCCTGTTCTCCGACAACCGGACGAACTTCAGTTTCGGGGGGATCGTCTTCGAGGAGTACCGCGGGCAGGCGACCGATCCGGCTGGCAACGTGCGCAAGTTCATCGCGGATGATGAGGCCCACTTCTTCCCGCTAGGCACGGCGACCACGTTTCGGACCTACTTTGCGCCGGCGGACTTCAACGAGACGGCAAACACGCTGGGGCTGCCGCTCTACGCGAAGCAGGAGCCGCGGAAGTTCGGCCGCGGGACGGACTTGCACTCGCAAAGCAATCCGTTGCCGGTCTGCCTGCGGCCCGAGGTTCTGGTCAAAGGCACCAAGACGTAGCCGATGAGCTGGGACTCGGCCACAGACGCGCTGAACGCGGCTTGCCTTGCGGCGTTCGGGCGCACGGTCACCTACACGCCGCAGAGTGCCGTTGCGTTCACGCTCACGGGGATCCTCGAGCTGGGGGCCCGCCGGGAGGAGGCCGCGCCGGGCACCTACGCGCTGCTGTTCGCCAAGGCGACGGCGTTTTCGTCGCCGCCCGAGCGAGGCGACGAGGTGACTGTTGGCTCCGCGATCTACAAGGTGGTGGACATCGAGGCAGACGCCGCCGGCGGCGTGCAACTGGTACTGCATTTCAACCGCACAACCTGAGATTCAAGGAGGAAACCATCATGGGATTCTGGGATCTTTTCACCGGGCCGGTCGTGGGCGGACCGGCGCCGCAACCTGTCACTGCCACTCCCCCCGAGCCGCCCACGTTCACGCGGGCGCGGCCGGCTGACAAACGGCCGAAGTTCTTCGTGGATTGCAAAGACGCGGCCGAGGCCCGCGACTTCCTGCTGCGGCACGGCAAACTGCTCGCGAGCGACTCCGGCACGAGCGCGATGCTGGTGGATTCTGAGCCGATCTCGAAAAACGATCTGCCACTCGGCACCGTGAAGAGCTACACGCTCAACTATCTGCCGATGGCCGTCGATCCGAACGGCTTCGAGGAAGTGTTCCGGGCGATGGAGTCGAAGGGCTTCGATCTCGCGCGGTTCACCATCGCGTGCTTCGACACCCGCTACGTCGGGCACCTGTGGAAGCTGCCAGGCCAGGAAGACAAGCCGTCGCCGTGGGACTACTCGTGGCCCGACCGGCTGATCTCGATCGGGCCGAGCGGCTGGCAGCACTCGGAGCTCCGCCTCGTGCTGCACTCTCCGTGGGTGTTCGCCGAGGAGCTGCGGGTCTACAAGGTCGCGTAGCTGTGGCCAGCGTCCGCATCTGGTTCAAGCGGCAGCTCCGTGTGGATCATCTGAGCTTCCGCCAGTTCCAGATGCTGAAGCTCGGGACGGTGGGCCTGGCGGCGGTGAAAAACCGGTTGGCGACCGCCAGGGGCCCCACCGACGCGCCCGCCAAGCCGCTCACCAAGCGCTACGCGATCTATAAGAGCAGGGTGCTGCGGCGGCGAGCGATCCGGGATCTGTCGCTCACCGGGAGCATGCTGCGAAACCTCTCGGTCCGAACGGTGAGTGAAAAGGCGGCCAAGGCCTCGCTCACATCGCGCAAGGATCGGATCAAGGGGCTGGCCAACGAGCGGATCGAGCCGTGGCTGGTGTTCTCGCCGGCGAATAACGCCGCGGTCACTGAGGCTGCGCGCCGGATCTTTCGCGAGATGCTTCCTCGTTTGGTCGTTGAACGATTCCTCGGGGGCAAGCAGCGATGATCAATCCGGCAGAACTCGTCGAGGCGCTCGTGGCGAAGCTCCGGGCAATCCCGGAACTGGTCGCCGAGATGGAGGGGGACGCACAGCGGATCTACGCCTACCACGACTCGTATCCGAAGCGGGTCAGCCTGCCGGCTGCCGTTTACGAGATGCCGGTCCCTTCCATCATGGTCGCGTGGCAAGGCACGGTTCCAGGAACGTTCGGCGCGAACGAAGCCTGGAGGCACAACCTGTCGCTCTACCTGCGCGCCGGCGAGAAGTTCGAGGGTGAGCCGCCGACCGCTTACTACAGGCTGTTCAGCCTGATCGTCAACGGCGTGCCCGCGGGTTCCGCGCTGAAGCTGCTCTACACGACGGTCCACGACCGCTGCCATCCCATGGACACTCCGTCCATCCAGCGCGGCACCGACGAGCAGGGAACCGACTACTTCGAAGTCACGGTGTCGTTCACCGAGATCGGAGACAACTGATGGATCACGTCTACCTTGTCTCGCCTGACGGCACTCAGCAGAAGCTGGTGCCCGCCGTACCGGAGGAACTCGTTCCGTTGATGGTCGAGGGATGGCGGCAGGTGGACGCGCCCGCACCGCCTGAGGAGCCTCCCAAAGAGGATCAGGAGTAACCCATGCCCGCCAACATCCGCGAAACCAAGATCGGCTTCGGCTTCAAGAAGCAGACCGCCCTCCAGACGGCGAATGTGCTGGCCGACATCTGGAGCCTGGCGAAGATGAATGCGGCGCTCTCGACCGTCACCCTGAACGTCGAGGACGACGCGGCCGAGCTGGGCAAGGGGCACGAGTTCGCCACCCAGACGTTCAAGTCTCACTGGGACGCGAGCGGCGCGATCGAAAAGTACCTCACGAGCGAAATCGCCGCGTGGGCCTTTGTCTTCGGTCTCGGCAACCGGGTCAAGAGCGGCATCACGGCCATCACCTACACCTGCACGCCGCAGGATCCCGTGACCGGCGGCATCGAACTGCCGGCCTTCTCGTTCATCGAGACCATCCGCCAGGGCGGCAGCGCCGTGCTCGACCGCATGGCCGTGGGCTGCCTGGTCGAGGACTTCACGATCACGCTCGCCTCGGGACCGGGCCGCTCGAGCTCGAAGATTACGATCAACTTCGCCGGGTGCGGCAAGCTCACCGAGCCAAGCGGGATCACCATCCCGGCCGCAACCACCGAGCATCTGCTTCCGGCCGCGAGCGCTCAGGTGACGATCAACGGCGTCAACTACGTCTCCAGCCGCAACCTGGTGTCGCTCGAGTTCGGACTTAAGAACAACCTGCGCCTGGATGCCGGCTTCTATCCAGGCAGCGGCACTCAGGACAACGCGGCCATTCGCGGGCGCCTCGAGTTCGGCGACCGCCAGGCCTCGCTCAAATTTGTCGCCCGGTTCGAGAACGGCTCGACCGAACTGACCAAGCTCCGCAACCAGACCACCGGGACGGCGACCATCAGCCTACAAGGCGAGCTGATCTCGGGCACGGACTACCACTCGATTTCGGTGACCTTCCAGAAGGTCGCCTTCAAGACCGCGATCGTCGGGGACACGGACGGCATCGTCACGGTCGAGGTCGAATGCGCGCCGCTCTACGACTCGGTCAACGGCCTGCTCTCGGCCGTGGCCAAGTGCACCCAGGACAACATCGGATCGTAAGGAGCGTCTATGTTTGACACGAAACGCGAAATCGAAATCAGCGTGCTGCATCCGGCGGGGAAAAAGGTCTGCCGGGTGCGCTGGCCATCGGATGAGGAATGGATCGAGCACTCCGCCCGCCGGCGGGTGGTGGTGAGCCAGTTGAGCCGGGATGAGTCCGTGACGGAGATCCTGGACGGAGAACGCGCCGCAGGCGAGCTGCTGGCCAAGATCCGGATCGATAAGGACGGGCCGGATCTCGACGAGTACGAGGCCTCCTATGTCATCGAGCGGCTGTCGCGCGCACAGGTTGACGATTGTGCGAGAGCCGATGGCGGTGTTGGGGTCACGCTGAAGGTGCCAGGCGTCGTGACCAAGCATGTGCTTCGGGTGCCTTCCCTCGCAGAAGTCGTGAACTACCGCCGCGGCTTCTCGCGGTTGGTCGAGAACCGCCGCGGCAAGCAACTGCTCAAGATCAACCTCCGGGCCGCAGGGGAATTCTACGACAAGCTGGCGCAGTCAAAGGAAGGCTACGCGGTTGAGGTCCCCGTTATCCACAAAGCAGCCGTCGTGACCGAGCTGCTTGTGTACTTGGAGGCCGAGCAGGAGGGTGACGCGGGGGAAGTCTGAACCCCGGCGAGTGGCCGGAATCGCCCGGGGTGCGCTTCCTGATTTGCTGGTTGCTCCGCCGGGAGGAGCTGTGCGGCGGCCCGAACCTGTGCCCTTCGGCGCCTGACGATGCGACCCGGTGTGCGGACTGCCCAGCCCTGAGGCTCGAGGAGTCGCTCGATTCGGACGCCGGATGGCTGCTCCAGCGGGCTCTCGATCTCGATTTCGCCCTCCGCACTGGCCTAACGCTCACGCCCAATGACGTCGCCTTTGATGAATTCATCGCCCTACGCATCCTCCACGAGGAGCGCGACCGCCACGCTGCGGAACTGAGCCGACGATGCCCGCCTCGAACACCCTTCAACTCGTAGTCGAGGTTACAACCGACGCGGCCAACCGCTCGATCGACAAGGTCAATACGGGCCTTGCCCGCATCGAGCAGGTCGCCGTGCGCTCCTCGCAGGGCGCTTCGCGCGGCATCGACGGCCTGACCGGGAGCATGGCCAAGGGCGTGGTCGCCGGCAGCGCGCTCGTGGCTGCGATCGAGAAGGCGTTCAGCGTTCTGAAGTCCTTCACCGTCGAGGCGGCGCAGTATGCCGCCCGGACCGAGACGCTCGGTGTGGCTCTCGACCAGCTCGCCAAGGCGAATAGCCTGAGCGTGGAAGCTGTACGCGCGCAGGTCGAGTCTGTGAAGGCTCTGGGCATCACCACTCAGGATGCCCGCTCGGCCATCGCCCAGATGATCGCCGCCCAGATCGATCTGTCCAAGGCCACGGAGCTCGCGCGCCTGGCGCAGGACGCGGCGGTGATCGCCGGCAAGAATTCGTCGGAGACCTTGGCCGGCATCGTTCACGGGATCGTCACCCAGCAGATCGAGGTCCTGCGCACCTACGGCATTCAGGTCAACTTCGAGCGGGCGTTTGCGCGGGCCCAACAGGAGGTCGGGCGGGAGCTGACCGAGACTGAGCGCAAGATGGTCGCCTTCACTGAGGTGCTCCGGCAGGCGCCGAAGTTTGCCGGGGCTTACGAAGCTGCCCTGGGCACCGTCGGCAAGCAGCAGACCTCCCTCACCCGCTACGTGCTCGAGGCCAAGAACACCATCGGCGAGCAGTTCCTACCTTTGATGCGGCAGGCCGTCGCTGGCCTGACGGAGCTTGCCAAGTGGGCGAAGGAGAACGCGACCGACATCGCCAACCTGACTAAGGCCACCGCTGGCCTGGCCATCGTCATCACGGCCTACAACGTTCCGGGATTGCTTCTGAAGATCGCCGCCGGCATCCGGGCGATCTCGCTTGCAGCCGCCGCCAACCCCTGGGGCCTTGTCGCCGCCGGGGTCGCAACCCTCGGCTTTGCCCTGTACGAGATGAAGCAGCGGCTGGATGAGAGCGCCGAGGCCATGGAGCAGGCGGCGCAGCGGGCGAAGCTGCTGGAGGAAATCAGGGCAGGCCGTTCCGTCGAGGAACTCCAGAAGCTCGGCTACACGGCCGACCAGATCCGGCAGGCGCTTACAGGCGCGAAAACCGCACTCACCGATCTGGCCGGGGGCGTCCAGGGCTTCGACTTCGGGGCGCCGATCCGTGCGCGTATCGAAGACGAACGCAAGCTCCAAGAGGAGCTCCAGCGCCAGCGGGAACTGCGCACCAAGATCAAACAGGCGGAAGAAAAGGCGCACGATCTGTTGATCTCGGCCCAGAAGCAGGAGTTCACAGGCTTGGCGAAGATCATCGCCGAGTACGGCATCTATCGCCAGGAGATCGGTCTCTCGGCAAAAGCCAACCGCGATCTGGCGCTAGCCACCCAATTGCGGCTGCGCGTCGAGGCGTCCAAGGAACTAAAGGAGAGTGCTCGTGAGCAACTGAAACAGCTCGAGGAGCAGACGGCGGCCGACCTTGAGGCGCGTGGCCAGCGGATGCTCCGCGAGAAGGAGTTCCAGTCGGAGACCCTGGAACTGGCCATCGACACGCTCAACAAGCGCCTCGACTACGAGCAGACGGCACTGGAGCAAGCCCGCGACGCTCGGCTGCGAGCGCTCGAGTTTGTGGACGCCCGCACGGTCGAGCAAAAGATTGCGATCGAACAGCAGAAGCTCGCGATCGAGGAGGATTACCTGCTCCGTTCGTTCGCCCTCAAAGCAGCAGCGCTCGACCGCGAGGCCCAGGCGGAGGTGGTGATGATGGAGGCCATCGCCCGGGCGCGGTTCATCAGCGAGGAGGAAATCGCCCGGCGGCGCGACGAGCTGCTCCGAGCCTTCGCCGAGAAGGCACGCCAGCTCGAGGTCTCGACCCAGGACAGCATCAACGCCGCCCGCGAGAACGCTGCCATCCGCCAGACGCAGATTGTCAGGGACGCCAATCAGCGCATCTTCGACCAGATGAAGTCGGCGAGCGAGCGGGTCTTCGACGCGATGCTGCAGAAAGGACAGAGCATCTTCTCGGCACTGGCCGATGCGCTCAAGAACGCCGTGCTGACGGTACTGCGGGAGATCGTCACCTCGCAAGTCGCCCGGATGCTGACGGCGTTGTTCACGGGCCAGCGCGTGGCTCTGGCGCCGGGCGGGGCCGGCGGTGGCACCCTGGGCCGACTTGGCGGGTTGCTCGGCATCGGGGCCGTGCCGGTGTTCGGCGCAGGGAGCATCACCGGCGGGCCTGGCGGTACCGGAGGCTTCGCCGGGCCGGTGACCACCGGCTCTCCGGCGAGCTCGCTGCTCGGCTTCGCCGGCCTCGGAGTGAACCTGAAGAGCTTCCTCGGATTCGGTGGCGGCTCAGTGGCCCTGGGCGCCGGACGTGCGACAACTACGGCCACTCTGGGCGGCAAGTTCGCCGCGCTCGGCCGTTCCGATGCCGCCGCTCTTGCTGGCGGCCTGCTGGCTTTCGAAGGCCTCCGCCGGGGCGGATTGAGCGGGCTCGCCATGACCACCGCCGGCGGCGCCCTGCTCGGCTTCAAGTTTGGCGGCCCGATTGGAGCCGCCATCGGCGCCGGGGTCGGTGCCATCGCCGGCATCGTTCGCTTGTTCATCAAGAACGCCGCACAGAAGGCTCGCGAGAAGATCCGCGCGGTCTACGGCGTGGACATCCAGTCGAAGGGCGTGTTGGACCAGATCGTACAGATGGCCAAGCAGGGCTTCGGCGGCAACCTCGACATCGCGATCCGCAGTCCCCAAGTCCGCGATCTGATCGAACTCTACGCGCTCTCGACTGGGCAGAGCATCGGCGGACTACCCGCCACGGTGAGACCGGTTTCGCTCGTCCAGCAAGGCGGCGCGTTGTATCAACCTGGCCTGGGCAGCAGTTCGCTCGACCGCATCGGCGCAGGAGTCCCACAAAACGCTGGGCCGATCGTGATCAAGCTCGACGGCCCCGCGACGACCGCCCTGTTGCGCGGCGAAGCCGTCCAGGCTATCGCCGACAACCCACGACTGGTCCAGAGCGCGGCGATGACCGCTACGCGGGCCAACGCCGGCCGCCGCGAACTGCTGGCTCTGCAACTTTCTCCTGGAACCCTGACCGCATGAGAAAGCTACTCCCGATCCTCGTTCTTGTGCCTACGTGGGCGCTGGCAGGCACACGAATCCTGGACACCATCAAGTATCCGGACGGGACCCTGGCGGGCGGCAAGGCCGAAATCTCGCTGTTCACGCCGTTCATCACCGCCGGCAATGAACCCATCGGTGCCGGCAAGCAGACCGTGACCATCACCAACGGCCTGATCGATGTGACGCTCGAGCCGAACGACACGGCCACCCCAGCGGGGACCTCCTACGCCGTGCGCTTCTATCTCTCGCGCGGCACTTACCTGCAGTACTGGGGGGTTCCGACTTCGGCTGCGACGCTCAGGGTCAAGGACGTGGCGATCTCAACCATCCCCACGCCGGCCCTGACGATCGCGCTCTCGCAGTTGAGCGGCCTGGGCGCTGCCAAGGGGGACTTGATCGCATTCGGCACTACCTGGAGCCGCTTGCCGGTGGGCGCCAACGGGCAGGTCCTGACGGCCGACGCAACGCAATCGCTCGGTTTGAAGTGGGCAGCGGGCGGTGCCGGAGGCATCACGTCCTTGAACGGTCTGACTGCCGCTGCCCAGAGCTTCACCAACGACACCAATGTGACGATTTCGTCGAGCGGCAGCACCCACACGGTGGCCTGGAGCGGGACCCTGGCGAAGTCGCGCCAGAACTCGCAGACCGCCTACTATGACCAGGCCGGAACCTTCGCCCAGCCGCAAACGATCAGCGGGGCGACCACGGACCTTCTGACCTTCAACAACTCAACCGGCAACGACTGGGTGACGCTGACGGCGAACAAGTCGCGGTTCAAGGTTTGGAACTCCGGCACCAGCAACTTGGCGGAGCTTCAGGCGCTGACGTTCTTCGGCAGCGGCGCCGGGCTGAACTCTGGCAGTGTGCCCGCCTCGGCGCTGACCAGCCTGGTGACCACCGTCGATCAGGGTTACTTCTTCCCGGTCACGATTCAGGCGCCACAGTCGTCCGGCGCTACCACCGCCTTCTCAGTCAACACCGTCCGGGTCTGGCAGTTCGTGCTGCCGTTCGCGGTCACCGTCAACCAAGTGAGCTTCGAGGTGGTCGGGACCAGCGGCGCCGGAACCTCACTCGGCCTGGGCATCTGGGACGCGCCCTGCTCCACTTTGCTGCTGAACTCGGGTGTGATGACCGCCGGCGGCAGCCCCGACATCAACGTGGCTGGCGTCAAGACCAAGGCGATCACAGGTGGGCCGGTCACGCTCAACCCTGGCGTCTACTGGTTGGCGATGACCACGGACTCCACGACCCTGACACTGCGATCCACGAGCCTCCCGAGCCAGGTCATCACCATGTTGAACGCCCAGACGAACAAGAAGTTCGCCCAGGCCGGCAATAACGGGAGCGCAGGAGCGTTTCCCGCCTCTTGCGGGACGCTGACCGTGGCTGCGGCCAACCAGCCCCCGATCGTGCTTCTGGAAAGGTGAGCGTATGCGAATGATTGAGCGGTACGGGCCTCCGGCGAGGCTCGTCGTGAATCTCGCGGCCGTGCTGTATCTGGTCTTCGCCCTGTTCCACTTCGGCGCCGTCGCCCAGGGGATCAGCGTCCAGCAACGCGTCATCGAGAACCACCAGCGGATCGAGGGCCTCGAGCGGCGGCTCGACCGGCTGGACCAGAGTCTCGAAAAGCTCGACATCGCGCAACGGCTGACCCGGATCGAGGCCTACATCCAGGCCGCCAAGGAGAGTTCGGAAAGCAATCGCCAACTGCTGCGGGCGGTCGTGGGCGGAGTCGCTCTGATGCTGCTCGAAACCCTGATCCGCACGGTGGGCGCGGTGCGCCGGCGGAATCACTGATGCCCGGATCCGTTTCGCTCGCGGCGCCGGTGATGGTGCTGCCGGCGAACCTCTCGCGTGCCTTCGTCCATGCGCGTGAGTATCCGGTTCACGTCAACGAGTACCAGAACGGAGAATCCCAGCGGGGACGCCTCGCGGATACGAGCCGTAAACGCTGGCGACTCGCCAAGCAGCTCACACCGATGCAGTTGGCCGCCCTACGCGACTTCTATGACGCGCGCAGCGGCCCGCAGGAACCGTTCTATTTCTACGACCCGTACGAAACCAACCCGCCGTTCTCGCATGATCCGACCGGCGCGGCCACCCAGGGCCGCTACACGGTGCGCTTCGAGGGAGCTTGGTCCCAAAGCTCAGGTCCAGCGCGCTCGGAGTGCGAGATCGAACTGGTGGAAGTGGCCTGATCGGCCACGGAAAGGAACCTCATGGCTCGCAACTATTCCGTCAACGGAAACGCGGTCAACACGCAGTCCTCGACCCTGCCCCTGGTTACGTTGATCTCTTCGGCCAACATCCGGCCGCGGATCTACGACATGACCTTCGGCTCGGCCGCGACGCCCGCAGACAACGCGGCGCGATACATCGCGCAGCGGTGCACCAGCCCCGGCACGCCCGGCTCCTCGATCACCCCGCAGGCGCTTGACCCGGGCGACCCGGTGGCGCTCGCGACCTCGGGCCTGGCAGCGTTCTCGGTCGGCCCGACGCTTACGGCGAACGCCCTGCTGCTCCAGTTCGGCGTCAACCAGCGGGCCACTTGGCGCTGGGCGCCGAAGGACGGCAAGGAGATCGTGCTGCCCGCGGCGACGGGCAACGGCATCGCGATCCTGCCCGCACAGGTGACCTCGGCCTTTGATCAGGCCTTCTCGATCCAGTTCGAGGAGTAGCCGTGCCGAACGAGAAGTTCGAGCGGAACGCACATGGGGCGTTCCTCGTCGACGGCCGCGAGGTGGCGCACACGCTCCAGTGCCCGCACTGCGGCTGTCACTTCGTCAGCCGACGCGGGAGCGGTGCGCGCCGGACCTTCTGCCTGCGCTGCATGGCTGTGACCTGCGGAAATCCGGCGTGCGATCCGTGCATTCCGTTTGAGCGGAAACTCGAAGCGATGGAGGGAAGGCGACCATGGCCCAATCGGTAGAGCAATGGATGCCCGTGCCGGCGACACCGGCGCTGTGCAACGTGCCGATCGCCGTGCTTTCACAGCTTCCGGTAGCCGCGCTCGAGCTTGATGAACCTCAGCGGCTGGAACGAGTCACCGCCGACCGCTGGACCGTGCCGGACGCCAACCTCGTCCCCGGACTCTTTCCCAAGTAAGATGCCCAAGCTCAAGCCTGGAGTTCGTCTCACCGGCATTCGCCCGGAGGTCCTGTTCGCCGTGATGGCGGCCGAGCGCGCTTACAACCGGTCTGGCCACGAGCTCGTCGTGACGTCCTGCGTCGACGGCAAGCACGGGCGCGGCTCGCTGCACTATTCGGGCGCTGCCCTCGACCTCAGAACGCGCGACGTTCCCTCGGACGCCATGCGGGAAATCGTCG
>Ga0247727_10007024_pt1 | contig 21744 bp, 17 predicted proteins | sample WisWelCaveWW1625_FD_202498 | JGI IMG/M metagenome (GOLD analysis project Ga0247727, IMG submission 202498) | Biofilm microbial communities from Wishing Well Cave, Virginia, United States - WW16-25 | ecosystem: Environmental > Aquatic > Deep subsurface > Groundwater > Cave microbial mat | place...
GATCACAACAGCTCCAGCACGACGACGGCGTCGATGGGGTCGCCCGCGGCGTTGGGCCGAAAGTCCTGGGCGGCCGCTTGCTCAGGCGCGTGGCAGCCGGCCTCGCGATTGGTGCCGCGGAACGCCCGGTGAATCACAACAGCTCCAGCACGACAACCGTGTCGATGGGGTCGCGCGCGGCCTTGTCCAGCTTCAGCAGCACGCCCAGCGCGGTTTCGTTGAAATCGACCTTGGCGCCGTTGAGCAGCGAGGCGCGGGCAATCTTGGATGGGAGCCGGGGCAAGCCGAGCACGTCGTCGTCCAGCTTGAGCACGTGGACGTAAACCTTCTTGCCCTTTTGCGTGGTGACGCCCCAGTCGCGCGGCGGGATCGGCCCCTGCCGCGTGCCGTAGATGCTGTCACCGTTGATCCGCAGCCAGGCGCCGATCTGGTTGAGGCGCTCGACGAACTCGGGCTGAATGGCGCCGTCGGGCCGGGGACCGACGTTGAGCAGGAAGTTGGCGTTGTGCCCGGCGGCGCGCACCAGGTAGTGGATCAACTCCTGGACGCTCTTGTGGCGGCTGTCGCCCTTGTTGTAGCCCCAGGCGCGGTTGATGGTCTCACACGTTTCAAGCGGCAGCCGTCCGATCTTCGACTCGGCGTTGAAGCCGGCGGTGTTCTGGCCCGGCAGATCCTTCTCGAACATCTGGAAATCTTCGCCGTCGAAGGGCGCCTGGTGGTGGTTGTTGCCGATCAGGGCCGCCGGCTGCAGGTCGTGGATCAGCTTGTAGGTTTTCTCGAGGCGCCAGTCGGCCTTGGGCCGGTCCCACCAGCCGTCGAACCAGATGCCGCCGATTTCGCCGTAGTTGGTGAGCAGCTCGCGGAGCTGGGCATCCATGAAGTCGAGATACCGGTACCACTCGCCCGACTCCGGCCGTCCGGTGTTGTGGCCGGTGCGGCCGCGGGGGTAATAGTCGGGATGCCGCCAGTCGAGATGGGAGTGGTAGAAGAACAGCTTCAGCCCCTGGCGCCGGCACTCCTCGGCCAGCATCTTGAGCACGTCCTTCTTGTAGGGCGTGCGGTCGGCGATGTCCCAGTCGGAGACCTTGGAGTCGAACATGGCGAAGCCGTCGTGGTGCTTGCTGGTGATGGTGATGTAGCGCATGCCGGCGGACTTGGCGAGCGAAACCCACTCGGCGGCGTCGAACTTGACCGGGTTGAACTGGGGCGGGAGCTTCTCGTAGTCACCCAGCGGGATCTTGCGATTGTTCAGAACCCACTCGCCATCGCCCAGGACGCTGTAGACGCCCCAGTGGATGAAGAGGCCGAAGCGGGCGTCCTGGAACCAGCGGCGCGCTTCGAGGTTCTGGGGCCCGGAGGTGTACTGGGCGGGCGAAGCCAGGGCCAGGGCCAGACCGAGGAAAAGGTATCGGCGGGCTGTCATAGGCCAGAGAATAGCAGAAGTGGGGGGACCCCAGGCAGGTGGAAAAAGTCCAGAACCTTTTCCGCAATGGGCCGTAGTACAATGAGACATTGAGGAGGCCTATGCCCTTCCGGACACTGGTTCTCGGCCTGGCGTTCGGCTTGTCAGCCAGCGCCGCTCGGACCAACACCATTCCAGCCACTTTCAACAAAGACGTACTCCCGATCTTGCAGAAGAACTGCCAGGGTTGCCATCGGCCGGGCGAAGCAACGCCGATGTCGCTCGTAACCTACCTGGAAGCGCGGCCCTGGGCTAAGGCCATTCGCGAAGCGGTGCTCGCCAGGCGGATGCCGCCGTGGTTTGCCGATGCGCACTCCGGCCACAAGTTCTCGAACGACCGCTCGCTCTCGCAGGCCGAGATCGACACCCTGGTCGCGTGGTCCGAAAATCCCCGGGAGGGCGATGCCAAGCACCGCCCGGCGCCCCGCCAGTTCACTGAGGGGTGGAATATCGGGCAACCCGACTTGGTGGTGGAGATGCCGAACGACTACGCTGTACCGGCCTCCGGCGCCATCGAGTATCAGTACATAGTGATCCCGACCGGGCTCACCGAGGACAAGTGGGTGCAGATGGCGGAGGTCCGGCCGGGCAACCGCGCGCTGGTCCACCACGTGATCGCCTTCCTCCGGCCGCCGGATTCGAAGTGGCTGCGGGATGCAAAACCGGGCGTCCCCTACGTCCCGGGGAAGCGCAACGACGACGGCGGCTCAGGCAGCCGGGAGTTCCTGGTCGGCTACGCCCCAGGGACGGTGCCCGAGGTGCTCGAGCCCGGCCACGGCAAGGTGATCAAGGCCGGCTCCGACTTCGTGTTCCAGATGCACTACACGTCGAACGGCAAGGCCGGCACGGATCGCACCAAGGTCGGCGTGACGTACGCCAAGGAGAAGCCCCGGCAGCGAGTGCTTACCGCGGCGGTGGCCAACCGCAAGTTCATCATCCCGGCGGGCGCGGCCAACCACCAGGTTGACTCGCAGATCACCATCCAGGACACAGCGATCCTGACCGGGTTCCTGCCCCACATGCACCTGCGGGGCAAGGATTTCGAGTACCGGATCGTGTACCCCAGCGGCGAGAGCGAGATCCTGCTGCGCGTTCCCAAGTATAGCTTCAACTGGCAGCTCTCCTACTACCTGGAGAAACCGCTGCTGCTGACCAAGGGCACGCGGATCGAGTGCACGGCGCACTTCGACAACTCGGCGAACAACCCGGCGAACCCCAACCCGAGCGAGGAGGTCCGCTGGGGCGATCAGAGCTGGGAGGAGATGATGATCGGGTTCTTCGACGTGGCTGTGGACGCCGACGCCAAGGTGGAGGACCTGTTCAAGGAGAAAAAGCCGGCGTCGCCGGCCCGTTCCACAGGCGGCGAGTGACGTGATCCGGCGGGTGGCGCTGCTGGTGGTGGCGGCGGCGGTGACCTGCCCGGCTCACGAACCCATCACCACCAGGCTCACCTGGACGCGGGAGATCTCCCGCATCTTCCTCAAGCGCTGCATCGGGTGCCATCGCCAGGGCGGCGGGCCGATGTCGCTGGCCGCCTACGATGAGGCGCGACCGTGGGCCAAGGCCATCCGCGACGAGGTGCTTGAACGGCGCATGCCGCCCTGGGGCGCGGTCAAAGGCTTCGGCGAGTTCCGGGACGACCCCAGCCTGTCGGAAGTCGAGATCGACTGGATCGCCAACTGGGTGGAAGGCGGCGCGCCCAAGGGAGAGGATCTCTACCTGCCGGCGGGGACCGCGGCCGCCGCCCGAAATCCTGCCAAGCCGCCGATCCGGGGCCTCGCGCTGCCGCTGACGCTCGCCCGCCAGGAGGTTGTCTTTGGCATCGAGCCCGCAATCCCCGGCAAGATTGTCGCCCGGCGGCCCGACGGGGCGGTGGCCCCGCTCATCTGGCTGCTGCACCTGCGTCCGGATCAGCCGAAGGCCTTCTATTTCCGAGAGCCGCTGAAGCTGCCTCGGGGCACTACCATCGAAGGCGGCGGGCGGCTGATCACTTCAGCCGGGAGCCCGGCGTGGTGAAAGCCTCCGTGGTCACTCGGCCAGACCAGACGTCTGGGGGACACTTGGCGGCGAGAGTTGCTATTATTCGAAGGCTAACGGCGGGTTCGGGTGACGTCGATAACAAGAAGAGTGCGCGAGGCATCTTACACACTGCACCTGTCCGATTGTTTTGAGTGGATGGATGCCCGGCCCCGCAATTCCGTACACGCGATCGTCACCGACCCCCCCTACGGGCTGCGGGAGTACACCCCAGCAGAGAAGGACAAACTTCGAAAGGGGCGCGGCGGCGTTTGGCGCATCCCGCCCGCTTTCGATGGGTGCAAGCGTAGCCCCCTGCCTCGTTTTACGGTACTTACCGAAGATGACCGCGCTCGGCTGCGGGAGTTCTTTTGCAGGTTCGCGGAGAGGGCCCTCCAGGTCCTTGTGCCCGGTGGGCACGTTTTCATTGCCGCCAACCCGCTGCTCACTCACCTCGTTTATCTCCCGTTGATGGAGGCGGGCTTTGAAAAGCGGGCTGAGATCATCCGATTGGTCCAAACCCTTCGTGGCGGGGATCGCCCCAAGAACGCCCACGATGAGTTTCCCGAGGTTACGGTCATGCCGAGGTCTTGCTGGGAGCCTTGGGGGTTGTTCCGCAAGCCGTGCGAGGGCCGCGTGCAGGATAACCTGCGGAAGTGGAAGAGCGGCGCCTTACGAAGGCCTTCTTTGGATGAGCCGTTCGGGGACGTAATTCGGTCGGCCCCAACGCGAGCCGACGAACGTGCCATTGCACCCCACCCATCGCTCAAGCCGCAAGCCTTCATGCGACAAGTTGTCCGGGCTTCCCTTCCACTAGGAGTTGGGGTGGTTCTTGATCCGTTCATGGGCGCCGGAGCAACCAACGCCGCCGCGGCGGCGGTTGGCTACAACAGCATCGGTATCGAAAGTGACCCCGATTACTTCAAGATGGCTGAGCGTGCCATCCCCGAGCTTGCGCGCTTGACCTTGAATGGTGCATCCTTAGCCAGTGTCCGCTGGCAACCGTCCCTCTTTGCCGAAGGCCCTGGAGTTCGTTCACATTCGGCGGGCCGTAGAGTTTATTGAGCGACGCGCCTCTGAACTGGTCGAGCTTTACTACGAACAGGCAAACGTGTTCAGCGGCGTGGTAGGGATCTTTGGCGCCAAAGCCCTGGCGGCGTTCAGTCCTTACAAGAAGCATAAGCACCCCGATGTTGCCCAGCAACGCTTCCCTGACCTCTCCCTCGACGGCAGACTCAGCCCGCCGCCACAGGAGGCTCTGGAATCCAAGGCGAGCATCAGACCCTGGGCCGTCCAATCCCATTATGACCATCCGGGGTGGTACATCGTGTGGCGATACGTGGTGGACCCGACCCGCACAATGAAGCCTGACCTGGAGGTTGTCGTCTGGCGTGTGGATGTGGCTTTCTTGCGTAAGGAGGACTGGAAGTATGAAGGGAGCCGGTCCGGACCGGCAGGAGGCGGGAGAACCCATACTTTTGGCCTGCGCGCGCCGGCCGACCGCCTCCGGAATGCCGCGGCATATTCGCTTCCTGGCGTTGTCATTCGAAGGGGAAAACCGGTGCTGGCAGCGGATCACTGACAAGAGGCGCTGTCGGCCGGCTCGACGCCGCGACGGCTGCTCACTTCAGGTGTGAGACCGGCACGGTGAAGGCCGCCGTGGTCACCTTTCCCTGCCGCTGAAACTGCACCCAGATGCGGTAGACGGCCTCGCGCGGGAAGATCACGTTGAACTGCACGACTGGCCCGCCGTCGGCGATGGCCGGATGGGCGTGGATCAGGTCGACCAGGTCGTCGCTCGCCGCCAACAGGTGTCCCCAGGCGCCCAGGTATTGCTCCAGCCCATCGGCCGGGGTGAGGCTAAAGAACAGCAGGGTCTTCTTGGCGGCGATCGGCTCGGGCGGCTCGGTCGACAGGGTGACCTCCAGGTTGCCGCCACGCTTGACGCTGAGGTCGCGCTCGAGCTTGGCGGTGGAGCCGGGGGGCCCCGTGATCAGGGTCTTAGGGATCATCTGGGGCGTGCCGCCCTCGGGGTAAAAGTCCAACAACAGGCGGTACAGGCCGGGCTTGGGCAGCGCGGGCCGGAAGCGGAAGACCCCGCCGGACCCGAGCTGAGGGTGCTCGTGGGCAAAGTAGTCGAGGTCCTGGCCGACCAGGAACAGGTGGAAGAGCTTCTCGTGGACCACCTGGAAGCGGCGCACCGGCTTGCCGGTCTCGGGATGGAGCACCCGGAGCCGGATCTCTCCGTTGTTGAACTGCATGCTCACCGGGTACTCGACCGGAGCGCGAATGCCGGGCTCGAGAGCCATACCGCACTTGGCACACTTGCCCGGACCCTTGCCGCGGACGTCCGGGTCCATCGGGCAGACCCAGAGCACCGGCGGTTCGGGAGGGTCCTGGGGCGGTTGCAGGGGCGCGCCTTGCTGGGGCTCGAGTTGCACCGACTGCGGCGCGGGAGGAGGCGGTTGCCGGGGCGCCGGTTCGGGGGGCGCTTGCAGCGGTGGTGGGACGCCCTGCGGGAGCTTCAGTTGGACAGACTGCGGGGCCGGGATGAGCGGCGCGGGAATGGGCCGCGGCCGAGCCGCCGGTTCGGGGGGCGCTGGCCGGGGTGGTCGGACGCCTTGCGGGGGCCTTCGTTGGACCGGCGGCGGGACCGCCGCCAACGGCGCGAGCAGGAGCAGCACCCGCGCCAGTCTACGCAAGCAGTCCGGGGATCAGCTTGCCCCCGTTGATGACCTTGACCGGACGGCCGATGGGGGTGTGGTACTCCCGCGCCGGGTCGACGCCGAGGATCTTGTAGATCGTGAAGAGCAGGTCCTCGGGCTCGACCGGCAGGTCGGTGACTTCGGTGGCCGTTTTGTCGGTCGCCCCGAGCACCCGTCCGCCGGGGATGCCGGCGCCGGCCAGCACGATCGACCAGGCCTTGGCGTGGTGGTCGCGGCCGGCGGCGTCGTTGATCTTCGGCGTGCGGCCGAACTCGCCCATGGCAATGACCAGGGTGGTGGCGAGCAGGCCGCGCTGTTCGAGGTCCTCGAGCAGGGCGGCGAACCCGCGGTCGAACTCCGGCAGCAGCGCCTTCTTCATGGTGTTGAAATTGTCGCCGTGGGTGTCGTAGTTGAGCCAGCCCTTGGCGACGGTGACGAACCGGACGCCGCCCTCCACCAGGCGCCTCGCCAGCAGGCAACCCTGGCCGACGGGCGTGCGGCCGTAGCGCTCGCGCAGGGCGGCCGGCTCGGCCTCGACGTCGAACGCTTTCTTGGCCGCCGGGGAGCTGAGCAGGGCGTGGGCACGCTGGTAGAACGAGTCCATGGCCGCGAAGTCGGGGCTGGCCTCGATCGAGCGGAACCGCGCGTCCATCTGCTGGAGCAGACGGTTGCGGTTTCCGACGCGGGCCCAGTCGACGTCGGCCGGCAGCGTCAGGTCACGGACCTTGTAGCCGCTGACATTGGCGTCGCCGGAGATAAACGGGTTGTGCTCGCCGCCGAGATAACCGGCGCCGTAGGACGGGAACGTGTTGGGCACGGCTACGTAGGGCGGCAGGCCGTTGTTGGGGCCGAGCTCCTTCGACACCACCGCGCCCATGCTCGGAAACTCCAGCGTCGTCAGCGGGAGGTAGCCGGTTAGCAGGTAGTTGATGGCCCGCTCGTGGTTGTTCTCCTTCGACTTCATGGACCGAAGGATGGTGTACTTGTCCGCCTGCCGGGCCGTGAACGGGAGATGCTCGCAGATCTGGATGCCGGCCACGTTGGTGGGAATGGGCCGGAACTCGCCGCGGTACTCCTTGGGCGCGTCGGGCTTCAGGTCGAAGGTGTCCTGGTGGCCGCACCCGCCGCTCTGCCAGACCAGGATGCAGGAGATGTCCTTGCGGGCGCCGGCGCGAAGCGCGCTATCGAGCGAGATCCCCAGCGCCCCGAGCGAGCCGATCCGCAGAAAATCGCGGCGGCCGAAGAGGGATGTGTGGTTGGTGATGTTCATCGCGATCCGCTTCTTCTAATGATTGTACAAGAACTCCTTCGAGTTTAACAGCGCCCAGTAGACGTCCTCCAGGCCTTTGCGCGGGTTGCCGGCGCGGCTGATGGCGGCCGAGGCGAGCTTCCGCTCCTCGGCGTCGGGATACCGGGATACCGTGCTCAGGTACAGGTCCTCGACGATCTCGTCGGGCGGGCGGCCGGCGTCGAGCATCCTGGCCAGCGCTCCGTTGGAGTCGGTGATCTTGTTGTGGATGGTGTCGCCGCTGATCAGGTGCAGGGCCTGATTCAGGGTGGTGGTCTGCTTGCGCTCGCACACAATCTGGCGCGAGGGGCGCTCGAACACTTCCAGGAAATACGACTCGATCTCGGGCTCGGGCAACTGCGCGGCCCGGGTGCCGGGATAGAGCGACCGGAACTTCTCGGGCACCCCGGTCGACTGGGCGATCGAGTCGAGCATCTGCTCGGCGGTGAGCCGGCGCGGGTAATAGCGCGAGTAGGCCATGTCGTCCTCGCGGTTGCCGGGCGTGGGGACCGAGGAAAGCTGGTAGGCGCGCGAGGAGGTGATGCGGCGGATCAGGTGATGCAGATCGTAGCCGTGATCGATGAAGTCGCGGGCGAGGGCCTCGAGCAGAGGCTCGTTGGTGGGCGGGTTGGTGACCCGGAAATCGTCGACCGGCTCCACCAGGCCGCGGCCCATGAAGTTCCGCCACATGCGGTTGACCAGGGCTTTGGCGAAGAACGGATTGTCGGGCGAGGTCAGCCAGTCGGCCAGCAGCTCGCGGCGGTCGGTCCATTCCCCGGAGGCCAGCGGGGATCCGTCGAGGGGTTTGGGCAGGTGGACCTGCTTGGTCTCGGGGTGCTGGAACTGGCGCTTGAAATCGAGGTACAGGACGCGCTCGTTGTTGCGCGGACCGGCGTTCTTGTAGCGGATCTGGGAGAAGAACGCGGCCATGCCGTTGAAGTCGCTGCGGGTCCAGCGCTCGAGCGGATGATTGTGACAGCGGGCGCAGTCGATGGCGATGCCCAGGAAGAGCTGACTGGTGACGGCCGCCAGGTCGAGCTCCTTCTTCATCAGCGGGTAGTAGCTGGTGGCGGGCGTGTCGAACATGTTGCCCGAGGAGGTGAGCAGGCGGCGGGCGAAACGGTCGTAGGGGACGTTGGCGGCGAAAGTCTCGTTCAGCCAGCGGGTGAAGCTGTAGGGGCCCTTGTTGTAGAGGAGCTGCTTGGTATTGCTGAGGTGGTCGCCCCAGTAGAGCGCCCAGAAGTCGGCGTACTCCGGCCGCCGGAGCAGCGCATCGACGAGCTTGGCCCGCTTGTCGGGGTCGCGATCGGCCAGAAAACGGCGGGCTTCCTCGGAGGTGGGAATGATGCCGATGATGTTGAGGTGCGCCCGGCGGAGAAACGCGGCGTCGCCGGCTGGCTCCGAGGGCGGGATCTCCAGGCTCTTCAGCTTGGCGAAGACGTGGCGGTCAATGAAGTTCGCCGCCGGCAGGTCGGGCGCCGGATGTCGCCCGGTGACCACGCCGATTTTGGCCGCGGCGGCCACGCCCGGTCCGCGGACGACGATGGCCGTCTCACCGCCCCGTACGGCCGTGACCACCCCGTTGGGGTCAACCTTGACGATCGAGTCGTCGTTCGACTGGAACCTGACCAGGCCGGTGACGTCGCCCTCCGTGCCGTCGGAATAGCGGGCCGTGACCAGAACCCGGGAATTGGCGTTGCGGCCGTAGAGCACCGGCGCCGCCGGGATTACGCGCAGCCCGGTCATGCGGCGCTCGGCCGCGGCGTCCCGGCGGGCGCCGGCGCGGATCCACTCGAGCAGCGTGGTGTAGTCGGCCGAGCCGGGGCGCAGCACCTGGCCCCCGGCGTGGGCCACCTGGAACGTGGGCTTGGCCACCAGCAGGCTCTTCTCCGGCTCGGCCAGGTTCAGCCGCCGGCCGTCGTGCTTGCGCACGATCATCTCGTAGTCCTCGCCCGGCTCGTAGCCGAACAGCGACAGCTTGAATCCGTTCTGCCCGTTCAGAGCGCCGTGGCAGTTGCCGCCGTTGCAGCCGATCTTGGTGAGCACCGGGAGAACGTCGCCGGCGAAGCTGGTGGGCGGGGGCGATTCGGCCCGCTGAACGAGCGCCGTGGTCGAGGCCTCCAGATCCGCGTAGACGGCGCGGACCACCGAGGCGCCGTTCGATTCGGCCCGCAGCACGCCGCTCGGGGCGACGCTGACGACGGCCGGCTTTGTCGAGACGAACTTCGCCCGGGCGGTGACGTCCTCGGCCGTTCCGTCGGCGTAGTGGGCGACGGCAACCAGCGGCTGGCGGACGCCCTTGCCGAACAGCAGGGGGTTGGCCGGAGCCACGGTGAGTCTCACCGGCGCGCGCGGGGCCGCGGAAAGGGCGGCCGCAACCAGGGTCAGGACGAACAGCCTCATCATTGCCGAATGTACCGCACCTCGATGCCAAGCTGCAATGACTGCCAGGCGCGGTCCGCAGTCAGGACCGGCAATTGCATTGCCCTGCCCAGCGCGAGACAGGCGCGATCGCCGAGGGAGAGCCCCAGGCCCTTGGTTGGCAGGCGAAGGCGCGCTGTCTCCTTAGCCCACCAGCCCCTCCAAGGTAAGTTGCCCCGCAAACGCATCAGCGTCGTGCCCGCCGTCGAACAGCTTCGACAAGGTCTCCGCCCAGTTCACGGCGCTGATCATTGCACCGGCCAGGAGCGATTCTTTGACGATTCCCCAGCCGTGCTCGAGCAGAGTTCAGGACTACCATCGGCGGCGCTCACTCCCGATCCTCTCGAAACGCCTCCAGCCGGCGCTCGGCGATCAATTCGTCCGACCAGACCCTGCCCGGAGTACTGCCCGCCAGGATTCCACAGAACTTCTCTACGACCTGATTGAGGCTCACCAGGTACATCTCCTTCGACTCCGGGTCTACGGTCAGGACCAACCGGTCCCCGGGCTTCAGCTCAAGCTGCTTGCGAACGGCTGAGGGGAGCACTAACCGGCCGCGGGCCCTGAGTTGAAGGCCGTATTGGTTGGGCGGCGGGGACGGATCCGGTGGCTTCTTCAATCGACCACCAACCCAATCCGGGGCGCCTGCTGGACTTCCCCGTCGGCACTAGAACCCAGGATCGACACCCGCGGCGCGCGTCCGGCGGGGGCCTCGGGCGACGCCTGCAAACGCAGCGTGGCGCGGGCGGCGTCGCCGGCGGCGGTCACCGGGTCGGCGGTGATGCCCGGGGGCAGGTTCTCGATCCTGAAGCGGATCTCCTCGGTGAAGCCGGCGGCGCGCTGGATGTTGACCACAACCTCGGCCGAGCCGCCGCGCACCAGGTTTATGTTGTTCGAAGCCGCCTCCAGCGCAAAGCGGGGTTTCTCGACCACCGCCAGGGTGGCCTGTTCGACGCGGACCGAGGCCGCGCCTTCCCCGCCGCCGCTCGAAATCCGGACGGATCGCCACGCCGGCTGGTGGCCGAGGACCTGGATCTGGGAGAACGTGCCGGGCTTGGCCTCGGGGGCCTGGAAGCGGATCTCGGCGTCGTTGGCGCCGGCCGGAATCTCGACTGGCTCAGCGGTGACCCCGGAAGGCAGGCCGGTAACAGCGAAGCGGACCGGGCCTTCGAAGCCGTCCCGGCGCGTGGCGGTGACCTTGAGCTTGCCCGAGCCGCCGGCGTAGACGTAGGGCTGATCGGCGGCGAGCATCAGGTCGACGCCGGGTTCAGGAGCCTTGACCAACAACTGGTAGGGGAAATCCTCGCCGGTGACGGCCCACAGGTTGCGCATCTCGAGGGTGTAGCGGCCGGCCTCCTTGAAGGTATGCCGGATGCGGGAGTCCTTGTTGAATTGCACGCCGGGAAGGTTCGCGTCGTCGTTGGCCGCGACTTCTTTGCCCTTGGGGTCGAGGATGCGGAGGATGGAGTCGACCGGGGAGCCGAAACGCTGGGCACGGACCTCGAAAACCAGCGACTGGCCCTGGGCGGCCTCGAAGGTGAACCGCTCGGGCTGGCGATAGCGGGCGACGCCGGTGATCGAGACCGGGGGGCGAAGGTTGTCTCCGCCGGGGTGGAGGGGCGTCGGGTCGACCAGGAACCGGGCGGGGTTGGAGCGGCCGGAAGCCGTGGCGAGGGCGAGTTCGTGCGGGCCTGGCCGGGCGCCGGCCGGGATGCGCAGCTTGAGGCGGGCGCTCGATCCGCGCATCTCGATCACTTCGCCGGAGAATCCAGGCGAGTCGAACCATAGGCGGGGGAGGCTGCCGACCAGGCCCGCGCCGAACAGGGTGGCCTCGGCCTCGGCGCCGGGGCGGAGGCTGATCGGCGAGACGGTTTCGAGGTGCGGGACGGTTCGAATGTCTAGCTGATAGGCGAAGTTGGGGTCGTTGCGGGCGTGCGTCGGCTGCAGGACGGCGTAGTAGGTCCCCGACGCGGCGAAGGTGTGGGTGAAGAACGGGTCCCAGATGAAGCGGTCCTCGCTGTGGGCGAGCTTGCGGCCGGCGGGGTCCAGCAGGATCAGCCCGGCGTCGAGGCCGTTGCCGTTGCGGGCCGCCCGCAGGTCGAATACCCAGGTCTGGCCCTGGCCGGCGTGGAAGCTGTAGAAGTCGAAGTCGCCGTCGATGTTGAGGCGGCCGTTGAGAGTGACCGGGAGCGGGACTGGCTGGGCCTCGACGAGGGAGTTGTTGGGCTCCTGCTCCAGGCGGTGCGGCTGGTCGCCGACGCGGAACAGCAGCAGGCTCGACGCCCCGCGCGGGCTGACCACCCGGAAGTAGTGCGGGCCCAGGGCGGCGTCGCTGGCGACCTCGAACTCGAGCGCCAGGCGGGTGTAGCCGGAATCGAGCACGCGGCCGCGGATCGCGGAATCGAGGAAGACGACGGTTTGAGCGCGGTCCAGGTATTCGCCCAGCACGTCCACGTGAAGCTTGGAGCCGGGCTCGGCGCCCTGCGGGAACACGGAGGAGAGCGCGGGCAGGCGGTGCCGAACCCCAGCGTCCGGCTTGCCGGACCCATCCTCATCCTCTTGCGGGACGGCGGGCAAGGCAACGAGCAGGCCGAGAGTAAGAAAAGGGGCGAGCCGCTTCACAACCCTATGATGATACTGCAAGTGGGAGGCGCCAGGATCAAGCACCTTGATTGCGCCAGATGGGCGGTCACGCCCGCACTGGGCTTCTAGCTTTCGTTGCCCTGCGCTCACTCTTGCAGAGACCGGTCGAACGAGCCCATCAATGGGGACACTATTGTCCTGCTCCCCGGCCCCTCGGTTTTACTCTCGGCGGCTTACAGTTCGGGCACCTCTTGTAGCCGTCCCTTTCGGCCTCCTTCCAGTCAGGGTACATGACGACCCGTCCCACGGACATCATATTTCTTGCCGAACAATTGTCTTGGTGATAGTGGTCGCCGTGCGAGCTCGCCCACACTGTTTGCGGAAATAACTCTGTTAGTTAGCCGATTCTGCGCGATCCTCCGGTTCAATTCGTTAGGATCACCCAGCGCCAAATAGAACTCCTTCTTGGCAATCTCGAAGTCGCCGCTCTGCAGCGCTTCATTGCCCAGCTTGATGTGTATGTTCATGGTCATGTTCATGGTCCCTCCGTTGGTTGGGCGAACAGGTTCGAATGTCCGACCCCTTGCGCCGATTCCAGACTACTTTGCTGGAACGGTGCTACTCCAGTAGCCTCCGACTGGCTGAAATCGCCGCGCTGCCCTTCGGGCAGGACCTCGTCGCTGTTTACGCCGCCAGCACGTCGACGATGGCTTCGGCGAACTCCCCCAGGCGGAGTCCGTCGACGGTGGCGGCCAGGCCGAAGACGTAGCGCCGGCGGGCGGACAGGCGGGGCGCGGCGGTGAGGAACCGGAGCTTGCCCTCGGCCCGCGGCGGGACAACCACGTGGGCCGGCGCCGCCGGGGACCAACCGGCCGGCGTCCGCAGCTCGATGGTCACCGGTTTGGGACGCGCGGAATGGTTCGTAATGCGGGCCTCGATCGCCACCCGGCTGCCGGGCAGCGCCTTCTGCCGGTAGGGGTAGCTGCGGATCCAGCCGGGGTCGAGGCCGAAGTTGGGATCGTCCCAGGGGAACAGCCGGGCGAAGAGGCTTTCGCGCTCGGTGAGCAGATCGAGGGCCTGGCGCAAGTAGTCGGGTGAAACCGGCAGCGGGCCCCAGTGGGCGGCCACCAGCAGGTCGGGCTTGAGGTCGAGCAGCAGCCGGAAGCACTGGGCGTAGCCGGTGTTGGCCCCCAGGAAGCAACGGTTCTGGCTGCAGTAGTCGTCGATGCCGAAGTTGGCGAAGCTGTCGCCGGTGAAGAAGGCCCGCACGCCCTCGCGTTCCACCAGCAGGCCGTCGTGGTAGAGGGTCTGGCCGGGGAAATGGTAGGCGGTGAGCTTGAAGCCCTTCCACTCGATCAACTCGCCGTGGTCCATGGGGCGGTCGACGCGGATCGATTCCGGAAACAGGCAAGGCATCTGATAGGCGAGCGGGTTTTCCAGGATGTCGACCAGGTGGCGCTCCACGTGAACCCGGGCGCCGTACTTGCGCTTGGCCACGTTCACCTGCTGGGTGTGGTCGTCGTGGTAGTGGGTGATCCACAGGCCGTCGATGGAGCGGATCTCGCCCGCGGCCAGCATTTTGTCGAGGGTCTCGATGGCCGAGGGGTGGCCGCAATCGGAAACGAACGCCGCGCCGTCGGGGGCAACGATGGCCTTGGTGGTGGAGGCGACGTTGCGGATCCAGGCGGGGTATGCGACAGCCGGCTGTGGCGCGAGCATGGGGGCGCGGTCGGCCGGGAAGATCCCGGGGAAGTAGATGCGCCAGGCGGCCGTGCGAAGGTAGTTGTCCATGGCGGCGCGCAGGTTGCGCTCGAGCTGGATCACGGCCGCCAGCGGATCCTCGATTACTGCGCCGTGGGAGGGAACCAGCAGGTCGGGCTTGTACCCCACCACCCGGTAAAGGCTGCCGATGAGCTCGTCCACGGCCCCGCCGAAGCCCCAGTAGTCCCCGCGCATGCCGCGGAAGCGCTTTTGCAGGCTGTAGAACTCCCAAAGACGCGCCGGTCCGGATGGCGACCCGTAGATGAGGTCGCCGGTGAAGGCCACGCGGCGGCCGCCGATGTCGACAATGTAGCTGAGGCTGCCGTCGGTGTGCCCCGGGGTGGCGATGGCGTCGATGCGGAGGTTTTCCCACAGGAAGCCCTCGCCGGAATGCAAGGCGCGGGCTACGGGGACCGATTCGCGGCCGGTGAACAGGTGAGGGCGGAAGTCGTAGCGGTGGTCGAGGATACCGTCGGCCTGATCCCAGAACTCGGTGGCTTCCTCGAAGAAGCGGCGCTCGGGCTCGGGCACGGCGAGCTTGGCGCGCAGCCGGGCGGCGCCGGACCACTGGTCGCGGTGGTGATGGGTGACCAGGATCCAGTCGACGGCGTCGGGGAAGCGTCCCTCGCCGCAGTCGATGAGCAGGCGCTTGCCGGCGCGCTCGATGACGCCGACATTGACCACGTCGGGGAAGATGCGCAGTCCGGCGGGAAGGGAGACCTTGGCTGCCAGGGCTGCGCCGGCAGCCAGAAACTCGCGCCGGGAAAGCATGGAATTTGTCAGGTGGTGACCCATGCCAGTCCGTCAGAACCCTGCGGTAGCAAATTTGCTACGCGCAAGTCGTTGATTCCACGCACCACCCGAACTTGGTGGCAAATTTGCCACCAAGTCGGTTTTGCCACAGGCTGTTAGCGCCGACGTGGGGTCGGCGCGCCCGGGCGAGTGCCTGGGAGTGCAGCGGGTGACGAAGGGGGCCACCTATTCCTCCAGCCGGGTCATCCAGACGTTGCCGGTGCGCTCGCCCAGGGCGAAGATCAGCTTGTTGCCGGGGGCGACGGCCAGCCCGATGAGGCCGGTATTCTCTATATGCATGAAGTTCAGCCGGGGGTCGTGGAAATGGTGCAGCGGGGTCAGGGGGCCGGCGGGACGCTTGGTAGCCGGGTCCAGGCGCTGGACCCAGATGCAGCGGAAGCCGTCGCGGTCCGACAGGATGAAGATGCTGTTGCCGTCGGAGGACCACCGCGGCTCGCGGTCGAGCCCTTTGCCGTCGGTGACCGCGATCCAGTCCTTCTCCTCGTGCAGCACGTCGCCGCGGTAGGCCACCACGAACAGCTTGCGGGTGAGCGGCTTGTCCGGGTACTGCACGCGGAAGGTCAGCCAGCGGCCGTCGGGGGACGGATGAACAGTGGTGAATTCCAGGGGCGGGTTGCGGAGAATGGCGGTCTTCTGCCGGGTCTCAACGTTCAGGGATCCGAACCCGGTGAGGTCCCGGACGAGGTGAAAGATTCGACTGCCGTCCGAAGACCAGTCGTCGGGCCGGCGGCAATCGTCGCACAGTTTTTCCGGCACGCCGCCGGCCGCAGAGACTACGTAGATGGCGGGCCGGACCAGGTAGGCCACCCGGGAGCCATCCCGCAGGATCACGGGGAAGGTTTCCTGCTCCGGGGTCGAGGCGAGGGTCGTCTCCTTGCCGGTCTCCAGATCCTTGAGCCAGACGTCGAAGTTGCCCGCCCGGTTGGAGGAGAACGCCAGTTTGCGGCCGTCCGCGGAGACGGAAGGTCGATGGTCGATGGCGGCATCCTGGGTGATGCGCTTCCTCTCGCCGGACGAGGTCAGGCTCCAGAGGTCGGTGGTGAACACGTCGCTCGAGAACACGACCTTGCCGTCGGAGGATACGGAGGGATCGACCTCCAGGCCGGTGCCGAAGGTCAACCGCTGGGGAACGCCGGCGGCCTTCCATGTTCCGGGCGTGAGCGAGAGCTGCCAAAGGTTGGCGCTGTCGCCCGACTGCGCCGAGAACAGAATTCGGTTTCCCTTGGCGACCCAGGCGCTTGGAACCGTCTGAAAGAAGAACTGCTGCGCCTGGCCACGACCGGCTTCACGCACTCCGGCGCCAACAGCGGCCCCGCCCTCCGAAGGTCCCACCCACCAGTCGTACATTCTCGATCCCCGCTGCACCCCCAGGCACAGCAGGTGTTTTCCGTCCGGCGACCAGACCGGGTAACGGGCGTCGGTGAATTCGGGGAACAATTGCCGGGGCTGGCCGCCGGTGGAGGCCATCACGTAGATCCTGCCCGCCGGAGCGCTGCCGCCGGTTGTGCCCACCCAATAGGCGATCTGGCTGCCGTCGGGCGAGAAGCGGGGACGGCGGCCGTGGGGGACCAGCAATCGCGGCTCGCCGCCCAGGGTGGGCGCCACGTAGACGCCGCCGCCCTCGCGCTCGGAGCGGAAGGCGACGCGGCCGCCGTCGGGCGAGATGTCGGGCTCGCGCTCGTCGGCGGCGTCGCGCGTGAGGCGCACCGGTGCTCCGCCGGCCGCCAGGTGCTGCACCCAGACGTCGAGATTGCCATCGCCCGACCGATCGGAGGCGTAGGCCAGCATCTTGCCGTCGGGCGAAACGGCCGGCTCTGTATTGAGGCCGGAGTCGGAGGTCAGCCGGGTCAGCACCGGCGCTTTAACGGGTGCGGGGGCGGGGGCGGGGGGCGGGGTTCGGCGGACCCACCAGGCGACGGCTACCAGGGCCGCGACCGCTATCCCGGCCACCGCGGGCCAAAGCAGACGACGGCTGCCCGCCGGCGCGGGCGTTACGCGCGTCAGCTTGCCCGAGTCGGACTCCTCTTTCAGCCCCTCGAGCGCGATCTTGAGGTCGTCCATGTGCTGGATGCGGCGCCGCGGGTCCTTGCGCAGGCAGTAGGTCAGGATCCGCTCGAGCTCGCGCGGGAGGTCCTCGGCCAGCTCGCCCGCCGGCTTGGGGTCCTCGCGCAGGATCGCCGTCAGCGTCGACATGCGCGTCTCGCCCTGGAACGGCCGCCGCCCGGTGGTCATCTCGTAGAGGACCGAGCCGAAGGAGAAGATGTCGCTGCGGGCGTCGACCGGCTTGCCCTCGGCCTGCTCGGGCGACATGTAGGCCACGGTGCCGAGGATGGCGCCTTCCTCGGTGCGGGGGGCATCGTCTATCGTGGGGGCCAGATCGTCGCTGCCGGCCGTCTCGGTGAGTTTCGCCAGGCCGAAATCGAGGACCTTGATGCGGCCGGCGTCGGTGACCATCAGGTTGCCGGGCTTGATGTCCCGGTGGACGATGCCGGCGGCGTGAGCGGTGGCCAGCGCGTCGGCCATCTGGGCAGCGTAGTCGAGGGTCTCGGCGAGCGGCAGCCCGCGCCGGTTGATCAGCCGGTCGAGCGGCTTGCCGGCGATGAACTCCATCACCATGTAGTCGATGCCGTCGGCTGCGCTGATGTCGTGGATGGTGACGATGCCGGGGTGGTTGAGGGCCGAGGCGGCCTTGGCTTCCTGCACGAAACGCTTCTTGCGCTCCAGGTTGGCGACCGCCTCGGCGCGCAGGACCTTGATCGCCACCGGGCGGTCGAGGTGCGTGTCCAGGGCGCGGTAGACCACCCCCATGCCGCCCTCCCCGAGCTTCTCCTGGATCTGGTAATGCGCGATGGTTTTCCCAGTCATGCCCGGTCAACGCAAGTATACTACCCCTTATGGCGGACACCAAGAAACTGCGGAGTCAGGAATGGTTCGGCGGCATGACCTACGAGGGCACGGCGCGGCGGGCCTGGCTGCGGTCGGAGGGGTTTGGGGCGGGGGTCTTCGAGGACAAGCCGGTGGTGGGGATCTGCAACTCCTGGAGCGAGCTGAACAACTGCAACGTCCACCTGCGGAGCGTGGCTGAGGCGGTGAAGCGCGGGGTGTGGGCGGCGGGGGGCTTTCCGCTCGAGTTCCCCACCATCTCGCTGGGCGAGATGTTCATGAAGCCCACCACCATGCTGTTCCGCAACCTGATGGCCATGGACGTGGAGGAGATGGTCCGCGGCAACCCCATCGACGGCGTGGTTCTGCTGTCGGGCTGCGACAAGACCACGCCGGCGCAGTTGATGGGGGCGGCCTCGGCCGATCTGCCCGCGATCATGGTGACCGGCGGGCCCATGCTGGCCGGCAACTGGAAGGGGAACGTGCTGGGATCGGGCACCGACGGGCGCAAGTACTTCCAGGAGGTGCGGGCCGGGCGGCTGACCGAAGAGCAGTGGTGCGAGATCGAGAGCTGCATCGCCCGCAGCGCCGGCCACTGCACGGTGATGGGCACGGCGTCGACCATGGCCTCCATGGCCGAGGCGCTGGGGATGACCCTGCCCGGGGGCGCCGCCATACCGGCGGTCGATTCACGGCGCTACCAGCTCGCCGAAGCCAGCGGGCGGCGGATCGTCGAGATGATCCGCGAGGACCTGCGGCCGTCGAAGATCCTGACCCGGGCCGCTTTCGAGAATGCCATCAAGGCCGACATGGCGATCGGCGGATCGACCAATGCCGTCGTGCACCTGGTGGCCATCGCCGGGCGGCTGGGGATCGAGCTGCCGCTGGCGGAGTTCGACCGCCTCTCGCGCCAGACGCCGTTTATCGCCAACATCAAGCCGTCGGGCGAGTACGTGATGGAGGATTTCTTCTACGCCGGCGGGCTTCCCGCGGTGATGAAGCAGATCGAGCCGCTGCTCGACGCCTCGACGCTGACCGCCAACGGCCGGACGCTTGGGGAAAACCTGCGCGGGGTGGAGACGTCGAACACGGACGTGATCCGGCCGCTCGACCGGGCGCTCTCCCCCGAGGGCGGCACGGCGATTCTCTACGGCAGCCTCGCCCCCGACGGTGCGGTGATCAAGCAGACGGCCGCCTCCCCCCGCCTGCTGAAGCACCGCGGCCGGGCGCTGGTGTTTTCGAGCTACGAGGAGCTGCGGGCGCACATCGACGACGCGGCGCTCGACGTGGATGCCAACACGGTACTGGTGCTACAGAACGCGGGGCCCAAGGGCGGTCCCGGGATGCCGGAGTGGGGCCACCTGCCGATACCGGCCAAGCTGCTGAAGCAGGGCGTGGACGACATGGTCCGCATCAGCGATGCGCGGATGAGCGGAACGAGTTTCGGCACCGACGTGCTGCACGTTTCCCCGGAGGCGGCCGTGGGAGGGCCGCTGGCGCTGGCGCGCACCGGGGACGAGATATCACTCGACGTCGAGGCGCGCCGCATCGACCTGTGCGTGCCGGAGGAGGAATTGCGCCGCCGCCGCGCCCAGTGGAAGCCCGCTGCTCCTCACTACAACCGCGGCTACGGCAAGCTTTTCCTGGAGCACGTTACCCAGGCCCACCTGGGGTGCGACTTCGATTTCCTGCGAAAAACCTGAACCGGCGTGACGACGATCACCATACGGACGCCCGCGGGGTTCCGGTTCTGAGGGACCGTCCGCAGCCACGGGTGGTGCGAGCTGCCGCCGGCGGCTACTTCTTCCGGAACAGCACCACGTACTGGTTGGTGGAGTGGTCCTGCTTGGACAACAGTTGGAAGCCGTTGCTCTCGATCTCGGCGATGACGGCGTCCCGGTCGATGCGGATGTGCCCGCTCATGTCCTTGTCCTGCGGCCCGCGGCGGCTGCGGTAGAAATCGGCGATGGCGAGCCGCCCGCCGGGTTTCAAGGACCGGGAAATGTGAGCGAGCATGTCGGCCGGGTAGTCGAAGTGGTGGTAGGCGTCGAGAATGAAGACCAGGTCGGTCGCGGCTTCGGGCAGCTTCGGATCGCGGTCGGTCCCAAGGACCGTGCCGACGTTGGTCAGGTTCGCGGATTTGATCCGGGCCGCGGCCTTGCTGAGGAAGTCGGTCTGAATGTCCTGGGCGATGACGCGGCCCGACGGTCCCACCGCCTCCGACAGGAAGGGCAGCATCATACCGGTGCCGGCGCCGACGTCGGCCACCGTGTCGCCGGGCTTGAGGCCGAGCAGCGCGGCCAGCTCCTTGGGCTTCAGGCGGTCCTGGCGGTGGGGGTCATCCAGGGTCTTGGCGATCCCGACCCGTCCCTCCGGCGTCTGGTACTGTTTGTTGGCTTCGGCGGCCACCTGGGGGAACGCCGCCGGGGTAAGAAAGAGCAGCAACAGCGGCAGCAGCTTCATACGGGCCTCACTATAGCAAATCGTCACGGCGCTGTTTCTCGAGGATCTTGACCACCTCGCCGACCTGCTGGGCGCGGTCGCGGCGAGCTACCAGCAGCGCGTCGGGGGTGTCGACCACGATGAGGTCGTCGACGCCCACCAGCGCCACCAGCCGCCCGGGAGCGTCCACGTAGCTGCGGCGGGAATGGTGAAACAGCGCCTCGGTGCGGGCCACGTTGCCCCGGCGGTCGCGCGGCAGCAGCTCGTAGACGGCGTTCCAGCTTCCCACGTCGTTCCAGCCGAACTCGGGACAGCGGATCCCGGCGATGTTGCGGGCCTTTTCGAGCACCGCGTAGTCGATCGAGATGTTCTGGCAGCGGGGATACAGGGCCGGCAGGTCCGCCGGCGGCGCAGCGAGGATGGCGGCCGTACGCGGCAGGTGGCGGCGCAGCGCCTGCCAGATGGCCGACGCCTTCCACACGAACATGCCGCTGTTCCAGAAGAAGCGGCCGCTGCGCAGAAAGCGCTTCGCCGCCGCCAGGTTCGGCTTTTCGCGGAAGCGCCGCACCTGGTCGTCCTGAAACTCGATGTAGCCGTAGCCGGTTTCGGGCCACCGGGGACGGATGCCGAGCACGACCAGGCTGCCGGCGCTGGCCAGGCGCGCGGCGCGCTCGATCACGCGCCGGAACGCGGCTTCCCCGGCGATGACGTGATCCGCCGGAAACACTCCCATCAGCGCCTCGGGATCGCGCTCGAGCAGGATGCGGGCGCCCAGGCCGATGCACGGGGCGGTGTTGCGTCCAACCGGCTCGACAATCACCTGGTCCGGCGGGATTTCGGGAAGCTGGCTGGCGATCTCGCCGCGCAGATAGATATTGGTGATGACCAGGAAGCGCTCCGGCGGAACCAGCGGACGCAGCCGGTCGAAGGTCTGGCGGATGAGGGACCGGCCGCCGAGCACCGGCAGCACCTGCTTGGCGCGCGTCTTGCGGCTGCGCGGCCAGAAGCGCGTGCCGCGGCCGCCGGCCATGATCAGGGCCCACAAGTGCGGCAAGGCGCCCACGGATCAGGGATTCAGCCGGTAGCCTTGGATCAGCCGGAAGGTGCGCCGCCACCGGGTTTTGGAGAAGAAGTTCACCCCCAGGTCGCGGGCGTGGTCGAGCGAGATCATGGGGGTTTGCAGCCGCTCGGAGGGCGCGTCGTAGGACCAGTAGATGACCAGCGGCTTGCCGATGATGTTCTGGCGCGGGATGAAGCCCCAGTAGCGGCTGTCGAGCGAGAGGTCCCGATTGTCGCCCAGCGCGAAGTAATGGCCGGGGGGCACCAGGACCTCGTCCAGCACGACATGCTTTTCGAGCATCTCCATGCCC
>Ga0247727_10007025_pt1 | contig 21742 bp, 23 predicted proteins | sample WisWelCaveWW1625_FD_202498 | JGI IMG/M metagenome (GOLD analysis project Ga0247727, IMG submission 202498) | Biofilm microbial communities from Wishing Well Cave, Virginia, United States - WW16-25 | ecosystem: Environmental > Aquatic > Deep subsurface > Groundwater > Cave microbial mat | place...
GAAGGTGAGGATTTTGTGCCGCCAGTGATATATGCGGCCCGCAACGGCGCGGCCGGCGCGATTGCAATTTCGAATTTTCAGGCGCTGGCCAACTGGGACCACAATCGCCGCGAGGCTGTTGAAGAGGGCTCGGTCGTCATGGAAAAATTTAAACAACACGGCGAAGCGGGCATTCCGGCAATCACCGCCTCGCCGCGAATGTTGAGCGCTTTGTTTGAAGGCGAAAAAGAAAACGCTTCGCGTCTCTTCAATCGCGGTCTTGGCGGCGACGCCGTGGCGCCTTTCGAGTTGAGCCCGAACAAACGTGTGAGCTTTACGATTGGCGTTAAATCGGATCAACTGTTCACGCAAAATGTGGTGGCCGCGCGCGAAGGCAGCGACGCGAAGCTCAAGAACGAATATGTCGCCATCGGCGCGCATTATGATCACGTCGGCATTGGCGCGGCCGTGCAGGGCGATTCGATTTATAACGGCGCGGACGATGACGGCTCCGGCACGACAGCCGTGCTTGCGATAGCCGAGGCCTTTAGCCGTGGCCCGCAGCCGAAGCGTTCGCTGCTGTTTGTTTGGCATTGCGGCGAAGAGAAGGGTTTGTGGGGCTCGCGATATTTTGTCGAGAATCCGCTGGTGCCGTTGAATCAAATCGTCGCGCAGCTCAACATCGATATGATCGGCCGCAGCAAAAAAGATGGCGACACCAATTCGGAGAATGCCGAGCTTGCCGACGCGAATGAAGTGTATGTCATCGGCTCCAAAATGTTGAGCACGGATTTGGGTAATTTGAGCGAACGCGTCAACAAATCTTATCTCAAGCTCAAATTCAATTACAAATACGACGACTCGAACGATCCCAATCGGTTCTTTTTCCGCAGCGACCATTTCAATTACGCGCAAAAAGGCATTCCGATTATTTTTTATTTCAACGGCGTGCACGAAGATTACCACCAGCTTTCGGATTCTTTCGACAAAATCGATTTTCCGCGCCTGGAAAAAATCACCCGCACCATTTACGCGACGGCGTGGGAATTGGCGAATACGAAGAATCGGCCCAAAGTTGATAAAAAGTTGCCGGCGGAATTGATGAAGAATTAGAGAATGAATGATTGATAGCCGGGGTTTTGATGTTGTCAATGAAAAAAAGTATTTTCCACCGGCTTGCCGCCGCGCACGATCAGATTGTGGGATTGATTATTCGTTGCCATTCGGTTTGGACGTTGGATGGTTATCATCTCAAATAAATTCCTGACCGACTGCATCTGGATTCGGTGCGGGGCCTTGTGAAGCGGCATGCACGCAAGGCAGGGCTTGACGCAAAAAAATTAACGACGCATATTTATCGCGCTAAAATCTTTTGTCAAGAGGAACTTTTTTCAAGAAACTTTCAAAACCTCCGATTTAAAAATAAAGGGGATCAGGGCTTGCTAAAATTTCACTTTCGCTCCAACTCTTCCACGAGCTGCTGCAAAACCTTCTCCCGTGTTTTTTGGTCCTGTTGTTTGCGATAAATCTCCGGCGGCGCGACACGGTCGCGGCACTGCGCTTCGGAGAGGCCGCAGCGCTCGCAGGTTTCATTGACGTCGACGCGCGGCACGGCCGGATCATCCCAAAAACGCACCGTTTTTTTGAAGGCGTCATTGATTAAAAAGCCGAGGCTGATGCTGGAATTAGTGCCTTCCGTCAAAGCGAGCGCGCGCGCCACGGTGATCACGAAAAACTCGACGTCGCTTTCTAAAAAATGCGAGCGTTGCGCGGCAACCAGCGGCGTTTTATATTTTCCCAGTTTTTGTTTTTTCGCCAGATCTTTGAGCAGGTTGATCGAAAGCCAGCGCCGACAATAATGCTCGTTCAGGCCGATGCCGTGCGGCACCAACATGCGCGACACGTTCAGTTCTTTGGTCAAGCGATGGATGTCGCTGCCGGCTTCGTTGTTGAAACGGAGATAGAACATCTCCTGCAAATCGAAAAGTTTGGGCATGAGCTGGCTGAGGCGATAGAGAAACATCTCCGGCGTCGCCTCGTATCTTCGCATCAGCGCCAAAAATTTCTCGCCATTCCATCGTTCATTCCGAAAAAATCCCGCCAAATCCTTGTGCAGCAAATCCCGATTGATGAACAACGCCCCGGCAAAATACGAAGCTTTGAAATTGTTGAGCACTTGCTCGAAAGACCCCACTTTCAGCCACGACGAGGTGACCGCGCGCTCTTTCAAGCCAAGATATTGATAACCGATTTCGCGGCCGAGCACGAACGCCTTTTGTGCCGGCAGCAACCTGGGATTGAGCAACAAGCGCGGCGAATCGCCGTCGATCCAAATCGAACGGAATCCTTGCAGCTCGGGATAACAATCGAGCGCGGTTTCGTCCAACACGTATTTGTATTCAGTGGTCAGCACCGATTTCAGGCGCTCGCCGGAAAGTGGCGGCGCGATTTTCCAACGATGCTCGGTGACAAATTTTTTCGCGGCCGTCTCAATCTCTTCAAAGTAGTTTTGATGCATCTTCTGATACGACCGCAGCGCCGCAAACAGAAATTGTTCCACGCGCATGTCGTAGGTTTTGCCGATTTCCAAAAACGTGCGAATCAGCGCCCCGGCTTCCTGCGGGGCATGCGTGACGAGATGAACGATCTCCCGCGGTTCAATCCCGAAAAATTGAAAGGGGAAATCTTTAATCAGCGGCGAATCGAGGAGCGCCGTCAGCGGATTCTGCTCGTCGCCGACTTTGGTTGACACCAATTCGTCAAAAGAAATATCCAGCGCTTTCGCGATCGCAATGATCTTTTCCGGTTTGGGGTATTTCTTGCCTTTTTCTATCTCGCTCAGATAAGAAAGCGACAAATCGGTCTTTTCGGCGAAGTCTTTTAAAGTATAGCCTTTTTCCTGTCGCAACTGTTTCAATTTCAGCCCCAAAATCAAACGCAAATCACCGCTACTGACGTTCATAAGCAACTCCGCAGGTTTGTAAGTTCACGGACTGCCAACACGGCCAATTTACGCAGGAAAATTTATAAAATCCAGTAAAATTCGCTATTAGCGAAGAATTTATTTTTAGCGAAATTTCGCTTGACAAGAATTTCTATTTTTCGTATATTCTTCGCACAGTTACGCGCAAAACAACCTCGAACCACTAACCGAAGGGAGATCATCATGAACCCGCGCCAACTACTAGAAAGCTGGGCCACTGAGGTGCGCTGGCAAGGCGTCATCCGGCCCTACCGCGCTGAAGAAGTTTTGAAACTGCGCGGCACAATTGAGATCAAGCACACGCTGGCCGAATTGGGCGCCAGACACCTGTGGCAGCTTCTGCAAACCGAGGATTACGTCAACGCCCTTGGCGCTTTGACCGGCAATCAGGCCCTGCAACAAGTCAAAGCCGGTCTGCAAGCGATTTATTTAAGCGGCTGGCAAGTGGCGGCCGACGCCAATCTCTCCGGACAGATGTATCCCGACCAAAGTTTGTATCCCGCCAACAGCGTTCCCGAAGTCGTGCGAAAAATCAATCAAACATTATTGCGCGCCGATCAGATTCATCATGCCGAAGGCATGAACGGCGTCCATTGGTTCGCGCCGATCGTGGCCGATGCCGAAGCCGGATTCGGCGGTCCGCTCAACGCTTTTGAGCTGATGAAGGCGATGATCGAGGCGGGCGCTTCCGGCGTGCATTTTGAGGATCAACTGGCGTCCGAGAAAAAATGCGGCCACATGGGCGGCAAAGTTCTCGTGCCGACGAGCCAGTTCATTCGCACGCTGGTCGCCGCGCGATTGGCGGCCGACGTCATGAACGTGCCGACCATTCTCGTCGCGCGCACCGACGCCAATAGCGCGAAGCTATTGACGAGCGATATCGATCCACGCGACCAGGAATTTATCACCGGCGAGCGCACCACCGAGGGCTTTTTCGTTTTGCGCGGCGGGCTGGAAGCCGCCATCGCGCGCGGCCTTGCTTATGCGCCGTACGCCGATTTGATCTGGTGCGAAACCTCGACGCCCGACATCGACGAGGCGCGCATATTTGCCGAAGCCATTCACGACAAATTCCCCGGCAAACTGCTCGCTTACAATTGCTCACCGTCTTTCAACTGGGCGAAGAAATTGGATGCCGCGACGATTGCAAAATTTCAACAAGAGCTCGGCGCGATGGGGTACAAGTTTCAGTTCGTCACGCTGGCGGGATTTCACGCGCTCAATTTTAGTATGTTTGCGCTGGCGCGCGATTATAAAGATCGCGGCATGTCGGCCTATTCGGAAATGCAGCAAGCCGAGTTTGCTTTGGAGGCCGAAGGCTATACCGCCACTAAACACCAGCGCGAAGTCGGCACCGGCTATTTCGATCTTGTCACGCAAGTGATTAGCGGCGGCACGGCTTCGACCACGGCGCTGGCGGAGTCGACGGAGCAGCAACAATTTTATGCAACAATGTTGCAAGAGCATGGAACCAATGGAACAAACGGCGCGGCGCGTGAATTAAATCCTTGCGCTCTTCAAAAATAGTTTTAATTTATGGAAGAATTAAAAAGAAGACGCTATTTAAATTCGCCCACAAAATGGAAATCCCACCGAAACAAGTTTTTGAATTCAATTCAGTGGGATTTCTTATTCTGTGGGCGATCAAGCCAATTTAAAATTTGATTTCGTTTTTTCTACTTTTGGAGAGATCGCCGACAATGAATTCCCTTCATTTTCCTCAAGGGGTTGAAATAAACGGCAACATTACGCCAGAATTTGCCGAGGTGCTCACTTTCGAGGCGCTGAGCTTTGCGGCAAAACTCGAGCGCGAATTTTGCGAGACTCGGCGAACGCTTTTGCAAAAGCGCGTCGAACGGCAAACCGAAATCGATGCGGGCGCAATACCGGATTTTTTGCCGGCAACGAGAAAGATTCGCGACGAGGCTTCGTGGAAAGTCGCGCCGATTCCGGCGGATTTGCAAAATCGCCGCGTGGAAATTACCGGCCCGGTCGAGCGCAAGATGATGATCAACGCGCTTAATTCCGGCGCGAATGTTTTTATGGCGGATTTTGAGGACGCCAACTCTCCGACGTGGCCAAATTTAATTCAAGGCCACCTCAACTTGCGCGAGGCGATTGCGCGCACGATTTCATTCACCAGCCCCGAAGGCAAACAGTATAAACTCAACGAGCAAGTTGCGACGCTGATGGTGCGGCCGCGGGGCTGGCATCTCAACGAGAAGCACGTGCTCGTCGACGGCCAACCGATCTCCGGTTCACTTTTCGATTTTGGTCTCTACTTTTTTCACAACGCGCGCAAACTTATCGACAAAGCTACCGGGCCGTATTTTTATCTTCCCAAATTGGAAAGCCATCGCGAAGCGCGACTGTGGAACGACGTGTTTGTGATGGCGCAAAATGAACTCGGCCTTCCGGTCGGCACGATCAAAGCCACGGTGCTCATCGAAACCATTCTCGCGGCATTTGAGATGGAAGAAATTTTGTACGAGCTGCGCGATCATATTGCCGGCCTCAATGCGGGCCGCTGGGATTACATTTTCAGCATCATGAAAAAATTCCACCATAAGCCGGATTTGGTTTTTCCGGATCGCGCGCAAGTGACGATGACGGCGCCGTTCATGCGCGCGTACACCGAGCTGTTGGTGCAGACTTGCCACCAGCGCGGCGCGCACGTGATCGGCGGCATGGCCGCATTCATTCCGAGCCGGAAAGATGCCGAGGTGAATCAGCGCGCGCTGGCGAAAGTTCGCGAGGACAAAGAGCGCGAGTCGAATGACGGCTTCGACGGCACCTGGGTGGCGCATCCCGATTTGGTCGCGGTCGCGCGCGAGCCTTTCGACAAATTATTGGGCAACCAGCCGCATCAAAAAGAGCGGCGGCGCGAAGAGGTTCGCGTCGCGGCCAAAGACTTGCTCAATTTCGAAATTTCCGGCGGCCAGATCACCGAAGCCGGACTGCGCAACAATATCAACGTGGCGATTCAGTATTTGGAATCGTGGCTGCAAGGCGCCGGCGCGGTCGGCATTTATAATTTGATGGAAGACGCGGCAACGGCGGAAATTTCGCGCTCGCAGGTTTGGCAGTGGCTGCACCGCGCCGATGCCGCGCTCGACGATGGGCGAAAAATCACAATGGTTTTATATTACCACTTGTTGTCCGAAGAAATGGAGAAGATCAAGTCGATGGCAGGAGAAAAAAGATTTGTGGCGGGAAAGTATGAATTGGCGAAACAGTTGTTCGATCAACTGGTGACGGAGAAGGATTTTGCCGAATTTTTGACGCTACGGGCTTATGAGCATTTAAATTAAAGCAACTATTCTGCGCTGTTATTTTTTATCGTCTGGATGATAATTACCCACCTTCATGGAACCATATAAAATAACAATACAGAACAAAACGAACACTACAATTAGAGCGAAAGTTGCCATCACAATTCTCCAAGTTGTTTTAAAAATTTTTCTATTAGTGCCATTACACGTAACGCAGCGTAAACCAATACTCCTGCCAACATAAGTCCTAGCCCAAACACCACGCCTATTTTGCCAGCCAGATAGAGATTTACTAAACCACCAATCGTAACAACCGATGTACCGATAATGATTGCCAAAAAATTTTTCAGATAACTTATTCGTTCCTTTGTTTCATCAATTTTTGCCATGGCGCTTAAGCTGTCATAACTTTAGGTTAGCGAAAATTAATTTCAAAATCAACAAATATTTTACAATGAAATCGGAGTGCGAACTAAAAATTTCACACTCCGATTATTTTTTACTCTCAACGTTGTTTATGCTTCCAGCTTCTGCCGCGCCGCGCGCAGGAGCAGGAAGCACAATCCGGCGAAGAAGGCGATGCCGATAATATCGGCGACGCCGCCCATGCTTTCCCAGCCGTGAACGCCGATTTTATCGAGCGTCCATTGCAGGATCGAAATTTCTCTGCCATCAGCGGCGGTGGTGGAAACGCCGCTGAGCAACGCTATGGCAACGCCGGTTAGTGAGCCGCCGGCAACCAGGCCGGTGCTGTACAACATGCCGGAGCTGACTTCCGATTCTTCGTGGCCGCCGCTTTTCTGCCCGGCCATTCGATCTGCCCACGCTTTCATCAAACCGCCGACAAAAATCGGCGCGGTGGTTGAAAGCGGCAGATACGCGCCGACCGCAAATGACAGCGAGCGCACGCCGCAAAGCTCGATCACGACCGCGATGAACATGCCGACGAACACCAATCCCCACGGCAGGTCTTGCGCCAATAAACCTTGTATAATCGTCGCCATTAACGTCGCTTGCGGCGCCGGCAATTTTTCCGAGCCAATGGCGTGCGCCACGCCTTGAAATTTCATCGAGGCGTCCAACGCTTGCAAGGTCAAACCGATGACGATGGTGGAAACCACGACGCCGATGATGAGACCGATCTGCTGATAAACCGGCGTTGCGCCGACGATATAACCGGTTTTCAAATCCTGGCTCGTGGCGCCGGCATTTGCCGCGGCGATACAAACGATGCCGCCGACCGCCAAAGCCAATGATTGATAAACTTCACCGTCCCAACCGAGACTCACGAAAATCAAACAGGTTGCCATTAATGTTGCGATGGTCATGCCGGAAATCGGATTTGACGACGACCCGATGATGCCGACGATGCGCGAGCTGACGGTGACGAAGAAGAAGCCGAAAACAACGACCAAAACCCCCATCAACAATTTGCCGACAATCGTATCGCCCGGAAGTTGGGGCAATAGCGCCACGATGAGAACCAGCGCCAGCGAGCCGATAATGACGTAGGTGATCGGAATTTCGCGTTCAGTGCGCGCGGGAGCGACACCCGCTTTCAGATCGCGCAAGCTTTTGAAACTCTCTTTGAAGGCAGCAACGATGGTCGGCAGCGTTCGGATGAGCGTGATCAATCCGGCAGCGGCGACGGCGCCGGCGCCGATGTAACGAACGTAGCCCGTCCGAATTTCAGATGGCGACATGTCGCGAATGAGTTTTTCGCCGACGCCGGGTTTGAGAAAAGTCCCCAGCGCGTCGCCGATAAAAGTGATCAGCGGAATCAAAACCAGATAAGAAAGCACGCCGCCGGCCACGAGAACGCCGGCGATGCGCGGGCCGATAATGTAACCGACGCCCAAATATTCCGGCGTGATTTCGGCGCTCACACTGGCGTTGGGAAAACTCGAATCGTGGCCGGCGCGATAAGTCGGCTGTTCTTTCCAAAGACCTAAAATGCTCATAAGGGATTTGTACGCGAAGGCGATGCCGAGACCGGCAAAAACTTTTCCGGCCAACGAGCCGCCGCGTTCGCCCGCGACTAATACTTCGGCGCAAGCCGTGCCTTCGGGATAGGGCAGCGTGCCGTGCTCTTTCACGATGAGCGAGCGACGCAGCGGCACCATGAAAAGCACGCCGAGCGTCCCGCCGACGAGCGCCAGCGTGAAAATATTGAAGTAGGTAAAGAATTGTTCGCCAGCAGCAAGAAAAATCAGCGCGGGAATGGTGAAAGCAACGCCCGCCGCAACGGATTCCCCGGCGGAGCCGATGGTCTGCACGATATTGTTTTCCAAAATGGTCGATTTGCCGATGCGTTTAAACACGGCGATGGCCAAAACCGCAATGGGAATCGAAGCCGAGACCGTCAACCCAGCTTTGAGCGCCAGATATACCGTGGCGGCGCCAAAGATGACGCCGAAGATGGCGCCGAGCACAATGGCTTTGACGGAAAATTCCGGTATGATTTGCTCATCCGAAATATACGGTTTGAATTTTTTTTCAGCCGCTTTTGCTTCTGCCATACTAAACCTCCCTCTGATTCAGGTTAGTTGTACATGCTTTCACTTTTTTTAGAAAATTTTCGCACTGCATTAAATATTGGGTGGGGTTTCGCTTCTGTAGTTAAACGACTGTCAAATTATCATGGAACATCCAAAAAGTCAAGTAAAAAATCGCCTAATTAAATGATCGCATCGAGAGTTTTTGTTGGATTTTGTGGAAAAAATTGTTATATTAGGGCGTTTAAAAACGCGACAGACCATGAGTTTATGAGGCAACCCCGCAGGCGACCGACAATCAGCCGTCGTCTCACACTCGGCCAATATTATCCCGGCCAGTCGAGTTGGCATCAACTTGATCCGCGCACGAAATTGCTGGTGAGTATGTTGGTGATGGCGATGCTTATGTGGGTCGAATCTTGGCTTGCCTTGATTTTTTGGAGCTTAACGCTTGCAGTCGCAGTTTGGCAAACGCAATTGCCGCCGCGAATATTCATACGCAATCTGCGCGCCTTCCTGTGGCTTTTCGCGATAACGATTCTTTTGCATACGCTGTCTCCCGGTTTGTATGCTGATGCCCAAAGTCTGAATGAGGTCGGTACGGGCCCCCAACTGCGCTTGTGGGGCATTTCTATTTCATGGGCCGGCTTGCTGCTGGGGTTGAAATATGCGCTGCGTCTGGCGCTGCTCATCGTGATCACGGGAATTCTCGCATTTACAACCGTGCCGACGGATTTGACCGATGCCATGGAGCATCTGCTGCGGCCTTTGCAGCGCTGGCGCGCGCCGGTGCACGAGTTGGCGTTCATGACGACGCTGGCGCTGCGGTTCGTGCCGACGATCATCGACGAAGCCGAGCGCATTCAAAAAGCGCAGATGTCGCGCGGCGCTGAATTTTCGGGATCGTTGTTGAAACGCGTCCAATCACTCGTGCCGTTGTTGGTGCCTCTCTTTGTGGCAACTTTTCATCGCGCCGATGATTTGGCCATTGCCATGGAAGCGCGCTGCTATCGCGGCAGCGAGGGGCGCGTTTCGTTTCGGGAAATGCGTTTTGAGCCGCGCGATTTCTGGATGGCAGCAAGCGCTTTGCTGTGTATCGTGATGACGATTGCTTTTGAGCGTTATCAATAAAATCTCGTCTATCTGGTGGCAGATTCAGCAATTTTTAATTACAAACTCACCCTCGAATACGACGGCAGCAAATTTTACGGCTGGCAAGTTCAGCCGGGCATGCGTACCGTTCAGGGTGAGTTCGAGCGCGCGCTGCAAGTGCTGTTTCGCGAACCGATTCGCGTCAACGTCGCCGGCCGCACCGATGCCGGTGTTCATGCGCTCGGGCAAGTCGTTAATTTTCGTTTGACCGTTGAATTGCCGTTATCCGAGATTCCGCGTTCTTTGAATGGAATTTTATCCCATGATGTCGTGGTAAAAAAAGTGGAGTTGGCACCGCTGGATTTTCACGCGCGACGCGACGCCAAAAGCCGCCAATACTTTTACATGCTCAGCAAAATGCCGGTGGCGGTCGGCCGGCATTACGCGTTCTTCTGCAAATTTCCGCTTGACGTCGCCGCGATGCGCGAAGCGTCGCAGTATTTGTTGGGCGAGCATGATTTTCGCGCGTTTTGCGATGCCGGCACCGAAGACCCGCATTATTTGAGCCGCGTCGAATTGATCGAATGGGAAGAAACGGAAGAGCGCATCAAATTGATCATTCGGGCGAATCGTTTTCTGCGCAGCATGGTGCGCATCATCGTCGGCACGATGATCGACGTCGGTCGCGGCAAGTTGGCGCCGTCGCAGGTGAAAGAAATTCTCGACAGCCGCCGGCGCACCGAAGCCAGCTTCACCGCGCCGCCGCACGGGTTGTTTTTGGAGAGGGTGTTTTATTGAAGAGTTGCTGGTTGCTGGTTGCTGGTCCCTTGGTTGATTTACGCCAAGAAACATAGCAAACCAGCAATCAGAAACAAGCAATCAAGTATTTTGGAGACCATAAAATGAAATTCTATCTCGACACTGCCAATCTCGAAGAGATTAAAAAAGTCGCGGCCATGGGCCTGCTCGATGGCGTGACCACCAACCCAACGCTGATTTCGCGTGAAAAGGGCAATTTCAAAGATATTATTCTCAATATTTGCGAAGTCGTGCCCGGCCCGGTCAACGCCGAAGTCGTTTCGCTCGACACCGAAGGCATGCTCCGCGAAGGCCGCGATCTCGCTAAACTGCATCCGAATATCATCGTTAAAATTCCGATGACGAGAGAAGGCATGGTCGCCGTGCGCAAGCTCGCCAACGAGAAAATTCGCACCAACGTCACGTTGATCTTCAGCCCGAATCAGGCGTTGATCGCGGCGAAAGCCGGCGCTTCTTACGTCAGCCCCTTTCTCGGTCGGCTCGATGACATCAGCCATGTCGGCATGGATTTGGTTCGCCAGATCGTCGCGATTTTCGACAACTATGACTTCGAGACCGAAGTGCTCGCCGCGAGTTTGCGCAATCCCGTTCATGTCATCGACGCGGCCCTCGCCGGCGCAGATATCGCCACGCTACCGGCCAAAGTTTTTGATCAGCTTTTCACTCACCCGTTGACGGATATCGGCATCAAGAATTTTCTCGCGGACTGGGAGAAGGCGAAGCAGGCGATTTGAAATTGACGGTTGCGACAATTAAAAAGGGTAGAAGAAATGCAAAAACTCAAGAAGACAGCCGCCATAATAAAGCCCGTGAGAAGTTCTGGTTCGATTAAAAATGGCGCGAGCAGAAAAACGACAAAGTCAAAATTGCGCGTTGGTGTGGGCGGCTCTGCGGCCGCGAAGTCGACAACGGGCAATAGTTTGCCGCGTCCAAAAGTTTTACACATTACCAAGAAGGCTACGGCAAGAGAAATTGCAAAAACATTGGGAATAAAGCCGGAGGCTTTTAATACTGCTCAAGGAATAATCCGCGATCTTGAAGCGGACGATTGGAACATCATGCAAGCAGATTAGAATGGCTCACCGTTCTCGACCTGATGAGAAAAGCGTCTTTCTCAATGTTCCCTTTGACGCCGGTTACGAGCGAAACTTCGTCGCATTGCTTGCCTCGCTTATCTCGGCAGGTCGAGTTCCGCGTTGTGTGCTGGAATTGCCGGAATTGGGTAGTGGACGATTAAGACGATTGTTTAAGCATTTTGAAAAGTGTCGGATTTCCATACACGATCTCAGTCGAGTTGGTGTGCCGGTCCGTTTCAATATGCCATTTGAGCTTGGTCTGGCTTGTGCTCTGGCGGAGTATCGCAAGCCGCATGCTTATATTGTTATGGAGAAAGAACTACATCGGCTGGATCGAACCTTGAGCGATTTGAAAGGACGCGATCCGTTGGTACATCATAACAGCCCAAAACGAATCGTCAATGGTGTGCTTAGTTCGTTTCGAAGTAAATCCCAAAATCCTGATCCAGGCGAAGTTTACAATAATTTTAAAAAATTATGGATGATTGCTCGGGAGTTGAAAAAAAAGTATGGTGAAGTTACAATTTTCAACCGCTCGATTTTTGAAGCGCTGATCGCTGCTGGAATTAAATTAGCCGAAGCTTCTGGGCATATAAAAAGATAGTTTACAAATCGATGATCTCTCGCTACACCCTCCCCGAAATGAGCCGCATCTGGAGCGAGGAGAATAAATTCTCCATCTGGCTCCAAATCGAAATTCTCGCGTGCGAAGCGCAGGTCGAGTTGGGAGTGGTGCCGCGTGAAGCGTTCGAGTTGATCAAGCAAAAAGCCAAGTTTGACAGCGCGCGCGTTTTAGAAATTGAAGAAACGACCAAACACGATGTCATCGCGTTCCTGACCAACGTCGCCGAATACGTCGGGCCGGAGAGCCGCTACATTCATCTCGGCATGACGTCGTCGGATTTGTTGGATACTGCGCTTGCCATGCAGATGCGGCAAGCCGGTTTGTTGCTCGTTGAAAAACTCAAGGCCTTGCGTGAAGCCATTCGCCGGCAAGCGTTGGCGCACAAAAATACGTTGTGCATCGGCCGTTCCCACGGCGTTCATGCCGAGCCGACGACCTTCGGTTTGAAAATGGCGATTTGGTTTGCCGAATGCAATCGCCATCTCGAACGTTTGCAGCGCGCGATCGACTCGGTTTCCGTCGGCAAAATTTCCGGCGCCGTCGGCACGTTTGCGCATATCGACCCGCGCGTCGAAGAATATGTTTGCAAGCATCTCGATTTGAAACCGGCGCCGGTATCGACGCAAATCGTGCAGCGCGATCGTCACGCCGAATTTCTGAACACGATCGCCTTGATCGGCGCCTCGCTCGAAAAATTCGCGGTCGAAATTCGCAATTTGCAGCGCACTGAGATTCTCGAAGCCGAGGAGCCGTTCGGCAAAGGCCAAAAAGGCTCGTCGGCGATGCCGCACAAGCGCAATCCAATTACCTGCGAGCGCCTCACTGGATTGGCGCGGCTGCTGCGCGCGAATGCGATGACGGCTTTGGAAAATGTCGCGCTGTGGCACGAACGCGACATCAGCCACAGCTCGACCGAGCGCGTCATTCTGCCGGACAGCACGACGCTGCTCGATTACATGCTGCATCAATTCACCCGCATCGCGGCTGATCTGCAAGTCTATCCGCAAAACATGCGGCGCAATCTCGAACGCACCGGCGGCTTGATTTTTTCGCAGCAAATTTTATTGGCGCTGGCGCAGAAAGGCATGACGCGCGAAGAGGCCTATCGCCACGTGCAGGAACATGCGATGGCGGTGTGGACGGATTTGAGCGAGCATGGCAAGCCTGCCAGCTTTTTGGAGCGCCTGCTCGGCGACAAAACCATTCGACAACATCTCAGCGACCACGAAATTCGCAGTTGTTTCGATCTCAACAAAAATCTTCGGCACGTCGAGACGATTTATCAGCGGCTCGGTTTGCGCGCCGATTCGTGATTTCATTCAACCACTTATGCAGCCCGTCATTATGCCTTTCAATCCTGTTTATGTAAAAAGGAGAGAGGATGGCGATTAAAAAGAAAAAAAAGATTTTTGAGGGGAAATCGAAGGTCCTTTACGAAACCGAGAACCCCGAACAAATCGTCATGGAGTTCAAAGACGATGCGATTTCGTTGAACGGCTCCAAAAAGGCCAAGCCCGTCAAGCGGGGCGTGGTGAACAACCAGGTGTCCGCGCATCTCTTTCGCTATCTTGAAAGCTTCAACGTGCCGACGCATTTCATGTCGCAAGTGGGCGACGCCGGCATGTTGGTGCGCAAAATGCAAATTCTGCCGATCGAAGTCAAGGTGCGTAATATCGCCACCGGCAGTTTTGCCAAGCGTTATAGTTTGAAAGAAGGCGAGATTCTCGACAAACCCATCGTTGAGTATTATCTAAAACATAACACCAAAGATGATCCGATGGTGAATCAACATCACATCGTCGCTTTCGGTTTGGCGACGGCGGACGAGTTGAGAGCCGTCGACCGTTACATCACCAAAGCCAACGCCGTGTTGAAAGCGTTTTTCATCCGGCGGCGCTTGAAATTGGTGGACTTCAAACTCGAATTTGGGCGATATAAAAATCATCTTTTAATCGGCGACGAACTGTCGCCGGAAAATTGCCGCCTGTGGGATGCCGAAACCGGCGAAAAATTCGAGATCGAGCGTTATCGGCACGATCCGAGCGCCACGGAAAGAGTCTACGAAGAAGTGCGGCGGCGCGTGTTTGAAAAGGAAGGAGAAAAGGTCTGATCCCCGTGCATCGTGAGGGTTATGGGTTTTTGAGCCTTCTGGCGGGGATGGCTCTTTTGCTCACGTTGGGTTATCTGGGTTTCCGCGAGTCGGGTGGTTTTATCGCGGCCGCGTTGCGGATGTTGAGCATTCTTTTCTGGTTGTTGGCGGCCTTTGTCATTTTCTTTTTTCGCGATCCCGAACGCGACGTTCCAACCGGGCTCGGTTTGCTGGTTTCACCCGCGGATGGGACGGTGATCGGCATCGATGAAATTGACGAGCCGGATTTTATTCACGCGCGAACCAAGCGTGTCATTATTTTTCTATCGCCTTTCAACGTTCATGTCAATCGCGTGCCGCATGATGGCGAAGTGAAATATTTTCGTTATCAAAAAGGCCGATTCTTGGTGGCCTCGGCGCCTGCCGCTTCCACGGAAAACGAGCAATCCATCGTCGGCTTGGAAACGCCGGACGGCAAAATCGTGTTTAAGCAAATCGCCGGCATTTTGGCGCGGCGGATCGTCTGCGAGATTCGCGCCGGGCATCGGGTCCGGCGCGGCGAGCGCTTCGGCATCATCAAATTCGGCTCGCGCATGGAAGTGTTCATGCCGTTGAACGCGGAAGTCAAAGTGCGCTTGCGCGAAAAAGTCAGGGCAGGTGAAAGTATATTAGGAGAAATCAAACATGCTACATAAACGACAGGTTGCGCCGAATCTCTTTACGATTTTCAATCTCTTTCTCGGCTTTTTCGCGATCGTCTCGGCTACGCAGGGGCGTTACGTTACCGCCGCCTGGTTGATTATCGTCGCCACCGTCTGCGATATGCTCGACGGCAAAATTGCGCGCGCCACTCGTAGTTACTCCAACTTCGGCATCGAGTTCGACTCGCTCGCCGACGTCGTCTCCTTCGGCGTCGCCCCGGCCGTGATGATTTATCTGGCCCAGCTCAATCATCTTGGCGCGTTCGGTTTGATTATCAGCTTCACTCAACTCGCTGCCGGCGCCATTCGTCTGGCGCGGTTCAACACGAATGTCAGCGGCTTCGCTAAAAGCCGCTTCTTCGAAGGCATGCCGATTCCTTCCGGCGCCACGCTGCTTTGTTCGTATGTGTTGTTCAGCTATCATCATTGGGACGCCATGCGCCTGCCGGGCATCACGGTGTTGCTCGTGTTGACGGCCTCGGTGCTTATGGTTTCGACCATTGAATTTGATTCGATGCCGCATTTTTCTTTTCGCCGCGGCACGAAAAACACCCTGCAAATGCTGTTTTTGGTAACCGGCGTCACGCTCGTTTTGATTTTTCGCGGCCAGGTGCTGTTTCCGCTGGCGCTGCTTTTCATTTTTATTCAACTCTCTCGCGCCGTCATTCATCATCTGCGCGAGGACGACGAAGAGCCGCTGCCGGATATTTCGGTGAGCAAACAGTAATGACGGCGTTTAACTTTTGGCAAATCATCAACGCGAATTGAAAGCGAAAATTCACATCACGCTCAAAAACGGCATTCTCGACCCCCAGGGCAAAACGATTCAGCACGGCCTCGAGATGCTGGGCTTCACCGGCATACGCGAAATCCGCGCCGGCAAGTTGATTGAAATTTTTTTTGACGGCCTGAGCCGCGAGCAGGCGCAGCAAGCGGCTGAAAATGCCTGCAAAAAATTGTTGGCCAATCCTGTCATCGAAAATTACGATTTTGAGATTATCAAAGTAAACAAGGAGTGATGGAGCAATGGATTGCTGGCGTAATGGATTTTTGGACTGCGGAACAAGGTGAATCTTCCAAGACCCCAACAATCCATCAACCCAACGATCCAATACTCCAAAATTTGGACATGCGTTTCGGCGTCATCGTTTTTCCCGGCTCGAATTGCGAGCATGATTGTTATTACACGCTCAAGTATGTCGTCCATCAGCAAGTGCGTTTTGTTTGGCATAAAGAACGCGAGGTGAGCGAGTTCGACGCCATCATTCTTCCCGGCGGTTTTTCGTACGGCGATTATCTGCGCACCGGCGCCATCGCCCGTTTTTCGCCGGTGATGGAGGCGGTCATCAAATTCGCGCGGCGCGGCGGCGTCGTCGTCGGTATTTGCAACGGCTTTCAGATTCTCTGCGAAGCCGGCTTGCTCCCCGGCGCGCTCGGGCGCAATGCCGGCGTTCGTTTCGTCGCCAAATCGGTTTATCTCAAAGTGGAAAATGCCAACACGCTGTTTACGAAAAGCTGCGCCGATCAAGTTTTAAAAATGCCGCTGGCGCACGGCGACGGAAATTACTATGCGGACGCCGGAACCCTGCAGCAATTGCGCGAACAAAATCGCATTTTGTTTCGCTATTGCACCAACGCCGGCGAAATCACCTCGGCAGCCAATCCCAACGGCGCGGTGGATAACATCGCCGGCATCATGAATGAAACCGGCAACGTCATGGGCCTGATGCCGCATCCCGAACGCGCCTGCGAAGCGGTGCTCGCCTCGAATCACGGCTTGCAGATTTTTCAGTCAATTGTCGCGTCGGCATAAATATTCAGTCTTGTCGGAAGAGGAGGCGTTGTGCGATCAAAACGCTCGCTGTGGTTTATTACGATGGTGTTGATTTTGGGGGCGATGCTGGGAACGCTGCTCGGAGAGGTAATCGGGTTGACGCTGCCGGACGGCGTCGTTAAAAAATTTTTTATGAACGGCCCCGACCTCGGCTTTTCGCCGTTCACGTTAAACCTCGTGTTGTTTAGCGTTACTTTTGGCCTGACCCTCAAAGTCAATGTCGTCGGGGGAATTGGAATTTTTGTCGCCGTTTATTTGTTGCGCTGGGTGTTGAATTAATCGTTGCTTGTTGCTCGTTGCTGGTTACTGTTACTGAAGTTTTAAGCCACCAGCGACGAGTTACCAGCAACCAGACAAGGAGTCAAACATGTTTGGCAATATCGGCATGAGCGAGTTGATGATCATCCTGATCGTCGTGTTGCTGCTCTTCGGCCCCAAAAAATTGCCGGAACTGGCGCGCGGCCTGGGCCGCAGCATTCAAGAGTTCAAAAAAGCCGCCGATGATGTAAAGAAAGAGTTGAACGTCACGGACGAGTTTAAAAAACTCTAATTAAAAAATTCAGGAGGTCGTTTATGAACGAATGGGTCATTGTTGCCATCGTCATCGTCGTCATTTTTTTCGGCGCCAAAAAACTGCCGGAGCTGGCGCGCGGCCTGGGACAAGGCATTCGCGAGTTTAAAAAGGCCGTAAGCGAATCTGATGACAAGGAAGCGGCCGGCAAAATTGAGCAGCCGAAGTCCCCGACCAGTAATTAGTTCGACACCGAGGCGTTGCAGTGGGGAATACTCTCAAGCAAACAGCTTATTCGGACGCGATTCATTCCGCAAGCCGCGGCCTGCAAATTTATTTTCTCATCATCAATGGATTCCAACGCGCCAACCCTTCGTCAGATTCAGGGAAAATTGCGGCAGGGGGAAATCTCCTGTGAAATTTTAGTTGACGGTTATCTTCGCCGTATTGAAACGGCCAAATCTCTGAACGCCTTTCTCGCCGTCTTCGCTGATCGCTCTCGCACTCACGCTCATGAAATTGACGCCAAAATGAAAAATGGCGCAGCCGGAAAACTCGCTGGCCTCGTCCTCGCCGTCAAAGATATATTGGCGATGAAAGACGAACGGCTCACTTGCGGCTCGCGCCTTCTCGAAAATTTTATCTCGCCGTACGATGCGACGGTCATCAAAAAGTTGGAAGCGGAAGACGCCATCATCATCGGCAAGACGAATATGGACGAGTTTGCGATGGGCAGTTCCAACGAGAACTCGGCTTTCGGCGTCGTGAAAAATCCGGTGAACCCGGAATATGTTCCCGGCGGCTCCTCCGGCGGCGCTGCCGCGGCGGTCGCTGCAAATCTCGCGATGGCCGCGCTCGGCTCCGACACTGGCGGCTCGATTCGCCAGCCGGCGGCGTTGTGCGGCGTCGTCGGCATGAAACCGACTTATGGCCGCGTCTCGCGTTTCGGACTCGTCGCGTTTGCTTCCTCGCTCGATCAAATCGGCCCGTTGGCCAATTCCGTCGAAGATGCGGCGCGCCTACTCGAAGTCATTTGCGGCCACGACGAGCGCGACTCGACTTCCGCTGTCGTGCCGGTTGAAGAATTTTCAAAATTCCTCGGCGCCGACGTAAAAGGTAAAGTCATCGGCTTACCCAAAGAATATCTCTCCGGCGGCGTGCAAAAAGAAATTCGCGAGGCGATTGCCACCGCCAGAGATCGTTGGCAAAATGCCGGCGCGATAATCAAAGAAGTTTCGCTGCCGCACACGAAATACGCCATTGCTGCTTACTATATCATTTGTACTGCCGAAGCTTCCTCGAATCTCGCACGTTATGACGGCGCGCGCTACGGCTATCGCACTAAAGATGCAAAATCGTTGGAAGAAATGTACGTAAAGAGTCGCAGCGAAGGTTTCGGCCCGGAAGTAAAGCGCCGCATCATGCTTGGCACGTATGTGCTTTCCGCCGGCTATTACGAGGCGTATTATCGCCGCGCCCAAAAAGTGCGCACGCTCATTCGCCACGATTTCGAGCAAGTATTTAAAGAATGCGACGTTCTGCTCACGCCGACCACCCCCACCACCGCGTTCAAATTTGGCGAAAAGACCGACGATCCCCTCGCGATGTATCTCGCAGATATTTTTACCGTTTCGGTCAATCTCGCCGGCGTGCCTGCAATTTCAATACCCGCCGGTGTCGATGCCACAGGCCTGCCGATTGGTTTGCAAATCATCGGCAAGGCATTTGACGAGAACAATGTTTTGCAGGTGGCGCATTTTTTAGAAAACAAAAACAATAACCACTAGATCAGACGATGCGCTATTACCCTAATATTGCCCAAACCATCGGCTTGCTCCTTTTGTTTGTGCTGCTGCAGCTCATTTGCGCTCTGCCCTTAGGCCTCATCAGCATGGCGACGCAAAGCGATATCGCGAGCACGCCTTTAACCATCGCCGTCGTCAATGTGATTTCGATTGGACTGCTGTTGCGATTTGGGCTCAAACGCAATCAGGTTTCGTTTCGCGAAATCTTTCCGCTGGCGCCCATCCGCCCGGCTTTGCTGCTGCCGATGACGCTCACGATTATTGGCATGAGCATTATTTTGTCTGAAGCCGATAATTGCCTGCGCGCCGTGTTGCCGATTCCAGCGCCGATTGTGGAAATTTTAAAAAATTTTTTTGACGCCTCCCGAAATTTCTTCAGCTCGTTTTTCACTCTGGTTATTGTCGCCCCGTTGACCGAAGAGTTTCTATTTCGCGGCCTTATTCTGCGCGGCCTCTTGAGTCACTATTCCGTCCGCAAAGCCATAATTGCCTCGGCGTTGTTTTTCGGCGTATTCCACTTCAATCCCTGGCAGTTTATCAGCGCGGCGGTTGCCGGAGTTGTTTTGGCCTGGTGGTTCGTCAAAACGCGTTCTCTTCTTCCCTGTCTTTTCGGCCACGCGCTCAATAACGCTTTGCCTGTGATTTTGTTGGCTATCCCTCAACTCAGCATTCCAGGCTATTCCTCTGAGATAGCAGAGCGGGTTGAATTTCAACCGCTGTGGTTCGACGCCCTCGGCTTGTTATTGGCTGGAATAGGCGTGTGGTGGCTCTATCGCGAGTTCGCGAAAATGGACGACGCGCGCTCGCGCGAATTATCCGCCATTTCAACTGTAGAGCCGGCTTTTTCCGACAACGGCAAAATGGGAAATCCGCAATGAAATACGAACCCGTCATCGGCCTCGAAGTTCACGCGCAGCTTCTGACCGGTTCCAAAATTTTTTGCCGCTGCGGCACGGCTTTCGGCGCGCCGCAAAACTCGCAAGTTTGCCCGATCTGTCTCGGCATGCCGGGAGTTTTGCCGGTATTAAACCGCAAGGTTGTTGAATTCGCCATCAAAATTGGCCTTGCAACGAACTGCCGTATCGCCGCGCACTCTATTTTTGCGCGCAAAAATTATTTTTATCCCGACCTGCCCAAAGGCTATCAAATTTCCCAATACGAAGAGCCGCTGTGCGAAAAGGGTTGGATGGAAGTCGAATTGGAAGATGGTTCGTTGAAACGCATTGGCTTGACCCGCATTCATCTCGAAGAAGACGCCGGCAAATCCGTTCATGCCGAAGAATACGTTGCCGACAACGAAACACTCATCGACGTCAATCGCTGCGGCACCCCGCTGATTGAAATTGTCAGCGAGCCCGACATCCGTTCACCGCGCGAAGCGTATTTGTATCTCAATCGCCTGCGCCAACTCGTGCGCTATCTCGGCATTTGCGACGGCAACATGGAAGAAGGCAGTTTGCGTTGCGATGCAAACATTTCGATTCGACCGGCCGGTGCAGAAAAATTGGGCGCCAAAACCGAATTAAAAAACATGAACTCGTTTCGCAACGTTGAAAAAGCCATCGAGTTTGAAATCAACCGGCAGATTCAACTGGTGGAATCCGGCGGCAAAGTGGTGCAGCAAACTTTGTTGTGGGATGCGAACAACGGCAAAGTGCTGCCGATGCGCTCGAAAGAACAGGCGCATGATTATCGTTATTTTCCCGAGCCAGATTTAACACCGCTGCGCATTGAGACGGAATGGCGCGAAGAAATACAGCGTACACTTCCCGAACTGCCGATGGCGCGCCGCAATCGTTTTATCGCGCAATATAAATTGCCAAAATACGACGCCGACGTACTCACCGATGAAAAGACCATTGCGGATTATTTTGACGCAACGGCGAAGCTGGTGCAAGATGCCAAGCTGGTGAGCAACTGGGTCATGGGCGAGATGCTTCGCGTTTTGAAAGAGCAAAAAATCGACATCACGCAATTCACGATCAAACCGGCGGCATTTGCCGAGCTGCTCAATTTGATTGCCGACACTACGATCAGCACCAAAATTGCGAAAGACGTTTTTGAAGAAATGCTCGCGACCGGAAAATCCGCCAAGGCGATTGTCGCGGAAAAAGGCTTGGTGCAGGTTTCCGACACGAGCGTGATCGAAAAAGCCGTCGATGAAATTATCGCCGCCCATCCGAAGGAGGTCGAACGCTATCGCAGCGGCGAAGAAAAAGTGTTTGGTTTTCTGGTGGGGCAGTTGATGAAAGCCACCAAAGGCAGAGTTAATCCGAAAGTGGCAAATGAGGTTTTAAAGAAAAAGCTTATTTGAGTTGTCAATCCGTTTATGCTTGGGCAAATGTCAAGAGTTGTGTAAACTTTTTTTGAAATTTTAAGCGGCCTTCCGTAGCTTCAGGCGTTGTGAATGTTTCAAGGCGTCGATGGTTTCAGCAACCAAGCGATAGCCACAAATTTTGTG
>Ga0247727_10007026_pt1 | contig 21736 bp, 21 predicted proteins | sample WisWelCaveWW1625_FD_202498 | JGI IMG/M metagenome (GOLD analysis project Ga0247727, IMG submission 202498) | Biofilm microbial communities from Wishing Well Cave, Virginia, United States - WW16-25 | ecosystem: Environmental > Aquatic > Deep subsurface > Groundwater > Cave microbial mat | place...
AAAGACCGTATCCAGCAGCGGCACATCCCCCAGCCGCTCGCCCGTGGCGTTGACCCAGCCCTCGCCGCGCCAACTCGGCCGCTGTCCCCAGACGCCGCTGAGCAGCCCATGAGCCGAGCCGCTGCCGACCGGTGAGCGTGACCGCCAGGCCGGGATGAGCTGGGAGAGCCTGGCGAACTGCAGGCCCAACAGATCGGCTTCCAAGACGTACTCGGGCGCGCCGGCGCGATGGTGCAGATCCAGCGCGGCCCAGAACTTGCCGTCCGCAATCGTCGCAGCAGGGATACGCAGCTGGAGCAGACCGCCGCCCTGTTCCATCGTGCAGGTGAGCTGCTCGATGGGCACATCACGCACGCGCACTCGCGCAGCCCGCAGCTGCGCCCGCACGTCCGTCCCGGGCCAGTCGGCGAGCCGTCCGTGGACGTCCGCCCGCACCTCCACAGGGCCATCGAGATTCCAGGCGGCCGCCCACGGCAGGCTGACGAACGGCAGCGTGCGAAGCTCGGAGAGTTCAACGGCCCCGTCGAGTCTCAGGCGGCTCGGACGTTCGGCGGTCCGACTGACCGCCCCGCGCAGGCGCAGCTGGCTGTGAGGCAGCTCGATCCGTCCCTCCTCCATGGCGAACGCCTCAGGGCTCAGCCGTCCCTCCACCGTCAGCGTCCCGTTGGAGAATCCCAATGTGCCCGCGACGTGCGCGGAGTTCGGCGGGCTGGGCGACCAGACCGCTTCGCCTCTTCCTGAAAGCCGCTCCTGCCGCACGACGCCTTCAAGCCGTGTGACCGTCAGGCGTTTCGCAACGACGTCATAGTCCAGGCTGCCGGAGAGATCCGTGATCGGTCCCGGCCACGCCGGTCCTCCCAGCCGCAGATCGCGAAACTCCGTGTGGAGCAGACAATCCAGAGCCGGCGAGGGCTTCAGCGGCCCGCGACAGACCGCGCGCAGCGCCGGATGTCCTGAGGGATTCCAGTGTTCGGCAAGGTAAGGAAAAGCGGCCGCAACCGACGCCAGCTCCACGGATGAGCTCACCAGCGCCTCCACGGCGGGGGTGGGTGTGGACCAGTCCACCGTGCCGGCCATGGTCCAGTCGGAATCGAGGGCGCGTCCCGTGAGTCGGTCGACAGTAAGCCGATGCTCCGCGATGCGCGCATCGGCCTCCACCTGTGCGAGCTCCAGGGGAAACCGCAGCGTCTTCACGGCGCCATGGCGCCACGTGATGCGGCCCTCCCATCTCCAGGGGGAGTCCTTCTGCGGTGGCGGGATGACGCTTCCGTCATAGGTGACGTCGCCGGTCATGCGCAGCGCTGGCGTCTGCCAGCTGAGCTGCCGTCCGATGAGCTGTCCCGACAGGCTGGGAGCGCGCTGCGGCGCAAAGAGGTAGTGCAGCGTCAGACGGAAGGTGCCGCCGGCCAGTGCGGGGGGAACCAGAGGAGCCAGCGGCGGGGCGATGTCGGCTCGTGGGATGTCGGCCGTGCGGACGGTCACCGCGATCGCGCGAGAGACACGGTGGTAGTAGCCTGAGACCGTCAGGGTCGTGCGGCAGGGCACGTCAATCGAGGCCTCGGCATGGAAGGCGAGCCGCTGCAGGAAGAGCAGCGCCGGCCAGCCGATGCCCACCTGGGCGTGCGGCGCCGAGAGCCAGAGCTCTTGAGAGGCCCGCGTGACGACCCGGACCTGCTCGAGCTGTACCCCACGAAACAGCCGGTAGCGCATGGTGCCGATCGACACCTGCAGGGTGCCGGGCCGTTCCAGGAGCTCAATCAGCCGGGCTTTGCCGCGCGTGGGCACCCACCACGTCAACACCGCACCCAGGGCCACACTGCAGACAAGGACGAAGACCGCAACGACAGTGAGCGCCGTGACCAGTCTTCGCCGTGTCATGTGGAGTGAAGAATGAAGAAGCGCGCCCGGAGGGACTCGAACCCCCAACCAATGGGTTAGAAACCCACTGCTCTTCCTGTTGAGCTACGGGCGCAGTCTGCGTTGAAAGAAATCGGGGCGGCAGGATTTGAACCTGCGACCTACTGGTCCCAAACCAGTCGCTCTACCAAGCTGAGCCACGCCCCGCTCGCCCTCCGACTGTACCGGGAAAAATCATTGTAACAGCCTGGTCGAAATGACGCCAATGAAACCCGGATTGCGGGCGTCATGACTGGCTCTTATAATGTCGGCATGCGCGAGATAGGATGAAACGGCCGCATCGCTGGCTTCGCCTGGCGGTCCTCATCGGCCTGTTGCTCGTAGTCGGCGAGTACGCCGCCCTGACCTGGTTAGCACCCCGGCACGTGGTGCGTGCCGTGCAGAAGCTGCTGGGCGGCGAGCTCACCGTTGAGCGCGTCCGGCTCTCGGTGCTGCTCAAGACGAGCCTCTCCGGGCTGCGGTTGGTCTCGAACATTCCGGAATCCGCCTTCAGCATCCAACAGGTGACCATGCGGCCTCGGTGGATCTCATTCCCCCGACGGACGCTGTGGATCGATGCGCTGGAGTTTCACCAACCGACCCTGCGCCTGACGCGGACCGCCGCCGGCACGCTCGTCTGGCCGAGCCCAGCTGCTGCCTCGCGCACCGCCGCCCATCGCAGGGCCAACGGCTGGCGGGTCTACGTCCGGTCGGTCACCGTGACGGATGGAGCCATCGAGTGGATCGATGACCAGCCCTCGTCTCCGGTTCGCGTGCTGGTCGACCATCTCTCGCTCAACGCGGGGCCGCTGGCCGTGCCGTTCCGAGCGGGGCGGGGGGGCGTCAGTGTCGCCGTGCAGGGCCGGGTGAGCGGCTCAGGCGGTCAAGCCGCGCCGTTTCACGGCTCGGGATGGATGGATCCCGCGGCCCAGGATCTTCAGGCGTCCTGGGAACTCCAGCCGTTGGCGCTGGCCATGCTCGAGCCGTATCTCCAGGGGAAAGCCCTCGTACGGGTCTACGAGTCAACCCTCCGGTCGACGAGCCAGTGGGTCGCCAAAGCGGATGAGCTGCTGGCGCGCATTCAGCTGGAGGTGCAGAATCTTCGCGAAGGCGACATCTCCATCCTCGGCCGCACCGTGGTGGACGCTAGGCAGTTGACCGGCGGGCAGCCGGACGTCCCGGTCAAGGGCGAGGTGCAGTTGACCGGTCCGCTCACCGATCCGAACCAATGGCAGGCCAACTTCTCGACGCAGGACCAGGGTGTGCAGGATCTGATCGCGCGGCTGCTGGAGCACAACATCAAGGTGCTGAAGCTCGGGTCGTTCGGCCCCAGGGCCCGCGTCAGCCTCGCCCCGCTGGCGGGGGCCGACGTGCAAGAGGTCAGCAAGGACATCCAGGACGCGCTGGAGCTGCTAGCGGGCGAGGTCCCCCCGCCTCCCGGGGAAGCGCCCGCCCCGGCGGTCGCGACTGGCGCCCGCCCCGGCGATACCGAGGGTCGGGCCGGGGGGCCTGGGCTCGCTCCAGTTGCGGCTCCCTCTGCGCCCAGTGCGAGCGAAGAGACGGAGCCCTCCGCACCACCGGCTGAGCCTGCCGCTGCGGCCGAGGTCCCGCCGATCCCGGCCGAATCGCAGCCCTTGGCACCCCCTCCGCCCGAGCCGCCCAGCGCCATCACCCCGCCGGAGCCGGCCGTCAGCCCCGCGCCGCCACCCAGCCAATAGCGGCGGCGAGTTGCCCGCTGTGGTGCAATCAGGTAAGATAAGGCTCGCCACGTCGCGACGTCTCGATGTCTTCAGCTCTCTACGGTGGGCGTAGCTCAACTGGTTAGAGCGCCTGGCTGTGGCCCAGGAGGTCGCGGGTTCAAATCCCGTCGCTCACCCCATATCTGACTCGGCTGATTACCAAGAGCAGCCCGAGCAACACGCCGTGCCGAAGTGGCACGGCGTGTTCGTGTTATGCGACGTGTTGCCCAGACGGTGCCCAACCAGATGGTGGAGGCCGCGTCTGATAAGTACCCCCTTGTCATACTCTGTGGCTCGTAGCGGGCCGCCGGAGCCACACGCCGTCTCCTTTCGGTACCGGCTGCTGATTTTTGAGGCCCACCCCTCTGCGTTTGGCCGATCATTGCCCGGCTCGTCTAGCCGCAGCAGCTGGTACTTGACGGGGAGTATACGAACTGTATAATTGTGTATACCTATGAAGAGCGAGCAATTATCATCCAAGGAACTTGCAGCGTTGCGCCATATTAGAAACTGGTTGGTGCATGAGGGGCATTCCCCATCCGTTAGAGAATTAATGGATGCACTGAAGTACAAATCGCCTCGCTCTGCGGCACTTGTGATTAATCGTCTCATAGATGGGGGCATCCTTCGTCGAAGGTCAGACGGAGAGCTTCAGCTTCTCCAAACCACAGTGGATGGGATCGAAGGAGCCCAAACCGTAGATGTGCCCCTCGTTGGTTCTGCGCCCTGCGGGTCACCGGTTTTAGCAGAGGAAAATATCGAAGCGGTCTTTAGAGTCAGCACTAATCTCGCCCGCCCGCCACATAGATATTTCTTGTTAAGGGCTAAAGGTGATTCGATGAACAAGAGAGGCATTAAGGACGGCGATCTCATCTTGGCGCGTCAACGGGCAACGGCCCAAAGCGGAGAAATCGTAGTTGCAATGGTTGATGGAGAAGTCACAATCAAGGAATTTCGGAAGGCATCGAATGTCATAATTCTTCAGCCGCGATCAACAAACCCTGTACACAAACCAATTGTCTTGGCAGACGAGGTTGTAATTCAAGGTGTGGTCGTAACAACAATTTCTGCATCAGGGAGGCGGATATAACATGAGCACCTACGGCTATAATCCCAACCCATTTCTGAAGGCGTTCCCAACGGTGCTTCCGCGAAGGAAGGTGTTCATTTCGTATTTCAAGGGCGACAAGGTGTGGGTCGATAAACTGGTGGGTGACTGGGGGCAGCCAAGCAACGGCGTCTTCATTCCACGTGCGCTTGGCGTTAGGGAAGACGACGACTTTGTGGACAGCGATGATGTGGACTACGTCATGTCCGCTATTCGTGATCGGTATCTGCAAGACACGTCGGTTACCATCGTGATAATCGGGCAGTGCACCCACAGTCGCAGGTTCGTGGATTGGGAGATTAAGAGTTCGCTGCGGCAGCCCACCAGCGGTCTGCCGAATGGACTGCTCGGAATCGCTATACCTCCACCGCCAAAAGATGCGGCTGGGAACCCTGATTGGCCGCACCTTCCAGAGCGATTCAAGAAGAATTACAGTAGCCTGTACCCGACCTCCTCATACGCACGGTATTACCGCTGGCCGACGAGCGGAACGGAATTACGCGGGTGGATCGAGGAGGTCCTCAAGCTGGCTTCGGAGAAGGTAAGCCTCATCAGCAACCCCCAAGAAATGCCGCGCCGCAACCTGATATGCAAGGTGCACGGCATAGTGCACAGCGTATGATGGACGCCGACGAAAAGCTCATCAAGCATCTCGAAATGATCCAGGGGGTGGTCAATCGCTTGGCGGGCAATTCGTTTGCCATGAAGGGTTGGTCTGTTACATTGGTGAGCGCCCTGATAGCGATTGCTGTGGATAAAGGAGATGGTAGGTTCGCGCTCGCTGGACTGCTTCCCGCTCTGTTGTTTTGGATTCTGGACGGTTATTTTCTATGGCAGGAACGGCTCTTTCGCCAGTTGTTCGATGCGGTGCGTTTGGGACAGAGAAACAAATCTCAAGACTTCTTCACGATGGATACCAGGCCATATTTGAATACAACATCTTCCTGGTTCGAGACCGCGTTTGCCATCGGAAGAAAGAAGAACACGTTATTGCTCTTTCATGGAACTGTCGTGATCTCGGCCTTGATCGCGGTCAAACTGCTTGGTTGACATGAATATGCAATCACCGAATTCCGCTATGGGTTTGAGCTGGGGCAGCGCACCCTGTGAAGGTATAATACACTTTAACTATGCCTAGCAGAGCCAAGGCTACCAAGAGATCTTTTGCCAGCTACCGTGCGGATGGGGCGAACTGGATTACACTTTCATCCGGGGAGTACTATCCTGACATTCTTCCAGAAGCGTGCGAGTTGTATAAACCAGTGCTCGTTACGTTTGGGCAGCTTCTGAAGAGGGCCGAATCATCCATAGCCCTCTTTATGAATATCTGTGAAGTTACGCAGACGTGGATGCGCATTCAACTCGCCAGGGTATTTCGAAAGTATATCTGCCCCTCTATTTCCGTCGAAATGCTGAAGAAGAAAACTCAAGCCAGAGAAATCTGCGCAGCTTTCGGCGATAAGTTCAGGCCCATCAACGAAGTGCAAGCGGCATTCGCTTCCCGTCCAATTCCGGATGAAGCTCTTTGTGCAGTCCTTTGGGAGTATAAGGAAAGAGGACAGAAGGGCTATGATTTGACGGAGCGTTTCTTCTCGATCATCCAAAAGCAGCATTCTGGTCTGAAGATAATAGGGCCGATACGTGCAGGCCGTGACGTCAGGCTTGGCGAAATTTGGCCAGATTATCCGAATCCGAATAGACCGGTTGATTTCATTATTTCCAAAGGTAAAACCGTGCTCGCCGTCGGCTTAGCACGATACGACAGCGATCGAGGAGGAGCGCAAGAGGATGATAGAACTGGAGGTTACAGGGATTGTGCTCAGGAGATTTTGGCTTATGCCAACAGGAAAGGCTTGCGCCGGCTAAAAGTGATTTTCGTGAACGATGGCCCTGGTCTGCTTCTTGGTTCCATGTGGGCGGACTACGCGCGCATAGAGGACAGCGGAAAAGGGCGGATAAGGGTTGTGACTCTTCGGATGGTTCCTGATCGAATCACACGCGAATGGCTTGAAAGTTAATGGCCACAGGTATTACTTCAAAGAACGGTAGAGTTTTTGAGCCTATTGAGCTCGCTTACGAGTCAAAGCTCTCGAAAGACGAGATATTGTTGCTTCCGAAAATCCAACCATTTTCTCTCAAGGAGGTAGGTGAAGAGAACAGGCTTTACCAGGGCGACAATCTCGGACTTATGCTCAGTCTGCTTGATGATAAAGAAATACGTGGGCATGTCCGCTGCGTGTACATTGACCCCCCTTTTGCTACACAAATGGCATTCGTCGATCGGGATCTACACCATGCCTACGACGATAGATTAGACGGTGGTGCATTCATTGAATTTCTCCGGCGGCGCCTGACAATCATTCGGGAATTGATGGCAGAAGACGCTTCCATTTTCGTTCATCTCGATCAAAACATGATGTGCGAAATTAAGCTTATCATGGATGAGGTGTTTGGTAGGAAGAATTTCAGGAATCTCATTACACGAAAGAAGTGCAACACGAAAAACTACACTAAAAATGTTTTTGGGAACGTTTCAGACCACATCCTTTTCTACGGGAAAACAGGTCGGTACGTATGGAATAGGCCTTACGATCAGTGGACTGAGGACAAGTTTCTGAGAGAGTATCAGTATGTGGATAACAAAACGGGGAGGCGGTACAAGAAAGTACCGGTTCACGCTCCTGGAGTCCGTCGAGGCGCGACAGGCAGACAATGGCGAGGGATGATGCCGCCTCCGGGCAAGCACTGGCAATACACGCCTGAGAGGCTGGATGCTTTTGATAAAGCGGGAGAAATATACTGGTCTCCGACAGGAAATCCGCGACGGAAGGTATTCTTCGATTCACGTAAAGGTATTCCCGTCCAAGACATCTGGTTTGATTTCAAGGATGCTCATAATCAGAATATCAAGATAACCGGCTTCCCTACCGAGAAGAATTATGATCTGCTGAAACGAATTGTCGCAGCTACAAGCAACAAGGGCGATTGGGTGATGGACTGTTTCTGTGGCTCGGGGACTACATTGGAAGCAGCTCGCGACCTTGGTAGAAAGTTTATTGGGATGGATAACAGCGATGCAGCAATCCGAGCTACGGTTAAGCGTCTGAAACTCGGACGCAAACCGATGGGGGATTTTGTGCGACTGAGAAATGTACAACAGAAGAGGTCGGCGCAACTCGAGCTTTTTCACGTAGGGTAAGCTGTTTTCAGCACTTCTACCAAGACGATCTCACCTTTTTTCACATGCATTGTGACCGTTAGAGAGCAGCAGATATGGATGCACAATTTGAAAGACTAAACCTGTTCTTCGATAGGATTAAGAACGTAAGTTTCTGGCAAAGGATCTTCAGCTGGCGCCAGATGAGAAGTTTAAGCTATGAGGCTTATGAAGAATTTAGGACACTGGTGGCTTTCGCTGATCAGGCAGCCAAAGAGATCAACCAGTTAAAGGAAGCAACCACGGTGTTGGAAAGTGACGGCGAACATTTCAAGTCGGATAAGATGAAGCTCGAGAATTCATTTGAAAGTCTCCAACGTAAGTTAGATACGAACGAGAAAGAACTTTCTAGTCTTAAAGCTTCGGATGCTTCGAAAGGTGAAACTATAAGGATGTCCGAAAGGAAGATAAACGACCAGCAGAGAGAATTAACGTCGCTCCGTGAAAAGTTAGAGCAATTTACAAAGGACCTATCGCAGGTTAGGCAGGAGAATGCAATCTTTGAAAAAACTAAAGATGATCGACGTACACAATATGAGACAAGCGCAGCAACTCTAACTGTCATAAGAGAACAAATCCAAAATGACCGGAAAATGGAGCAAGAGCAGCGCGCGAGACAGAAAATTGAACGACTTGAATCGATGAAAGAGATGTGGGCTAAACACCAGGAGAAGGTCAAGAACGTGATCAAGATGATATGCGAAAGGCATACTATCGAGTATGTGGAGAAAGTGCCTTTCAAGGGCAGTCCAGACAATTCAATCAAGATATGTGATGAGTTTGTAGTCTTCGATGCTAAGAGTCCCTCTTCAGATGATCTCAAGAATTTCCCAAGTTACATCAAAACGCAGACTGACTCTGTGAAGAAATATGCTAAGGAGGAAAACGTTCGCAGGGATATTTTTCTCGTCATTCCGTCTAATACTGTAGATGCCATAGAGCAGTTTAGCTACAACATGGGCGACTATAACGTTTATGTGGTGACCCTTGATGTGCTTGAACCCCTCATGCTTACTCTTAAAAAGATTGAGGCTTATGAATTTGTCGAGCAGCTAACGCCCGAGGAGCGAGAGAACGTCTGCCGGATAATTGGCAAGTTCGCCCACATGGCAAAACGAAGAATACAAATCGATCAGTTTTTTGCTTGGGAGCTCCTTGACGTATTGACTAAGTGTAAAGCTGACCTCCCGAGAGAGATTCTTGAGAAGGTGATCGAGTTTGAGAAGTCTGAGAAATTAAATCCGCCGCAAGAAAGACGTGCCAAGCAGATCCCTATTGCAGAATTAGAATCCGATACAGAAAAGATTCGAAAAGAAGCTCAAGCAAAAGCCGTGATATTCCCGCTTTCATTGCAGAAAGACCTCAACAAACTTCCCCTCTATGAGGGGGAAGAAGCAGTATAAAGAATAGGATCGAACCGCTGGAAGATCCGCGTCAGGTACGGCCTCGAACGACCTGGTCGATCTCTCGCAGAATCTCAGCCTTAGGCCGATTCTCTTTTACCGCCTGCCGCAGGCGCTTTTCGGTGAAGTGGGCGCGGATGCGGGGATGGTCGGCATGGGTCCGAAGGGCGGCCAGCACAGATTCCGGCAGCTTGAGGATCTGGAGGATCCGGGCGACCCTGGAATGGTCCTCTTTGAGGGCCCAGGCCAGGGCGCGGATACTCTTGAATCCTTGATGCGACATCATCAGGCGGTAGCGCCAAGCTCGTTCCCAGGGCGGCTCCTCACTCATTCGGTTCAGGTAGGCCTGCCAGTCGCGGGCAGACACAGGTCGCTCGCAAGGAAGCCCGGGAGGAGGCTTGCCGCTGATCAGCTTCCGCCGTCGGCCCCGGTAGACCACGAAGTACGGGTCGATGAGAATCACGTGGGGTGGTTGGTCACTGGCCTCCTCCATCTCATTGTCCCAGAGCAGGTTGCCCGTTCCATGACAGGCAGGGCAGAGAGGCAACTTCTGGTGGAGGCCGGGTCTGGTAAGGGACCCTTTCCTCTTTGTCAGTCTGAACCAAACAGGTGCGCAAGTATGGGTAAGCCTTTGCGTAGTTCACCATGGACGCTATTCATTCTCTGTTTCTTATGGATCTCAAGCGTACTGGTATCAGGCTGCGCCGCTGTTGAGGGGCGAATAGCTGTCTTAGGGGCAAAGAAGGATTCGTACACTTTCGACCTGTCGTCTCAAGCGAGCCAAGCAGGCATACTAGTTTTGCGATGTCGTCCTCCCAGTCAACAGGTCGGAGTCGATCATTATGAATTCTTCGTTGATGCTAAGGGGCCATATGCTGTTTCGAAATACAGTGATTCTGAGATTATCTTGAATCCAGGAGATCATGCCTTGAAGGTCGTCGCGGTAACGACAGAGGATTTCCGTCGTTTCCAGAAAATTGGAAAGGAATTTGGTCGAGCTCCGACTGAGAAATTCAAGATCGTTGCCAATGGTAGGTTGGTACTCGAGTATTTGGGGCCCTATTGGAATTGGAGTAGGGGAAAGCTCTTAAAGAGAAGATGAAGAGAGAATGAGTCCCGGTCAACTTCATTCTCCTCATCCACTCTTGTCTGTTTTCGATCAGTCAACGAGAAGGAAAACCAGTGCCGCCCAAATAGTACCGCCTAGCTAATCTGGGCTAGTACATTTTGAACGCTTCCTGATTTTCTTGGCGAAATCTACAGCGATAATGACCATGATGGAGGAATAGGGTTTGGTGGAAGCTAAAGCTGCTGGTGACCGTGCGATGGTGTTCTCGTGGGGCGGGAGTAGATGAGCCTTAAGAAAAGCGGCCGTTACAAGACATCAGGGTTGATAGAGGTCCAGTTCGAGCCGGGGTCGCGCGGCCGGGTGCTCAGAAACCTTCTGGGCATCACGCGCAAGGCCGAGATGGACCGGGTGGAGGCGGCGCTACTGAAGCGGGCCGTTGATGCCTTCATCCGGAAGTACGGCCCGCGGCATCGCTTTACGGCCGCCGACATCTGTCATATGCATAAGATGTGGCTGGGCAGCGTGTACGCATGGGCGGGGGCCTACCGCCGCGTGAATATGACCAAAGGCGGATTTCCCTTCGCTGCTGCAACCCAGATCCCGGCACTCATGCGGGAGTTTGAGCAGAGTTTGCTGCGCCGTTATACGCCGTGCACATTCAATTCAGCGGATCGGGTCATCCAGGCGCTGGCCGAGGTGCATACCGAGTTGGTGCTGATCCATCCCTTCCGCGATGGGAATGGCCGGGTGGCGCGCATTCTGGCCACGCTGATGGCGTTGCAAGCAGGGTTCTTACTGGATTTCCGGCCGATTCAGGGCAGCCGGCGGGCAGAATATTTTGCCGCTGTGCAGGCTGGCATGGCGCGGAACTACGCGCCGATGAAGCGGATCTTCAGTGGGGTCGTTCGGAGGTCGTTCGGCGGCCCCTAGGTTTCACGGGAACCGACGTTAGTGCGATATTGAGCGTTCGCACGATCGATGCAGGAAGCCGGCCCAATTCGATGGCCGAAGAGCTGCCCACATTGATCACGAGGAACCGCTCGTAGTGGTCTGGGTCGAGCAGATAGGGATTGAGGTCGAGCAGAGTCTTGATAGCCATACATCAATTATACCATGAGCTGGGCCGCAGGACTGTAACCAGGATGATGGTCGTCCTGCCTAGCTGATCTGGGCTGGCCCCGGCCCGCCGAACGTGATCGCCGGGGCGGGCACATTTGGAACATCTCCATGATTTCGATTCTGTCTCGAAGGGACTAAAGCCATGGACAGATCAACTTTTGGGAGTAGGGCGCTAAACTTCTATACGAACATCGGCGCAATTGACGGACTGCCCTCAAACATCCAGGTGATGAACCCGTACGCCAGACCGGACGTCCGGCACTACGTGGAGAGCTTTCTCAGGAAATTCTGTTCTGACAACAGAGAGCGCGTCTATGTCTTTGGAATCAATCCGGGGCGATTTGGCGCGGGTGTCACTGGGGTAACGTTTACCGATCCGGTGGCGCTGGAACGACTCTGTGGCATCAGTAACGAGCTTGAGAAACGACGGGAAGTGTCCTCCGAATTTGTTTATGAGTTCATTCAATACTGGGGCGGGGTAGAGAAGTTCTACCAAGATTTCTTTCTTACCGCTGTGTCACCGCTTGGATTCACGCGCAACGGCACAAATTACAACTACTATGATGACCAAAGGATTTTCACCATACTAAAGCCATTCATCATCCGGTCTCTCAAAAACCAACTGGCTTTTGGGGCTAGGCGCGATGCAGCTATTCTCTTTGGCACTGGAAAGAATCAAAGGGTTTTCACTGAGTTGAATCAGGAGTACAGGTTCTTCAGTCGCGTATACGCTGTCGAGCATCCACGGTTTATCATGCAATATCGCAGGAAGCGACTGCCGGACTATCTTAAAAAATACAAAGAAGCATTCTCTCGAGCTCTTTCTTGAAAATCCGGTTATTTCGTTCCAGGTTCAAAACCGAAGGCAGCCCAAATAGTCCCGCCTAGCTGATCCGAGCGGGCCCATGTGGAACGTTTCCAAGGTGTGCGCCAGAACTGCATGAGGAACTTCCGCCACGATTCCCATAGACCCTCGCGTCCATCTCCCCGGCCACAGCATCGCGGTCCGGTTGATGACGCCGAACGCCGTTTCTTGAGCGCGACGGCGGTGGATCCGGCGCCGCGCATCCGGCTGGAAGATGGCAGCAAGGAGCTCACCATGCGGGCGATGGATGTGATCTGCCCGATCGGCATGGGGCAGCGCGGATTGATTGTAGCTCCGCCGGGGAGCGGCAAGACGACCTTCCTCAAACACATCTGCCAGGCGGTGGCCAAGAGTCAGCCGAAGATGAAGGTCTACTGCCTTTTGGTCGATGAGCGGCCGGAAGAGGTGACCGACTTCAAGCGCAGCGTGCCCGCCGAGGTGCACGCCTCGTCATCAGATGAAGCATATGAGCACCACATCACGATCGCGAACGTGCTGATGCGGCAGGCGGTGCGCGAGGCCGGGGCAGGCGAGCAGGTGCTGGTGGTGATCGATTCGCTGACGCGTCTGGCCCGGGTGCACAACGCCGAGCGGCGCTCGAGCGGCCGCACGCTCTCCGGCGGGATGGATGCGCGGTCGCTTGAGGTGCCGCGGCGCATCTTCGGCATGGCCCGGAAGATCGAACACGGCGGGTCGCTGGCGATCCTCGGTACCCTCTTGGTCGACACCGGCAGCCGGATGGACCAAGTGATCTTTGAGGAGTTCAAAGGCACCGGCAACATGGAAATCGTGCTCTCCCGCGAGATTTCCAACCAGCGGATCTTTCCCGCCATCGACATCGCCAACAGCGGCACCCGCAAAGAAGAGCTACTCCTTGAGCCGAGCGAGCTGGAGCCGGTCAGAAGAATCCGCCGGGCGCTGGCAGCCTTAGGCCCGGTGGAGGCGGCGAAGGCACTCATCACTCGCCTTCGGCAATACCCCACCAATAAGGCGCTGCTGCAAGCGCAGTAGCCGGCCGCGGTAGCCCCGCCTAGCTGTTCTGGGCTGGCCTACTCGGAACGCCCCGGATCACAAAAATCTCCCCTTGCCTCTGAAGCGATTGATGGGCGGTAGCGGGTGTCACTTTGGTTGTCATTTCGGTTGTCAGTTGCGGCTGGTTGGTCTTCGCCGCCGAAGAGATTGAGCCCCATCCACCCCGTTTCTTGTTGCGCCATCCGGCTACGTCGGCTACACTAGTGATACACAAAAGATACACAATATGTATCAGCCCACGTACACCATTACAGAGCTTCTGCTTGCTCGGATCAGCGAAGCCGAAACACTCCGGACGAAGATCCAAGCCGCTCCGATCCAGGTAGCTTGGCTCGAAAGCATTAGGTTAGACGCGCTGGTTCGACGGGCCCACTTTTCCACCGCCATCGAAGGCAATCCACTGACCCTTCCTGAGGTCGAAGCGTTGGCGGGGGCCAAACAGGTAACCGCCACCGATCGGGCCAGGCGGGAGGTTCTCAACTATTTCGCGGTGCTGCGCTGGATTGCGCGCCAACCTCAGGGAAGGCAGATCACGGTCGATAGAATCCTACGGCTCCACCGGCTCGTCACGACCGGCCTGCTGCCGTCTGCCCAAGTGGGAGCGTTCAAGCGATCGCGCAATGTCATCATGTCAGCCGGGCGCGTGGTGTACGAGCCGCCAGGGCCCGGGGCGGCTGCGCCTGGTACCGAAGCACTGGTCCAGTGGCTTGAGCGGGCTGCTCGCTCCACGCATCCGATCATCGCCTCCGCGTGCGCCCATTATGAGATCGCTCGACTCCACCCATTCCTGGATGGTAACGGGCGCGTGGCCAGAGCCCTCGCGACCTGGGTGCTGTATCACCGAGGGTTTGACAGCCAACACCTGTTTGCGGTGGACCAGTCTTTCAAGGAGGACCACGAGGGGTATTACCAAGCACTCCAACGGGTCCACAAAGAAGACGAGAATCTGACCTCGTGGCTGGAGTATGTCGCCCTGGCGGTCCTGGACACATTGGGCCGCACGTCCCAACGGATTGAACAGCTCGCCCTCCCTCCATCGGCCAAGGGACTCTCGCTGACACGGCAGCAGGAGCGGCTCCTGCTCGCACTGCGCGGAAGGCAGGGCATAACGGTCGAAGAGCTGCAGCGCCTGCTTGGAGTTGAACGAGTGCAGGTCTATCGAATCCTGCGCCCGTTAGTCAGCAAGCGGCTGGTGGAGAAATCCGCCACCCGGCCGGTCATCTACCTCTTGGCACAGCCGTCTTAAGACACAACAGGAGGAGAATTCATGAACATGGAGCGGGCAAGGCACATCGCGGTTTTTCTGCTGCGCGTCGTTTCGGGGCTGCTGTTCCTTCAGGCCGGAGGCATGAAGATCTTTGATTGGTTCGGTGGTGTTCCTGCCCAGTTCGGCGGCCACCCGCCGATCATGTCGCAGACGTGGATTGGGGGTGTGCTCGAGTTCTACGGGGGTGCGGCGATCCTGCTCGGGCTCTTAACGCAACCCGTCGCCTTCATGCTGTCAGGGGAGATGGCGGTCGCCTACTTTCAATTCCACCAGCCCGGCGGGTTCTGGCCCATCCAGAACCACGGCGAGCCCGCCGTGCTGCTTTGTTTCATCTTCCTGTTCTTCGCGGCGCACGGTCCTGGAAAGTGGAGCATCGACGCGTTGCTTGGAAGGCAACGCAAGACACCCCCTGGTACCTGAAGCGATTCCAAGGCGTCATGGCCTCAGCAGCCTCCGCCATATCCGGATCCCAGGGAAGGGGCCTCTGGTGGCGCTCCAATCTGGAGTTGGACCCCACGTTTCACTCACTCCGGTGGTTTTGATCGCGAAAAGCGTCCCCGTTTGTAGTAGAATCAAGCAGATGCTTTACCCCGCCCACGCAGAACACAGCAGCGCTCGTCGCAGGCCAGAGAAGGCCGTCTTCCGCGTCATCCTGATCAAGCCGTCGCATTATGATGACGACGGCTACATCATTCAGTGGGCGCGTTCCTCGATTCCCTCCAATACGCTCGCCGCGCTCTATGGCCTCGCCCTCGACGCCGCCCACCGCCAGGTGCTCGGCCCGGATGTGGAAATCCAGCTGGACGCGCACGATGAGACGAATACCCGCCTCCAGGCGAAGCGGCTGGTCCGACTGATCCGCTCCTCGAGCGCCGGGGGGATGGTGGCGCTGGTGGGCGTCCAATCCAACCAATACCCGCGGGCCATGGACCTCGCCCGCCAGTTGCGCGCCGAAGGCGTGCAGGTGTGCATTGGCGGGTTTCATGTCAGCGGCTGTCTGGCCATGTTGCCGGCCATGCCGCAGGATCTGCAGGAGGCCGTGGATCTGGGCATCTCCCTCTTTGCGGGCGAGCTGGAGGGGCGCATGGATGAGCTCCTCCGGGACGCGTTCCGCTGCCAGTTGAAGCCGCTCTACAACTACATGAAGGACCTGCCGGACTTGGGCAACAGCCCGGTGCCATTTCTGCCGGCGGAGGTCATCCACCGCCGCACCGGGGCGAAGACGAGCTTCGACGCCGGGCGCGGCTGCCCCTTTCAGTGCAGCTTCTGCACCATCATCAACGTCCAGGGACGGAAATCCCGCTTCCGGAGCCCGGACGACGTGGAGCGGATCGTGCGGGCCAACGTCGCCCAGGGCGTGTCTAACTTCTTCATCAGCGACGACAACTTCGCCAGGAACCGGACCTGGGAGCCCATTCTCGACCGGCTGATCCATTTGCGGGAGGTGGAGCGAGTCGCCATCAGGCTCATCATCCAGGTCGATACCTTGAGCCACAAGGTGCCGGGATTCATTGAGAAAGCCGGACGGGCGGGCGTCAACCGCGTGTTCATCGGCTTGGAAAATATCAATCCGGCATCGCTGCTGGGCGCGCAAAAGCGGCAGAATCGCATCGAGGAGTACTGCGCCATGTTGGACGCGTGGCACAGCGTCGGCGCCCTGACCCTGGCCGGCTACATCCTGGGGTTCCCGGCGGACACGCCCGAGAGCATCCTGCGGGACATCAAAATCATTCAGCGGGAGTTGCCGATCGATCTGCTGGAGTTCTTTATCCTGACCCCGCTGCCCGGGTCCCAGGATCACCGAGTGCTCTATGATCGAGGGGTCGCGATGGACCCGGACATGAATAACTACGACCTCGCCCACGTCACCACGGACCATCAGCAGATGTCCCGGCAGGAATGGCAGGCGATCTACCATCGGGCCTGGGACGCGTACTACACGCCGGAGCACGTCGAGGCGCTGATCCGCCGGGGGAAGGCGTGGGGGTTCGCGCCCCGACAGATGATGGAGAAATTGCTGGCGTTTCATGCCTGTGCGCGCATTGAACAGGTCCACCCGCTTGAGGGCGGCCTGTTTCGGCTCAAGTACCGCACGGACCGGCGGCCGGGCATGGCGCGTGAAGGTCGGCTGGCCTTCTACGGCCGCTATCTGTGGGATATCCTGAGCAAGCACAGCCGATTTGTCGTGTTGGCGCTGCCCTATCTGCGCGCGCTGTATCGTGTGGAGGCGGGGATCTCTCGGGCTGGCGCTGCCATGGATGCGGCACTGAGGCCCATCAGCGCGCTGCCGGCGGCAGTTGTGGAAATGCCGGAAGCGGTTGCGCTGGCTGGAAAATAGGGGACGGTTCTGCTCTCCGGAGTTCCAATGATCGTCCTGGCGATTGTGGACGATCTGTTCTTTCAGGCCAAGATCCAGGCGGCGGCGGCACCACTCGGAATCGAGGTGCGCATCGCCACGACCGTCGCGCAAGCCCACGCAACGGCCTCAGGTTCTGCCGCGGTGATCGTCGACCTGAACCTCGCGAGTGCCGATCCGCTGGAGGTGGTGCGCGCGCTGCGGATGCAGCGCCCGGCGGTGCCGATCATTGGCTATGGCTCGCATGTCCAGGCCGAGCTGCTGGCCCAGGCCCAAGCGGCCGGCTGTACCACAGTCCTGCCGCGCTCGGCGTTTGTGCAACAGCTGCCACGTCTGCTCGCGCCGTTACAGGAACGCCTGTAAGTGCTCCATGGCGTGGGCCCGACTTGACTCCACCGTCCTGCTACCCTCACAATAGGTTTCTCGCCTGCCTCATCATCTGTTCATCTCGGCAGCATGTCTCGTCGCACAACGTGCAAGCGCGTGATCACGGAGCAGGGGATCATGGAACGCAGGATGCGGCTTCGAGCGATCGCCTGTCTGGTTGCTGCGGGGTGTGTGGCGTGCGCCGCCACGCCGGCCTCGGCGTCGGCCGCCTCGATCCCGCAAGCGGCCCAGCCGCTGCGCAAGCTCAGCCGCGGGCTGGCCAACGGGTTCGGAGGCGTCCTCGCGATTCCCGTTACCATCCGGCAGGTTGGTGAGGCGGAAGGCCCGCTGGCGGGATTGACGTGGGGGCTCTTCATGGGGATCGGCGTGGCGGTGACGCGCACGCTGGTCGGCGTCGCCGAGGTCGCCACGTTTCCCATTCCATTGCCGGAGGTCGGCTACGATCCGCTGATCCGTCCGGAGTTTCTCTTTCAGCCTGAAGCGTAACGTCACATAGGAGGGTCCTGGCCATGCGTCCTCAAATTATCTCGGCGAGCATCTTCGCCGTCATCGTGTTGGTGGGGGCCGTGTCGTTCGGATGGGTCAACGTCCACCCGACCGAGGTCGCCGTCGAGATCAACAAGGTCATCGGGAAGGTGAGTGAAATCCCTAAGGGCGTCGGCTACCACTTCTACAACCGCTGGGTGACCGACATGGTGATCTACAAGGTTGCAGCGCGCGCCTATCCCTCCGATACGATGGAGTCGCACAGCCGTGGCGATCGGGCCTATAGCCTGGAACTCAAGACCAACGACGGCCAGAACGTCAGCGTGGACTTGACCGTCATCTACGCCCTGGCCATCAACGAAGTCCCCCGCCTGCACCAGGAGGTGGGCACGAATTACGAGGACCAGGTCCTCCTGCCGCAGATCCGCAGCGAAGCCCGCCTGGCCATCGGCGGCTACTCGGCCGAACAGATTTACCAGGGCACGGTGCGCGATGAGATCCAGAGCATCATCAAGGAAAAGCTGGTCTCCTCGCTTGCCAAGTACCCGTCCATCCGAGTGCACGATGCGCTCATCCGCCACTTCGGTTTCAGCCCCGACTTCGAGCGCGCCATCGAGCAGAAGAAGCTCGCGGCCCAGCAGGTGGAAATCAACAAGCAACGCGCCTTCGCCCAGCAGGAAGAGGCCAAGCGGCAGGAGGCGGAAGCGCTCGGCTCAAAGCTCCAGGCGGTGCAGGCGGCCGAGGGGCGCGCGCAGGCCGCCAAGATCGAGGCGGACGCCGAGCGCTACAAGCTCGAGCAGGAGGCCGCCGGCAACCTCGCCAAATACAAGGCCGAGGCGGAGGGTAAGCGATTGCTCGCGGAGGCGCTGGGCGGCGGGCAGAACGTCGTCGCCATGCGCTTCGCCGAGCAGATTTCGCCGAAGCTCCAGCTCTACGCCTATCCGGTGGGCGACCAGTCCACCTCGATCATGGATGTCTCGGGGATCTTCCAGGGCATGCTGCCCAAGAAGCGGGAGTAGGCCGGCAGATTCAAGTACGTCAACGGGACGCCGGCGACATGGCGACTGCCCGACGGGTCCGGCCAACCGAGAGGCTCAGGAGCCCCGCACCCAGTAGCGCCAACGAGGACGGCTCAGGGACGACGGAGTTGCCGCCATGGTCCGGCAGGGGCTCGCTCAAGTTAGGATCATCCGGAAGCGGCTCATCGGGCGGGGATGAAGCGAACAGCTGCTCGAGCCCATCGATGGTGGTGCCGGGAGAGAAGGGCAGCCCGTTGACGGTGGCGTGAGACGTGAACACACCGGCGGCATCCGGCGAACGGGTCAGCGACACGTCCTGACCCCCTTCACTCCCGTAGGTCAACGAGTCGATCAGCAACCCGTTGCCATCGAGCAGGGTCAGCGTATCGCCGGAGTTGTTGAGCCCGAGCGTATTAGTGGAGGCGATTGCGGCGGTGCTGAAGCCTTGCGGGATGCCTCCGCCGAAGACGACGTAGAATCCGCTCGCCGGAATTGAGGTACCGGGAGAGAAGGTGTGCCGGACCTTCACGAGGTCCGAGAGCATCCAGGAGTCCAGCGAGACCGGATCAAAGCCGGCGTTGACCAACTCCACAAACTCGTCGTCTCCACTGTTCACAACGCCGTCCCCATTCGCATCGCCGGTCAGCGCCGCGGGATCGGCCAGTACTTCATTGATGACGATGGCTGCATCGGCGCGTAACACCCCAAGGAGTAGCGCCCACCCGATAGTCCCAACGAGCCACTTCCTATTCCCCATCTTCTGCCTCCTTCTCCTGGCAACAAAAAACGCAGGGAGAGCGTCTCTCTCCTGCGTTTAGAATTATGTGTCCCGATCAGGATATTAGAGCATAGGGCGTGCCAATCCGGAAAACGCCCGGCTATAGACAACTATAGTCAGGTGTCGAAATAGGGTGAGGCGGATATCGCTGGACAGTGGGTGCCGCAGAAACTCAACAGGGTGGCGCAAGTCTCAGACAATAAATCAAGAACCGTTTGGGCTGCTCCCCGATTTCCGCCTGAGCCACCTGGCGCATTTCCGCTGCCGAAACCACAACAAGAAAAAACGGAGGCGTCCCAAATAGTACCGCTTAAAACGGAGCCTCAACGAGTTCCTGATCCAATATTCTAGCGTACGGCGAATCCAACCGCACGTAGTCCCGGTACGCCGCCTGTCGCGTGAGGGTGTTGGCACCGAGCTGAAGATAGTAGGGGTCTTCATCGAGAAGGGGATTTGTGGTTCCAAACGCATAGGTGGGATAACTCGACCACGGGTAGTCCTTCAGATCGCCCACCATCTTGGCCCGCAAGGGATTGCGCTCGATGTAGCGCCCCGCTTCCAGGTAGTAGCTCTCCTGATCTACCAAGGGACTCTTATACCGGCCTTGCCAGACATGACCAGAGTACCCTCGTCGCGTCGCATACCACCGGCCATAGCCTTGGAGAACGTACTGCATGAACCGGGGTAGATCTTCCGCTGTGGCAATGGCGAGCAACAGATGCACATGGTTTGACATGAGGCAGTAGTGGTAGAGTTGCGCGGGGTAGCGGGTCTTAGCGCGACGGAGCAGATCCAGGAAGTAGCGGAACTGAGGCTCCTCAGTAAAGAGGACCTGGCGGTTATTACCACGAGCGATCAAGTGGTAGACACCGCCATCGACAAGTTGACGTGGGGCGCGTGGCATGGGTTAGGCGCTACTATTTGGAACGCCTCTGGTTATCCAGGAGAAGGGAAGGTCAAGGCGAGGCTACTTCCTTTTGAGGCTCTTGGGCATCCATCCCATGAATTTGGCAAGCGGTGAGCGGGCCAGGCCTTCAGCAAGCGCGATTACGAGCAGTGCTACCAGAGCGGTGTGCCACCAAGACAGTGACTTGGCGTTATTCATCAAGCTCACAGCACCAACGACGTAAGCCACGCCGCGAATTTGTTGGCGCCCCATCCGTTCCTCTTGCGTCATGGGTTAAACCTCCAGTGCTGGACCCAAGAATAGCAATGGGCACAGCCACTTTCACGACTCGCTTATCCGGTGCTTCATACCGAGCAAGATCAGGCTGTCGCTGATATTGCGTAGGATGCGCTGCTTATCCTCGTATGATAAGGGCTCGAGCTGATGAGGGGGAAGCCAGCCGCGCATGGTTGTTGAGTAAATATCCCACTCTACGTTACCTTTCTCGTTCGTCCCGCCTTCGATTTCAACAGTCAGCGTTTTGTTGCCCTCTGAGTATCTTATCTCATGGATCGTCGGTAGCGTGATTGTAAATCCATGACCCTTTACAGTTTTGTTATCAAGCTTTCTTAGCATAGATAGTCTCAGTACCAATACCGTCTACCATAGACAGACGGGTTTTCGTCCAAAATTGGGTCCTCAATAGTTCTGAAGGTTCCTGTAGGTTTTGCGCCTTTGATGAACGCATTTATTTTACCAGAAGATCCCTTGGCAAATGGTGCTGAGGCCTTCTGCCAGATCAAATATTGCTGATCGGCGGACAGGCTCTGGAACAACGGATCGCTCATCAATTGTTTCCCACCAGGCGTCATTCCAATTGTCAACCTGCCAGTTGCATTTGCAAAAGCTTCCGCACGCAGCTTCTGGCCTGCCCCCGAGTAGAACACCGCTTGATTTGGACCCGTGCTGAAGTCAAGTGTTTCCACTCGACGGAGCATGGTTTGGAAGGCGTCATCTGAACTGCCCGCTGCACCCGACCCGGCTTTAGCGGCCCATTGCCGGAAGGACTGCATGAGGCCGAGCTGCTGGCCGGGCGCTCCCGGTTCGGA
>Ga0247727_10007027_pt1 | contig 21736 bp, 6 predicted proteins | sample WisWelCaveWW1625_FD_202498 | JGI IMG/M metagenome (GOLD analysis project Ga0247727, IMG submission 202498) | Biofilm microbial communities from Wishing Well Cave, Virginia, United States - WW16-25 | ecosystem: Environmental > Aquatic > Deep subsurface > Groundwater > Cave microbial mat | place...
GATCCGGCCATGGTGAGGCAAGCCTGCAAAAAATACAGACTCACGACGGAGTCCAGCTACCGCTTCGAACGGGGCGTGAATCCTGAGAATGTCGACAGGGCCTCTAAAAGAGCAGCCGAGCTTATCCACGAATGGGCCGGCGGACAGGATGTTTCCGGGCTGTTGGACAAGAACTTCTATCCGAAAAAGAGCGGACGCTCCATCCGCCTTCACATGGGGCGTCTAAAGGACTCTTTGGGTCTGCCTCTGAAGACCAGCCGCGTGATAAGCTTATTGAAAAGCCTGTCTTTCCCGGTACGGGTTTCAGCCAAGGACAGTTTGGAAGTCCGTCCCATCTTGGCTCGGCGCGATGTCACGCAGGAAACTGACCTGTTTGAAGAAGTGCTCCGCATCGAGGGTTTTGAGAAAGTGGGTCTGCGACTCCCCGCCAGCCGCTATTCTTTTGAACCGCTCCTTGATCGGAAAGCATCAGGTCTTATGGGTCTTAAAAAGTTCTTAGCCGCCCTCGGTTTTGATGAGATCCTGACCTATAGTCTTTTATCCGCCAAAAAACTGTCCGATACGCTCATCGCCGAATCAGACTGCCATCGCGTGACGAATGCCTCCAGTGCCGAGCAGGGGTTCTTCCGCCCGCGTCTTCTACCAGGCATGCTGGAGGCCGTTCTCTTCAACGCGCATCGCAAGGCGGCCTCTCTGCGTTTCTTCGAAATAGGCAATCGCTACCGGGACGGCCGTGAAGAAACCACGCTAGCGCTGTGCCTTTATGGCCCGATGGAGGAAAGTTGGACCAAGAAACACCCCAGTTCTTTCTATGATCTTAAGGGCGCTGTGGAGAATGTCATGGATCACCTGACCATGAGGCCTTTGGAATGGACACCGGACGTATCAGACCCGGCATTAGCCTGCGGAGCGGACCTCTCGAATGACGGCCGATTCCTTGGTTCAGCCGGAGAAGTGACGGGCGCTATTCTACGGCGCTGGGATATCCCCCATGAGGTCTTTTACGCCGAGCTAAGTTTGGAGGGGTTGTTTGAAAGAGAGCCGGAACGCTTCAAAGTACGGCCCGTGGCACGTTTTCCTCTGGTACGTCGTGATATCGCCTTTATCATTGATAACCGCGTATCAGTGAAAGACTTAGAAACAGTGATGCGCAGCGCAGCATCCCCTTATTTACAGACCGTCATCCTTTTTGATCAGTTCACGGGTAAGAACGTTCCAGAAGGCAAGAGAAGTCTGGCTTTCTCTCTCTCCTACCAAAAAGAGGATGGGACTTTCACGGATGATGAAATACAAAATCTTCAAAAAAGTCTTGGTGAAAGTCTCAAGCGGTTGTACCAAGTGGACTTTCGGTGACATTCTTGGTCCTATCTATTGTATTTGAAGGGAGTGCCGGGTAAAATGGACGCATGGATCGAGAAAATGGGGGTGGTTTCGGCCATCGTCCTGCCTCTTTTTAATATTCCTCTCATCCTGCGCTTGATCAAGAGAAAGAGTTCGAATGATTTCAGTGTTTCCTGGGCGGTAGGCGTCTGGGTCTGTATCGCTATGATGACGCCTCAAGCGCTCAAGTCTTCCGACACGGCCTTCCGGGCTTTCGGGACGTTCAATTTGCTGTTTTTTAGTGTAGTCGCTTTTTTGATCTTGAAATACAGGCGTTCATAAACTTAAGGGAGGTTGTTTCGGAATGAAAAAGATTTGGGCCGCGTCCAGTATTCTTATCCTATTTATTGCTATCAGCATATTCGTTGGTCAGGCTTCTCTCTCTGCGGAACCAGAAGGGCAATCGGAAGCCGAGAGGATCTCGCAGGACGCCGAGCGCAATCGTGAACTGCTTGATATCTGGAAGGAACATGTAAAAACCCTGACAAAGGAACGGGATGACGCCTATCGCCAGATCGAGCGGATAAAAGTCTCCGGCGGTTCTCCTGTCGCTCAGTTCGGAGGGGTGGAGAGCGCGCCGCTTGCGCCTTCCCCCGTCGTGGCTGAACAGATCGCCGGACTGCAGACCGAAGTGGGAAGGCTGCAGACGGAGTTGCAGAAGAAGGCCGCTACGGACCCCAACCGAGAAATGCAGATGCAATACTCCTCTCTTCAAAAGCAATTCCAGCAGTTGAAAAAGGAATTGGCGGAGGGACGCACGGAAAAGGATCGTTTGATCCAGGAAAAGGAAAAAGCTCTATCTCAGGTCGAGCGGCTTGAAGGTTCTCCCCCGCAAGCATCGCCTGTCGTCGACGATACCCGACAGGATCTGCAGAAGGCCTATGACATCCAAAAAAAGAGATACGAAGAACTTCAGCGGCGGTTTGAAGGACTTGAACGAGAAAATTCGACTCCGGCCCCGGCTGAAGACAATGGTCGGATCCGTCAACTAGAAGCGCAGATAAGGGACTTGACGGCGTTGCGAGGAGAAAATGATAAATTGCGCTTGGAGATCGACAGCCTAGAGCAGACGAACAAACGTCTGGCTGCCGCCAGCGGCGACCCGCAGCGCGAGGAGGAGGCCTTCGCGCGCCAAGCCCGTGAATTGCAGTACCAAAACGATACGCTAAAAGCTCAGATCGAAAAATTGCAGGTAGTCGAAAAGGAGTTGTCCAGTACGCGCGCGTATTTCTCGCCGCTGGTCCAGGAGATGCAGGGCAAGAATGATCAGTTGAGCGCTGATGTCTCCTCGCAACGTTCGGAAAACGCGGCGCTGAAGAGCCAGGCTTCCGAATTGACCAGGCAGGAGCAGTCTGTCCGCGCCGAGAGTGAAAAGGCCCGGCGCTTCGCCGAAGCCGCCCAGGGTGAGATTGACACCCTTAAGATCGAGAATCAGAGAGCGGCAGCGGACCTCCGGACTCTACGAGCTGAGCATGAACAGACGATCTCGCAGAATGAATCTTTGAGTTCTCAACTTCAAATGGCAGCCGCGGACCGTGAGAAGATCGTGACCACCGAGAATGAGCTGCGCCGTACGCGCGATCAGTATGATTCTTTACAGAAGGCCTACGCGGTACTCGAACAGACCACCGCCTCACACGAGATCGAGTTGCAAAAGACCTCTCAGCGTCTTGCGGTCTTGAACAATGTCGAGCGTGAGCGCGAGAAATACAAGTCCGCTCTGGCGGCGAACCTCACAGATATGAAGAATCTGAAGTCGAATTTTGAAGCCTACCTCGAATCCCTCGTCGCCTCATTTGAGGAACGTCAGAAATAGTGATACAATAAACCCACCCTGCGGTGCGCGTGGATCACGAGCGCTAGACACGCGAATCCGATAAAAACCGAAATGGGGGTTGGATACGGTTCCGGTGTGCTGCCCTGCCATCCGGCGGGGTTTGCCTAAAGGTACCGCGAGACCCCCACCCTTAACAGAGGGATTCACGATGTGCGCGGCGGCACGGCACTCGCGGGGTTTCCCTCCTCAAAATCCCCCCCTTTTAGATTGACATTACCTATTGTCTTTATTAAAATTAGATAAAATTGATGAATTGTTACTAAACCGGATAAACGGGGGAGAATTGGGCTTAAAACCCGCACTGTCTTTCTTTGTACTTTTGAATGTCCTGGTGGGCTCTGTTTTTGCCGCAGACACACTCGACACCCTCCAACAGGATGTCGTTTTAGCCAAACAAAAGCATCATCTGCTCACGACCAAAATGGCCACGGTCCACGAAACACTGGATAGGGATATGCCGGGGTTGGTGCTTTCATCGCAGCCCGCGCGACGAGTGACAACGGTCCTTCCGGCCGCCGATGCAGAAAGTCCACTCGCCTATCTGGACCCAACGCCCGAGAGGAATGAGACCCTCTTCAGCTCAGCCCGCAAGAAGATAGAACGCTGGTTCCCCAATAAGGCAAGACCCGTGGAACCGGTTTCCGTGCATTCTAAAATGTATTCACCCACTCCGATAGCCGATGGAGAGGCATTGTTCAAAGTAGCCGTTTCGGACAGGAAGATCACGGTCGAGGAAGCAGTGGACATCGGACTTTCCAACAACACGAAGCTTCAAGCCGCCAAAAAGAACATCGAGGTCGCGGACGCGAAGGTGAACGAAGCCAAGAGAGGCCTGTTCCCTACGGCGCAATACGTGACTGAAGTAAACGGCGGAAAGATACCTGGAATAGGCACCCATCGTTTTTATAAAGGCAAGAACCAAAAATTCAATCTTTCACAACCACTCTATTACGGCGGCGAGTTGACGAATACGATCAAACAGGCCCAGGAGAATATGCGCATCGCGCGGGCCGAGTTCAAAAAAGCGAAGGATGATCTTATCCACCAGATACGCGTGGCTTATTATGGCGTGGTCAAGGCGGAGTACAACACGGAGTATCAGCTTGAACTGTTTGAAAAGATCGATGTGATACTCCAAAAAGTAAGAGCGCAACGGGAGGCAAAAGTATCGCCCGAGGTCGATGCGCTCAACGTGGAGGCGCAGTCCTACCAGATCCTTTACCAGTTGGAATCCTCGAAGAACGACGTGCTTTCCGCCAACCTAAGTCTGAAGCAGTCGATGGGTCTGGTGATGGAGGAGGCTGTCCCGGTGGACCTTAAGATGACCTTTGTCAAGACCGCGCCCGCGTTCGAGGAACTTTTGAAGCGGGCGCTGGAGAACAATGCTGATGTCCGCGTGAAAGCGTTCGCCGTCGAGGCGGCGAAATACGGGATCGACATCTATGAATCCAAGAAAAAGCCGCATATCGACCTGCGTGGCTCCTACGGCATGCTGGGCGAGGCGTTCCATGATACCGAGGCGTTCGAGGATGGCAAAGCTTCCATCGACCCCGAAAAAGAGTGGTTCCTGGGCGTCGCCGGTTCGATGCCCCTGGGTGTCAACTCAGTCGATTATGAGCAGATCAAGCATGTGTACGGGCCTACCGTGCTGGCCCTGACGGGTTCAGAGGATTGGAAACATCACGTCGCGTTCAACCTGTTCGACCGTATGGGCGCGATCACGGACGAAAAACAAGCGGCTTATGCACTGATCCAGGCGGAAGCCGAATACAAGGACGTACGCGATGAAGTGACGCTCCGGCTGCGCGATGAGTTCTATTCCCTCCAGCGTTTTCTCATCCAGATCGACTCCTCGATGGCAAAATTGCGGTATCAGAACAAACAGCTGACCATCCTCGAATATCTGATGAAACTTCAAGAAACGACACCCTCCAATTATATCGACAACCTGATCGCACAGGTGCAGGACCGCTACGCGTTCATCCAAGCTGTTGCCGACTACAATGTCGCACTTTCGGGTGTGGGTCTTTTGATAGGCGATCCATTTTACTTTGAAAATCAACGGGAGATAGCACCTCAAAAATATGAAACCTCCGAAATTACAGGAATTAAAGAAGAATAAAAAAGCAGTCATCCAGATAATCGGCATCCTGGTCGCTGTATTATTTGCTTGGTCGTTCGTTTCTAAGAACGTGAGCTGCGTGGGCGGCATGCCCGTGTTGAAAAAGAAGGCCGGACCGGCCGAGCAATCGGTGGAACAGCCTCCTCCTTCGGTCAAGGTCTATAAAGTAGCCCGCGTGAATTTCCGTGATTCTCTGCCTTCTTTGGGCACGATCAAGGGTTTCCGTGAATATGACCTTAAATTCCCGATATCCGGCACGGTCGAGTACATCAATTTTCGTGAGGGGGAGAAGATCACCCAAGGAGACATCATCGCCAGTCTCGACCAGAAAGAGGCCTTGCTCAAGCTCGAGTATTCAAAGATCGAATATGAAAAGAATAAAAAGTTGCTCGAGTTGGGCTCCATTTTGGAGGCAAAATTCAAGCAGAGCCAGATCGAGTACCAGTCCGTCAAGAGTGAACTCGATAAGACGAACTTGCTTGCATTCAGCGACGGTTATATCGGCGGTCTGGCCACTGAAAAGGGTGCCAACGTGACACCACAGGACAAGATAGCGACCTTCGTCGATTTTAAGGATGTGTTCGTGGAGTTCGGCGTGATAGAAAAGGAAGTACCGAAGATCAAGGAAGGACAGAATATTGAGCTCTCGCTGGATTCGTATCCGGACGAGTTGTTCAAGGGCCAGATCGATTCGCTCTCGCCGATCGTCGAAGGACGCTCTCGAACGATGAAGATACGCGCGAAGATCGCCAACCCAGACGAGAAGATACGGCCGGGAATGTTCGGCCGCGTCAGCACACTGGTGTACGAGAAGGAAGACGCGATCGTGATCCCCAGCTCAAGCTTCAAGAAGAAGGACGACCAATATTATGTCTACATCATCCAGCCGGATGAAGCAGCCGAGCCGGCCGCTGCTATGGAGGACGGTGGGGAAGGTGCGCCTCAGCCGGCCCCCGTTCCTCAGCAGCCGGCCGGCGGCACGGTCGAGATAAGGACAATAGAAGTCGCTTATGCCACGCCCGACAGCATCGAGGTGAAGGAGGGCATCGAGGAGGGCGAGCTTGTCGCCGTCGACGTCGAACTGGAGCTTCAGGATAAGATGAAGGTTGAGATCACCGAAACACAAGAAGGCATTTTCTAGGTGTGAGCCTACCACAAGTATCGATCCGAAGACCCATTACCACCCTGATGGTCTACATCGGGGTTTTTCTTTTCGGCATGATATCGCTGGGCCTGCTGTCACAGGAGCTTTTTCCGCCGATCTCCTACCCTCAGTTGTCTGTTGTGACGCCCTATGAGAACGCGGCACCGGAAGAGATCGAAACGCTGATTACGAAACCCATCGAAGAAGCGGTCGGAGGCATCTCTGGCCTGCGCAAGGTCACTTCGACCTCAAAAGAAGGTCTCTCTCTGGTGATAGCCGAGTTCAGCTGGAACCAGAACATGGACTTCGCTTCGCTTTCCGTGCGCGAGAAGATCGACCTCATCAAGGAACGACTGCCACGTGATGCCCAGGAGCCGGTGGTCGTGAAGTTCAATCCATTCGAATTACCAGTCATGTCTCTTTCCATATCCAGTTCCGAGCGTACACCGGTCCAGTTGCGCGAACTCTCCCGAAAATGGTTCAAGGACGAGATCGAAAAAGTGCAGGGTGTGGCTTCGGCATCCATCTCAGGCGGTGCGGAAGAGCAGATCCTGGTCGACGTCGACCAGGCCAAGATACGAGCGGCTGGGGTATCGATCATTGATGTCTCCACGGCTATTGCGACGGCCAACCTCAATTTCCCGGGTGGGACGATCAAGGAAAGTTTTTACGAATACCTGGTAAGGACCCTCGGCGAGTTCAAGCATGTCGATGAGATCGGACAGATTCCCATCAAGGCCCGGCACGCGGAAGAATCCGAGGATCCTCTCCAACAGCAGATACTTGAGAACGAACCGACCAACCGCCTGGTGTATCTGCGTGACGTGGCGACGATCAAGCGTACGGTCAAGGACCGCACGAGCTATTCACGATTCAACAACCTTGAGAACGTCACGATCTCGATCCAAAAGCAGGCCCAAGCCAATACAATCCAGGTCTCAAAATCGATCAAAAAGAAGATCGCTGAGATCCAGCAGATGCTTCCGAAGGACATCAAGGTCGATGTCGTCTATGACCAGTCAAAGTTCATCCGGGAGGCTCTCAATGGTGTGAAGGACGCCGCTGTCCAGGGTGGATTCCTCGCTTTCCTGGTGCTTCTGGTCTTTTTGAGGGATTTCAAGAACTCCGCGCTGGTCGTCACGATTACACCTATCACGGTCCTGGCGACTTACACACTGATGTATTTCATGGGGATCTCCCTCAACGTCATCTCACTGGGCGGTGTGGCACTGGGCGTGGGCATGTTGCTGGACAACGCCGTCGTCGTGATCGAGAACGTCTACCGGAAGTTTCGCGAGGAACCTGAAAAGGGCATGGGAGAGGCCGCTATCACGGGTTCGGAGGAAGTGATGGCCCCGATGGTCGCCTCGACGCTGACGACCGTTTCGGTGTTCCTGCCCATTGTGTTCGTGACAGGTATCGCGGGACAGATCTTCAAGGAATTGGCCTGGGTGGTCGTGGTGACACAGGTCATATCGGCCATTATTGCTTTCACTCTCCTTCCGATGTTGATCGCTAAAGTGGGCGTCAAGTCATCCCTCACAAAAAGAGATGTCCATGATGAGAGCGCTGGCGCGGCGTCCGAGCATCCGACAACGCCTTTCGGACTCATCGGGCGTGCATTCGACGGACTTTTATCCGTGGGGTCCAAGCCCATTGTGGCGATCGAAAAAGCTTACGCAAAGATGCTCCCCATCTTTTTGGACGGGAAATGGTTCTTCCTTTTTTTGATCTTCATCCTGTTCATGGCCAGCCTGCTTCTGTTCACGCAGATGGATAAGATCCTGCTTCCCAAAGTCGACCAGAAGCAGTTCATGGTCAAAGTGGACCTGCCCGTGGGTGCGCGCATTGAATTCACGAACCAGATAGCCCAGAACATCGAAAAATATCTTTTACAAAATCCGGACGTGAAATCGGTGGCCACGATAGCCGGTTCCTCCAGGGGAGAATCCACCAAGGAGATCCTGGAGCGCCTGGGTTCCCATCAGGCCCAGATCCTAGTGACCGTAAAGCCCGATTCGTCCCTACCGACGGACCAGGTCGTGCAGCAAGTGCGCCAGCATTTTGAGCTTTCCGAGGGGAAGACCCTGATAAAACCTGCGCGGTTGGGCTATATGCTTTATGACAGTCCCTTCAAGATGGGCTCAGACAATGACGCGCCCATCGTGGTCGATATCAAAGGACCGCGCCTGGACGACCTGAAACGTCTCGCCCTCGAGACCCAGGAAAAGGTGCAGAAGATACCGGGCATCTATAGCGTGACCAACAGCATCGCCGAGCCGTTCCCTGAGACTAAGATCCATATCAATAAAGACAGAGCCAGTTATTACAAGCTTTCGGTGGTCACCATCGCGCAGGCGGCGAATATCGCCATCAAGGGCGTTACTTCCAGCAAATTCAAGGAAGAAGGCCGTGAGATCCCGATACGCGTGCAATTGGAAGAAGGGGACCGTGACCGTTTCTCGAAACTGGCGTCCCTGGTCATCCGGTCTCCGCTGGAGCTGGACATACCTCTTTCGGACTTCGTACGGTTTGAAAGGGGGCTTGGTCCCAGCGAGATCAAGCGCGAAAGCCAGGAAAGGACCGTGCAGGTCTACGCAAAGATCTACGGAAGAGGCCTGGAGGAGATCGTCCAAGAAGTTCAAAGGGTCACGGCGGAGATCAAAACGCCGGACCGTTATGCGATCCGTCTGGCCGGTGAAAGTCAGGAGGTCAAAGAATCCTTCGACAGCCTGCAATTTGCCTTTGGACTGTCCGTCATCCTTGTCTACATGATCATGGCGGCCCAATTTGAATCGCTGTACCAGCCGTTTTTGATCATGTTCTGTCTGCCGCTGTCCCTTATCGGGGTCTCCGGGGCTCTTTGGATATCGAATACGCCTATCAGCGTGGTGGTGATCCTGGGCATCATCCTGCTGGCAGGTATCGTCGTGAATAACGGCATCATCCTCATCGATTATATCAACCAGTTGCGCACGCGCGGCGTGGCAATAAAAGAAGCGGCGATCCAGGCAGGAAAAACGCGTCTGCGGCCCATTCTGATGACGGCTTTCTCTTCAGCCATCGGACTGACGCCCCTGGCACTGGGTGTCGGCGAGGGCGCGGAACTCCAGGCGCCGATGGCCGTCGCTGTCATGGGGGGCATCCTGGTCGCGACCTTCCTGACGCTGGTCGTGACACCCGCGCTCTATATCGGGACCGAGGAGTTGGCGGACTTCGTGTTTCGTAGAAAGAAAAAGTGAACATACCCGAATTCTCCATTCGAAAACCTGTCACGGTGTTCATGCTCATGTGCATTGTTCTGCTTTTCGGGGCCGTCTCGCTGACGCGCCTACCCGTTGAACTGTATCCGAACACGTCTTTCGGCGAGATTAGCATCATCATCCAGGTGCGCGGCGGCATCCCTCCGACGGAAGTCGAGAATCTTGTCACCAAACCCATCGAGGAAGCCGTCGCGACCGTCTCGAACTTGAAACAGCTCCTGTCTATCTCAAAAGAAGGTGAATCGACGGTGGTGCTGAGTTTCGAATCGGGCGCCAACATGGAATTTGCGGCGCTGGAAGTGCGCGAAAAGTTCGCCAAGATCAAAAACCAGCTTCCAAAAGAGATTGAAAAGCCCGTCATCGCCCAATTCCAGCAGGGCGATGTGCCTATCATTATCATCGCCGCCACAAGCGATCAGAGGACCACCGAGGATATCCGAAAACTCGTGGACACGCAGATAAAAGAGGCGTTCCGGCGAGTGTCGGGTGTGGCGAACGTCGAGGTAGCCGGAGGCCGCGAACGAAAAATACTGGTCGAAGCTGACCAGACAAGGTTGGCCGCCTTCGGGATCCCCATCGACGAGGTGACCTCCACGCTTGGAGCCAACAACCTCAATCTTCTTTCGGGCGAGGTAGAGCGCACGAACGACCGGTATCTGATACGCGTGCAGGGCGAATTTGAGACACTCGAGCAGATACGGATGATGGCGCTCCGCCGCACGCCGGAAGGTTCGATCATCCGTGTAAAAGATGTAGCGGTCGTAAAAGATTCCTATCTGGACCCGCAAGAGTACTCGCGTTTGGACGTTCAGCCCGTCGTGACCATCTATATCCAAAAAGAAAGCACAAAAAACACCATCAGTGTCGCCAAGGACGTGCTGGCTGCAGCCGATGACCTGCAAAAGAGGATTCCAAAAGATATCCGGCTCGTCGTGACATCGAACCAGGCCGAGTTCATCAAAAAAGCCATCGACAATCTCCAGGAATCCCTGTTACAGGGCATCGTGCTTATCATCCTTGTTTTCTTTCTGTTCCTTTTCACGCTCAATCGATGGGGCCTGGCGGCCGTGACGGGGCTCATTATCGGCACGTTGTTCACAAAAGGAATATTGTTGTATCTCCTTTTTATATCTATAGTTACAGTGCTGTTAGTATTCAAGAAATTCCGTTCCATTATCATCGTCACGATGCCGATCCCGGTGTCCGTCATCGGGACGTTTATTTTCATGTACTGGCGCGGCCTGACCGTGAACGTGATGACGCTTTTCGGACTCGCCCTGGGTGTCGGCATGCTGGTCGACAATTCCATCGTGGTGTTCGAGAACATCCTGAAAAAACGCGAGCACGGGATCTCGATCATTCCGGCGGCCGTAAAAGGTTCGAATGAGATGTTCTTGGCCATCGTCGCTTCCACCATAGCGACCGTGATCGTTTTTCTTCCGTTGGCATTCGTAGGTCAAGAATTACAAAGACTTTACTCAGGTATGGCCGTGACGATCGTTGTTTCACTTCTGGTATCTCTGCTTTGCGCCGTGTCGCTGGTGCCGATGCTCTGCGCTCGCAAATCGTTTGCGGAATCGATGACCCCAGTCACAGCCTCAGGCGATCAAAAAGTGGATTTTCTGGACCGTTTCTCTAAATATGAACGCGGGTTCCTGTTTCTTTCGATACGTTATCGTCGTCGAGTACTTCTGATTGCTGGAGGTATTTTGGCTATCGCAATGTTTTTTTTATCGAGACTCGGGACGGAATATCTGGGAAGCACTGAGCAGAAGAAATTCACCATCTTTGTGGAGCTTCCAACCGGCGCTCGTCTCGAAGCCTCCGACAAGGTGGTTAAAAAAGTCGAAACGTTCGTACGTACGCTTCCTGAAGTGAATACGGTTACTTCAAGGATCGAGCCTTGGTCCTCCAAGGTGTATGTGGAACTGGTGGACTCCTTCAAACGCAAGCGTGACACGGATACGGTGATCGACGTCATCCGCACCGAGACCAACAAAATGCAGCCGGCATTCGTCTATTTCCAGAAGGAAGAGCAGGTAGGCACGAAGGAAGTCATCCTGGAAGTGTTCGGTTTCAGCTATGAAAAGTTGAGGGAGCTGGCTATTGCGATGGCCAACCGATTGGAATCCATACGCGGACTTTCAGATACCAAGATACGTATGCGCGAGGGCAGGCCGGAGATGCAATTACTGGTCGATAAAAAAGAGGCCTCGCTCAACGACCTGACGGTCAATGACGCAGGAAATCAGGTACACGGCCAGATGCGAGGATTCAGAGCCACCGTGTTCCATACGGAGGGCCGTGAGGTCGAAACGATCTCGCGGTTGGATGAAAAATACCGTAAGACATTCAAAGACCTGCATAACCTGATCATGACCACGAACAAGGGGCATTCGGTCCTTCTGGACCAGATAACAGATTTCAAATTCGGTCTTGGCCCGAGCGAAATCTGGCGCAAGGATAAGAACCGTATGATCCAGGTAAGTGCAAACATCGGCAAAGTGCCTCTCAGCAAGGTCGTGGACCGCATCAAAAAAGGCATGAAGGATGTGCCTTTCCCGGAAGACTATTTTTACCGTGTTGGAGGCGATTACCCGACACTTGTCGAGACGAATAAGCAGATGAAGATCATGATCATAGCGGTGCTGATCCTGGTGTATTTGGTCCTGGCATCACTGTTCGAGTCCTTCTACCAGCCGCTCCTCATCATGGCAGCCGTTCCTTTGGCTCTCGTAGGTGCTGTGATCGCTTTATATATCGGGCCCCGGTCTATCGGCGTGGGTGCCATGCTGGGAATGATGATGTTGGCCGGCATCGTGGTCAACCACTCGATCATGCTTATGGACAGGATTAATCATTACGTCCACAAGGAGAAAATGTCCCATATCCGTGCGGCGGTATCCGCTAACCGCGACCGGCTTCGCCCGATCCTGATGACGATGTGCACGACGGTTCTGGGCTTGGTCCCTATGGCTATCGACAGAAGCGAAAGCGCCAACCTCTGGTCTCCACTGGCCTTAACGGTCATAGGGGGGGTGCTCAGTTCGACCGTCCTAACGCTCATGGTGACACCCGCTTTTTACATCCTCTTTGTTGAGACCATAGAATTTTTTAAGAGTTCTGCCTTTCGAGGCTTGCTTAAAAAATGGGTTTCCAAGGTCATTTTCGCCCTCAAAGCTCTCCCCACCCGCTAAAGCTCCGTAACCGTCTATTTTTACTAATATTACAACTTTATAAATTTTGTTAATAAAAAGATTAAAAGTATTGTAACTTATTATATTATAATGAGTTATAATATAATTTATTTTTAAAAAAATTTGAATGCCAATTTCCCATCCAGTATACTTATTACATAGGAAGATAGCCCTGGGATCGGGAGTATTCTCCTAAGAGATCATTCAGTCCAACGCGGGATTTCTTAATGGATATTAAGAACATTTCCAATAACGAAGAAAAGGCCTTTCGTTCCAGGTATTCTGTCTGGTTTCGGGCCATTTCCCTCATCATTATTACCGCATTTCTCCTTCAGGATTTTGCTTCTGCGCAAGGGGGTACCCCTCTTTGGTCCGAAGTGGCGCAAACCAAGTCTTCCGATGTCAGGCCCGGCTCCGATTCCCTCCGCCAAATCTCGATCCCAGCGGATGCCGGCCTGACACGGAAGGTCGTCGCAAAATCCAGCGAAGACGTCATCATCAATATTCAGGATGCCCACTCCAAACTTGGTGCCCAAGAGAGCATCGCAACCATCCTGGACAATCTTGTACGTAACTACAATCTCAATTTGATAGCCCTGGAAGGTGCTTCAGATCTTGTCGATACATCCCTTGTTTCCAGTTTCCCTATCCAGGAAGTGCGCGAGAAGACCGGTAAATATCTCCTCAAGGAGGGCAAGATATCGGCCGGTGAGTTCTATTCGATGATCTCGAACGACCCTGTAAAACTCTACGGGGTGGATGACCCGGACCTTTACCAGGGCAACCTGGATGCTTTCAAATTCCTCATCGAAAATAAACTCAAGATACGCGAGGAGCTCAGAGCGCTCAAGAAGGTGCTCTCGGAACTCGAGAGCCGTATCTATTCCGAGCAGCTGCTTGACCTTTCGGCTCACCAACTGCTTCAGAGGAACGGCGAGATAAAGTTCACGGAATATTGGGAGAAGTTCAGCAAAGTCGCGGCGGAAAATGGGATCGAGTACAAGCGCTACCCGAACTTAAAGAGGCTGGCCGATACGGTCGAGCTTGAAAAAGAGATCGATTTCAAGAAGGCACAAAAGGAACGTGACGAGCTGATCGAGGTGCTGGGCCGCAAGCTACCGAAGCTGGAGCTTGAGCAGCTGGTGTTTCAATCCCTTCAATTCAAGCAGAACAAGATCACCCCCGGCGCCTTCCATCTGTACTTAAGCCGTATTTCACAAGGGGCAGGCCTCGACCCGGTTGAATACAAGAATGTCATCCTCTATTCGCAATATGTCGTCCTCTATGAGGATATCGACCTGATCATGATCTTCGATGAGGTGGAGAGTTTTGAGAACGAACTGCGCGAGAAGCTTTTTAAGAACGAGGATGAGCGGATCTTGGCGGGGCTTATCCGATGCTCTAGTATCCTTTCAGCGTTGTTAGACACGACGTTGACTGAGAAAGAGTATGCGTTCTTTGTGAAAAATTCTTCCTCCTGCGACATCGCGGCTATCCGCGAGGGCCTGGAACCTTTGGCGATGAAGTACCGCGTGACGGTGGGAGACCGCGTCAATTTCCAGAGACTCGAATCCTTTGTGCCGGATGCCCGTGAATTCTACCGCCTGGCCGAGGCGCGCAACAAAGCGCTTCTGGACAACACGATGAAGCGGATGAAGACGGAGGGCGTCCATATGGCCGCTCTTATCACTGGCGGTTTTCATTCCGAGGGTATCGCCAGCCTCATGGACAGCGAGAAGCTCTCTTACCTTGTCGTGATGCCAAAGTTCGACGACAAATCCCCGGACCGTCCCTACATCGCCATCTTAACTCAGAAGCCCAAAGAGTATGAGGACCAATTCAAGGATTCGGATTTCTATGTTTCAGCCGCGAGTCTATTGGATTTTGGTCTTCGCGCCAAGGGGATCGGGCCGACAGATGAGCAAAGAAAAAACGTGATGAAATCAATGGTAGCGGCTTTATTGATCGGCGCAGGCCGGTATTTGGGAACGCGCGAAATTCCAGGAACTTTTTTGAAGCAATTCTTGGGTCGCTACAGGGAGCAATACATTGCCAATGGAATGAAAGCGCTTGTTAAACCTGATGATCTCGAGGAATGGCTGTCCGAAAAGAAACTTGTGCGCCAGCTAGGGGCCGATACCGTCACTTTTGATGGCAAGACATATCACGGGATTTATGCGCCGGACGGCTCGATAGCCGATATCAAGATACGAAACGTCGATGAATCGATCTTGGGAACAGCGAAAATAGAATTGAACCAGGATCAGTTGGCTCAGATCCGTGAAAGTCTGGCTCTTGTGGAACAGCTTCAAGCACAGGTCGACGATTCGCAGGGCCAGAACCGGGCGGGGCTCCTTAAACGCAGGGTCATGAAGGCTGCCGAAGCACGGAAGGAGCCGATAGACGGCGAATTTGTCAGCATCATCGCCCTGGCTTTTGATTACAGCATAGACCCTGTTCTCGCATCCAAAATGGCGTCCGACGTGAACGCGGAGCTTAGCCTGACCGGACAAGCGCGTCTGGCCAATGTCGGGTCCAGGACAGGTGCTCAAAACATCGATCCTCGTATCGAGGAACTTGTCGCTTTTACGCGAGGCCTGACGGTCAAGCAATTAGCCGGCCCCTGGCAGATCACACCCGAGGAGGAAGTAAGGCTTTCCGAATGGCTCACCTCAGCGGACATTGTTCCGTCCGACGCGGAGCTCCTTCGAAAGGTTCTGGTGCAGATCGACATTCTACGCCGTTTCGATATCCAAAGGTCGGACGGCAAAAACGGTATTCCATATTTCGAAAAATGGATGGCTCTCATGGCGGAGAAATGGCAGATCAAGGCCAACCAGAGCACCCCCAAGAAGAAGATCAGTCCAAGCCGTAAGGTCGAGAGCCTGATGGAATGGCTCATTTTTAAAAACAAGATCGATCTAAAAAAGGTCGATCCCACCGCTTTAAGTAACCTGGTACACGCCTATATCGATTCGCATCAGCGCTTCCCATCCCTGAAAAACGATTTTACCTACTATCTGCCTCCGAATATCACGGATGACGAAAAAGTAATGCTTGCGACAAAGAATATCGAAATAGTCATCGGCATGTTCTCAAGCGATTTTATGGGTAGAAAATCAATTTTGAAGATCAAGATCGGCGAATCCGATTATTTTGTGGCGATGAGGCTTGGAATTGACGAGAGCACCCATGGCGTTTATATGGCCATCGGTGAGGATGTCCCGAACAACGCCAATCCCATGCGGGGGGTCTTTGTCCGGATCGGATTTGACACCCAGTATGACTTTCAAACCGGAGAGCAGGCGGTCCGTATCGTGCTCATCCAGGGTGTCCAGAGCGAATCGGATCGGATCAACAACCAATTCCCGCAAAAGATGGGTGTCCATCCAGTTCAGGCTTTGATGCATTTTTTACTCGCACTGGCCAAAGAGAAGGATTTCCAAAAGTACATGCTTGTTCGAGAAGAGTTCTTACAGACACGCACAAGAGGCACTCCTTCCATCAGCGTGGATACGAACCGCCATAAATTTGATTTGCAAAGCGTGTCGGACTTCGCCTTTTCTGGCGATGTGACGGAACTTGACCGGCAAAAAAGGGAATGGGTGGCCAAAACGGTCGCACCGGGTAATCGGATGACGTCGCTCACGGCGGATCAAAAAATCATGGTGAAAGCCAAGGCCGCCACCCTTGGATTCCTGCTGGATGCCGTATCAAAACTCGCGGAGCTCCCGTATTCAGGGGAAAAAGACGGAGAGTTGGACGAGTTCACCTCGATGGCCCCCGAAAACCGCGGATCAAGGACCCGGCCGGTCAAGGCTGAATTTCTGGCAGAGAAAACACCGGTTTCCGGCGCGCGTGTGGTTGAGACCCGAGCGTCAGCCGGCTCGCGGGTGGCGGAAACAAACCATGACCTGTTCCACCAGAACGAGCCGTTTGACCCGTCGAATTACGAGCATTTGTTCGACCTGGAAGTAGATGGGGAATCTTACCCCGTTTTAAAAGCCAAAGACAGCGGATTGATTTTTCTTGGAAGACAACCCACCGCTGAGAGACTTGAGCAGATCTACGAAAAGGGATATTACGAGGAGGCCAACGGCAAGGGCTATACGGGTTATTTTTCACCCGAACAGGAAAAAGTACGCCGTGAGGTTGCTCGAATTCAACTCGCCTATCTGGCGACAAAGCTGACCTCACAGAAGAAGGGAAAACTGCTTGATGTCGGTTCTGCTGCTGGCTATCTGCTGGTGGAGGCGAGGGACGCAGGATGGGAAGAACAGGGGGTCGAGATTTCGCCGGAATCCTCGGCCGTTGCAAGGGAGCGGTATGGAGTGAACGTAAAGACGGGCAGAATAGAAGACCTTATCAACGGGGAATCCTACGATGTGGTCACCATAACGGATGTGTTTGAACACTTGTCGGACCCTGCGGCGATCGTTCGACAGATCGCCGAGCGGACGAACACGGATGGCCTGCTTTTCATCCGCGTCCCGAACGTGGAAAGCGAGGAAGCGATCGAAAAGGGCCAGCAGTGGAGTGAATGGAAGGAGGAGCATCTCTATTACTTTTCTCCAAGCACGATCACAAGGCTTCTGCGCGAGAACGGTTTTGAAGTGATAGAGATCCTGACAGATACTGAGGTCGCGGACCGCTCTCCGGTAAAGATGAGTGATGAGGCCAAGGGGCTCGTAGAGGATTATAACCGGTCAAGGGAGCGCAGGAGCTCTTCGATGAATATTATTGCACGCAGAATCTCTCCGGCCGGCTCGCGGGTGGGGGCGAGGATACAATCCGAATCTATCTCGTCCGCTCTCAGCAATAATTTCAGGGTGGTTTTAGTCGTAGATGCTGAATTCGAGAACGCGGACTTTGTGGGTCATTTCCATCAGTCCGGAAAAAGCAATATCGGATTTGCCACAGTCGAGGATGGAACGGAAAGCGACAAACTAAAGGGAGCGCAATACATCATACTTGTTACACGCCGCCCTGAGAAAGTACAAGAATATGCGGCGTTGGAAGGGCTGAGGGTCGTATTACCGGTCGATGCGAACAATGCGGAGGTCATGAGTTCTCTTCAGCAAGCCCAAACATGGCGCGGCGAAACCATGGAGCTTATGACAGCCGATGGCCAAGACTACCTTAAAGGTCCCGATGGCAAAAGAGTGCATAAACTTCGGTCTGAAATCACTAAAACGGATGTTGTTCAAGACGTCCATGTGCTTCTATTTCGTGTAAAAGACGGGCGCACCCAAATCCTTGTGCAAAGGCGCCAGTCGGACAAGGCGATATTTCCGAACCGCCTGGACGTGTCCGCATCCGGGGGAGTTGGTGCCGGGCAAGATCCGTTTGAGGCAGCCAAAAATGAATTACATGAGGAAACGGGCGTTCCGGCGGAATCGGTCCGGTGGGTGCCTGTGGGGCGTCACCGTATCGAGGAGAAGGAGGATGACGGCAGCTTACTAGGAACGCGCTCAAGGTCGATATATTTTGCGATAGCGACCGAAGATACGCAGACGAAAGCGGAAGAAGCGGAGGTAAGCGATCTCCAGTGGATGGATCTAGACGCTTTTCTGGAAGACATCGTTAAGAACCCTTCCAATTATGCCGGTATTCAATTTGACTATCACCAGCATGAATCGATGCAGCGTATCTTAAAAGCATTGTCAGAACCTGTGCAAGACGCCAGTGAGTTTCCGCTTCGTGTTGAGCAGGCTGTTAAGACCCATGCTCCAAAAGCGTCCACTTCTGCGGAGAATGATGCCAAAGCGCCCCGAGCCCCTCCGGCGATCGATGCCAAAGACGAAACCCCTCCGGCCGCTGCTAAGGAAGCGGTCAAACTCTCCTTCTGGTCCAGTCTACAATTAAAAGAACGGTCTATCACGGCACTATCTTCCGGCGCGGGGTGGCTGCTTCTTGCCGCTATCGTATCCTATATAGCCAGCTTTGCCGTGGGGGCTGTCGCGACACCCTGGTTTGTTTTTGCTGCCGTCTTTTTAGGAACCGCCGCCAAGGGCTTTTTCAGCGAACCCCTCCAAAACGAGGATAAAGAGAAAACAGCCCCAAGCTTTGACGCGTATCTTGAAAAATTCAAAAATCTTTCCTGGAATGCCAAGGTGGGAGCGATGCTTGAGCTGTCCTATTTAGCCTTAAAGACGATTAATGAGGCTTATCTCTCCCGCGATAGAAAAAAACATGAGGTGTTTGAAAATAAGAAATATTTCGATAGATCCAAAGGATTGGTCTATACACTGACCGGTCTTGTCGCCGCAGGCGCCGGCGCCGCCAGCCTGTTCTTATACGGATATGCCTTTGCCAACGCCGTGGCTATCAGCGTGTTTATCGGCATCGCCGCTTTCATCATCTTCAAAGTGGGCTTCGCCTGGTATCACCACGTTCGTGCCAAGGGCAACGCCATTTTCATTTTATTGGGGCCCATTCGGGGAGCCCTCTATATTGTGTGGGACCTTCCCTGGCACCTCTTGAAAACATTTTTCTTCGGAATATTCATCGCAAAGGTCCTGACGTACTGGAATTTCACGATAGGGGTCTCCTCTTCTCTGGTTTCTCAGACAGTCCGGTGGATGGGAGGAGGGAAGGTGCCGAGTCTTCTATTGGCCATCAGCGAGCAGACATGGAAATGGGTCAGCGAGACGGACACCGATAAATACATTGATTATGCGGTGGTCCAGGCATCGACGGAAAAGTTCCATGGGTGGAGGTCGTACGGCGCATACTTTGTGTCCTGGCTCTATGAATTTTTCCTGATAGGCGGTTTCGTCGCCTTTATGGGAAAACGCTTCTATATCGCTTTTGCCGCTATCGTCGTCGGTTTTGTTTTGCCCTATATCGGAACGAACATCTTCCTGTTTCTTTTGACCGCGGCTGTGGTCGCCGGTCTTAAAGTCTTCGCGCATATGCAGAAGACAGGGGAAAAGCTGAGTGGTTCCATGGTTTGGGAACAGACCTGGAAGGTCGTCACCGTCTTTTTAATCCTCATCGTTGTCGGTTATCTGTTCAGCTTCACGCCTGTGGTCGGGGTGCAGGGGGCTTACACCTACGGTTTTCAGGGTTTCATACAAAATGGCGGGTTCTTTGACGGCGGTTTCGGATGGCTTTTTTCCCCCGAGCATGGCTTCAATCTCATGCGTGCCGGTTTTACTCCTGTGACGTTGCCCACCATTTTTGGCATCACACTTCCTCTGGTCAACTTGACCGTCGGGTCTTTTGCTTATGCTTTTGGATTATCGTCGGTCATGAATCTCCGGCTTACCGGGCAGATGGCCCGTACCAGGCTCCTCCAGTCCTTCAATCAGGACCACCTGCGTGAGGTGCTTGGGCCTGAGCGCTACGATGAGCTGCTTAAAGCGAGGGATTCCAAAATACTGCTCGGGGATTTTTCTCTAGGGTCGATCAAAGAGCTTCTTGATAGCAAAGATCTGACCAAGCCCGAGAAGGACCGCCTCCGCAAGGCCATCAGCCAGGCTTTAAAAAGATGGGACATAGTCCGGGTCGCGGGTATCACAGGTTATCAGGCGCGGGTCATCTCTCACTATCTGCAAGAGGAGGGGGAGGTGTTTTCGTTCGACCCGGTCTTTTTGCAATGGGCAAAAAGTCATGGAGCGGCTGACCTTTCAGCGGGCCTATGGCGGACGGTGACCAGCAGGGAGTATTGGGCCAAGTCCTTCTGGGGTATGTTCGGGATGTGGTTCGTCATCTATGAAATAAGTGCCATCGTGGGTTTTGCCCATTTAGGGGTCGAGGTCACCCAGGATAATCTGGTTTTTGACCTTCTGCATCCTCTGGCGGTGATGTTGGCCGGCATGGTCCAGTTTGTGGAGGGCCCCGGGACCACGGGCGCTCCTGTACTCGATGAGTCCGCAGGCCTTGTTGTGCAGATTGCCAATGTGGGCGGTATCAATTGGGCGAACATGAGTCTTGCCTCCGCCTCAACGGACGGTCTTAGCTTTGTCCGCTCTCTGGTCGGCCTGGAGGATTCCGACGGGGCGGATGCCGACGATCCTCAGCTGCGCATGATAGACCAGCTTCTGGCCAATGGGGACTATGACATGGCTTTTCATATGGCTCAGGAATATATCAGGACGCATCCCGGAGTCACCCAAGCACAGGTCCGGGAACTGATGGCGAAATTCGATGACCGCGGTCTTGAGGTCGCGGGAGTCGCCCTCCTGGGTGATAAGAGCCGGCCGGATATGTCCGCCCAGCTGGCGCTTGAAGCCATTCGCAGAGGGATACCCGGGATCACCTTTGATGGGGATGTGGTGCCGCGTATCAACCGGGCACTGGAGAACGGGCGGTTGGAAGGCGCCTCTCAAGCCATCTCCTTGGCTTTGACGGTCGATGCTCAAAAAGCCCAGCGCCATCTGGATACCTGGTTGGGCCAGATCGACCATACGCCAGGCCGGGTATTCGGCATAGACCTTTTTCCACAAGAAAGACGGGATCTCTCCGCAAGGATAGTCTTACAGGCACGAGCGGCAGGGCTGCCGCTTGATTTTGAGACGCAGTTCAACGCGCGCATCCAGATCTTGATCAGGCAACGCAAGTTCGGTCAGGTCGGACAGGTCCTGGCGGATGCGATGCCTTTGCACGATGTGGCCATGGACGCGGCTTATATCAAGGCTCTTTTGAATGATATTTTGCCTCCGGGAAACGGACCCATCAATGATGAACAAGCCGCCGCGGCCGCCCAGATCCTCTCGGCGGCTATCCAGAACAGGGTCCCCGGCATCGACAGGACAGTCGTCCTTCCTGTGATAGAGCGTCTGATGAGAG